>WNGI01005782.1_pt1 | contig 11193 bp, 12 predicted proteins | sample 5400621 | NCBI WGS metagenome assembly WNGI01 (sample SAMN13153374, study PRJNA577476) | soil metagenome | isolation source: 20 cm soil or saprolite under Garry oak tree replicate 1 | place: USA:California | collected 2016-06-15
CGAGCTCGTGGCAGCGCTCGACGGTGGCGCGCGTCACGACCCGGTAGTTCAGCGTCATGGCCGAAGCTCCGGCCTCCTCGACGAGGCCGCGCGCGCGATACGGGAGCGCAGCGCGCAGCGCCCAGTGCACCGGGCCGGAGACGTGGATGAAGGTGCGATGTCCCCCGAGATAGACACGGCCGCGCGGATAGGTCCGGCTGCGGGCGAGCTTCGGTTCGAGCCGGTTCAGGTTCTGGAGCGTGCCCACCTGGCTCGTGCAGGCGAGCGCGCGCTCGACGAACCCGTGGGCTCGGAGCGCGTCGACGAGCGCCTGCTCTTTGCCTGCGAACTTCAGGTCCGTGAGCACGCCGATCTCCGGCGCGCGCTCGGCAAGGAACGCGAGCATCTCGTCGAACGCCACCGGCTCGTTCGCGAGCTCGCGGCGCGAGTGGCCGAGGACGAGCTTCCCGTCGCGGCCGGCGAAGACGTCGAGCTCGACGTGGTCGACGCCGTGCTCGAGTGCTGCCTCGACGGCCTCGATCGTGTTCTCGGGAGCGAGGCCCGCCGCCCCACGGTGTCCGATCCTGAGGAGCGGCCCGTCGCCGCGCAGGAGTCTCACGGAGCAGTCGGCAGCGGGTATTCCTCGAAGCGGCCGTCGCGAGCTGCAAACTCGAGGATCATCCGGTCCGTGATCCACTCGACGGGCGCGCGATCGTCCGTCCAGGGATCGGAAGACGGAGCCGCGGTACGCATCTGGCCGGCGAGCAGGCTCGTCAACGAGCGCAGCCGCCGAGGCCCGTGGCTCAGCCGGCGCACGAGCACGGTCCGCGGCTCGGGACGGTCGAGCCCGATCACGAACTGGTTGAAGTGCAGCGCCTGCCACGTGAGGACGAGCGGGAACTCCGTCGCGAGGGTTCCGGAGACGCCCTCGGCGAGGCGGTGGTCGTCGGGCGTCGACCCGACGTTGAGGACGATCGCGCCGCCGGGTGCGAGCCGCGAGCGCGCCAGGCGGAAGAACTCCTGCGTCGCGAGGTAGAACGGCACGTACGGCGGCCGGTAGGCGTCGACGATGATCAGGTCGTACCGCTTGCTCGTGCTACGAAGGAACGGCCGGGCGTCCGCCGTGATCACGTGCAGCCGAGGGTTGTCGTCGAGGCCGAAGTAGCGGCGGCCGACCGCGGTCACGTCCGGGTCGAGCTCGACTCCGTCGATCCGCGCCTGCGGGTAGAAGACGCCCATCGCACGAGCCGTCGTGCCGCCCGCATTGCCGAGGATCGCCACCCGGCGGAGCGGCCGCCCGAGGAGCGGCGGGACAGCGAGGTAGGTGTCCCACTCGCCGCCGGTGAGCACGGTGTTCGGCCGCCAGAGCGAGTGCACCGCGAGGCCCTCGTTCAGGTACAGCCGCCGGACCCCGTTCAGCTCGGTGACGTGGATGAACTGGTAGCGCGACTCGTGCTCGTAGATGAGGCCCGGCTCCGCGCGCACGGCGCCGGCCGGGATCGCGATCAGCACGCCGACTCCCGCTGCGACCAGGAGCCACCGCCGGCCCAGCAGCGCCGCGCCGGAGAGAGCGACGAGCAGCGCTGCCGCGAGCAGCGTCCTCCTCGTCCCGATCGTCGGAATGAGGACGAGCGCGGCCAGGAAGGTGCCGAGCAGGCTGCCGACGGTCGACAGCGCGTAGAGGCGCCCGGCGACCGAGCCCGCGTCGCGCACGTCTTCGATCGCGAGCCGGATTGCGAACGGGGCGACCATCCCGAGCAGCGTCAGCGCAGGCGCGAAGAGCGCGAGCACGGCGAAGAACGACCCGATCGCCGCGCCGGCGGAGACCTGGTCGAGCCCTCTCACGGAGACGTCCAGGAAGGGCCCGGCCGCGAACGGGATGATCGCGATCAGGACCGCCGCGAAAACGACGATCCGCCCCAGCACGCGGGGGCTCGGGCTCCGGTCCGCGATCTTCCCGCCGACCCAGTAGCCGACCGAGAGCGACGCGAGCACGAGGCCGATGACGTTCGCCCACACGATCGTCGAGCTCCCGTAGTACGGGGCGAGAAGTCGCGCCGCGCCGATCTCGGTCGCGAGCGCCGCTGCGCCGGTGCAGAACACGAGCGCGTAGAGCGTGAAAGCGAGCGCCCGCCCCTCGACGGCCTCCGCCCCGTGCTCCTTTGCGCCTACGGCTTCGGCCACTGTTACGTCCTGCGGATGACGACCACGGCGTAATCGTCGTCCGGCTCGCCTGCGAATGCGCGTGCATCAGCCACCACGTGCTCCGCGAGCGCCTGCGCCGAGAGCTCGCGCCCGCCCACCAGAGCCTGGTGGAGGCGCTCCTCGCCGTACTGGTCGACGTCGCGGCGCGCCTCGACGAGACCGTCCGTGAAGATGCAGAGCGCGGCTCCGGGCTCGAGCGTCGCGCGAGCCGTCTCGTACGTCTGGTCCGCCTCGATGCCGAGCGCGAGGCCGCGCGGCGAGAGGAGGCTGATCGAGCCGTCGGCTGCCAGGACGCGGATCGGCGGATGTCCGGCGCTCGCCGCGAAGACGGCGCCCGTGGCGGGATCGACGGTGACACAGGCCATCGTCACGAAGTTTCCACCTGCCAGCTCGCCGAACGCGACTTCGTTCGCCTGCGCGAGCAGCGCGGCCGGGTCGGGATACAACCGCACGAGCGACCGGAACGCGAACTTCGCAAGCGCCATGTCCGCGGTCGCCGCGATCCCGTGCCCGCTCGCGTCTCCGAGCACGACGGCGAGCTCGCCGTCGGGCAGCCTCAGGAAGTCGTAGACGTCGCCTCCAACCTCGACGCGGGCCGACGACTCGTAGACGGCGCCGACCTCGAGCCCCTCGACCTCGGGCAGCCCACGCGGGAGCAGCGAGCGCTGCATCGTGTCGGCGAAGTCCTTCCGCTCCTGGGTCAGGCGCGCGTTGTCGATCGCGAGCGCGGCCTGCCCGGCGACGAAAACGGCAGTCTCGACCTGCTCGTCTCCGAGCCGCCGAGCCGGATCGAGCGAGACGACCGTGAGTGTGGCCAGCAGCTCCGCCGAGGTTGCGATCGGGACGACGAGGGCGGTCGCACCCTGCTCGAGAAACGGGACGAGGAGCTCGTACGGCTCACCGAGCCGGCGGGCTGTCTGCGAGTCGACGATGAGAGGCTCGTTCGGGAGCTCCTCGACCTCCTGCTCGCGCTCGAGCACGGCGCGCAGCGGCTCGAGCCGCGGGTCGGCCACGTGCGGCGCACGGGGAACGAGCAGGGCGCCGCGCCCGTCGAGCACGCGGACCACCGCCGCGTCGGCGTCGAGCAACTCAACGGCTGCGGTCGTCACCGAGTCGATTGTCGCCTCGAGCGAAAGGCTCTGGGCGAACGAGCGCGAGATCTCGTACAGCGCCCGGAGCCGCTTCCCGGACTTGCGCTCGGAGGCGATCGTCTTCTGGAGCTCGGTCGCCTGCCGCTCGGTCCGCTCGTGGAGCTCCGCGTTCTGCGCGGCGACGGCCAGCTGGGCGGCAAGCGCCGACAGGAGCGCCCCCTCGCTCGCCTCCACCTGCCGCCCGCGCGGCAGGTAGACAGCGAGCAGCCCGACGAGCTCCTCACCTGCGACGAGCGGGACGGCGAGCACGGCGTCGATCTGCGCTTCGGCCACTGCCGCACGAACGGGAGTGAGCCGGACGTCGGCCTGCGCGTCCGGAACGTGGAGCACGCCCTGGGCGCGCAGCGGCCCGAACGCGAGCTCGAGGAGGCGTTCGGCGACGGCAAGCTCGGCGTCGGCGCCGGAGCCGGCCTCGGGTCGCAGCCGGTTCGCGTCGCCGAGGTAGATCGCGACACGGTCCGCTCGAAGGAGCTTGGAGACGCCCGCGACGGCGGTCTCCAGTGTGTGCGCCAGAGAGAGCTCGGCGACCGCCTGACCGAGAACCGTCAGCAGCGCATCGGACCGTTCGAGCTCGAGCGACGTCGCCCGCGCGCGCTCCCCGGCCCGCAGCGCCTGCGCCGCGCGAACGGCGAAGGTGCCCAGCCGGTCGATGTCGCGCCGCGAGGGCGAGCTTCCGGGCCCGAACGCGAGCTGGAGGACGCCCAGCGGAGGGTGGCCCAGCGTGAGCGTGGCGACCGTTCGGCCCTCGACCGCCTCGACGCGAACCGGCTCGTGCTCGACCGGCAGCGCGGACAGAGCGGCGTCGAGCGTCTCGAGCCGGCCCGTGGACGCCAGCCGCTCGAGCCCGCCTTCGTCGTCGACCTCCCAGAGCTGCGCCGCCTCCGCGCCGGATGCACGCGCGGCGATGCGCACAACCTCGTCAGGCCCACGTGCCTCGTCGAGCCCCGCGCCCAGCGCGTCCCCGGCGAGCACCAACCGTTCGGACTGGTGCGAGCCCGCCATGCCGTTCGCTGCGTCGAACGCTCGCAGGACGAGGCCGAGATGTGCGGCTGCAACGCGTGCGGCCGCACGCTCGCTCGGATCGAAGCCTCGACTCGCTCGCAGCAGCTCGAGGCTCCCGAGCGGAACGTCGTCGGCCCGAATCGGGATCAGCAGCACGTCGGCGGAGCGAGCTCGGCGGGCGGCTCTCTGCACGGCCGCGGGAAGCTCGTCGGAAGACGCTTCCTGCGCGGGGAGCTCCTCCAGGGAGAACGTCGAGCCCGCAAGCTCGGCCGCGAGCGCCTCCGAGCGTGACGCGACGGTCCGCACCGGCAAGCGGCCCGAGCCGTCGACGACGCGCACCGCGGCCGCGTCGGCGTCCGTGACCTCGACAACCGCATCGGCGATGGTCTGAAGCGCTTCGGCGAGCCCGTGCTCGCCCGCAGCGCGCAGGCCCGCAGCCGCGAGTGTGTCGAGGGCGTGGTCGGAGTTCTCGTCCATTCGCCCTCGAAAAGTATTCCTGATCGCCTCGGTCGGCCCGCTCGCACGTTTATGCTCTCCCGCATGGCCCAGCCGGCTCGCCGCCCGGAACTGGTGGACGAAGCGCTGGAGCTCGATCCGGCTGCTGTGCAGCGCGCGTATCAGCTTCATCGAGCCCGTCGCCGCGTTCATCGCAACCGTCGCCGCGAGACGAAGCGCGCGAAGCTCAGGTTCTGGCTCGTGCTCTTCGCCCTCGTCGCGGCGAGCGTGTACCTGACCCTCGTCATCTGGCACCAGATCCAGCGGACCTTCGGTCTATAGATACTTCGCCCGTGGAGCCTTCCGAGCCCTACCCGCCCGACCAGCCTGCTCGCACCGAGCGCGGGCGCGACCCGCTGCTGCTCCTGCCCGGAGGGATCTGGGCGATGGGCGAGCGCGTCACCGCACTCGCGGGGTTCGTGCTGATGCTGTCGACGTTCATGGGCTGGTACGCCGGCTCCGGCGAAGGGCCGACGATCGCGGTCATCGGCTGGCACACCGGAGTGATCGGCAAGCTCGTCTTCCTCCTGGGCCTCGCGGTGGTCGTGCTCGTCGTGCTGCGCGAGCTCGGCATCGAGCTGCCGGCGACGGTTCCCGAGAGCCTCGTGATCATCGTCCTCGGTTCCCTCGCGACGATCCTCGTGCTGATCCGCGTGATCTCGGTCCCCGACACGTTCTTCCCATACGACGGGCGCGGGATAGGGATCTGGATCGCGCTCATCGCGGCCGTGGGGCTGATCGTCGGCGGGCTTCTACGAGCAGGCGAAGAGCTGTAGCGACGCCCAGGCCGAGGGCGGCGCCGCCGATCACGTCGAGCGGATAGTGGACGCCGACGTAGACGCGAGAGAACGCGATCAGCGCGGCGAGGGCGTAGAGCGCGACCGGTGAGAGCGGCGTCAGCCACGCGAGCGTGGCGGCGCACGCGAAACTCGTCGCGGCGTGCCCGGACGGGAAGCTCGGGTTGCCCGGCACGTGAACGAGCGGGTGCGGCTCGGGGAAGCGAAGCGGCGGGCGCTCGCGGCCGATCGCGTGTCGCAGCAAGGCCGAGGACACGCCGGCGATCAGATCGGCGAGCGTGACGTAGAGGAAGATCGCGGGCCGCCGCCAGTAGAAGGCGGCGAGCACAGCGATGAGGATCCAGATTGCCCCCTGAGAACCGACTCGCGACAGCGCGACGAACACGTCGTCGAGCACACCGACGCGATGGTGAACGACCCAGCGCTCGAGTCGTGTGTCGAGATTGATCAGGCCGGGACGAGCTGCTTCGTCGACTCGATCAGCTGCTGCGGGTTGAACGGCTTGCCGATGAAGCCCTGCGCTCCGCGGGACGCGGCCGCCCGCAGCGAATCCTCTTCGACCTTGCCGCTGAACATGATCACCGGAATGGAGCCGACGCCGTGCCGCTCGTGGACGCGGCGCAGCATCTCCCAGCCGTCGACCTGGGGCATCATCACGTCGAGCAGGATCAGGTCCGGCGGTTCGGCCTCGAGGGCGGCGAGGCCCTCCTCGGCGCTCGCGGCCTCACGCACCGAGTAGCCCTCCATCTCGAGGTTCACGCGGACGAACTCGCGAAGGCGTTCGTCGTCGTCGACGATCAGGATCACGCGCCGGCCTTCACCGCGCCTCGGCGCGGTCGAGCCGCCGCGCTCGAGAAACTGGTCGAGATCGGCACGGCGATAGCGGCGGTGCCCGCCGGGCGTGTAGAACGCGGGCAGCCTGCCCGTGTCCGACCACTTGCGAATCGTGCTCTGCGCCATGCCGAGGTACTTCGCTGCCTGGCCAAGCGTGAGCCAGTCGGGCTCATCGGCGGGAACGGGCGTCCGGGCGGCGGTATCGCGAGGTTCAGCCATAACGGGGAACCTTAGTAAATCTACCGTTTCCTCTCTAGCCCATTTGTAAACTACGGAGCCGTCGTCACGGTCACCGTGACCGTCTGGACGCTCTGAGTTCCCGGCTCGAGCGTCCGCACGGAGGTCTCCGTGCCCGACGGCGCGGAGCTGTCGTCGAGCGCCTGGCCCAGCGCGATGCCGATCAGGAGCACGATCGCGAGCGCCACCGCGCGCAGCACCCAGGGGCCGACGCGCCGGCGACGTCTCCGCGGATGCCGGCTCATGGCGCGTAGTCGACGGCGCCGCGGGCGTACAGATGGAATGCCGCGTCCTCGACGAGGCCGAGCTGGACCGCACCTTCTCCGGGAGGGAGCACTTCGAGCAACCACCGGTCGGCGTCGTCGTACGCAGCGGCCAGCTCGGCGAGCGTGAAGGTCTGCCCGACCCGGCGGTTGAGCTCGTCGATCAACACGCCCACCTCGGCGAGGAGACGCTCGTAGGTCGGCCGGTCCGACGCGTGCTCGTTCAGCCGGCGGTAACCGTCCTCCCACTGGAGACGGGCGTTCTCGACCGCGACTGCACTCATAGCGCTCCGATCATAGGGACGCCTCTGTGCCTTCCATGCAACATCTCTCAGGCCAGAGCGGGACGACCTCATCCGCGATCCGATCGCCGAGCTCGTAGCCGGGACGCGCCATGGCATACGCGACGTGCGCGTGGAGGCACTTGAGCTGCTCGGGATTGCGCGAGCCGCCGATCCCGAGCTCGAGCGATGCTCCGCGGTCGGTGCCGGTTCGGCCCCCGGCGAGCTCGGTGCGGACGCGGCGCTGCTCCTCCGTGGCGCGGACGAGGCTGGCTGCGAGGTCGGGCTCTTGCTGTGCCCGCTCGGACCAGCGCTCCACGCCTCCGGCCGCCTCGAGCCTGGAGATCGCCTGGACCAGGTGGCGGCACGTGACGTAGTACGTCGTCGGAAACGGCTCGCCGGAGTCGTCGTAGGGCGACTGCTCCGTGACTGCCGGGCGACCGAACGGGCAGCGCACGACGACTCGGGCGAACGCGCGCGGCGGCCGGCCGAGCTGCTTCGCGACGAGCTCACGGTCGCGCTCCATGCCAACGAGGTTAGTGGTCTTTCTGCTCGTGCTGGTGACGCCAGGCCCGGATGCCCTTGACGATGTACAGGCGCTCGCCGGGCTCGACGTACCCGAGCCGCCGCGCCTCGCGCGTCACCGCCTGGGCCGTGTCCGACTCCGCGAGCCGGCGCTCGAGCCGCAGCTTCTGTTCGCGCAACGTGCGCACCTGGGCGGACTGTTCCTTGACCGCGTCGCGCGTCGACAGGTAGCTCCGCAGCGGCTGCCAGTAGAGGAACGCGATGAACGCGAGCGTCCCCACTCCGAGCCAGCGGAGCAGGAACCGTCCGCGCGGGACACGTTTCCTCGAGCGACGGGCCATCTCGACCGTGTCTTTCGCGACCCACGATCGGCGTCCTTCGCACCGAGGGGTGCGTCAGCCGAATATGAGCTCAGGGCTCAATAGTTCTCGTGCCACATCCACAGGATCCCGATCAAGTCATCGAGGGCTAGCCCACGCTCGGTGTATTCCCCGCGCCTGTCGGTCTCCTCGGACACAACGTAGGTGATCACATCGCTGAGTTTGTCCATATCAGCTTCAGAGATCACATGGCCGTCGGCGACCTCGTCCACCAGTCCCATGAGGTGTGGCGCGCGCTGCTGGACAACCTCTCTCACCAGGTCGAGTTGCGCGTCCGTGGGCCTTTTGCGTTCAGGGTGAACGCCCACGGAGAGGCAGCCTAAAGCCGGAGCCGGGCTTTGCCCGGCGGGAGGCAAAACAGCGTAGGCCAAGCGTGGGTGTGAAGAAGGGGGCGCACGGGGGAAACATGGTTTCCCCCGTGAAGCGAGGCGGCGAAGCCGCCTACGCGATCTCGACCTTGATCACGTCGGTCGTCCCGGGCAAGTTCACGGCCGTGCCCGCCGTGATCACGACGAGGTCTCCTTCGGCCACGTAGCCGCCGGCCCGTGCGGCCTCGAGCGACTTCGCCCAAAGATCCTCGACATCGGATGCCTCCTCGATCAACGTCGGCGTCACGCCCCATTCGATCGCCGTCTGCCGGAGCGCGTAGTCGTGGTGCGAGAGCGCGAGAACAAGTCTGCGGGGCCGCAGTCGCGCCACGGCCGAGGCCGTCCGGCCCGTGAAGGTCGGGACGAGGATCGCCTTGGCGCCCAGCGATTCCGCGATGTCGCAGGCCGCGTTCGACATCGCCTGGCCGACGGTCGGCTCGTCGCTCGCTTGCGGCAGCTCGTGCCGGTAGTCGAGGCTCGGCTCGACCGCGCGCGCGATGCGGTCCATGTACGAGACCGCCTCGACCGCGAACTCGCCGAGCGCGGTCTCGCCAGAGAGCATGAGCGCGGAGCTCCCGTCGAGGATCGCATTCGCGACGTCGCTCGCCTCGGCCCGGGTCGGATCCGCGTGGTGGATCATCGACTCGAGCATCTGGGTCGCAGTGATCACCGGCCGTGCGCGCTCGAGCGCGGCCAGGATGATCCGCTTCTGGAGCAGCGGGACGAGCGCGGGCCCGATCTCGACGCCGAGATCCCCGCGGGCGACCATGACCGCATCCGTCTCGCGGAGGATCTGGTCGAGCGCGTCGACCGCCTCCGACTTCTCGATCTTCGCGATCACGTGGGCAGGCGAGCCCGCGCCCTCGATCAGGTCCTTGAGGTCGCGCACGTCGGCCGCAGACCGGACGAACGAGAGCGCGACGAAGTCGACGCCCTGGTCGAGCGCGAAGTCGAGGTCGTCCATGTCCTTGCGAGTGATCGACGGGATCGGGACCGGGACGCCGGGGACGTTCACACCCTTGTGCGGCTCGACGACCCCGCCCGTGACGACCGTGCAACGCGCACGGCCGCGCTCCACCGACTCCACACGCAGGTGGATGAGCCCGTCGTCGATGAGGATGTCGTGGCCCCGTTGGAGCACCTCGCCGACCGCGGTCGGGCTCACAGGAAGCTCGCCGTCGCTCGCGGCTTCCTCCGCGGCCACGATCACCTCGTCGCCGCGGTCGAGCGTGACCGGCTCGGGGAGATCGCCGATCCGCACCTTCGGCCCCTGCAGGTCGGCGATGATCGCGATCGGCCGCTCGACCTCCTTCGAGATCTCGCGCACGACCTGCATCCGCTCCGCGTGGTCCTCGTGCGTTCCGTGGGAGAAGTTCATCCGCGCGGCGTCCATCCCGGCGCGCGCGAGTTCGAGGACGGCGTCGCCCGACGACGATGCGGGACCGAGCGTCGCGACGATCTTCGTCCGGCGAGGCAGCTCGGCGGACATGTGACGCAGACTAGCTCGCGCGGGCAAACGCGGACCAGCCGGGATAGACCGCGTCGTCGCCGAGCTGCTCTTCGATCCGCAGGAGCTGGTTGTACTTGGCCACGCGGTCGCTTCTCGACGGCGCGCCGGTCTTGATCTGGCCGACGTTGGTCGCGACCGCGAGGTCGGCGATCGTCGTGTCCTCGGTCTCGCCGGAGCGGTGCGACATGACGACGCCGTAGCCGTTCGCGCGCGCGAGCTCGATCGCGTCGAGCGTCTCGGTCAGGGTCCCGATCTGGTTCACCTTGACGAGGATCGCGTTTGCCGCGCCCTCCTCGATCCCGCGGCCGAGCCGTTCGACGTTCGTGACGAAGATGTCGTCGCCGACGAGCTGCACGCGGTCTCCGAGCCGAGCGGTGAGCGCCTTCCAGGCCTCCCAGTCGTCCTCGGCCGCGCCGTCCTCGATCGAGACGATCGGGTAGCGCTCGACGATACCGGCCCAGAACTCGGGTAGGCCGGCGGACGTTTCCTCGCGACCCTCGAACGAGTACCGGCCGTCGCGGAACACCTCGCTCATCGCGGGGTCGAGCGCGATCTTCACCCGGTCGCCGTGCCCGGCCCGGTCGATCGCCTCGACGATGCGCTCGATCGCGTTCTCGCTCGACGGAAAGTCGGGCGCGAACCCGCCTTCGTCGCCGACCGCCGTCGAGATTCCCTCGGCCTCGAGCTGCTTCTTCAGCGTGTGGAAGACCTCGACTGCGAGGCGCAGCCCTTCCGAGAACGTGTCGGCGCCGCCCGGCACGATCATGAACTCCTGGAGGTCCAGCGAGTTGTCGGCGTGCGCGCCGCCGTTGACGACGTTCAGCATCGGCACGGGCAGGACGTGCGCCTCCGCGCCGCCCACCCAGCGGTAGAGCGGCAGACCCGCGCGCGCGGCGGCCGCCTTTGCCGTCGCAAGCGAAGCGCCGAGGATCGCGTTCGCGCCGAGACGAGCCTTGTTCGGCTTCCCGTCGAGCTCGATCAGCGTGGCGTCGACCGTTCTCTGCTCCGCGGCGTCGAGGCCGACCAGCGCCTGCGCGATCTCGGTGCGCACGTTCTCGACCGCCTTCCCGACGCCCTTCCCGAGCCAAACGTTCGGATCGCCGTCACGGAGCTCGACGGCTTCGAACTGCCCCGTCGAGGCGCCCGAGGGCACGGCCGCTCGTCCG
>WNGI01006182.1_pt1 | contig 11191 bp, 7 predicted proteins | sample 5400621 | NCBI WGS metagenome assembly WNGI01 (sample SAMN13153374, study PRJNA577476) | soil metagenome | isolation source: 20 cm soil or saprolite under Garry oak tree replicate 1 | place: USA:California | collected 2016-06-15
ACAACTCCTCGGCGAGATGCGGCGCGTAGGGCGCGAGCATGATGAGGAGCGGTTCCACGGCGTTCCGCATTCCGCATTCCGCATTCCGCATTTCGTTGACGTACTCCATCATCGCCGCGATCGCGGTGTTGTAGTCGAGCGTCTCGGTATCGACGGTCACCTTGCGGATGGTCTGGTGCAGCTTACGCTCGACTTCCGGCGGCAACCCCGGGGGCCCCGGGCGCCCCGGGCTTACGCCCGGGGCTACAGCCGCCTCATGCGCCAGCTGCCACACCTTGTCCAGGAATCGACGGATGCCGATGATCCCCGTCTCCCGAAAATCGCCGCCCTCCTGGAACGGCCCCAGGAACATGAGATACATCCGGAAGGTGTCCGCGCCCCACTTTTGGATGTGGGCGTCGGGGATGACGACGTTGCCCCGTGACTTGGACATCTTGGCGCCGTCTTTGATGATCAGCCCGTGCGCCCGGAGTTTCGGAAACGGCTCGTCGAAGGGGACGTGCCCGAGCTCCTGGAGCGCCATGGTGATGAAGCACGGGCAGCCAGGTCCTGGTGCGCTGGTCATCCCACGGCCGGTCGTGGAACTCGGTGGAGGGATACCGCAGGAAGTACCAGGCCGAGTCGAGAAAGGTGTCCGACACGTCTGTCTCGCGGCGCCCCTGGGCGCCGCACTGCGGGCATGGCGCGAAGTACCACTCCTTGTGACGTGCCAGCGGGCTCACGCCGCTCGCATCGGGGCGGAAGTCCTCGATGAAGGGGAGCTCGACCGGGAGATCGCGCTCCGGCACGGCCACCGGCCCGCACCGGTCGCAATAGATGACCGGGATGGGGGGTCCCCAGTAGCGCTGGCGCGAGATGCACCAGTCGTGCAGGCGGTACTGCACCTGGGGGGTCGCGAGGCCTCGCGCCTCGAGCCATGCGACGATGCGCCGGCCCCCCTCGCGGCAGGCCAGGCCGTCGAACTCGCCGGAGTTCACGAGTGCGCCGTCTTCGGTGACGATCGGGAGCGGCCCTCCCCCCGCCCCTTCGACCCGGACCACGGTCCGGATCGGGAGCTGGAAGGCCGTCGCGAACTCGAAGTCGCGCTTGTCGTGCGCGGGCACGGCCATGATCGCGCCCGTGCCGTATTCCATCAGCACGTAGTCGGCGATCCAGACGGGGATGGACTCGCCGGTCGCGGGATTGCGTGCGTAGGAGCCGAGGAACACGCCCGTCTTGGCGCGGTCGCCCACCTTGCGCGACACGATGTCCTTGGCCTGCACCTCGCGCCGGTACGCGTTGACGGCGCGACGCTGCTCGTCGGCCGTGCAGGCTTCCACGAGCGGGTGCTCCGGCGCGAGCACCAGGTAAGTCGCGCCGAACACCGTGTCGGGCCGCGTCGTGAACACCCTGATCTTCTGGCCGCTCGGGGTCTCGAAGACGAGCTCGGCGCCCTCGCTCCGCCCGATCCAGTTGCGCTGCAGCGTCCGGGTGGATTCCGACCAATCGAGCCGGTCGAGATTCGCGAGCAGGCGTTCGGCATACCGGGTGATCGCGAAGAACCATTGCTCGAGGAAGCGCTGCTCGACTTTCGTGTCGGGATGGCGCTCGCAGTAGCCGTTGATCACCTGCTCGTTGGCCACGACGCTCATGTCCTTGGGACACCAGTTCACCGCCGCCTTCTTGCGCAACGCCAGCCCCGCCTTGAAAAGCTGGACGAAGATCCACTGGGTCCACTTGTAGTAGCGCGGGTCCGTCGTGGACAGCTCGTGACGCCAGTCGAACATGCCGCCGAAGCGACGCAGCTGGTGGCGGAACGTCTCGATGTTCTTGGGGATCAGCTTGGCCGGGTGCGTGCCGACCTGGAGCGCGTAGTTCTCGGAGTGGATCCCGAACGCGTCGAACCCGATCGGCTCGAACACGGCGTGCCCCTGGAGCCGCCGGAACCGCCCGTAGATGTCGGCGCCCGTGAAAGCGAACATGTTCCCCACGTGTAACCCTTCGGCCGAGGGATAGGGGAACATCATGAGGTTGTAGAACGGGCGGTGGGGACGGTCGAGGTCGGGCTCATTGACGTGATCGGCGGCCCAACGCACCTGCCACCGTGCCTCGACAGCCTCCGGATCGTAGGTCGGCACCTGATTCATAAGTGCATGAAACTAAACAGACTTGCCCCTGTGGGTAACCCTGCGTAGCTTAGCGCTCCACACCCCGTCACATGGCCAGCCGCACCCCGCAGCTCCGACAGAGCTTCCTCCTCACGGGCGTCGGCGTCGCCCTGGTCCTGGTGATCGGTTTCGCCGCCCTGTCCGGCAACACGGCCCAGCGAACGGTAGAGCAGCAGGCGCAGGACCGGGGCCAGGACGTCGCGCTGCGGGTCGCCGCGCTCGTGAACCAGTATCTCCAGGAGCGGCGCCACGAGGCCGAGGCGCTGGCCGCCTCTCCCGCCGTGGTGCGGGCCGCGCTCGACGCCGCCCAGCAGGCCGTCAAGGACAAGCTGCCGCCGCTCGACATCGCCACGCTCGAGCGGATGTTCAATCAGCGCCGCATGCTGGGCGGCGATGCCGACCTCGCCGCATACCTCACCGGATATCCTCAACGCTCTGAGTACGCCGAGCTGTTCTTCACGGAGCGGCACGGGTACGTCGTGCTCGCGTCGGGACGGACGTCGGACTTCGTGCAGTCGGACGAAGCGTGGTGGCGGCGCGCGATGGCGGACGGCGTGTTCGAAGGGGCGCCGCAGCACGACTCGTCGGCCGGCGCGGTGTCGCTCGAGTACGACGTAGCGATCCGCGCGCCGCGTCTCGCGCGGCCCGCTGGCGTGCTCAAAACCGTGTTCGCGCTACAGCGCCTGTCGCGCCTGCTCGGGACCGCGGACGTGGGCGGCGGCGCGCAGCTCCAGGTGGTCGACGGCGCGGGGCGCGTGATCGTGAGCCCCACGCCGGGCGACCTGCTGCGCACGCTGCCCGACGCGGCGGCGATCTCGCGCGCGGACCAGCCCGCTCGCACGACGGTGCGCACCGCTACGGGCGAGACCCTGGTCGTCACGGCCCCCACGAACAACGGCAAGTGGTGGGTCCTGTACCGACAACCGACGGCGACAGCCTACGCGGCGGCGCGGGGCACCCGGGCCAGCATCTTCCTGTGGGCGCTCCTGTTGTTCGGCGCGACCGTGTCCCTGCTCCTGCTGTTCCGCCATCGTCTCAACCAGCGCATCACCGAGCCCGTCAAGGCGGCCGGGGCGATCGCCAGCCGCGTCGCGGGCGGCGACCTCTCCGTCACCGTGGTGACGCAGCGTACCGAAGCGGCCGAGGTGGGCGATCTCCTCTCCTCGGTTCACACGATGGTCGTGGCGCTGCGGCGGCTGGTGGGCGCGATCCGCACGGCCGCCGACGAGGCGGCAGCGATGGCGACGGAGATCTCGGCGTCGACTGAGGAGATGAGCGCCTCGACCGAGGAGATGACGGCGACATGCCAGGATCTCACCAAGCGCGCGGCGGAGCAGGCCCAGCTGGTGCGCGCGGCGGCCGACGACGCGGCCAAGATCCTGCACATCGCGACGGCGCTCGCGGCGGGCGCGGAAGACTCGGTGCGGCGCAATACCACCGTCGCGGACCTCGCCCGGCGCCACAAGGAAGTGCTCGATCAGAGCACCGCCCAGCTCGCCAAGCTGGCCGAGGAGGTGGAGCGGGGCTCGCAGGAGGCGGCGGCGCTGGCCCAGGCCTCGGGGGAGATCCAGAAGTTCGTGACGCAGACCAAAGCCATCGCGACGCAGACCAACATGCTCGCCTTGAACGCCGCAATCGAGGCGGCGCGCGCCGGCCCGCAGGGGCGCGGCTTCGCCGTCGTGGCGGACGAAGTGCGCAAGCTCGCCTCGGTGGCGGCCGCGGCGGCCGGGGCCACCGGGGACACCGTGCGCGGCGTGCTGGCGCGCGTCGAGGGGACGCGGGAGCGGCTGGCGCACCTCGCCCAGGGAGCCGGCGCGGCGCGCGAGGCCGCGCAGGCCGCCGCCCAGGGCCTCGGCACCGTGGCCGCTGAGGCGCAGGCGAGCGACATCTGGAGCCGGGAGATCGCGCGCTCCGCCGAGGAGATGCGGGCGCTCATCGAGGAGATCGGTTCCCGCCTCGCGACGGTGACGCAGGGAACGGAGAGCCTGCTCGCCGCGGCGGAGGAGATCGCGGCGTCGAGCGAGCAGCAGAGCGCCTCGACGGAGGAGATCGCGTCCTCCGCGAACCAGCTCGCGGAGGCCTCGGACAAGCTGACCGGGGCGGTCAAGTCGTTCCGCCTGCTCGCCGAGGAGGCGCCGCCCCCCGAGCGGCAGGCGGCGGACTAAGCGCGGGAAACTATCGGCGCCGAGCCCCGTAAGAATAAGATATATCTCATCCTACGCACGCTGCGCGGAGCCGTCCCGACATGAAGCGCCGTACCATCGTCATCCCTGTCATCGCGGTCGCCGTCCTCGGCCTGGGCACCATGGCCGCCACCGGGAGGCTCGGCGGCAAGAAGAAGGAAGGGCCGAAAGCCGTGGCGGTGGTCCGTGGGTCCCTGGTCGATAAGGCGCTCGCCGTCGGCACGATCGAGCCGCGCATCGAGGTCAGCGTCAAGTCCATCCTGGCCGGAGTGGTGCGGCGGCGCTTCGCCGAAGTGGGGGACTTCGTCAAGCGGGGCCAGCCGCTGCTCGAAGTCTCACCCAACCCCACCCCTCTGGAGATGGTAGAGCTGCGCCGGAACGCGGAGCTGCGGGGGATCGAGCTCAAGAACGTGGAGCGCGAGTTGACCCGCCAGCAGGAGCTGCGCAACAAGAACCTGATCTCCCCGGCCGATCTCGAGACCGCCCAGCGGCAGGTCGACGAGTCGCGCTCGCAGCTGTCGCTGGCGCAGGAGCGGCTGGCGCTGCAGGAAGGCGGCACGGTGCTGGCCAACGGCAAACCGGTCGAGACCGTGGTCCGCTCCCCCATCGACGGCTACATCCTCGAGGATTCGATCGAGATCGGCGATCCCGTCGTGCCGCTCACGCCGTACCAGGCCGGCACGGTGCTGATGCGGATGGCGGCGATGCGGGATTTGATCTTCCGCGGAACGGTGGACGAGATCGACGTGGGTCGGCTCAAGGAAGGCATGCCGGCCACGATCAAGATCGGCGCCCTGCCCAACGCGAGCGTCAAGGGCCGGCTCGAGAAGATCTGGCTCAAGGCGCACAAGCAGGAGCAGGCGACGGTGTTTCCGATCGAGATCGTCCTGACCGAGGTCGCAGGCGCGACGCTGCGCGCGGGCTATTCGGCCAACGCGGAAGTGGCCATCTCGCGCCGGGACAGCGTGCTCTACATCCCCGAGCGGCTGATCACCCACCGCAACGACTCGAGCTTCGTGACGGTGCGCACCGGACCCGGCAAGACGGCAGAGCGGTTCATCAAAACGGGCCTCTCCGACGCCATCAACATCGAGGTGCTGGAGGGCCTGCAAGCGAGCGACTCACTGGTCGAAGCGGCGCCGCGCGAGATCTCCTGACGTGTGGCGCGAGTTCTTCGCCGACCTGCGGGCGCAGAAGCTTCGCACCTCGCTCACCGTCCTGGGCATCGCCTGGGGCACCGTGGCGGTGGTGGTGCTCTTGGCCTTCGGCGTGGGCCTCGAGCGGCAAACCAAGAAGCGGTTTCACGGCTTGGGCGACCGCATCGTGATTCTGTTCGGCGGACGGACCACCAAGCCGTTCGCCGGCTTCGGCGATGGCCGCCCGATCCGCCTGCGGCCGGATGACGTGCAGCTGCTCGCCCGCGAGGTCGCCGAGATCGAGTACATCAGTCCGGAGTTCATCACGCAGAGCGCGCGGGTGCGGCGGGGCGTCAAGGCGGCCTCACCCGCCGTCACAGGGATTCTCCCGGTGTACGGCTACATGCGCAACATCATCCCGGAGGCGGGCGGCCGTTTCATCAACGATCGCGACGTCGTCGAGCGGCGGCGGGTGGCGGTGCTGGGCGACGAACTGGCCAGGCTGCTATTTGGTGACGCGGCGCCAGTCGGGCAGCAGGTGTTCCTGGGCGACACGCCGTTCACCGTTGTGGGGGTGATGCGCCCCAAGCTGCAGAACTCCTCGTACCAGCAGCGGGACAAGGACCGGATCTTCATTCCGGCGACCACGCATTACGCCCTGTTCGGCAACCGCTTCCTGAACAACATCGTGTACCGGGCACGGAGCTCGGAGGTCACCAAGCTGGCCGAGCGACGGGTGTACGAGACGATGGCGCGTGCGTACAAGTTCGATCCGCTGGACAAGGACGCCCTCGCGTTCTGGGACACGAGCGAGTGGGAGACCCGGTTTGGCAAGATGTTCGTCGCCTTCAACATCTTCTTCGCGATCGTGGGGAGCTTCACGCTGCTGGTCGGCGGCATCGGGGTCGCGAACATCATGTACATCGTGGTGCGGGAGCGGACGCGCGAGATCGGCGTGCGCCGCGCCGTGGGCGCCACGCGGGCCGACATCCTGCGCCAGTTCTTCGCCGAGGCGGCGATGATCGTGATCCTGGGCGCGACAGTCGGCCTCGGGCTCTCGTTCGGGCTCGTCGCGGCTTTGGGCGGGCTGCCCATCAAGGAGTTCGTCGGCGTGCCGACGATCTCTCCGCAGGTGCTGACGGCGACGCTCGCGTTGCTTGCGGCGGTCGCCTTTGCCGCCGGGCTCATGCCGGCGCGGCGTGCGGCGGCGCTCGACCCGGTGGAGGCGCTCCGGACCTGAGATGTTCTCCATCCTGCTCCGGGAATTCATCGGCGACTTGAAGGCGCAGCGCACTCGGGCCTTCCTCACGTTCTTTGCGGTCACCTGGGGAACGCTCGCGGTCGTGTTACTGCTGGCGTTCGGGGAGGGACTGAAGCGCACCGTGCGGGATGGCCTGCTGGGTGCCGGCGAGCGGATCTTCATGATCTACGGTGGCGAGACCAGCAAACCCTTCGCCGGATTGCGCCAAGGCCGGCGCATCCGTCTCGTGGAAGAGGACCTCGAGCTGCTGCAGAGTGCGATCCCGGATATCGACCGGGGGAGCGTCTCGTACGGGCGGTGGGGGACCGCGTTCCAACTGGGGAAGACCAGGACCAACGCATTTCTGGAGGGCGTGGGTCCCGCTCACGAGACCATGCGCCACATGGAGCCGGCGCAGGGCGGACGCTTTCTCAACGCCGCCGACATCGCACAGAAGCGGCGCGTCCTGTACCTCGGCAACGAGTTGGCGGAGCGGATCTTCGGCAAAGGCGTGGATCCGATCGGCAAGAGCGTCGTGGTGGACGGCCTGCCCTTCACCGTGGTCGGCGTGCTGAAGAAGAAGTTCCAGGACTCGAGCAACAACGGACCGGACGCCGACCGCGGCGTCATCCCCTACTCGACCTTTCGCACGATCTACGGCAACCGGTTCGTGAGCCACCTGGTCGTGCAGCCGCACGATGCCTCCCGCGGGCCCCTGGTAAAGAAAGAGCTCTACCGGGTGCTGGGGCAGAAGTACCGCTTCGACCCCCAGGATGAGCGGGCCCTGGGCATGTGGGACTTCATCGAAGACGAGAAGCAAACCCTCGCCGTCGGGCTCGGCATCCAGATCTTCATGGGGCTGGTGGGCGTGTTCACGCTGCTGATCGCGGGCGTCGGGGTCGCGAACATCATGTACGTCGTGGTGAAGGAGCGCACTCAGGAGATCGGCATCAAGCTCGCGCTCGGCGCCCGCCGCCGGCACATCATGGCGCAATTCCTGTTCGAGGCCATGACGATCGCCGTGTCCGGCGGGCTGGTGGGACTGGCGACGGCGGCGCTCATTGTGTTCGGCGTCGACGCCATCCCGACGGAAGGCAACCCGGCCATGCAGTACATCCTGAACCCGAAGCTCTCCTGGCCCATCGCCCTGATCTGCGTCGGCATCCTGATCGGCGTGGGGCTCCTCGCCGGCGTCCTGCCCGCGCGCCGCGCCGCGGCGGTGGATCCGGTGGAATCGCTGCGTTACGAGTGAGTCACCGCGGGAACTTGGCCCGGAGCACGTCGAACCAGTTCACCACCACATGGATCCGCGGTCGGATCCGCTCGGGCGGCAGCTTGAGCATCAGAAACCGCTCGCCGTCCCGCGAGACGTCGTAGCTCCGAGGTCGCGTCCAACCCGGGCTGTCCGGATAGGGCCCGCCGAACAGCGCCCTGGGCTGGTGCTCCGGCCGCTTTCCAGGTCGACGCGCACCGCCATCACGCTGTCCCCCTTGCGGTACACGAGCTCCGAACCACCCCGGGTCCAGAGCGGCTCCGATCCCTGCGCCGGTGATACCTTCCATCGCTTCAGGTGCGGGTCGGGGAACGACTGGGCGTACACTTCGACGCGACCCGACTCGTCGGAGTCGTAGGCCATCCAGCGGCCATCCGGCGACAGCGTGGGATGCGCGAGGTTGAAGCCGTTGGCGAAATAGCGCGCGGGCGCCGGCGCGCCCCGCAGCCGCACGGTCCAGAGCTCCGCGCCGCCGGGAACGCTGAGCACGAACGCGAAGAGGCGACCGTCGCGCGACACGGCGCCGGTGTAGCGGTCGTACGTGCCGGTCAGCAGCGGCTCGGCGGGCCGGCTCGCGTCTGCCGCTCTGCGATAGAGGTCGAAGAAGGGGCGCTCGCTCGAGTAAATCAGCTCGCGACCGTCGGGCGTCCACTCGGCGCCGAAATCCCTGCCGCCTTCGGCCGTCACTCTCGTACCGCCCGAGCGCCCGACCTGGAACATCCACACGTCCCCCAACGAATTCGCCGAGCGGATGTCCACCGCGATGCGGCCCCCCTCAGGTGAGAGCCGCGGGTGGTTGTAGCGATCGGCGCCGGGAAGGGCGCGCGATGCGTCGCCCCTCCGGTTCACCAGGACCACATCGGTCTCGGTGACGTACGAGCTGACCGGCAGATAGGCCAGCGTTCCATTCTCCGAGACGTCGAACGCGGCCGCGCCGTCCGTGGGGTTCATCGCTACGCTGTCGACGACCGGGAGGGCGGGGCCGGTCACCGCGAGTCGCTGCAGGTCGAACGGGACGGCGCGGATGGCCTCCCCCGCCGCATAGAGCAGGTGCCCCGTGGAGACGTAGAAGCCGAAGACGCCGCCGGTGAACAACACGCTCCGCTGGCCGGAGCTGATCGAAACGACCTCGATGGTGGCGCGTTCGATGGGCGTCCGGTACGCGGTGAAGACGACGTGCTCGCCGTCGGGCAGGATCTGCGGCCACCAGTGACCCAGCTCGCCCTTCGTCGTGTCCGGAGCAGTGAGCATGCGCTCGTCGCCCCCGCCCTCGCTCACGATCCAGAGACCGGTGTTGTAGGCCCGGGTGTAGACGAGCCGGCCGTTCCTGCCCCAACTCCCGCCGGCCCAGTCGGCCATGGCGAGGTCGATCGCGGACCCGCCGTCCACCGGAATCTTTCTGAGCTTCCCCTGTCGTGCGGAGGCGATCCACTGCCCGTCCGGCGATACGAACGGCCGGCTGTTGCCGGTGCCCTGCTCTCCCTGGCCCGCGCCCGCGATCACGTCCATCCGCATCTGGTCGAACGAGCGCCGCAAGATCTCCTCCCGCCGGCCGACCATGGCTGTGACGAAGAGCTGTCGGCCGTCGGGGCTCAAGCGCACGATCGGAGTGAAGGAGGGTTGCACTCCCGGGTCGAGCTCGACGTCGAACCGGATGGGGCCTGCCGCCGGGCGCGCGCTCCGCCCGTTCCGGAGGCCCACCCAGGCGACGGCGACCAGCAGGGCCGCTGAGAATGCCCAGGGAATCGCGGACCGGCTCAGCGTGGCAGGTCGCCTGCGGCCTCGCGTCCAGCTCGGCGTACCCGCACTCGTCAACGCCTCGGCGAACTGCGCCACCGTCTGCCAGCGGTCAGCGGGCAGCTTCTCGAGCGCACGCGCGACGGCGGCGTCGATGTGGGGCGGCACCGTCTTGCGCTCGAGGACGAGCGAGCGGGGCTCCTCCGACAGGACTCGGGCGACGATCGCCTGGGCGGAGGGGCCCGTGAACGGCGGCTGGCCGGTCAGCATTTCGTACAGGACCGCGCCGAGGGCGTAGATGTCGGTCCGCGGGTCCAGGTGTTGCTCCCCGGCCGCCTGCTCGGGACTCATGTATTCGGGCGTGCCGAGACTCGCACCCGCCTGCGTCATCCGGGCCCTGCCGTCGCTACTCCAGGCCAATGCGATCCCGAAGTCGGCCACCAGCGCCCGGCCGTCGTGGAACAGCACGTTGTCCGGCTTGATGTCGCGGTGAATCACGCCCTGGCGGTGGGCGTACTCGAGCCCCGCGGCGACTTCGGCGGCGATGCGGATCGCGTCGGCGACGGGGAGCTGAATCTCGCGGGCGAGCCGGCTGCGGAGGGATTCCCCTTCCACGTAGGGCATGACGTAGAACACCGTGCCCTCGACCTGGCCGGAATCGAACAGCGGCAGGATGTGGGGGTGCTGGAGGTTGGCGGTGGTCTCGATCTCCTTCAGGAAGCGCTCGGCGCCGATGATGGCCGCGAGTTCGGGGTGCATGACCTTGATCGCGACCTTGCGATTGTGGCGCACGTCGCGGGCGAGATAGACCGTCGCCATACCGCCGGCACCCAGCGGGCGGTCGAGCGTGTAGCGGTCTGCCAAGGCTTCCTTGAGGCGCTCGAACGGCTCAGTCATCGGCCGAGGTGCAAGCGGTCGGAGGCGTACCGGGTCGCCGCGGCAGCGTCCCAGCGTGTCCCGGCAAGCCCGACATGGCCGTCGGGACGCAACAGGTAGAACGAGGGCCGGGGGATATGTGCGCGCGCCAACTCACGGACGTTGGCGGGATCGCTCGGCACGTCGTGGATCCGCACTAGATCGCCGAGTTCGGGCGCCCCGTCGGGAGGCCCAGCGTCGCCGATCACGATCAGATTGAATCGCGTGTCGTCCAGTTTTCCGAACAGGTCCTCGGTGGGGCCGTTCGGCCGGAACCTGAGCCGGAGCCACGGAAACCGATCGCCCGCCCTCGGGGCGGCTTGCGACAGGCCCGCCAGCGTTTCCGATAGCGCGCTGGTGCGGTATCGAATACCAATCTGAGAGATGGTGCGAAATGCGAGCCGTTGAAACCGCTTGAGGCCCATCAGGAACGCCACCATCTTCGGAAACACCCGAGTGCGGAACAGCCCCGCCAGTCTACCGTCGGAGACGACCAGCGAAAAGGCCCGATCGGTCGTGCTGAGCAGCCGTTTGGCAACCGGGAGGCGCTCGGCCTCGTA
>WNGI01005786.1_pt1 | contig 11190 bp, 13 predicted proteins | sample 5400621 | NCBI WGS metagenome assembly WNGI01 (sample SAMN13153374, study PRJNA577476) | soil metagenome | isolation source: 20 cm soil or saprolite under Garry oak tree replicate 1 | place: USA:California | collected 2016-06-15
CCGAGGATGCGCACGAAGCCGCCGAAGGGGATCGCGTTGATGCTGTAGTCGATGCCCGCGTGTCGGATGGCCGCGAGGCGCGGCGGGAAGCCGAAGGCGAACTCCAGGACGCGCATCCCGAGCAGCCGCGCCGTGAGGTAGTGCCCGAACTCGTGCACGGCGATGATCGCGGTGAACATGAGCAGGAAGAGCGGGATCGCGAGCGGGTGATCGACGAAGTACTGGATGAGCGCGCCCATCAGGCGGTCACCGCCGCGCGATCGAGGCTCGCCCGGACGGACGCGTCGATCGCGAGGATCTCGTCGAGGTCCGGCTCCGGCCCCGCTCGCCTCGCGGCGCCGAGCTCGGCGCCCCGCCGGAGCAGCGCCGCGATGTCGGTGAACGGGATGTCGCCGCGGAGGAACCGCTCGACCGCGATCTCGTCCGCCGCGGAGAGGCCGATCATCGCGCCGAGATCGGCCGAGTGCGCCGTCTCCAGCACGACCGAGTAGCACGGATAGCGGGCGAGGTCGATCGGACCGAAACGGAGCGAGCGGTCCGCGGTCCAGTCGAACCGCGGGGCGGGCGAGGGCACGCGATCCCAGAGCAGCGCGTACTGGATCGGCAGGCGCATGTCCGGCTCCGCCAGCTGGGCCTTGACGCTTCCGTCGACGTATTCGACGAGCGCGTGGACGAGACTCTCGGGATGGAACACCACGTCGATCCGATCGTAGGGAAGCCCGTAGAGCCAATGCGTCTCGACGACCTCGTACGCCTTGTTCACGAGCGTCGCCGAGTCGATCGTGACCTTCGGGCCCATGCGCCACGTCGGGTGCCTGAGCGCGTGCTCAGGCGTCACCCCGGGGAGCGCCTCGAGCGGGACGTCGCGGAACGCGCCCCCGGACGCGGTCAGCGCGACGCGGCGCACCGACGCGAGCTTCTCCCCCGCCATGCACTGCCAGAGCGCGTTGTGCTCGCTGTCGACGGGACGGAGCCGCTCCCCCGCTCCGCCGGAGAGCCGGCGGATGAGGTGGCCGGCGGCGACCAGCACCTCCTTGTTCGCGAGGGCAACTCGCTTGCCGTCCTGGAGGGCGGCGATCGTCGCCCGCAATGCGGCGACGCCGGGCGTCGCGACGAGCACGAGGTCGGCGTCGGGATCGGTCGCGAGCGCGGCGAGCGCGGCGCTTCCCAGAGCGGTGCGCGCGGTCGGGAACTCCATCGCGAGCTCGGCGAGCACCTCGGAGTTGCGGTTCGCGCCGAGCGCGACGACCTGCAGGCGATCGGGATGCGCGCGCACCACGTCGAGGGCCTGCCGTCCGATGGAGCCCGTCGCGCCGAGGATCGCGAGCCGGATGCGCTCGGTCATAGAGCCATCATCCCAGAGCGGCCATGCAGCAACCGGGCGCGTAGAGCGCGAAGCCGAGGATTGAGACCGCCAGGAGCGAATCGATCCGGTCGAGCATCCCGCCGTGCCCGGGAAGCAGCGTTCCGGAGTCCTTGACGCCCGCCCGGCGCTTCACCCAGCTTTCGAGAAGATCGCCACCGAGCGCGACCGGTCCGACGAGGATCGCGAAGGCGACGCCGCTCGGCAGGACGTCGACGCTCGCGATGAGGGCCGCGGTCAGCCCCGCGGCGATGAATCCCGCGATCGTTCCTTCCCACGTCTTTCCCGGGCTGAGCCTGGACGCGAGCTTGCGCGTGCCGATCGCCGAGCCGACCAGATACGACGCGACGTCCGCCGCCCAGGTCGGGAGGATGACGGCGAGCACCAGCGGCACGGAGAAGCCTGGGGGCTTGCCGATGACGTCGGTGAGGACACGCAGCCACCAGAGGGCGGCGAGACCGAGAACCAGGACGACGAGCTGCAGTAGCGCAGCGAGCCCGGCGCGGCGGAGCCCAAAGAGCTCCCACCCGGCGATCGCGCCGGCGACGACGAGGATGGGTCCGAAGACCTGCCACGGCGTGAAGCTCGCGAGCAGGACGACGGCACCGAACCCGAGACCGGTGACCGTCCGTCGCGGCAGATCCCTCATCGTCCGAAGCGGCGTTCGCGCTTCGCGTACGAGTTCAGCGCCTGATCGAGATCGCTCACCGAGAAGTCGGGCCAGAGCGCCTCGGTCGCCCAGATCTCCGCGTACGCGACCTCCCAGAGGAGGAAGTTCGACACGCGGAGCTCGCCGCCGGTGCGGATGAGCAGGTCCGGATCGGGGTGATCCGGCGCGTAGAGGCGCTTTTGGATCGCGCTCTCGTCGACGTCGTCCGCGGGGACGCGGTCGCGCACCAGACGGCGCACCGCGTCCACGATCTCGGCGCGGCCCCCGTAGTTGAACGCGAGGGTCATCGTGCCACGCGTGCCGCCGGAGGTGGCCTGGACAGAGCCGGCGATCGCCTTCTGCAGCCGCTCCGAGAGCTCGTGGAGGCGGCCGATGACCTTGAGCCGGACGCCGTCTTCGACGAGCGTCTTCGTCTCGCGCCGGATCGTCTCCTCGAGGAGCGCCATCAGCGCGCCGACCTCTTCCTCGTCGCGGGTCCAGTTCTCGGTCGAGAAGCTGTAGAGGGTCACGTACTCGACGCCGCGGTCGCGCGCGGCACGTACGGTGCGACGGATCGTCTCGACGCCGGCGCGGTGTCCCGCGATCGCCGGGAGGTGGCGCTTGCTCGCCCACCGCCGATTGCCGTCCATCACGATCGCGAGATGTCGCGGGACCGCGACGGTCAAACGGAGAGGATCTCCTTCTCCTTGGCCTGTCCGAGCTCGTCCGCGAGGAGGATGTAGCGGTCGGTGAGCTTCTGCAGCTGCGCCTCGAGACGTTTCACCTCGTCGGTTGTCACGCCGGCGCTTTTCTCCTTTGCGCGAAGCTCGTCGTGCGCGTGGCGCCGCAGCGTGCGGATCTCCACGCGGCCGTCCTCCAGCTTCTTGTGCAGGAGCTTCACGAGGTCGCGCCTGCGCTCCTCGTTGAGCGCGGGGATGTTGAGACGGATGACGGCGCCGTCGTTGCCGGGCGTGAGGCCGAGGTCCGAGCCCAGGATCGCCTTCTCGATCGCCTTGATGAGGCTTCGGTCCCAGGGCTGGATGACGATGAGGCGTGGCTCCGGCGCGCTGATCGCGGCGAGCGAGACGAGCGGCGTGCCGGCGCCGTAGGCGTCGACCTCGAGCTGTTCGACGAGGCTCGGCGCGGCGCGGCCCGTCCGGACGGTCCCCAGGTCGTGCTTCAGGGCCTCGATCGCCTTCTTCATCCTCGCCTCGGCCTGCGCGAGGATCTCCTCGAGCGCCACTAGCGGCTCGAGACGAGCGTCCCGATGGCCTCGCCCTTTGCGGCCCGGACCATCGCGTCCGGCTGCGAGATGTCGAAGACGATGATCGGCATCTTCCGCTCCTCGGCGAGCGCCGCGGCAGTCGCGTCCATGACCCGCAGGTTCTTGTCGAGAAGGTCGTGGTGGCGAAGTGTCTCGAACTTTTTCGCGGTCGCGACCTCGCGCGGGTCGGCGTCGTAGACGCCGTCGACCGCGTTCTTCCCCATGAGGATGACGTCCGCGTCGATCTCGGCCGCGCGGAGGGCCGCGGCGGTGTCGCTCGTGAAGAACGGGTTCCCCGTCCCCGCGGCGAAGATCACGATGTAGCCCTTCTCGAGGTGGTGGATCGCCCGCCTGCGGATGTAGGGCTCGGCGACCTCGGCGATCGTGATCGCGGACTGGACGCGCACCTGGGCTCCGACGGACTCGAGCTGGCTCTGCAGCGCCAGGGCGTTGATGACCATGGCGAGCATGCCCATGTAATGCGCGGTGGCCTCTTCGATGCCGTGTTCGGCAACCGCGGCGCCACGCATGATGTTGCCGCCACCGACGACGACGGCGACCTCCGTGCCGAGGTCATGGACCTTCTTGATCTCCTCCGCGAGGTAACGCGTGTACTTCGGGGAGATGCCGAACGCACGCTCGCCGAGGAGCGCCTCGCCGGAGAGCTTCAGGAGGACCCGGTGGTACTTGGCCTTCGCGCCGACGGCCATCCGCGGCAGTCTAAGCGGCCTCGCCGTTCGACTGGCCGAGCTGGAAGCGCTTGAATCGGCGCACCCGCACGTTCTCCCCGGTCGTCGCGGCGAGCCCGGTCACGAGCTCTCCCACGGTCTTGGACGCGTCGCGGATGTACGCCTGCGCGAGGAGCTCGTCGACGTCCTGAGGGTCCATCGCCGCGACCTGCATCGCGATCTCGCGCGCGAGGTCCCTGAACTCTTGGTTGCGGGCGACGAAGTCCGTCTCGCTCGAGAGCTCGACGAGCGCGCCGATGCGACCTCCTCCGTGGACGTACGCCTCGATGATGCCCTCCTTGGCCTCGCGACCGGATGTCTTCTGCGCCCTGGCCTGGCCGCGCTCCTTGAGGAGGACCTTCGCCCTCGCGAAGTCGCCCCCGGCCTCGTCGAGCGCGCGCTTGCAGTCCATCACTCCGGCGCCGGTCTCCTCGCGCAAACGCTTCACGTCTTCCTTCGCGTTCGCCATTACTCGGCCTCTTTCTTCTCCGTCGCTGGCTCGGCCTCCTCGGCGGTGTCCTCGTAGCGCTGTTTGCCGATCGGGAACTCCTCGTCCTCCTCCGGCTCGTACACGCGCGGCGTGCGCTTCGCGCGCGGGACGCCGAGGCCGCCCTCGTACTGCTCGGGCGTCGTGGAAGGCGCGTAGCCCATGTCCTCGGGCGTCGCTTCCTTCCGTGAAGCGTCGAACTGCTGGCGGCCTTCGAGGATCGCGTCGGCCATCTTCTGGCAGATCAACTTCACCGCCCGGATCGCGTCATCGTTCGCGGGGATGATCACGTCGATGAGATCGGGGTCACAGTTCGTGTCGACCATCGCGACGATCGGGATCTCCAGGCGGCGTGCCTCCTCGACGGCGATGTGCTCGCGGTGCGGATCGACCACGAAGAGCGCGGCCGGCGGCCTCTTCAGCTCCCGAACGCCGGAGAAGTACCGGTCGAGGTGTGTCAGCTCGTCGTCGAGGCGCTGGGCGTCCTTCTTCGGCATCGTCGCGAAGTCACCGCGCTCCTTGCGCTCGGCGAGGTCGTTGAGCCTCTGGATCCGCTTCTGGATCGTGACGAAGTTCGTGAGGAAACCGCCGAGCCAGCGCTGATTCACGTAGTGCATGCCCGCGCGCTTCGCCTCGTCCGAGATCGACTCTTGGGCCTGCTTCTTCGTCCCGACGAAGAGGACCTGTCCGCCGTCCGCGGCGAGGTCGCGCATGAACGAGTACGCCTCCTCGACCCGGCTCAGAGTCTGCTGGAGGTCGATGATGTGGATGCCGTTCCGCTCCATGAAGATGAAGCGCTTCATCTTCGGGTTCCAGCGGCGCGCCTGGTGTCCGAAATGGACTCCGGACTCCAGAAGCTGCTTCATGGTGACGACTGCCAATGCGTTCTCCCTTGTTTTCCTCCGCCTCCTCTCGCGCCGCCGTGCGCCGCTGGTGCGGCGAGGGCTCGGCTGGCACCGGATGAAGAAGCGTGCGAGATACCGAGCCGAAGGCTCGATTCGCTCACCATTGTATCGCCAGCGAACCTGCGTCCGACACTGGCACGCTCGGTGCGGGGTATTCATCGCGATGGCCAAATACGACGAGGCGCCCGTACCGCCGGGGACCTCCCGACGCTGGGAGGTGCTCATCTCGGACGACGACACCCTCCCGCACCCCGGACGGGATCTCCGCACGGCGCTCGAGGTCCGGTCGGAGCACCGCGTGCTCGCTAGCTTTTCCGACGACGACCTCGCGGCGATGCCCCTGGTCCCAGAGGGCATGCGCCTGGGGCGGCGCGCCTGGTACCTGGATCTCCACGACCCCGCCCGCGCTGATTTCGTCGCGGAGGGCGAGGAGGTCGTGGAGCCCGGTCAGCACATCGTGGCCCGCAAAGCCGTGTCCGCCACGCTCTGGGAGGAGCTGCGTCGCGCCTGCGACGCCGTCCTCGGACGGCGGTCCCCGGCGCGCCTTCGACCCGCCGTCTAGCTACACCAGGGTCGCCGCCACCGCCGCCGCCCGATTCGGCACGTCCAGACGCTTCAGGACACGCGTGACGTGCTTCTGCGCGGTCCCCGTCGCGATCCCGAGCGCCGTGCCGATCTCCTTGTCCGACGCACCCGTCGCGATCAGAGCGACCACCTCCCGCTGACGCGGCGTCAGGGCGAAGGCGCGCGCCGCCCGGGCTCCCGTCGTGCCGATTTCCGCGCGGATCCGGTCGCCGAGAATGGCACGCGAATACGCCGGCTCACCCCGGATCGCCCCAACGATGGCGCGCCTGAGCGCCCGCGATGAGAACCCGACCTCGAGATACCCGAACGCCCCCGAGGCAAGCGCGCGAGCCGCGCCACCGGGATCGGGAGCACCCGCGACGACCACCGTGGGGATACGACGAACGAGCGAGCCGACGGCCGTCCAGTCGGAGCGCTCGTAGAGAGCGACGACGGCGAGGTCCACCCGGTCGAGATCGCGATCCGCCGGCAGGGCGCTGACTCGCCACAGCGGGGAGCCGATCCCCGTGCGCCGGAGCCGATCGAAGACATCGCCCGTCCTGTCATAGACAAGGATCGAGCGCGCTCGCGTCAAGACCACCTGTCGCCCCCACCCGCGCCGTGCGGCTGGGAAATCTAGCGACCCAACACGCAACCGGCAACTCGTCGGGGATTGGGAGGATTCCCTCGCCTTTTGTCGACGCCCGGTACATGAACTTCGGTAGGGCGCCCCCGGCGCGGTGTCCTGGTATTCGCCATTTACGCGCTTTCCGGCCGGTGGCTTCATTCGCGGGCCGGTAGGAACGGGTGGGACACCCTATGGCAGCGAGAAAGCGCCCCGGGGAGGTGGGCTCCGGCGCTGCCGCGCGTCTCTCCTGCGCCCTGGCAAGAGCCACGAAGGGCGACGCATCGAGAAAAAGGGAGAGCTTCTATGACACATCAGGGCGGCCCGACCCCAAGCCGGCGCCGACTCCGACTGGCGGTACCGATTGTCGCGGCCATGCTGTTCGCGCTGCTTGCCCCGGCCATCGCCTACGCCGTTCACGACCTTCAGTTCCAGCTCGACGGCGACGTCAGGGCGAGCACCACGACGTCGGTCGGCGGGACGACGCAGACCCTCGACTGGGACAGCTTCTTCGACTCGTCGGGCAATCCGGTCGGGGGGTCGCTGACCGGGGGCTTCACGAACTCTGGCTTCGATAGGGACTTCGCGACGAACGGGGACGGCTCGTTCAACACCGCCGACCAGACGACGTTCTCGACGGGCAGCAAGGACACCCTGAACATCACGCCTGGATGGCAGTGCAACTTCGACAACAACGTCAACAGCAAGATCGACATCATGAACGCCTACGCGTTGGCGTACACCAATCCCGCGAACAATCACCAGATCCTCTACTTCGGCCTGGAGCGCAACGCCAACACCGGCGACGGGAACGTCGCCTTCTGGTTCCTCCAGGACAACGCCGGCTGCGTGTCGGCGGGCCCCAGCGTCGCGTTCACCGGGAACCACGTGGATGGCGACCTGCTGGTGGTCTCCGCGTTCACGAACGGCGGCGGCGTGAGCACGATCGACGTGTACCGCTGGGACGGCGGCGCGGGCGGCGCGCTCAATACGACGCCCGCCGCACACGGCGTCGACTGCAAGTCGACGGCCGGGCTCGACGCCGTCTGTGCGACGACGAACTCCGGACCGTTGCCCATCAACACCTCGATCACGACGCCGTGGCCCACGTCGAACAAACAGGACGGTCCGGGCAACACGCTTCGGACCTCAGAGTTCTTCGAGGGAGGCGTCGACCTCACGGCGAAGAACCTCGGCGGCAGGTGCTTCAACGTGTTCATCGCTGACACCCGCTCGTCGCAGTCCCTGACCGCGACGCTCTTCGACTTCGCCCGCGGCAGGCTCGGCGAGTGCAGCGTGTCGCTGACAACCACGCCGTCCTCGACGGCGAACCGCACCCTCGGCTCGACGACCCCGATCACCGACACGGCGGACATCGTCGGAAGCACGAGCGGCGGCGGCGGGACCGCACCGACACCGACGGGGACAGTAACGTTCTACCTCTGCTCCCCCTCGCAGCTCACGAACGGGATCTGCGCGGGCTCCAGCGGCACCCAGATCGGTTCGCCGGTCACGACGTCCGAGAAGGTCCCCGGGACCGCGACCGCGACGTCGGCGGATGCCCAGAGCCTCCTCACGGTGCTCGGGAAGTACTGCTTCCGAGCACACTTCGATGCTGCGAGCAACGACCCCAACTATCCCGGACAGACCGCGGAGACCAGCAATCCCGCGGCTGAGTGCTTCACCGTCACTTCAGTCGCGAGCATCGCTACCGCGCAGAAGTGGCTTCCGCAGGACACCGCCACGGTCACCGCATCGGGCGGAGCCACCGTGGCCGGCAGTGTGACCTTCTCGCTGTACGAGACCGCCGACTGCTCCGGTACCGCGGTGCAGACGTTCGGTCCGATCGCGGTCGATGCGAACGGGCAGGCGACCACGAGCAACACGACGTACTACGCGACGACGAAGACGATCTCGTGGCGGGCCACCTTTACGAGCACGAATGACGTCGGCTCCGGCTCGCCCAGCCACTGCGAGACGATGTCGGTCAACACGCTCAACAACGACACCGGCTCGTGAAGAAGCGCACGCGGATCTGAGCGAAAGAGAGGCCCCGGCGTAGAGCCGGGGCCTCTTCTCTGTGGTACGTCTCGCACGCGGCGTGATCGGCTACGGGTTCACGTGGAAGCTCGTCGAAGCGAGCTCCTTCCACTTGCCGTGCGAGTACATGTCCAGCCAGGCCGTGCAGTCGGCCGCTCCGCCCGTCCACTGCGGTGAGTAGAGGCCGAAGGTCCGGTCGCCCAGCGCTCCATCGAAGAAGCCCGCCCATCCTTCCGCGACAAGATTTCCGCTCTGGTAGCACTTGAGATTCACGTACGGGGACGCCGTGGCGTCGGTCGCGATGTCGAACGTGACGGCGTCGCCATAGCTCGGCTCACTCAGCGCGGAGGCCGAGGCCGCGTTCAGCAGCACGAGACTGATGGACGAGGATGAGGACTTGTCGGGCCGGGCAGCGAGCGCGGCATCACCTCCCATCACCGAGAGTGCGAGCGTGAGGCTCGCGAAGAAAAGCACCGTTCGCGCGAGCATCTGTTCCTCCCTCCTCCGGGCCGATCGCCCAGGGTCTTTTAGGAAAAACGCGCGCCACGGCCCATGTGCACGGCGGTCGGGTGGTACTTCAGGGTCGGGAACCGAGGGAAACGGCATCGGCCCGGCTTTCGCCGGGCCGACCGCCAAGACTGCTCGCTGATGCCGCTAGGTGAGGTTGTTGCCGATGTTGCTGAAGATGTTCTGGAGCTGGCCGCGCAGGAAGATCATGGCGACGATGACCGCGATGGCAATGACGGCAATGATGAGTGCGTACTCCACAAGGCCCTGGCCTTCGTCGTCACGGAAGAATGTGAGCATCGATTTTTCAGACCTCCTTTCTTCCATGTTCGTCGGGTAGGCAGACGGCCTACCGGCGAAAAGTCTAGGCGCGGGGGATGCCCGAACAAGTCCCCCGGCGGTACTACCCCGGTCGCTGATACCTAGCGGAAATCGGGGTGCCCACGCTTGCGGACACGCTCGCGGAGCGCTTCCAGGGGACTGCGCGGCCGAGCCGGTTTGACGGCATCCGCGCCAAGTGTCGCGGCGACGGCATCGCGAAGCTCCTGCAACGACACGCCGAAGATCTCGCCGCTCGTCTCGAACTCGGCACGGAGCCGCAGAAACCCGAACCGGTTGTGCCGCGAAACGTCGAGCCCGGACACGAGCTCGTCCAACAGGACGAAGAGCTCGCGGCGCGTTTCGCGCGAGAGGCCTCCGAGCCAGGCGTCGAGCGCGGCACGCGAGCGCACGTCGGGAACGCGTTCAGGGGTCACGATCGCACCACGCTCTCACGCGCTCGCCGATCCCGTCCAGCCCGACGTGTTCGGTGCGCGCGTCGGGTAGCGAGGCGAGGAGCACCTCGCCGTACTCCTTGGTCGAGATGCGCCGGTCGAGCACGACGACCGCACCGTAGTCGGTCTTGGTCCGGATGAGCCGGCCGAAGCCCTGACGGAGGCGAAGCGCCGCCTGCGGAAGCTGGAAGTCACGGAACGGGTCGTCGTACCGCTCGGCTCTCCCCTGGACGAGCGGATCGTCGGGCACGCTGAATGGGAGGCGGACGATCACCACGCAGCGCAGCACGTCGCCAGGCAGGTCGACTCCCTCCCAGAACGACTGGGTCCCGAGAAGGACCGCGCGCCCCAGGGCGAACCGCTCGAGCAGCGCGCGCCGCGACCCGTCGACGCCCTGCACGAGCACCGCGAGCCCGTCGTTCTCGAGCGCACCGAGGCGCGCCGCGACGTCCCGCAGGTTCGCGTGCGAGGTGAACAGCACGAGCGTTCGGCCGGCGAGCGCGCGCGCGGCCTGCTCGATCGCGACCGCCGCGTCGTCGGAGAAGCGCTCGTCGCCGGGAAGGGCGACGTCCGCCGGGAGGAGCAGCAGCGCCTGCCGGCGGTGATCGAACGGAGATCCGACCGCGAGGGTATCGGCGAGGTCCGCGACGCCGAAGCGATCGACCGCGAAGTCGAACGACCCGGCGACGGCGAGCGTCGCGGAGGTGAAGACCGTCGCCCGATGCGTGTCGACGAGCGTGCGCCTGATCACGCCCCCCAGATGCGTCTGCGCCACGTGCAGGGCGAGCGCGCCGTCGCCATCGCGGTCGAGCCACACGATGTCGCTCGTGCGAGGTTCGTGCAGCCCGCGCGTGATCGCCGCTCGTGCGGCTGCGATGTCACCCATCGCGGTCACCAGCTCCGCGAGCTCGTCCTCGTCTCCACCCAGGCCGGCGAGGCGGTCGGCCCCGAAGCCGATGCCCGCGAGCGCGTCGGCGAGGCGCTCGCCCGCGAGCTCGACCGGGAGCCAGCGGTCGTCGCTCGCGCGGACTCCGGCGGTCACACGGATCCGCTCCTCGGGGGGCGCGCCCACCGGCGTGAGCAGCGCGGCGAGCGCCCCGAACACCTCGTCGGTCCGCGCGAGCGCGCTCTCGACCTCCGCGCGGATCCGCTCCGCGGGTTCGGCGCGCAGCGGATCGCGGAGGGCGCTCGTCACCGCGAGCGCGTGCGCGACGCGGGTGAGATCGCGGCGGAGTCGCGGCTCCGAGAGCTCGAGCCCAAAGGTGCGGGTCGCGACGTCCTCGAG
>WNGI01007783.1_pt1 | contig 11188 bp, 6 predicted proteins | sample 5400621 | NCBI WGS metagenome assembly WNGI01 (sample SAMN13153374, study PRJNA577476) | soil metagenome | isolation source: 20 cm soil or saprolite under Garry oak tree replicate 1 | place: USA:California | collected 2016-06-15
CGTTCAGGCGCATCTTACCTGACAGCGAATACCCTATTGTGACTGCCCACTGCTGAAGGCTTTTCCCGTGCTACTCTCGAATTCAACATGAGGAGAGCTGTGAAACCGACCATCCCCTTATTGTTCGCAACCGCACTGATGGCCTTTGGCGCGCCCCTCCTGCACGGCGCTGAACGTGCTGCCCTCGTACGTGAGGCCGTTATCTACCTATCCCCCGATACCAGCTCCAACAAACTGGGCGAGGCCGGCCGAGGCCGCGAAGTGATTCTGCTGGAGCGCAGTCGCAATTGGCTGCACGTCGAAGCGCTTCTCGGATTCGCGCAAACCCCCGACCCCGCCTTCGTCGAAGACGAAGACGTGGAAGGCAAGACCGTGACCGGATGGATCATCGACAGCGGCGCCGTGTGGGCATCCACTCCAAATGGCGATCGCATTCTGTTTGGAGCCGCCGTCGATTCTGAAGACGAAGCCAGTCGCCGTCACGGCCGCCGGGGCGCCGACCAGGACGCCTTACGCCTCTACCGCCGCATTTACGACCTTTTCCCCACTTCCCCGCTCGCCGCAGAAGGCCTCTATCGCGCCGCCGACATCAAGTGGCAGATTGAAAAATCCGACGTCATGACTCGCCCCTCCGCCCGCGAAAAAGATCCCTACCTGCGCCAGGGCATGGACGAACAACCCATGAAACTGGTCATGAAAAAATTTCCCGGCACAAAATGGGCCGACCTCGCCGCCTTTCATCTGCTCGACAACAAACTCTGCGGCGACTGGCAAGGCTCGTCCAAATGCCCCGACAAAGAAGCCGAGATATACGAGAAATACGCAAAGGAACATCCCCAGTCGCCCGCCGCCGCCGAGGCTCTGTACCACGCAACCTCTCGCCGCGCCGCGCTGGTCGAAATCTACAAGACCGAGGAACAACCGAAGAAATCAGAGGAATCCAAGAACCGAGCGATCGCGCTGGCGCAGCAGTTAGTGTCGCAGTATCCGCAAAGCGACTGGTCCGCCCGCGGACAGACACTGCTCTTCCTGTTGCAGCAGGGCGTCCCAACCTACGGAAATGTGATTCAGTAGAGTCCTCTCAAAAATATATTGGGGAGGGTACCTCTTCACCAAGTGCGGGAAAAACCAGAGTGTCGACACCCCCGTGGAAGAGCGGCCCCTTAAGGGCCGCGTAAGCCGTCGGAAATGCGTGCGGGCTTTAGCCCGGTGGTCGGCTTCCTCGGCGAACTGAATTTTTCCGCAGCCTGTTTGGCGCTGCCGTAGAACTTACAGAGAGCGGGTTTCAGCCCGAGGTTCAGATCACACTTCCGCCAGTACCCGATGCACCATATGAATTGCAATGGCCCCTTCGCCGACGGCCGACGCGACTCTTTTCACATTCCCCGACCTCACATCGCCCACCGTCAGCGGCCATGCCCGATGCTGCAACCCGCCGTCGCTAAAATCGCGTCCCGTCAGAATGAAACCTTTGGTGTCGAGCGCCAGGCATCCTTGCAGCCAGTCCGTGCGTGGCGATGCTCCGGTCATCACGAACAGGTGACGGATCGGATGCGACGAGGTTTTTCCCGTCTTGTGGTTCTTCCATGTCACGCTCTCCAGGTTCGTATCCCCATCGAGCCCGATAATTTCAGTGCGGTAGTGGAGTTCGATCGCCGGATTCTCCTCGATCCGCTGAATCAGATAGCGCGACATCGTGCTCGACAACTCTCCGGCCCGGACCAGCATGTAAACCTTGCTCGCCGATTGCGACAGGTAAACCGCTGCCTGCCCCGCTGAATTCCCTCCTCCCACGACAATAACGTCTTCCCCGCCGCACAACTGCGACTCCATAAAGGTCGCGCCATAGTAGATTCCCTGACCTTCAAACTTCGCCAGGTTGCCGATCTGTGGTTTGTTGTATTGCGCGCCGCTGGAGATCACGATGCTCTTCGTTGCCAGCGCCGTGCCGTCGTCCAGCACAACGTGGTAGGGTCGTTTCTCGCAGTTCAAGCTCGATACGCTGTGAGCAATCATCATTTTCGCGCCGAACTTCAACGCCTGCGTGGTAGCGCGATTCGCCAGCTCCTGTCCGGAAATGCCTGTTGGGAATCCCAGATAGTTTTCAATCTTCGAACTCGAGCCTGCCTGCCCGCCCGGCGCCGCAGTTTCAATCACCATGACGTCGAGACCTTCGGAAGCCGCATAAACGGCTGCGGCTAGACCCGACGGTCCAGCTCCCACGATGACCACGTCGTGTACCTGGGACTCGTCGACAGTCGCATTAAACCCCAGGCAGTCCGCCAATTCCTGAACCGATGGATTCCGCATCACAGATCGGCTGGCACAGATAACTACCGGAATCTCGTCCACTGTGATGTGAAAGCGATCCAGTAGCTCCTGCGACGTTTGATCCGTATCCAGATCGACATACGTATACGGCTGTCCATTGCGGGTCAGGAACTCGCGCAACCGCAACGTCTGCGCCGAGTGCCGCGAACCCATCAAAATCAGATTCCCATACCCCGCGTTGATGAGCGCCAGGCGGCGCAGAATAAACGCCCGCATCAGGATCTCACTCAGCTCCGCGTCCTTGGCGATCACCGACCGCAATTCCTCCGCACTGATCTCTAGAAATTCGCCAGGCGCCTTAACGCGTCCTTGGACCAGGGTGCGCCGCCCGGAGATCATCGTGAGCTCGCCAGTGAAATGGCCATGGGCATCATGGGTCACAATCAGACGTTCACCTTTGAGGTCCGGCTGCACAATCTCCAGGCTCCCGGACAGCACTACAAAAAAAGGCACGTTTGTATCACCCAAGTTAAATAAGATGTCGCCGACCTGGACCTTGCGGACTTTGCCATGGGGGAGAAGCCGGTTGATCTGCGCTTGCGTAAGTCTGGGGAAAGTCTGCGTGCTGGCATCAAGAGCGCTGGATATTGGAGGAGCAGCCATATTTTCCTTCGAAGCTCGATTTAAATCCCTGGGTGAATAATAGATTACGTTGACATCAATCAGGTTTCAGCGCAATTCCACTACGCCGAAAGCGGCGTCCGTCCTGATTTACAACCAGAATTTCTTGATGTAGCGTGTTAAGCCTCAAATCGTTCCCCGACTTTGGGAGGAGGCTTTTCGCATGACCCCACGGTTCCCACGCTCCCTTTTTCTGGCTGCGACAGCGTTTTTTGCAATAGCATTCGCTTACGCACAAGATGCCCACCAGCTTCCAGCCAACCATCTACTTCTGCACGCGCACCCCAGGTACCTGGCCCCGGCACCCCGCGGTCACGCTCCGGCGCAAGGATACGCTCACGGTATTCCGGGTATCGACTCTCTCACCAACTGGAACGGTTCCTATCATGCCATCGGATTCGACCACAGCGGCAACCTGAGAAAGATCTGGTACTACAACATGGTAGGAAATAAGCCCGACCGCGGCGGCACGACAACCATCAATGCCCCGGTCGTCCCGGTAGCTGTCGATCTGCTTAATCCTGACGGCAGTGTGTTCCTTCATTACGATCCGAAGCCGTTTATTCTGCCGGCTCTCGAGTCACCCTTGTTCCAGAACTCGACTTTCACAAGCAGCCCCACGCCCACGCAAGTCACCGACGCGGTCCAGCGCGCTGAGTTCTTCAACACCATGGCGCCAGATTGGCACACCATGCTCTACGCCAGCCTGAAACAGCAACGCACCATGAAGGTTCCATCCGGCTCCTATTTCTATGCGCTCAAGAACAATGGCACATGCTGCCGCTTCGTCTTGATCGACGTCAACGAGTTTATAACCCTTCTATTCCCGGTAGATCCGGCCGACACGATCACGCCCATCGGTGCCGCCGAGAATGCCGGCGACATCACTACCCAGGACATTTCTACGTTCCTGTTCCCTAACACCTACCTCTATTTTGGCGATCCAAACAACTGCTGCGTTCTCGGATTTCACACCTACGATTTCGAGCCCGGTGACAACAACAATGGCAACAAGGAAAAACGCTATGTCGTGAACTACTCCGCGTACATCAGCCCGGGTTTGTACGGCAGTGACTTTGTAGACGTGACCGCGATGTCGCACGAGATCGCTGAAATTTTCAACGACCCATTCGTGGTTAGCGACGGCAAACACAACCTCACGCCCTGGTGGCTGTCGCCCAATGGCAATTGCCAGGACAACCTGGAAGTAGGCGACGTTATCGAAGGACTACCGCGCGCCACTTTCCCGATCAAAATGAATGGCAGAACGTACCACCCGCAAAACGAGGCGCTCTTACAATGGTTTGAATTCCAATCGCCTTCCACCGCCATCCACGGTGCCTACAGCTACCCCGATGAAACCACGCTGACCGCTCTGTCGCCGATTGAACTGCCTGGTTGCCAGTGATCTGTTTCCAAGGGTGGGGTAAATGCCCCACCCTATTTTAATCTCTCCAAAAATAGCGCCCGTAAAAACGAGGAGCTACCGCGGCGTCCTTCCTAGTTTTCATCAGCTCACTTTAGTATATTCACCTGCGACCCATGCCCACCTTTTACGAGCGCTTTCAACAATCCGCACGTCAGTTCCCCGAAAAAATCGCCCTCGAAATCCAGCGACCGGACCGGACCGAGAGTCTTACGTTTGCCGAACTCCAGCGGATGGCCGAGAGTGTCGGAGGCTGGCTGGCGGGCAAGCTGGACAGGAATGCCCGCGTGGCAATTTTGGCGGCGAATCATCCCCGCTGGGTGGCGAGTTACTTGGGAATTATCTGCGCCGGCCGAGTGGCGGTACCACTGGATACCGCTTTCCACGCCGACCAGGTTGCGAAGTTGCTGAGAGATAGCGGAGCTTCAATTCTCTTCTGCGATGCCAAGCATCTGGCGGTCGCGCAACAAGCCGCGGAAGGGCTGCCAGTTGGTTTGGTGATGACATCGGCGGCTAGTGAGCAGGCCGCCACGACTGCGAAATCCCCGGCAGGGCGGCAGCCTGTCGCGGATCTGGATTCGATCTTTGGAGCAGGCTCGGCCGAGTTCAGACCGGTGGTCCCGGCGGAAGGCGATCTGGCAGCACTGCTCTACACTTCCGGCACAACCGCCGATCCCAAGGGTGTCATGTTGACGCACGGCAATCTGGTCGGCGAAGCGAATGCGGTCTTCCAGGTAATCCACATCGGACCCAACGACGCCCTGCTCGGAATCCTGCCGATGTTCCATGTGCTGGCGCAGATGGCAAACCTTTTTCTGCCTTTGTTCAATGGCGCCCGCGTTGTCTACCTGGAAACTCTAAATACGACCGAACTGCTGCGCGCGCTGCAGGAACGCGGGATCACGGCGTTTTGTGTTGTGCCGCAATTTTTCTATCTGATTCACGAGAAGATTTTCAAAGAACTCAACAAGCGCGGAAAACTGACACTTCGACTGGTTCGCATGCTGATGGGACTCAATCGAATGCTTCGGGGAGTCGGAATCAATGCGGGCAAAGTATTTTTCGGCAAGATTCACGCGACCTTTGGCAAGCGCATGCGTTATCTGGTGACGGGCGGCTCGCGTTTCGATACGGCGATTTGGCGCGACTTCCAAGCTTTTGGAATTGACTTACTCAACGCTTACGGCCTCACCGAGACAACTGGCGGCGCATTCCTCAATCGACCTGGGAAGGTTGTCATCGGTTCGGTGGGGCCACCGTTGCCAACGGTAGAAGCGAGAATTACCGATCCAAAGCCTCTGGAAGACGGCGGTCCGGCGGCCGGCGAGATTGCATTGCGAGGGCCAATCGTGATGAAGGGTTACTGGAATCGTCCGGACGCCACGGCTGCTGTTTTGCGCGACGGCTGGTTCTATACGGGCGATCTCGGGTACCTCGATTCCAATGGGAACCTGTTCATCACCGGCAGGGGCAAAGAAGTAATTGTGCTGGCCAACGGCAAGAATGTGTATCCGGAGGAGATTGAGACGCATTATCAGAAGTCGCCCTTCATCAAGGAAATCTGTGTGATGGCGTTGGAGGCACGGCCGGGCGATCCGACTTCAGACCGGCTGTATGGCGTGATCGTGCCGAACTTCGAGCGCCTGCGTGAGCAGAAGATCGTGAACTCGAAAGAAGCGATTCGTTTTGATATCGAGAGTCTGTCGCACAAAATCGCGTCGACTAAGCGGCTGGGTGGTTACGAAATCTGGCAGGAAGACTTGCCACGCACAACGACGCGCAAACTGAAACGTTTCCAAATCGAAAAGAAAGTGAGGGAGTTGCAAAAGAGAGGCGGTCCGGGCGAAGCGGAAGTCGGAACAGAAAAGCCGCTGACCGATGAGGAGCGGGCGTGGCTCGAACGCGACGAAGTGAAGAGGGCGCTGGAAATCGTGCGAGAGTCGGCGCGGAACAAGATCGCCGAGATCCATCCCACGCACAATCTGGAGCTCGATCTGGGGCTCGATTCCATGCAACGGGTCGAACTGCTGACCGCACTCGAACAACAACTCGGAGGCGATGTGCCCGAATCGCAGCTCGCCGAAGTCTATTCGGTGCGCGATCTGGTGGATGCGATTCTGGAGAGTGCGGGCCGCGGTGAGGGCGGAGCCAAATCAGCGGCGCCGCCATGGTCCACCATTCTCGCCGAGCCGGTCACCGACCCCGAGGTGCTTGGGCTTGCTCGCCACCAGTGGCTGGCGGAAATACTTTTCTTTCTGCTCGGACGGTTCCTGTATCTGGTTTCGCTCGACCTCTTCCACTTGAAAGTGAAGGGCCTGGAAAATCTGCCGGAGAAGGGGCCGTATCTGCTCTGCTCAAACCACCAGAGCTACATTGATCCAGTAGTGATGGGATCGGTTTTGCCGTGGCGTATTTTTCGCAATACGTTTGCTTTGGGCACGAGCGACATTTTTGGCCAGGGCTTGATGCGGCGACTGGCGCGATGGATTCGCGTCGTCGTGCTCGATCCCGATGCCAACCTCATTCCCGCGATGCGCGCGGGAGCTTTCGGGCTGCGTCAGGGGAGCGTGCTGGTGCTCTATCCCGAAGGCGAACGCTCGGATACTGGAAAGCCGAGAGTTTTCCGGAAGGGCGCGGCAATTCTATCCATTCACGAACAGGCGCCGATTGTTCCGGTCGCGATTGAAGGTTTCTATGAGGTCTGGCCGCGGCACAAGAAGTGGCCGAAGACTGGAAACCTTCGGCTGGTATTCGGCAAGCCGATTGTGCCGCCTCCGGTGAGCGAGGCGAGCGAAGCGGCGTATGAGAAGTTGACATCAGAGTTGAAGGAGCGCGTCGTGGGAATGTGGCAGGACTTGAGGCGGGCGGAGGGTAAGTCCACGGAACTTTAGCTGGGCGCTAAGGACTCATCGCAAATGAGTACGGTGCAGAAAAAATCGGAGCGCTAACCTCAGCCCCTAAAGGGGCATTTAAAAAGCGCAACTTATGGCATCGCTGAAGCGATGCCCTGATACGAACCTCGGCGTTTCCGGAATCTGTGAAGCGCTGCTCCAACAAAAAGCAAGCGCGGCCGCCGGGTGTCTTATCTCAGTTCCTCCATGCACAGCTCGAGCGCTTCGCGGCTTGGCCGCGTTACCGATTCCGGCAGGGTCGCCAGAGGCTGATCCGTGACGTTCAACATGTCGAGGAAGGTTGGTGCATTGGCATTGATGTAAAAAACTCCGGTCAGCACTTCGCCTTTAGCGTGTGCTTCCATCAGGCGGGTCACCGCTTGAATCTTGTCGGTGGGATTGTATTCTTCCTCCAGCTTGCGCAGCCGAAGGTGAGAGCCGTCGTGCATGGTGACTTCAAACGCCGTGCCGGGATCGTACTCCACGCTGATGTTCTCAAACACCGGCACGAAATCCACTTCGTGCAACGGTTCTTCGTGGTCGAGCACGTACTTGTAGGACTTGGTTGAGCCCTCATGATCGTTGAAGGTCACGCAGGGCGAGACTACGTCGAGCATGACTGTGCCTTTGTGAGCGATGGCGGCTTTGAGCATCGCGTGCAGTTGCTTTTTGTCGCCGGAGAACGAACGGCCTACGAACGTCGCTCCTAGCTGGATTGCCATGATGCAGGTATCCACCGGAGGAAGGTCGTTCACGATGCCTGTCTTCAGTGTCGATCCTAGATCGGCGGTGGCGGAAAACTGTCCTTTGGTCAGGCCGTAACAACCATTGTCCTCGATCACGTAGATGATGGGCAGATTGCGGCGCATGAGATGGACGAACTGTCCCGCGCCGATCGAAACCGTGTCGCCATCGCCGGTAACTCCGAGCGCAATGAGGTTCTTGTTGGCGAGCATCGCTCCGGTCGCGACCGACGGCATGCGCCCATGCACTGAGTTGAAACTGTGCGAACGGTTCATGAAGTATGCCGGGCTCTTCGACGAGCAACCGATCCCGCTGAACTTGGCTACGGTCTCGGGCTTCACGCCCATTTCGTACATGGCGTCGATGATGCGTTCGGAGATAGCGTTGTGCCCGCAGCCGGCGCAGAGAGTGGTCTTGCCGCCGCGATAGTCAACGACCTGTAATCCAATGCGGTTTACTTTTGGTTTGGGCGTGCTGGTGGGTGTGGTTGCCATTTACTTACCCTCCATCATCATGAGTTCCTCGGTTATGGAACGAGCGTCGATCGGTAATCCGTGAATGTGGCAGATCGAACGGAGACGCGGCGTCAGTTCGGTCTTGATGTCGAGCTTGAGCAGGGTGGCCATCTGTCCATCGCGATTCTGCTCTACTACATATATGCGTTCGTGTTGCTCGATGAAGTCGTGCACCTCGCGAGTGAAGGGATACGACTTCAGCCGCAGATAATCCGTCTCCACTTTGTGTTCATTGCGCAACTGATCGCGACTTTCGGTGATGGCCCAGTGCGTCGTGCCGAATGCGATGATGCCGACGTTTGATTTGCCATTCGCCACTACGTCAGGCCGCGGCACAAACGATCGTGCGCTCTCGAACTTTTTGCTGATGCGTTCCATGTTGCGCTCGAAGTCGTCGGGACGTTCGCTGTACTGTCCTTTCTCGTTGTGGCCGCTGCCGCGCGCAAAGTACGCTGCTGCCGGATGATCAGTCCCAGGCAACGTGCGGTAACCCACGCCGTCGCCGTCAATATCTTTATAGCGGGAGAAACTACCCAGCTTGTCCAGATCTTCTTTCGTCAAAACCTTGCCGCGCTTAATCGGCTTGTCTGGATACTGGAACGGATCGGCCATCCAGTTGTTCATTCCTAAGTCGAGATCCGACATGACGAACACCGGCGTTTGAAACTGTTCTGCCAGATCAAACGCGTCTTGTGCTAGCGTGAAGCACTCCTCGGGCGAAGATGGAAACAGCAGGATGTGCTTGGTATCGCCGTGGCTAAGAAACGCAGTGGACAGTATGTCGCCCTGTGAAGTGCGCGTGGGCAGGCCGGTGGACGGCCCGACACGCTGGATGTCCCAGATGACGGCCGGAATTTCGACGTAATAGGCGAGCCCGGTAAACTCCGCCATCAGCGAGATGCCTGGCCCTGCAGTCGCAGTCATAGACCTCGCTCCTGCCCAGGCTGCGCCAATCACCATGCCAACCGCGGCCAGTTCATCTTCAGCCTGCACAATGGCGAAGGTCGCTTTGCCATCGGGACCGATGCGGTGCTCCTTCATGTACTCGATCATGGTTTCGACGAGCGAAGACGAGGGCGTGATCGGATACCACGTCACCACCGTGCAGCCCGCAAACATGCAGCCCAGGGCGGCTGCTGAGTTGCCGTCGATAATGATCTTGCCTTGAGTCTTATCCGTGCGCGCGATCACGAATGGATCACGCTTAGTCAGATTCGCGGCGGCGTAATCGTAGCCCGCCTTGACAGCCGCCAGATTGAGATTTGCGGCTTTTACTTTTTTCGCAAACTGCTTCCTGATTGCCTTCTCCACTTCATTCAGGTCGATCTCGAGTAACTGCGCCACGACCCCGACGTAGATCATGTTCTTGACCAGCTTGCGCAGTTTGGCTTCCGGGCAGACGGGCGCTACCAACTTGTCGTAGGGAACGGAGTAGAAAACCAGATCGTTGCGCAATTTGTCGAGCGCGAGCGGCTCGTCGTACAGAACGGAGGCTCCCGGCGCGAGCGACTTCGTATCTTCCTGGGCGGTCTCTGCGTTCATCGCGACCAGGAGGTCGATCTCTTTCTTGCGAGCGATGTAACCGTCTTTGTTGGCACGAATCGTGAACCAGGTCGGCAGTCCTGCAATGTTCGACGGGAACAGATTTTTCCCCGAAACCGGGACGCCCATCTGGAAAATGCTGCGCAGCAGGACAGTATTGGAACTCTGCGACCCGGAGCCGTTCACGGTCGCAACCTGAATGCTCATGTCATTGACGACACGCTTTTGCCCCAAGTGGCCGGATGATTCCTGGGGCACGACATCGATTGTGGCCATCCCAGTGCCTTTCTGATCGTGGCCGGGCGAACCTGTTTCGCCCGGCGGTTTCGCGGAATGAAGGGCGAAAACCCTTTATTATACAGCCAGGGAGAAGGCGAGTTAGCTGTTTTCGTGATGCTCGCATCCAAGCAAGGAACTGGTGAGCGTATTATTTTCAGCTGAGCGCGGGTGATGAACTCAGTTCTGTACACACGGTTTCCGGGGTTGGTCTCCCGCATTACCGCGCACTTGATTTTTTGTATCTGGTTCGACGCAGCCATTGCCACGTTGACAATGGCCCAAACAGAAAACTATCCCCAACCCTCCAAGTTGCCGCTGGGGCAAGTTTCGGGACGCGTCTATCGCTCCGATAATGGTGACCCCATCCCCAAGGCTCAAATTGAACTCTACCCTGCCGATCCCGACACCGTGAAGTCGGCCGGTCCTGAGCGCATAGTGCGCAGTGGCCCAGATGGCACGTTTGTGTTCCCTGATCTTCCTGCGGGCACCTTTGGGGTCACGGTTTGGCGCAGGGGATTTTCGGAATCTTCTCGACAAGAGGGCGAGCACGATCAGAGCAGATTCATCACTCTCAAACCCGGCCAGAAGCTTGAGAATCTTGCTCTCCGTCTTCAGCCGACCGGAGTGATCGCCGGGCAAGTCTCCGATGAAGACCGGGAAGCAATCCAGGGTCTTGAGGTCTTCGCTCTGCGCATCGACTTTCAGCCGGGTGGGCAAAAACAGATCTCTGCTCCCGGTCGAGCAGTCACTGACGATCTCGGCAACTTCCGTATGCCGGATCTTCCGCCCGGTTCTTACCACGTGAGCGCGGGCGGTTTGATTCAGCATCCGATGATGGC
>WNGI01026428.1_pt1 | contig 11188 bp, 9 predicted proteins | sample 5400621 | NCBI WGS metagenome assembly WNGI01 (sample SAMN13153374, study PRJNA577476) | soil metagenome | isolation source: 20 cm soil or saprolite under Garry oak tree replicate 1 | place: USA:California | collected 2016-06-15
TCTGCTAGCGCCTACAATGCGTGATGGTGCACCTGTGCTTTCACACTGGAATAGGGAAACTATGTTAGGCTCACACGTCGATTTGCTAAATGGTCGCGTGCGAGTCTATGGTTTACCCTGGCAAGGGGCTGCGACTACACGCACTATGGAAGGCTTAACTCAGACATTGGAGGCTGCCAGGGCAGAAGAGGAAGCTGCGGGCATCGAGTACCGGGTGCTCATGATGCATACAGGGGTAGACAGCGTGGTTCCACGTATTCAGGGCCTTCCCACTATAGCCCAGTTTCAGCCGCTCCGCCGCTGGGTCGATTACCTGGCCCTGGGTCATGTACATAAGCCTTACGAATTTGATGGTTGGATGTATAACCCTGGCTCGACCGAGACATGGGGAGCTGAAGAATCTGCCTGGGAGGATCGTGGCTATTACTTTGTTGAGATTGATACCAGCGATCCTGAACGCATTATTGATCCCAAAAAGCAGGCCCGTTATCATCATGCAACACATCTTGTCAGCAAGCGCCGCCCATTCGTGCGTCACGAACTGCGTGTTGATGGCCTGAACGAACCAAATGCCGTCTATGAGCATCTTGAGCATTACTGTCGTCGCGAAGGCCCTAATTACCAAAGGGAGATGTTATCTCCTGTTGTACATATACATCTGGTGGGTACGCTGGCTTTCGATGCAGGTTCGTTAGACCAAAAATATATGGAGGAAATTGTACACACACATTTCCAGCCATTGTTTGCGCGTATTGATAACAATACGAACGATCAGGACTTCATGCCCGACGGTGGAGAAATCGATGGCCGTGATCGCTCGGTCTGGCACGAATTAGAACGCTACATCTTCGAGGATCTTGTCAGCCGCGATAATCGTTATCTGCCACACAAAGAACAGTGGAGTGTTGTGCTTGCCGATCTGAAACAGATGGCGCTACAAAAAGATGATCCTGCACAGATTGCCCAGTTTTTACGTGATAAACGGGCAGAGTTGTTAGGGGCTTAACAGGCGCAATTTCTCTTGACACCCCTAAAGTTTTCATTTATCATTTCTCTGGATGATGAGGATGCGTTCTCGTTGCATGCCGTCACTTGACCCCTTTTTCCGCAACGTAACGTGATTAGAGTAGCGCATATTGCCTGAGTGAACGATTTTCCTGGCCTGAAGCCTGACTTTCTAGCAAAGAAACGTGTTGTCGAGGCAACGTCCGATGAGGGAGAGTAGAATTATGCCTAGACAGGGGTAGTCGAGATTCGTCCTGATTTTCATCGTGAGCAGCGTAAAGGGGTGCCTGAGGTCATCTATGGCGAGACAAAAGAAATTGAACAGATCGTTTTGATGACTCGTAAGTTGCTAGATGAAACAGGAAGAACGATTATCAGTCGAGTGCCGACCGAAGCTATAGAAGTACTTCGTGATGTGTTTAACACGTATAATGTGCGTGTTCATGGAACCGCTCGAGCAGTGGTAATCTACAAACCTGACTATGTACATCGTAGAACAGGAGGACAAGTTGGCGTAATCAGCGCCGGGACTTCGGATGTTCCAGTTGCGCAGGAGGCCGCACTTATAGCGGAAGAGATGGGATGCGAGGTAACATGCATCTATGATGTTGGTGTCGCAGGATTGCATCGTTTATTAGAACCTTTGCGGAATCTCCTTACCAAAGAGGTTGATGCGATCATTGTAGCTGCGGGTATGGATGGCGCGTTACCATCGGTGGTGGCAGGATTGGTTCCTGTTCCTGTAATTGGCTTACCCACGTCGATTGGTTATGGCATGGGCGGTAAAGGAATTGCGGCGTTGCTATCAATGTTACAAACGTGTGCGCCGGGTCTTTCTGTGGTAAACATTGATAATGGTGTTGGGGCGGGTATCACGGCAGCGATGATTGCCAATAGAGTGGCGCGTGCGCGAAGTCAACAGTCACAGTAGGTAAGCAGCGAGATGTTCAGTATTTTGAATGTCTCAATATATTGTATGTAGGGCAAACGTGGAAGTACGAGTTTTAGAAGGGCGGGATACTCAATGGCGAATAACAAACGCGGACCACAACCGGGATCGCAAAAGGCTAAGCATGGCGGTCAAGCTGTGCGAGAGAAGTACGGGCCTGAATTTTATTCCAAAATTGGCAAAATGGGTGGTGAAACCGTAAAGGAGAAACGGGGACCTAAGTTTTACGCTGAGATTGGCAAAAAAGGCGGCGAGTCTACTAAACGCAAGCAAGGCTCTGAATTCTATTCCAAAATTGGTAAAAAAGGCGGTGAGCGCGGGCGGGCCGCTGCTTCGCCCAAAGAGTAGAGATCCGAAGGGGTCAGATTTATCGCGCCCCTACGGATCTCTGGTCTCACGTATATTTTTTCAAAAACGGTGGCACATCAATTTCTTCGGCGTCTAATGCATTCTCTTCTTCAAGACCATTCTGGGGTGCTTGTGGCACGTCATGTCGGCGACCCATGCTACGCAGTCCTCGCAGATCATCAAGACTGCGTTGTGGGCGTGCTGGTGTTGTAGACAGGCGTGTAGGTGGCAGAGAACCCGCTTCAGCTTGTTCTGCTGGCATGGGTTGCGCAGGTGTAGATGGTGACTTTGCCAAAGGCTGTTCGAAATTATCGGCATTTCGTGATGGCGAAGCTGGCGTATCATACGGCTTTGGAGGCAATGGCACTGCGGATCCTATGCTGGCTTGCTCAAGGTGGATTACTGGGATGCGCCCGGTCGGTGAATCCTGCATTCCGGCAGCAATTAACGTTACACGTATGGTGTCGTCAAGCGAGGGATCAATGACAGCGCCAAAAGTGATATCAGCAGTATTATCAATAGCTGTGCCAATATATTCTGCTACCTCGTTGACTTCATAAAGCGTCATGTCCTCTCCGCCACTAATGTTGAAGAGGACGCGTTGGGCGCCACGAATAGGCATATTGAGAAAACCACCTGCTATAGCTTCTTCAGCAGCGCGTTGCGCACGATTGCGACCCTGGCCCTGCCCAATGCTCATCAATGCTGTGCCTGCATCGCGTAAAACACTACGTACATCAGCGAAGTCTACATTAATTAAACCGGGAACGTTGATAACCTCCGCGATACCTTGCACGCCTTGACGCAAAACATCATCGGCAAGCTTAAAGGCATCTGACAGGCTACGATCACGTCCTGTGAGGGAGAGCAGGCGATCGTTGGGGACTATAATAAGTGCATCGATTTCAGCACTCAAGGCCTTAAGGCCTTCTTCGGCTGTACGCCGACGTCTTGAGCCTTCGAACGTAAATGGTAGGGTTACAATGCCAATTGTGAGCATGCCCAGTTTTTTAGCAACCGAGGCAACAACTGGTGCACCACCCGTTCCTGTACCACCACCCATACCAGCGGCGATGAAAACCAGGTCGGCATCTCCCAGAATGTTGCGAATATCTTCCGTGCTTTCGAGGGCTGCTCTTGTCCCTGCTGCTGCGTTACCTCCAGCCCCCAGTCCTTTCATATATTGTTGCCCCAGGCAGATACGATCTGATGCTTCTGAGCGTGAGAGTACCTGAATGTCGGTATTCAATGCAACAAACCTCACCCCTCGCACTCGAGTGTTAATCATTCGGTTAACAGCGTTCATTCCAGCGCCGCCAATACCAGCAACCACAATATCTACGTGATTGGGTGTTTGTTCTTCAATAAACTGGGATTGAGAGTGCTCCTGAGGAGTAGAGGCCCTCTCATCATCTTCAGTGTCTCGCTGATTCCAACTTGACTGCACAGGTTCTGCGTGGTGATTGATATCTTCTGCCTCGTGCCGAAGAACGGCCCACTGATCTACTTGGCCTTCATCCATTTCGAAACCAGATTGATGTGACATTCCTGAAACAGACTGCGGGGTTTGTTCGCGTTTGTTCGCATCTTCATGAGAATTCGACTGCACACGATCCCCTTTCTTCTCTCGTTTTGCTTTACATCGAGTAACAACATTTGTTACATTACTGTCAATTTATAACGAGGGGCAAAGCACAATTTAGGATGGCATCCTAAGCGCATTGTATCAATGGTGTCAAGAGCATACACAACTGTGGCAGAGACATTACCTCTGCCACAGTTGTGCATCTACTGATACTTTAGGCTTTCTTTAAAGTGATACCGCCACCAGATGACTTAGCGGCTTTTTTCTCCCTTTGCATCTCTTTTTTCTGTTTGTTTGATTTTGGTGGTGCTTTCTGCACTTTTTTCTGTTCTTTGTTTGCCAAGGTACAGTCCCTCCTTTGAACTCATAGTTCCCAAGAACATTCAGAAATACTGCTGTGGTTGTTCTTATCTGTTCTGCCAACGTTGCTTTACATCTAGCGCTTCGAACTTATGCAGAACGAAAGGCAGATACACTTCGTACTGACTGAATGTAAGGAAGTAATGATAGATCAACGTTCATGTTGTATTGTATCAGATTCGCTCAGGAAGCGATAGTTAGACCTGTGCTTTTCAAATGGATGGTTGGTTTTCACTCAATCGGTGCTCTTCGAAGGTTGCCAGAGCATGTGTTACCATACGTATGACATTACCGATATCCATTGGTTTCCGCAGTTGATAAATGCCTCGGCGTTGGAGTTCTTCAACGGGGAGTGAAGCGCTCATCATGATTGTTGGAACACCACGTGTTTCTTCCATACTTTGCAGGCGGTCGTAGATTTCTAGCCCATTTAACCCAGGAAGTTTATAGTCTAAGAGCAAAAGGCAAGGTTGAATTTGCCTGGCTCTTTCCAGTGCATCAAATCCATCGTATACAACAGTTGTGTGATAAGGAGTAAGCTCATCAATGATCTGCTGGAGAAACTCTCCTACATTTTCATCATCCTCAACGATTAGAATAGAAGAACTACGCAACGTCTGGGCGGCAGGTGGAATGACTTGCTGGGACATTCTCACTCCTTTCTGATGAAAAATTGACCAGTTTTTTAAACCCCAAGAGTATTATGAAGCATTAAGAGTATTATAATGTAGTGTAACGGACTTTAGATGTATTTGGTGACAGAAAATTGTAAAAATTCGTAAGTTTCTAATGACTGAGCATAGCTATGAAGTAAGTAGGAAACGCGAAATTGAGTAAGTGATTGATGGTGCAAAGTTCGATCCATGATTATCTCAGCAAGTTATAAAACAGATATACCTACCTTCTATGGCGAATGGTTTATGAACCGTTTGAAAGCTGGTTATTGCAAGATGGTCAATCCCTATAGCCAGCACATCTACAGGGTCAGTTTGACTCCCGAAAGCGTGGAGGGGTTTGTGTTTTGGACCAAGAATGTTGGGCCATTTCTCAAACATCTGTTAGAAGTGAAGAGAATGGGATATCCGTTCATTGTGCAGCATACCATCACGGGCTATCCACGGGACCTGGAATATCGAGTAATTGACTTCTCACATACTATCGATCATATGAGGACTTTAGCTGACTTGTATGGGCCTCACGTAGCCGTATGGCGCTATGATCCTATTGTGATCTCGTCCTTAACTCCCTCTGATTGGCATCTTGATAACTTTGAGAAACTGGCTCAATCTCTCAAGGGAACCACAGATGAAGTGGTCGTCTCTTTTGCTCAGGTATATAAGAAGACCCGAAGGAATATGGATTGGGCCGCACACGAGTATAATTTCACCTGGAGTGAACATGAGACGGTGGCAATAGGCTCGGTACGTAATTTGATCAGTGAGCTGGCTGAAATAAGTAGATCTCACGGTATGCATTTGAAAATCTGCTCGCAGAAAGCTTTTCACACTCTGGGAATAACCGCTGAGGCAAGGTGTGTGGACGCGGAACGCCTTGAGAAGGTTTCCGGTAAGACAATTGTGGATAGAGTTGAGCTAAGGGGCAATCGCAAAGAGTGCGGTTGTTTTGCCTCAAAAGATATTGGGGAGTATGATACCTGCCCTCATGGGTGCGTGTATTGCTATGCAGTACAGCAGAGAGATCTGGCATTGGAGCGCTATAAGTACCTTATGCTGTATTCCAGTATCAAAACAGCTTTCAGGATGATATCCAGTAGCTTCATGTTCAGGTAATGAAGGAGGGTAATCTATGGGAATGACGATTTATCAGGTAGATTCATTTACAGACACACCATTTTCTGGCAATCCCGCAGGGGTTTGTATTACGGATGTACAGGACGAGGGCTGGATGCAAAACGTGGCGCGAGAGATGAATCTGTCCGAAACAGCTTTCTTGCACAAACAGGCTGAGGGTTACAATCTGCGCTGGTTTACTCCCGCTGTCGAAGTTGAACTTTGTGGGCATGCTACCCTTGCGAGCGCACACGTTTTGTGGGAAATTGGGCTCATGGAACCAGGTGAACAGGCGATCTTTCACACACTGAGCGGGCTTTTGACTGCTGATCGAAAAGGCAAATGGATCGAAATGAATTTTCCGGCCACGAAAGAGAAACCGGCTATCGCTCCTGCCGGGCTGATTGAAGCTCTAGGTGTTGCAGTGAAGTATGTCGGGAAAAACCAATTTGATTATCTTGTCGAGGTTGAATCTGAAGATATAGTACGCAATATCAATCCTGACTTTGGCTTATTACTGTCAGTGGCTGCACGAGGGGTTATTGTGACCAGTCTTGCCGATTCTGATAAGTATAATTTTGTGTCGCGCTTCTTTGCTCCAAATGTGGGTGTATATGAGGACCCTGTGACCGGTTCGGCCCATTGTTGCTTAAGTCCTTTCTGGAGTAAACGACTTGGTAAGGACGAACTGGTTGGTTATCAAGCTTCTGCACGTGGCGGAGTAGTGAAAGTTCGCTATGCTGGGGATCGTGTCTATTTGGGAGGACAAGCGGTCACGGTATTGCGAGGGGAACTGGTGTGATGATTCCAGCAAAGGGCGACGCAAGCGTCCCCACCCATCTTCCCAACAGCCCCCGCCCCTACAGATACGTGGTTGTTATGCTTGACATTTCGCAAGATGTAATGTTAGCATTTACACATGAGAATACAATCGCCACACCACTCTGAACCGAACAGATTGTCTGAGTGGGCTGTTATCATCATGAATATTCAAATGAGCCACTCAGCCGCGTAGGCGTACACGCCGGGCTTACGCGGCAGGAAATGGCGCTACCTCGTGCATCGACTTGTCTCTAGCATCTTCATGAGATAAGTAGTTAATTCTGGTGAATTTATCAACGCATTTATGTAGCTACTTCCTTTTCCTCCTTCGCATTATTACCCTCGGCGTGCATCGCCGGGCATCTCTCCCCTGATTGCTAATCGACCAGCTTCATTGCTTGTCTTTGTTGCATGGTTGTCGCATCTATTCATGAGAGCCTGCTCACCCAACTAAACTCATTCCTTCTTCTACTATGCCAATCTAAAAACACTTATGAAAATGTACAAAAGGAAGCAACTACAATGTCACAGGTACAAGTAACATCAATCGAAGAGCCCAAGGAAGCTGAGCCAACGGCAGACACCAGGCGTCCTGTCCCACTATGGCGCAACCGCGACTACATGCTGCTCTGGAGCGGGCAGATGATTTCTTCTGTCGGTACACGCGTATCGATGCTGGCTTTTCCGCTGTTAGTCCTTGCAATTACCCATTCACCAGCACAAGCAGGACTGATAGGAGCCATGCGTGCGCTGCCTTATGCTCTCCTTATCCTGCCTGCAGGAGCGTTGGTTGATCGCTGGAATCGCAAGCGTGTGATGATCCTTTGCGATATTGGACGTGCCATTGCGCTCGGAAGCATCCCAGTCGCGCTCATACTCGGCCATCTGACAATTGCACAGCTTTATATTGTCTCTCTAGTAGAGGGTACATTGTTTACTTTCTTTAGCCTGGCAGAGACAGCTTGTCTGCCACAAGTGGTATCAAAAGAGCAACTGCCGACTGCGGCGGCGCAGGGTATGGTGATTGACTCTGTTTCGGAATTGATTGGTCCGTCGATTGGTGGTGTTCTCTATAGTATTGGGCGAGCTATTCCATTCTTGACGGACGCGATTTCTTACGGAGCCTCGGTTGTATCGTTGTTTTTGATTAAGGTGCAGTTTCAGGAAGAGCGGGACCTTGCGCCATTGCATTTGTTGGCTGATATTAAAGAGGGTCTTAGCTGGCTCTGGAAGCAACCCTTATTACGCTTCTTAGCATTACTCACAGGCGGGATGATTGCACCGGTTATAGGCTATAGCCTGATCTTGATTGTTATAGCGCAGAGCCAACATGCATCTGCTTTTACGATTGGTGTGATCTTTGCTTGTGGAGGTATCGGTAGTATACTTGGCGCGTTTCTCGTACTACTGCTACAAAAACGTTTTAGCTTTGGGCAACTCATGATTGGCTCAACGTGGATCTGGGCATTGACGTGGCTGCTTTTTGCTTTTGCACCTAACCCGTTGGTATTGGGGATAGTCACGGCATTGAGTTTTATTATTGTACCGATTTTCCTGTCAGTGCAGTTTGGTTATCGTCTTGCACTGATCCCGGATCATTTGCAAGGGCGCGTCAATAGCGTGTTTCGCTTGATTGCCTATGGCAGTGAGCCTATTGGTATTGCTGTAACGGGGATTTTGTTACAGGCGTTCGGGCCAATCACGACAGTGCTGGTGCTATTTGTACCGCAATTCATTCTGAGTATTGCCGCGACGTTCAATAAAGGTTTGCGTAATGCGAAGCCGATTGAGGAGTTGGTGTAGTATTCTGAAAGCGAGTGATGCTTGTTGAGGAGACACGGACAGGGCAAGCCCAGTCCCTACATCAAAGGCATCTGGTACCCCATAGTTGGTGGCACCTTTCTCAGGTTGGCTGTACCTGTAACATTGACAATTGTGGTATATTACTGGTGATGCACCCGTAGCTCAGTGGATAGAGCGGCTGACTTCGGATCAGTAGGCCGCGGGTTCAAATCCTGCCGGGTGCGCCTTTCTTTTTCCTCTAAGGATAGCGCTAAAGAACTGATCTCTGCCTTATTTGCAGCGTATTCTAGAGTCCATCAGCAGAATCGTCATAGACGTTGATATCTACCTCAACCGGTACGTATTGGTTTTCAACTGCATGTGCAAACTCCTCTTCCTGGTTAACAGAAAGCTCCCGCTCTACTTCTAGAAATTGACCTGCCAACCTTTCACGAGAGGCCTTCTTGCTTTGCCTCGCCCACCCATAGCACTCTTTAGCATGGCAGTTCTCGCATAACACAGTACATTTTGCTACTTCTTTTCTAATCCGCTCGATGCTATATCCTTCACGAACCGCTTCGGAAAGATTAAAGTCCTTTTTCTGAGGATCGCAATGGTGAAATTGCAGGGTTGCAGGATGGTTTTCCCCACATCGGGCGCACTCTAAGGTTGCCTTCAATTGATTATAGAACTCCTATATGCGCTCTTTTCTCTCGTAGACCTTAGCAATTCTTCGTGCCCTATTTCTCTGATGCCAACTTCTCTGGTAGTTCCGCATGTATTCTCGATAGGCTTCAGATTTGTATTTGCTTTTGTCCTTCCACGGCATGAGTATCTCCCTTTTTCTTCATAGTTCTATAATGTGCCGCAATTTAGAAACGATTATAGCAGAAGGAGAACATCATGAGTAATCCAGATCATATTGTTTCCCGTAAGTACAAATAGTAAGACTGCTTGAAGCCATCTGGCAGTGTTAGAGAGAACCAAAGCCATTTATTAATTCATGTTTGTTGATCTGTTCAGTCGTCTCAAGAAGGAGAAGTTATTATGAACACTATTCGTTTTGTTCCATCCAGTGTGCATGGGATCTTTGATTACATTGGGGGCATTGCCTTAATTGCATGTCCATTCATTTTTGGATTTTATAGTATGGGCGGTATTGCTGTTATCCTGCCCATTGTTCTAGGAGTCGGGCTTATCCTCTACAGTCTTTTAACAGATTATGAGCGCGGCATACCTGGATTGAAGTTTATCCCGATGCCTGTGCACCTGATCCTGGATTTTGTTGCTGCTGCGTTTCTAGTTGCTGCACCATTTCTGTTTGGCTTCGCGAATCAAGGCTTGAATGTGTGGCTGCCTTTTGTTATTGCTGGTGTCGGAGTCATTATTCTGGTTCTAGTTTCACAGACGCACGCGTATATGAAAACAAAGGCGAAGGCTGTAGCATAGCTCACAGCAGAAAAAATCATCAATTGAATAGCGCTCAAAATGAGCGCTATTTCCTCAAAAAACGCATACCTTGACCTTTCATCTACGATTTATCTCCTCTACTCAGTCCCAAGGGTATGATGCATCCTTCGAAATTCGCATACTTATACCATTCACTGTTTGTTCGAGTAGACAAACTTGGAATATAATACTCATCCAGAGGGAACAGCAAAAGGAGCATATAGTATGACTGATTCAGAGCAAAGCAGGCTTCAGGAAGCCTATGAGAATACAAAGCCGTGGTATCGCTGGGGACCTTATCTTAGTGAGCGCCAATGGGGTACAGTACGTGAGGATTATTCAGCCGACGGTAATGCGTGGGATTACTTTCCACATGATCATGCGCGCTCGCGCGCCTACCGTTGGGGCGAGGATGGGTTGTTGGGTATTTGTGATGATCAAGGACAGATGTGTTTTGCTCTTGCACTATGGAACGAGGCCGATCCAATTTTGAAAGAGCGACTTTTTGGACTGACGAATGCTGAGGGCAACCACGGGGAAGATGTTAAAGAATATTATTTTTTTCTCGACAATACACCTACCCATTCGTATATGAAAGCGTTGTACAAGTACCCACAGCGCGCCTTTCCTTATGAAGATCTTGTCGAAACGAATCATAATCGTAGTCGTGAAGAACCCGAATATGAATTGATCGATACGGGAGTATTCGCTGAGAGCAGGTATTTTGATGTCACCATGGAGTATGCCAAGGTTGATCCACTCGATATCATCATTCGTATTACTGTCACTAATCACGGACCAGAGGCGGCTCCGCTCCACTTGTTACCCACGTTATGGTTCCGCAATACATGGGTATGGGGATATGATGATCGCAAACCTATGTTGAATGCTGTTACCAATGAGCCAGTGCAACCTGGTACGGAGCAAGATGCTCGAATAATACATGCGCAGCATTATGACCTCGGCGACTACTGGCTTGCGTGTCAAGGAATGCCTGAGTTGCTCTTCACCGAGAATGAATCTAATGCTGAGCGACTGTGGGGGGTTAAGAACCCTACCCCATTTGTTAAAGACGGTATTCACGAAATGGTAGTTAGG
>WNGI01051641.1_pt1 | contig 11188 bp, 9 predicted proteins | sample 5400621 | NCBI WGS metagenome assembly WNGI01 (sample SAMN13153374, study PRJNA577476) | soil metagenome | isolation source: 20 cm soil or saprolite under Garry oak tree replicate 1 | place: USA:California | collected 2016-06-15
AATGCCGATGACTTTATGATCGGTGGAGAAAATGTATTTTCGCCAAAATCCTAATTCGTGGTGTTCGTGTCCGTGTTCGTCGTGATGATCAGTCTCGGGCGTTCCGTGCGGATGGGTAGTTGCGTCCATGCGAAGAAAATATCGCTTAAATATCGAGAAGGAGAATGACTTTGCAAAGTCCGAAATTGTTCGTCATCCCGGAAACACAGGTCTGTGACCTGTGCGCCCAGCGGAGTAATACTTCGCTGCAACGTCGGCTGCCGCTGCCAGCTTGATTTGATTCAGCGGGTTACAAACCCGCTGGGCGCACAGGCCAAAGGCCCGTGTTCCTTCCGGCAGCTGCCGGACTCGGGATGACGGCTTTGATCGCACCGCCTGAAGCGCGATAGTGTAGGGTGACGGACGCGGCTCTGCACAAATTGCAACAAACCGGTTGTGACGTGCGCGCGGATCGCCTGACCCGCATTCTATTCGCGACCGACGCGTCCATTTACCAGATTGAGCCACAAGCGGCCGCTTTTCCGCGTTCGGCCCGGGAAGCGAGCGCTGTCATTTGCGCGGGAATTGATGCCGGACTTTCGATCACGCCGCGCGGCGCCGGCACTAGCCTGGTTGGCAATGCAATCGGCGACGGATTGATCGTCGATTTCTCGCGGCATAATCGCGGAATTTCTGAGCTCGATCTGGAAAAACGCAGCGTGCGCGTAGGCGCCGGTGTAGTGCTGGATCAACTAAACGCTTTTCTGAAACCGCACGGCTTTTGTTTCGGGCCGGACGTAGCAACGAGTTCGCGCGCAACAATCGGTGGAATGATCGCGAATAACTCTTCCGGCGCGCGCGCACCATTTTACGGAACAACGGCCGACCATGTGGTGGCAACCGAGATTGTCCTGGCGGATGGACGAATCGAAAAAATCGGCGCGCGATACGGCTCGCTGGAAGCGGAACGCGCCCAAATTGAGCAACTGCTCCGCCAGCAAACGTCGGAAATGGCGGAGCGATGGCCGCCGGGATTGATCAAGCGCTGGCCGGGATATGGACTCACACGTTTTCTGGTCGCGCCACAAAATCTCAATGAAATTCTCGCCGGTAGCGAAGGAACATTGGCGGCAATTTTTTCGGCTGAGCTGAAAATTTCTCCGCTGCCACGGGAGAAAGGCCTGGGCCTGATTTTTTTCGCGAGCGTCAACGAGGCAATGCAGGCCACAGTCGCGTTGCTCGATCTGAAACCGGCCGCCATCGAGCATATTGATCGGCCATTACTCGATCAGACAAGGGGCCAACTTCATTTTCAAGCAGCGCGCGATTTGATGGAGCTGGATGCGAACCCGTGTGCCGCCGTTCTAATCGTTGAATTCTATGACGCGAACGTGGCGGAGCGTCTGGCGATTTTGCAGGCCCGCCGGCTCGGGTTGCGTTCGAAGATTTTAACGAACACGCGAGAAATGGATCTGGTTTGGTCGGTTCGCAAAGCTGGCCTGTCGTTGCTGACCGGATGCGTCGGCGCGAGAAAACCGGTCGCGTTCATCGAAGACGCGGCGGTACGGCCGGCGCAATTACCTGAATACGTGCGCGGGTTGGAAGGGATCATGCAGCCTCTCGGGCTTGAAGCTTCCTATTATGGTCATGCCGCGAGCGGGCTTCTGCATGTTCGGCCGGTGCTCGATCTTCATAGCGCGGAAGATTTGGAAAAATTTCGCCAGGTCGCGGACCAAACCTCCGCGCTGGTGAAGCAGTTCAAAGGTTCGCTCTCAGCCGAGCATGGTGTCGGCATCGCGCGCACCGAATACATGCGCGAACAATTGGGCGACGAGTTGCTCGGAGCAATGCGCGAAATCAAACGCATTTTCGATCCGCGCGGGCGGATGAATCCGGGAAAAATTTTCGGCACTGGCAATTTTCAAATCGACTCGAGTTTGCGTGAAAATTTTACGCGACCGATCGAACTGCAATTCACGCCTCGGCTCGCTTTCGCATTCAAAGATCGGTCGTTCATCGGCAATCTGGAGCAGTGCAATGGCTGCGGCGGTTGTCGCAAGGACGCGCCCACGATGTGTCCCACTTTCCTCGCGACCGGCGAAGAAGTCATGTCCACCCGCGGTCGCGCCAACGTCATCCGGAAAATTTTGCAATGGCGCGAGAATGGCAACGATCCGCTGGAGTCGGAAGAATTGGATGCGGCGCTGAGCAATTGTCTTTCATGCAAAGGCTGCACACCAGAATGCCCGTCGAACGTGAATCTGGCGTTGTTAAAGGCGGAATTGCTTTACGCCGCGATTCGGAAACATGGACTTGGTTTGCGTGAACGAATTCTGAGCCGGCCCGATCTATTGGGCGAAATCGGCTGCCCGTTTCCGCGAATGGCAAACGCGGCGCTCAGGTTCAAGCCATTGCGTGCCTTGATGGAAAAAACGATCGGCCTATCGGCCAAACGATCGTTACCGACATACGCGAGCGAGAGATTTGATCGGTGGTTCCAGAAGCACGCTCTAGCGGCGGTCTATGACCGCCGAAACGCCACTGTAGCCGGGGTCGATGACCCCGGCGCCGCGATCATCGATCGCGGCTACAAAGAGGTCATTCTCTGGGACGATACTTTTGTGCGCTACAACGAGCCACACATTGGGATCGCGGCGGTAAAGGTTCTCGAAGCGCTTGGTGTCCACGTCTTGTTAGCTCACAGACGCAAATGCTGCGGCCGCCCGGCATTCAGTCAGGGGGACCTCGACACCGCCGCGAAGTTCGGCGAGCACAACATCAACCTTCTCTCATCACTCCAAAATGCCAGTCCGACTCGGACCTCCAATCCTCCAATCCTCTTCCTCGAGCCATCATGTTACTCGATGTTCGCGGAGGATTATCGCGAACTGAAAATCCCAGGCGCGGAGTCGGTCGCTCAACGCAGTTTTCTTTTCGAGAAATTTGTGAATGACGTTCTGGAGCGCGACGCAACGAAGCGGCGATTTCAGGAGCGCGATGAGTCCGTTGCCATCCACGCGCACTGTCACGCGAAATCAATTTTGGATCCGGCGTTCATGGCCCGTTTGGTCGAGAAACTTCCCGGACGTAAGGCGAAGGTTCTCGAGACCGGATGCTGCGGAATGGCCGGAGCATTTGGGATGATGGAAGCGAAGCGTGAACTGTCGCTGCAAGTGGCGGCGCCGATGTTGCAAAAAATTCGCGCGGAAGGGCCGAATGTTACGGTGATTGCTTCAGGAACGAGTTGCCGGCATCAGATTTCTGAATTGTCGGAGACGCGGCCGATGCACATGGCAGAATTGTTGGCTGAGGCGCTGTTGTAAGACCAGCGGAGGACTCGCCGCGGGAGTCCCTCCGAAAGGTCGCACCAGGCCTGCTGGGATTCCGCAATCCGTGTTCGGCGTGCGCGAGTATTATCTCGCGCGTTGCAAAAGCGGCAGCAGGGCTGCCGCAGTCCAAAAGGCTTCATGAGGGCGAGAGCGGCTGCGAACCTGCGCCAGGCTTGCGGAGTGCGCCGGCCCTCTGGCGCTTTCTCCATTCGCAGCCGGACAGTCGGCCAACCCGTTATGTCAACGTGTGTGATTTGTTGCACAGACGTGAGGTCCCTCGGTCCGAGCCGGACTGGCGTTGTCTTCGCGGCTCGGGATGACGGCCCTTTTGACCACTAGGCGAGCCGCACAATTTCGCGGAACTCGGCGGCAGTAAGAGCGTGGACGGAAAGGCGCGATTGGCGGACCAGGGAAATGTTTTTCAACGGTCTTCTCGCTTTGATCTGGTCCAAGGTGACGGGGTTGTGCAGCTGTTTGATCGGCGCCAGATCGACCGTACTCCAATCGCCTGCTTTCGCGGTGGGATGGCGCGAACGACTTTGGCAATGCCGACGACCGCTTTGTCTGTGACGCTGTGATAAAAGAGAACCTCGTCGCCCAGGTGCATGCTGCGAAGATTATTTCGCGCGGTGAAATTGCGCACGCCGGTCCAACTAGTCTTGCCCTCGGCAACGAGATCATCCCAGGAATAGGAGGCCGGTTCAGATTTCACGAGCCAGTAGTTTTTCATTTTTTAATCCTGTCATCCCGAGCGAATACGCCAGTCCGGCTCGGACCGAGGGATCCCGCCATGAGAGCTTTAAGGTAGCGCACCGGGATCCCTCGACTTTGCTCGGGAGGACAATCAGGGCTTGGGCGGTTGAGCGCCGGGCGTAGCTGGCGGCGCTGATCCTTGCGGCGGTGCGCCAGGTTTGGCTTGCTCGCCTGGCTTAGGTGGAGCAGCGCCTTCCTCGCCACCCGGCAGATTTGCGTCGGTGGGAACAGCTTCCAGATCGGGTCCCGTAAATGAGGCGGGATGATTGGCCAGTTCTTTGCGTAAGGCCGCGATCTGTTCCTTGGTAACCGGGCCGCCGTGGTTTCCCCACTCCTGTCGCTCATAAGTGAGGACGTCGGCGACCTTTTGGTCACCCAAGCTCTCCCACGGTTGCATGACAGCGCTGCCGTATTGTTGTCCCTTCACCGTGATCGGGCCTTGCAAACCCTTCATCACGACCATAGCGGCGCGACGAGAGCCGCCGTTGGTAATTTCAGAACCGGCAAGCGGCGGATATCCCTGGCTTTGCGATCCGAGTCCGCTCGCTTGATGGCAGACCGCGCAGTTCGCCGCAAAAACCTTTTTGCCGCGCTCGGCGGGCGTAAGCTCTTGCTGCGGTTGCTGTCCACCGCCACCGGGGCCGGGGCCGTGTGATTTCGTCGGGACGGTGCCTGGATCCAAACTATTGCCGCTAAAGCTTCCGGAGAAGCGACCGAGATAGGCGCCGCCAAAGAAAACGGCGAGGGCGTAGATTCCGATCAGCCAGAGGGAAAGCGGCTCCAATCCCACGCGCGGTTCCTGTTTCTCCCGCTGAATCGCAGCGTGCACTTTTTGCACGTCCTCGCTCTCGCCATAATCCATTCCCTGGCGATGCAGCGGTGCGGAATCTGAGCCGTTCATTATTTTGCAACAGGTTTAGCCGCAGCGGGCGATGCGGCCGGTGGTGCGGCGGATTTCACTTCGTTCAACGGATGCGATTGATTGAGCGACATCAAATAAGCTACGAGACATTTTGCGTCGTAGGTCGGCACAATTTCCCAGCCTTCCCCAGGCGCGCCCTCGCCGCGCAAATTGATGGCATCGGCTTATTGTTCGCCACCGACGCGCCGTTTTTCGTAGAAGAATTTGTAGGCTGGCATGTCTGAATCGAGATTCAGACTGCGCGGCGCATAAAGATGTTGATGGTGCCAGGCAGCGGAGTAGGGCGCCGGGAATTCCGAAGGGGAGGCAGCAGGCGAAGGAGCTGTGGCGGCTTGCGCGGGCGATGCAGCAGGTGCAGGCGAAGTAGACGGTTGCGCGGGAGGCTTGGCGTTTTGTTGGGCCGTGGCGTTTGTCGGCGTGGGCGAGGCATTGGTCGCGCGCGGCGACGCCGCAGGTTCCGTCGGAGTGGATGGTTGCGCGGCAGGCTTGGCGTTTTGTTGAGCGTTTGCCGGCGGAGGTGGAGCATTGGCCGCGGACGGCGATGCGGCAGGTGCAGGCGGAGTCGATGGTTGCGCGGCAGGCTTGGCGTTTTGTTGCGCGGCGGCGTTTGCGGGCGGAGGCGAGGCATTGGCCACGGGCGGCGACGCACCAGGCGGAACGGGATTCGCCGGGTTCGCTGGACTTGGTTGCGCTGGCGCGGCTTCTTCCTCGGCCGGAGCGGCTTTTCCGATGTTGGCCAAATCAGGACCCATTCGCATTTTACCCAGCAACGCCGGCCGATCGAAAATGTAATCGCGCGGGGCGCTGCGGCGGTCACCCCATTTTGAGGGCGGACTTGGAGCGGCGTCGCGAGGCCGATCGATATCGGAAGCGGCGTAATCGGCGCGGACCTGTTCGCTGTGACAATAGAAGCAACCGTTCGCGACGTAAATGCGCCGGCCACGCTCAGCCATTCCGGATTTCGGCATCGGATAAATGTCGGTGCCTTCTTCGTCGCTTTGCGGATCGAGATGACCAATCTGCAAATCGGGAATGTAAGCGAGCCCAAGCCAGGAAAAGGCAAGGGTCGCGAGGATTCCAAGAACGAGCGGAGTAAAACCTTTCATCAGTGCGCGACCATCTCCCCAGGTTCAGGGTTCACCGGATTCAAAAATGTCGGCACGCTAGCGGTGCGGCCAAGGCCGAGAAGCATGAGCAAGAAATGATAGGCGACGGCAGGGTTGGGTTGTCCATGTTCATACCTTGAACCATGCCGCCGGCGAGAAGCATCAAGGTCATGAGTCCAATGCCATAAACAGATGCCCAGAAATGGATCTTGATGAGCGAGGCGAAACGCCATTCGCGACCGACCAATCGCGGCACGATGTAATACATCGCTCCGAACATGATCATGCTGAAAAAGGCGTAGAGACCGAGGTGACTATAGGCCACGCTGACCTCGCTGAACTGGAGATAACGCGCGAAAGAACGCAATGAAATAACGACGCCGAGCACGCTAAACGCGGTGTAGGACATGGCGCCAAAAACCGTGAAACGCAGCGTCGGGCTGTAACGCATGAGCGGAAAATATCCGCGCATAGTCATGTGATGATTCAGGCCAACTGTCGCGACTGGGATGATGCACAAGATCATGGCCGCGATACTGGCGGTGATCATCCAAGCCGGGAACGGGCCATCGACGAGCCGTTGCATTCCAGTCCAACTGGCAAAAAACGCATAAGTCCAGAACCCGATCGCCGCCAGGTGATAACTGTAAACGGGCCGGCCGATCACTTTCGGGATCATGTAATAAGCAGTGCCGAGGCCGAGCGATCCGAACCAAAGGAAAAGGAGATTGTTGGCGTACCACCAGTTGACCGCAGCCTGCAAGACGCCTTGCACCGGCACGATAAAAAGCATGGTTTGTGCAGCCAGGTACATCCACGGGAACCAGAGAAACGCAGCAAGCAGATACCATTGGGTGATGTAAATCGGATCGCCGCGACGAAACCGGAACATTAATACCGCCCAGGAGCCGATGATCGAGTAGGCAATAAAAAGAGTGACCGCGGCATAGCTGGGAAATTCGAGCCAATGATAACCGGTGCTGTCGCCCATCAGGATTCCGCAAATCCCAAGTAGCACACCGAGATTCCAAAATGCGCCGCCGGTAACGAGCAATAGTGGATGACGCAAGGTCGTGCGACACAACCGCGCCATGAGCCAGATGGCAGTGCCCATCCCCACCATCGAACCCCAGCCGTAAAGCATGACGTTGAGGTGCGCCGGTCGAATCCTACCCCAGGTCAGAAACGAAACGTTCGAAAGCAGATCGGGCGAATGAAGTTTGAACGACGTGAAACCCGCCAGCAAGGTCCCTAGCAGCAACCAAACGACGGCCGAAGCGTAAAACATCAGCACAGGAACGCGGGTTGAGGCGTCGATCAAGGCGCGTTCGACTTGCTCGACGTCGCCGATGCTCAAATTGGTGACGCTGCTTGGGCTTTTGAGTGGAATTTCAGTGGGATTCATTCACAAAAAATCAATCCGGCGTTTTTTCGGGAGGAGGAGTTCCGGGCGGCTTTTGCTCCGGTGTGGCCGAAGGTGAAACTGCGGGTTGCCCGCTGGGCGGTGGGGGCGAGGCGGCAGGTGTCGCACCAGGACCCGGCTGGGTCCCTGGTATTGCGCCGGGTGGATTGGAGGCAGCAGCGGGCTGGCCACGATTTTCCGAATTGATACCTTGGACGGATGTCGGTTTGGGCGTCCCGCTGGCACCGGGCAAAGCAGGGGCAGGCGAAACTGCCGGTGCGGGTGATGCTGCGGGAGCTGGTGTGGGCGCGGGAGCTTCAATTGGATTTGCCGGCGCCGGTTTTTTCGACGCCAAATCGCGAAGGGTAAGTTCCATCGCACGATCGATCGGGATACGCGCGATACCCTTGCCCTTATCGACCCAGGAATAAGAGTTCAATTCGCCCGTCGCGGCGTTGCGCGTATCGTTTAGCTTTTTCTCACGCGCTTCGGCTCGTTTGGCCTCGTAGGTATTGCCGTGAGGCGTAGCTGCTACCAGCACCAACACGAAAATTCCAAAAAAGAGAAAGAGCAACACGATGCCCAGCCAGGCGCCGAAAGAAATGGGTGAGCGTTCTGGCGTTTGCGGTGTAGCGGAAACGGCCATGTCAGTTCCTCAAACGCAATGACTCGATCAGCCGCGGATCGCGCACTGGAAAAGTGGATGTCTTTCCAATTAACCGCAGATAAAGGAAGGCCAGGCTGCAACCGATCGCGATTGGGCAAAGGAAATCCCAAATGCTTAGGTGAACGCCGGTGCCATGAAGCGATGGCAGCACGATCAGATACATATCGAGCGCCTGCATAAACATGATCCAGCCGGCAACGATGCAAAGTTGATGCGGACGTTTCTTGATTCCCTGGAGCAACAGAATCGAGAACGGACCGAAGAAACGTCCGATCACCAGGAGCATGCTCAGCGGCCACCAAGACGCGGTATTCCGAACCAGATAGTACTGCGTTTCTTCTGGAATATTGGCGTACCAATACAGCATGTATTGGCTGAAACCGATGTAGGCCCAGAAAACGGAGAAGGCCAGCATCCATTTCCCCATGATGTGATAATGCTCCAGCGTTACTACTTTGAGGTAGCCGGCCTGTCGCAACGCCGTAGTCACGAGCACGAGTAACGACATTGAGCTGCCGGCTGCGCCGGCAAAAATGTACGGGCCCCACATAGTAGAGAACCAGCGATAGTTCAGGCCCATCACCCAGTCGAAGGCGGCAAAGCTCAGCGCCAGACCAAAAATAGGCAGCCCGGCAAAGGCTACCTTACGCATCCAAACGGTGCAGCGCGGATTGCCATCGCGATCCTGAGCCACAGAAAAGCGGCGCAGAAAAAATGCGACGCCTCCGAGGAGAACGAAATAAAGAAAGGCACGGAAAAGGAAAAACGGCCAGTTCAGATACTCACGTTTGCTATCGAGCACTGGATTCTCGCCTGGCGCGATATTCATCCACTCAAAAAGATGATGGCGGAGCAACAAAATCGGGATCGCAAAAATAAAGAGTGCGAAGAGGAGGAGCGCGATGTTTTCGAGCTGCCGGCGCACTACGACCGACCATTCCGCATCGGTGGCATGATGCACAATCGTCCAAAACAAACAGCTTTAGGGCGCCGATCAGACAGAGCAAGAGCCCGACAACGGCTCCGCCTGCGAGCAGCAAGGATAAACCGCTGAAGCGACTTGTTTCGAAATACTCGCCCTCTGGCGCCGGGACGATTTGGGAACGCTCGCTCATTTTTTCTGCGCCTCCGGGGTTGCGGCCGGTTTACTCTGTGGCGGTTTGGCCTCCGCCTTTTCCAGTTTTGCCAATTCTTCCGCTGGAACATCAGCAGCCGCGGCGTTCTGGCTGCGCTGCAAGGCGCGCACGTAAGCAATAATCGCCCACCGGTCCGCCACCGGCACGTTACCCCCGTACGACATCATGGTGTTTTTGCCATTAGTGATGGTGTTGAAAATCTCGCCATCTGCCATTTTCCGAATCCGCTCGTCTTGCAGAGTGGCCACCGTGTTCAAGCCGTACTGCTTTGCGATTCCGTTGCCGGCCGCAGTCAATCCATGGCAAACGGAACAGGTGATGTTGAAACGCTGCTGTCCGCGCTGCATCAATTCGGCGTTAACGGGGACGGGAATGCCAGTGCCCCAGTTCGCGCCCATCTTGCCGGTGTTGTAATAATCCGTGCCGACGCTGAAACCAATCCGGGTGCGCGACAACTCTTCACCGGGGGCAGCACCGCTCGGCGTAATCTCAGGCGGCGCCTTCATCTGCGGTTTTGGCATTTCGTAACCAATCGGGACTGTACTCGCAATCGGAATCCGCGGGCCTCGGCCGTCACCGAAAAAATCGATCGGCGATTGCGCCCGGACTTTTTGTTGCCGCACCATATCGGGAAAAATTTCCCATGGGGTGCGGGTGCTGTGTTCGCCGCGAAAACCGCACATCGCGACGATGACGATGCCGGCGAGAAGGAAGATGAGAAAAAAGCCGCGCAGCATTTCAATCCTCCTCGTGCACAATGGTGATGTGCAGCCCGCCGGTTTCGACAAGCAAATCGTGCGTTTCTATTTCACTGAAACGCGGATCCCGCGCTTCGATGGCGAGGAAAAATCCATCGTTGGTGGCGCGAGCGAAACGGTCCCAGTTAAAAATGGGATGATGCCAGCGCGGCAGCCCGTTCATGATCAGGTTCGCAAAAAAGGCGGAGAAAGCCGCGAAAAGCACGGTCAGCTCGAACATGATCGGGAAAAACGCCGGCACCGTTGCCCAGTTGAACGGTTTTCCGTGTACGATCACCGGATAAATGAGCCAGGAGGGACCGAATTCGAGAGTAACCGCGGTTAATAAACCGGTGATACCACCGATCAGTACCACCGCGCTGAGCCACGACTTGCCGAGTCCCATCGCTTCGTCCATTCCGTGGATGGGGAAGGGCGAGAAAACATCCCAGCGTTTGAACCCGGCATCGCGCACCCGTTTGGCCGCCTCGTAAAGTTCCGAGGCGCTCGAGTATTCGGCCGCGACGGCGTAAACTTTGTGGCCGGAAGGCGTTCTCATACGGACTCCTTTTCCATCACGGCGCCGACCGGATGATGCCGGTGCACATCCGATTCGGGCAAAACGATTTTTACTTCACTCATTGCGATCATTGGCAGAAAGCGAATGAAGAGGAGAAAGAGGGAGAGAAAAATTCCGTGGGTGCCGATAAAGGTCCAGATGTCGACCCAGGTCGGAATGAACAAGCCCCACGAGCTCGGCAGAAAATCGCGATGCAACCCGCCGACGATGATGATGAAACGCTCGAACCACATCCCGGCGTTCACGCACATAGAGACGAAATAGACGACGAAGACATTGCGCCGGCACCAGCGGAACCAGAAGAGTTGCGGCGAAAGGCAATTGCAAAAGAGCATGCCCACCCACCAGTACCACCAATACGGCCCGAGAACACGGTTCCAGAACGCGAAGCGCTCATATTGATTGCCGCTGTACCAGGCCATGAAAAATTCCATGGCGTAGGCATAGGAAACGATCGAGCCCGTCAGCAAAATGATCTTCGCCATTTTGTCGATGTGCTGGAGCGTGATGATGTCGTGCAATTTGAACAACGCGCGCGCCGGCAGCATCAACGTCAGCACCATGGCGAACCCGCCGA
>WNGI01009735.1_pt1 | contig 11187 bp, 6 predicted proteins | sample 5400621 | NCBI WGS metagenome assembly WNGI01 (sample SAMN13153374, study PRJNA577476) | soil metagenome | isolation source: 20 cm soil or saprolite under Garry oak tree replicate 1 | place: USA:California | collected 2016-06-15
GAAACGGCCGACGGCGACGCGCTGCTCGGCCGGGACCGTCCCGGCGTCCCGGCTGGTCACGATCGTCCGGCCGGAGGTCGGCGGGTGCAGCCGGGCCAGCTGGTCGGCGTCGGCGATGTTGTCCAGGATCAGCAGCCAGTCGCCGCGGCTGTCCAGTTCGGCGAACAGCGCCGGGATCACCGTGGGGATGCCGCCGACCGCTGGGACGTCCAGCAGCACGGCGAGCTCGACCAGGCCGGCCTCGGCGGTAGCCTGCGGCCCGGCGTCCACCCACCACACCAGTCGGTAGTCGCCGGCATGCCGCCACGCGTACTCGACGGCCAGCTGGGTCTTGCCCACGCCTCCCTCACCCTCCGCGGCGACGATCGCCGCCGTCGCGGAGCCGCCCGCCGTCAGCCGAGCGTGCACGTCGGCCAGCACCGTCTCGCGGCCGGTGAAGAACAGGTCCCGGGTCAGCACGTTCCACACCGGCGGCAGCCGGCCGGGATAGATGCCCCCCTCGGTCGGGCCGGGATAGGGCAGCTTCGTGGCCGGCCGGGCCGGCCCCGCCACCGCGGCGAGCAGCCGCTTCTGCGCCTCCCGCTCCGGCAGGCCGACCAGATCCACTCGGAGCAGCGTCCGGTACAGCCCGGGTATGACCTCGTCCGGGCAGGCGCGGACCACCACCGGCAGCAGCCGGCCGGGTTGGGCCTGCGCCGCGTGCAGCGACACCCGGTGCTCGAGGTCCGCCCACCGTCCGGTGAAGTAGTCTGGCGTCCACACCGCCAGCACCCGGGACGCCCGGTCCAGCGCCCGCTGCATCGCGTGGATAACATCTATGCCGGCCGACCAGTGCCACACATCGAGTTCGACCTCGTAGCCGGCGTTCTCCAGCTCCTGGGCGATCCACGACGCCCAGTCCTCGTCCGTTCCGGCGTGCGAAACGAAGAAGTCCAGGTGCCCTCCCGGCTCGGCCCCGTCCCCGCTCACCCGGCCCACATTGCCACAACCGCCCGGACGGAGTGAGAAAGATCCCGCCGTCCGAAGGGACGGATGACGGTCTGCCCGGCACAGGGTAGGCTACCGGTAAGCCACCACGGAGGTCCACCGGATGGGTGACGACGATCTCGACATAGAGTCCAGCCTCATCGATCTGAGCCAGATCGACCTCGCGTTGCTTACCACGCTGCACGATTCCGCTTTGGCTCAGTCGCTTCGCCGGATCCTTCTTGCGGCGGAGAATCCGGATGAGGCGATAGCTGGTTTTCAGCAGAGCATATGAGGGCGAGCGCGTCAACCCCCGACGTCCTTGTTCGCTCCGAGTGGCCAACCCGCGGTGATGTCGAGGCGCTGAGCGGGAGTGGCTGGCGACCGGCGCCGATTCGGCAGTTCGTCTTGAAGGTGCACAGTCGATGCAATCTCGCCTGCGACTACTGCTATGTATACCGGATGGCGGACCAGACCTGGCGAGACCGCCCGCTGACGATGAGCCCGGAGGTGGTCCGGCTCGCCGCTGATCGGATCGCCGAGCATGCCCGCCAGCACCGGCTGCGCCGGATAGGCGTGGTGTTACACGGCGGCGAACCGTTGCTCGCCGGCCCGGCATTCTTCGCGACCGCCGCACGCACGCTGCGGGAGAGCCTGCCGGCGACTACGGCGGCGGTGCTGACCGTTCAGTCGAACGGCGTGCTGCTTTCCGAAGCCCTGCTCGACGTGCTCGACGAGCACGAGATCTCGGTCGCGGTCAGCATCGACGGCGGCGCCGCCGGCCACGACCGGCACCGTCGCTACCCGAATGGTCGGGGCAGCCACTCGGACGTCGTCCGCGGGCTGGAACTGCTGAATTCCCAGCGGTACCGGCGGTTGTTCTCGGGACTGCTGTGCACGGTCGACCTCGCCCAGGACCCGGCCACCAGCTATGAAGAACTGCTCCGGTTCGACCCGCCCCGGATGGACTTCCTGCTGCCGCACGGCAACTGGACGGCGCCTCCCCCCGGCCGGACCAGCGATCACACCGGTACTCCCTATGCGGATTGGCTGGGTGCGTTGTTCGACCGCTGGTATTCCGCCCCGCGGCAGGAGACCGAGCTGCGCCTGTTCCGGGAGATAATTCACCTCCTGCTCGGCGGCGTCAGCCGGGTCGAGGGTGTCGGTCTGGCGCCGTCGAGCATTGCGGTGATCGAGACCGACGGGTCGCTGGAACAGGTCGATGCGCTGAAGTCGGCGTACCATGCGGCCGCCGCGACCGGGCTGCACCTCGCTCGGAACCCGGTGGACGACATTCTCAGTCACCCGTCGGTGGTGGTCCGGCAGAGTGGGCTGGCCGGACTCGCTGAGAAATGCGCGAAGTGTCCGGTGCGGGAGGTGTGCGGCGGCGGATACTACCCGCACCGCTACCAGGCTGGCACCGGGTTCCGCAATCCTTCGGTCTACTGTCCCGACCTGCTCGCTCTGATCGGTCATATCCGGGCCCGGGTTATTTCCGACCTCGACGCGTTGGCCGGGGGTGCGGGATGACGTTGACCCGGCACCGGCTGAGCTCGGCGCAGTTCGAGGCACTGGCCGGCGGAGCGGGCGACACCGCTGGTGAGCTGCGCTCCGGGCAGCTCAGCAGGTGCGTGCTGCAGATTGTGACGTTGCTCGGCGAGATCTCGGCCCGCCGTCCGGACACCTTCGTCGCTGGCGGCTTCCGGGACAGCTACGGCACGCTCGCCGCCGCGCGCCGGCGCTCGCGACCTGCCGCCGATGCCGTCCTACTTCATCCGCAGGTCGGCGCCTGGGCCGCGCACGCGCTGCGCCGGCTGGTGAGCACTGCCGCCGGCGACCGGTCGCTCGACGACGACCTCGGGCACTTCGGTGCGGTGGCCGCGGCGGCGGCGCTGGCCGCCCGGGAGGGTTTCGACCTCACCCTGCGGGTTCGCAGCGATGGCACGCTGATGGTGCCGACGTTCGGTCTCGCCCGGCTTGGCCGCGGACCGGCGTGGTGCCGGGCCCGGGCCGGCCCGGGAGCTGTCGGCGTCGACCTCGACGTCGGCGGTGGCAGCATCGTCACCGTGCCGGTCCGCAGTCCGGTGAGCAGTTCCCGGTGGTGGCCGCTGCGCCGGCTGCGCAGCACGGTCGACGGCTGCCGCATCGACGTCGTCCTGGACGACATCGACCCCTACCGCGACTGCCACCGGATCGGCGCGGCAGACCGGTTGCCGGCAGCGGGGGTCGCCCGCTGGCAGGCCCTCCTGGACGAGGCGTGGGCGCTGCTGGTACGCCGCCAGGGTCGCCGGGCCGTGTCGCTGTCCACGGGGGTGCAGACGCTGGTGCCGCTGCAACCGAGCGCGCGGGCGGCCGAGTTGAGCGCCTCGTCCCGGGACGCCTGCGGCGCGATCGCGCTCACCCCGTCGCCGGACGGACCTGCGCTGGCCGTTGCGTTGGTGCACGAGTACCAGCATTCGAAACTGTCCGCGCTGCTGGACCTCGTCCCGCTGCACGACGCGGGACCCGGCGCGACGTTCTACGCACCCTGGCGCTCGGACCCGCGCCCGCTCGCCGGCCTCTTCCAGGGCGCGTACGCCCACCTGGGCCTGGCGGACTATTGGCACGGCCAACGGCTGGTGGAGGCGGAAGCGCCGCGTCGGGTGGCGTATTTCGAGTTCGCCCGCTGGACGTCGGCCGTGCGGCGGACGCTGCAGGTCCTCGGCGCGTCGGGTCGGCTCACCGAGGTTGGTCGGCGCTTCGTGGCCGGTATGCGGCGCCGGCTGGTCGAGTTGCGCGCGTCGCCGGTCCCACCGGAGCCACGAACGCTCGCGCGGGACGCCGTCGTCGACCACTGGATCAGCTGGCGCCTGCGCAACCTCCGGCCGGACCCGGAACAGATCGACGTCTGGGTCGAGTCGTGGCTGGATGCAGCGCCGTGCCCGCCGATTTCCCGCCTGCCGCCGGCGAAGGTGGTCGCCGGCGATCCCCTCTGGGCGGGCAGCGGAGCCAGGCTCGAGCTGGCCTACCTCCGGCTGCGGGACCCGGGCCGGCTCCGTGCGCTGAGCGCCGACCCGGCCGGGCTGGCGGCGGAGATGCCGGGCGCGGTCACGGCCGACTGCAGGTACGTCCAGTCCGACCACCGCACCGCGGCCCGGCTCTATCGGGACGAACTGGCCGCATCACCGGCTCGGGTCGACCTGTGGGCCGGGCTGGTGCTCGCGCATCGCCGGCTGCAGACGCCCGCCGCCCGGTTCCTCGTCTCGTACCCGGAGAGCGTGCTGGCGGCACACGAGCGGATCCGGGCGGCGGCCGGCGCGTCTCCGGACGCCGAGGCGCTGGCTGCCTGGCTGGACGGCGCCCACCGCCCGGCGCACCGCCGGCGCCTCGAGTCGGCCTGACCCAGCCGGCAAGGCCGTGGACCCGCCGCTGCCGGCGCGACCGTCAGACCGGCGAGGGCTCGAAGTCGAAGGTGAGTCGCTCGTCCCGGAGCGCCTGCTGGACGTCCGGGTGCTTCTCTCCGAGGGTGCGCAGGTACCGGTGGCGGGTGTCGCTGGCCAGCTCCTCGGCCTCCCCGACCAGGCCCAGCGCCCGGCGGTCCAGGGCGAGGTTGGCGGCGCAGGCAAGTGTGTGCGGATGGTCGTCGCCGAGCACCTGGCGGAACTGCTGCAGCGTCTTCTCCCCGATCTCCCGCGCGGAGCCGGCGTCGCCCTGCTCGGCGGTGGTGGTCGCCAGGTTGGTCAGGCAGGTCAGCGTGTAGTGGTGGTCGGGGCCGAGCGTGCGGGTCAACCCGGCGAGGGCCTGCTCCAGCAAGGCCTTGGCCGTATCGATGTCGCCGACAGCCCGCCGGACGATCGCCAGGTTCAGCGCGCAGCCGTGGGTGAACGGATGATCGTCTCCCCAGACCTTGCCGTACCGCCGGACCGTGTCCTCGATCCGCTTGGCCGCTTCGTCGAAGTCGCCGGCCAGCCGCTGGGCATTGCCCAGGTTGATCGCGGCACCCAGCGTTTCCGGATGGTCGGCGCCCAACACCCGCTGGTAGCTGTGGTAGCTATGGTCGGCCAGGGCGAGCGCCTCGGCAAAGGAGCCCATCTTGCGCAACGCGACGGAATAGTCCTTCGACTGCACCAGGACCCAGGGGTGGTTCTCCGGGAAGGTTCGCTGCCGGGTGATGTCCTCGAATCTCCGGCGGGCCCGCTCCGCCGCCTCCACCGCCGCCGCGTACAGGCCAGCTTGACGCATGTCCCGGGCGACGGCACCGAGTGAGATCAGCACCCACGGGTGGTCGTCGCGACCGAAGAAGTCGAGGCGGTCCTGATGGCTCTGCTCGTCGAGCTCGCGGGCCCGACCGTAGTCCCCGTTCAGACAGCAGTCGATGGCGAGGTTGTTCGCCACCATGAACGTGTTGGGATGGTCCGAACCGAAAACCCTGCGGTGCCTTTCCAGCAGCTCCTCGTCCACCCGCAGCGCTTCGGCGAAGTCGCCCCGCGCCCGCAGGTCGGCGCCATAGCCGTTGGTGGCGTCGAGGGTGTACTCGTCATCGCGGCCGAGCACCTCGCGAGACCGGTCCAGGATGTTCCGGCGAATCTCACCCGCCTCCGCATACCGGCCCAGCGTCCACAGCACCCTCGCGTGCTGCCCGAGCATGACCAGGACGTCGCGGTCGTCCTCGTGCGACCCGGTGCGCCACTGCTCCAACGCCCGTTCTATTTCGGCGACGCACGTGGTGTAGTCGCCGATGTTGTAAAGGTAGCTAGTGACATTCCGCACCAGCCGGCGTACCTCTGGGTCATCGCACTCGGCGACCGCCGACGGCCCGACGTGCGCCAGCAACTCCTGGTACCTGGGCCAGTTGTCCAGCGAGTCCGGGTCTTCCGGGTCCGTCGCGGCCAACAACAGGTGCACCTCGTGCCGGATCCCCGCCGCCTCGGCCTCGGTCAGCTCGTCCCGCAGAATTTTTTGGATGAGCCGATGGACCTGGAGCGTCCTTCGGTTGTTGTCGATCCGAGCCAACGCGTAACGGCCCAGCTCGCGCATTGCCCGGCTGACGATGATCGGGTCGCCGAACGCCTCGCGCAACGGCGAGTCGAGTACGTACCGGCCGCGTTGCAGCAGGTCCCGCGGAATCGGCTCCGGACCGAAGAACGCGCACCGGCGGAGCAACTCCATGGCGAACGGCATGTGGTCCCGCACCCGCGCCACGGACAGGCTCCACGCCGCGGCGACCGGCCACGGGTAGTCCGACGGTGGGTTCTCCGCGAGCAGCTTGCGCCCCTCGTCCTTGAGCAGGTCCAGGTATTCGGCGACCGACATGCCGGTCTCCGCCTGAAGCGCGCCGGCCTGCTCCAACGCCAGCGGCAGGTCGCCGAGCTCCTCGGCCAGCCGGGCGGAGTCGTCGTCGGCCGCGCCGGGAACTCGCCGGTGCAGGAAGTCCAGGCTCTCCTGCCGGGTGAAGACGTCGACCTCGACCGTGTCGACGATGCTCTGCCAGCGGTGATTCCGGGAGGTCACCAAGACGTCGCCGGGCCCGTTCGGCATCAGGTCCCGGATCGTCTCCGGTTGGTCGGCGTTATCGAAGATCAACAACCAGCGAGGATACGGGTCGCCGCGGCGGAGGCTGTCCAGCACGGCGCGAACCGCGTCCTCGACCCGTTCCGGGGCTATCCCGGTGACCCCGAGCCTGGGCGCGAGGGCGGCCAGCGCCGAACGGACCAGGACCTCCTGATCGGCGGGAATCCACCACACGACGTCGTAGTCCGAGGCGTACCGGTAGGCGTACTCAATCGCGAGCTGCGTCTTGCCGACCCCACCCAGTCCTTGCAGGGCGTGCGGCAGAACAGCCGTCACCTCGCTGGTCACTCGGCGGCGCAGATCCTCGAGAAGCAGTTCGCGGCCGGTAAAATTCTTGTTGCGCTGCGGGACGCTGCCCCAAACGGCGGGTACGCCCCGGCCCGTGTCCGCCACTGTATCAACTGTAGAGCCCACCAGGGCAGGCTACAGGTTGCCCGCCGCCGATAGGCAAGCCCATGCCAGACCTACCCGCGGTCGGTATCTGTCGCTCGTCAGTCCGTGTCAGCCTACGGCAGTATGCCGGACCGGGAGCGACGGGGCCGCGGTCGGCCGGGCAGCGCTCACGCCGGGTGTCACCCAGCGGACCGGCACCTGGGCGACACTTCGCCGGCGCCGCTATAGTGCCTGGCAACTATCGGCCGACCGCGGTGTCGACGATCTGGATAGGGAGATCCCAGCGGTGGGTACGGGTCCGGACCGGAAGCCGTGCTCGAACCTCACCGGTCGATACGTCGTGGTGGATGGGATGACGTCGGGCACGTTCGCAGGTCATCCCGGGCATCGGGAAGACATCCAGATCGCCGCCGGTCTACCATGGCGTGGGTGGGCAGCGACGCCGCGCCCAGACGCCTACGAAGGGTATGGACAGTCCCACCGACATCAGGCGACGAGAGTCGCCACCGAATTGAACGCTCCGCTGGAGCGAGCGTGACAGTCGTGGCAAGCAGGCGGTATGTCGGCCTTCGACCCTTCGACATCGGCGATCGAGACCGATTCTTTGGTCGAACCTCGGAGTCGCGAGCGGTTTTCGAGCGATGGTCGACGAGCCGGCTGACCGTACTGTATGGGCCGGCCGGAGTCGGAAAGACGTCCCTGATCCAGGCAGGTATCGTTCCGCTGGCTGGAACGGCAGACCCGAGCCACATCGTCCTGCCGGTGAGCAGCATCGCTGCTCTCCCGGCGTCGCAGCCGCCCGTCATTCCCGGACACAACCGACTCGCGCTGGCCGTGCTCCAGTCGTGGTCGCCGGCAGACTCCGCAACCGAGCTTGCCCAGCTCTCGGTCGCGGATTTCCTCCGCCGACTCCGGCCGGTGGCCGTGGAGTCGGCCGAGCCGCCGCCGATCTTCGCCGTGGTCGACCAGCTCGAGCGGGTCCTTGCGGACGTCCAGGACGGAGCGGACTTCCTGCGCCAGCTGGTGGAGGCGGTCGAGACGGTGCTCGGGCTGCACCTGGTGCTGTCCGTCCGGGAGGACTCGCTGCCCGACCTGGCCGCCCTGGAGGGCAGGCTGGGTCAACCCGGCCGGTACCGGCTGGGTCCGCTCCGGCAGGATGCCGCGCTGGAGGCGGTCGTCGGGCCGCTGCGCGGGACCAGCCTGTCGTTCGCGCCGGGCGCCGCCGAGGAAGTCGTGCACAACCTGCGTACCAGCCGGCTCACCGACGCGCTGGGGCAGAGCACCGAGGTCGTGGCCGAGGCGGTGGAGCCGGTCCAGCTGCAGGCTGCCTGCTCGGCGCTGACCCGGACGCTGCCCGACGATGTCGACGTCGTCACCGTCGAGCACGTATACGGTCCGGGTGACCTCGACGGCGCGCTGGTGGAGTTCTGCGAGCGGACGGTGCACGACGTGGCCGTCGTGCGCGGTCTGTCCGACCGCGAGATGTGGGGCTGGCTGGTGCGGGCGTTCGTCACCGACCTCGGCACCCGGGGTACCGCCTACCAGGGCGTAGCCGGCGTCGCTGGGATGCCGACCGAGGTGGCCGGCCAGCTGGCCGACCGGCACGTGCTGACGATGGAATCCCGGCTGGGCTCCCGCTGGTACCAGCTGCCGAACGACCGGCTGATCGGGCCGGTGCGGGAAGCCGCCGACCGGTGGCTGACCGGACCGGCCGTTGTCTCCGGGACGGACCCGGCGGCGAGCCTGGTCGCCGCGGAGGGCGCGCTGGCGGAGGGCAACCTCGCCCTCGCCGCCAGGCGCGCCGCCGAAGCGGTCCGGACCAGCGGCAGCCGGGATCTGCGGACCAGGGCGACCGCGCTGTCCTGCCTCGGCCATGTCGCTGCCAAGGGCGGGCAGTACCAGGAGGCCGAGTCGCACTACCGGGCGGCGGCGCAGCTTGCCCAGCGATCTCGCCATCCAGATCGACCTCGCCCGCGCGCTGCGTGACTCCGGTCAGCTGTGGGCGGCGACCGCCGTGCTCGGGGCAACCCTGACGATCGCGCCCGGGACGGTCGAGGCGCTGGTCGAGCGCGGCCTGATCAGGATCGAGACCGGCGAGTTCTCCTATGCGCTGGACGATCTGGACAACGCCATCCGGCTGCTGCCGTCGATCGGCCAGCGGGCCGAGATCCGGTCCGCCCGCGCGATCGCCCAGGCCAGGCTGGGCCGGACCGCCTGACGATCACGGGCCACCGGCGGGGTCCTCATCGCCGGCGGACTGGTTGACCATCGGCTGGTCGCCGTAGAGGTCGAGCAGGCCCCGCTCGGCGAACACGTACCGGCCGGCCAGGACCCGCTTCGCCGCGGCGTACTCGGCGGCGTCGTCGTTGAACCACAGCTCGTGGAACAGCCGGTCGACCCGGCGCCGTGCGCTGGTGCAGAACAGGTCGGCCAGCTCGACCGCGAGCGGGCCGTCCTCGGGCGCTTCGGTCAGCAGCATCTGGGCGCGGACCACCGCCGCGCTCATCGCGAACAGCTCGGCGCCGATGTCGACCAGCCGGCCGAGGAACGCCTGCCGCTTCTCCAGCCCACCCTGCCAGCGGGACATGCCCCAGAAGGTGGACCGGGCCAGCTTGCGGGAGTGCCGCTCGACGTAGCGCAGGTGGCCGGCGAGTGGGCCGAACTCGGCGTAGGTGGTCGGCGACTGGCCCTTGCCGACCGCCAGCTTGGGCAGCCACTGCGCGTAGAAGCCGCCGGCCCGCGCCGCCGCCCGGGCCTTGTCCTTGACGGCCTTGTCCGGGTCGATGATGTCGCCGGCGACCGCCAGGTGGGTGTCCACCGCCTCCCGGGCGATGAACAGCCTCATGATCTCGCTGGAGCCTTCGAAGATCCGCAAGATCCGGGTGTCCCGCAGTTGCTGCTCCACCGGCAGCGGCTTCTCCCCTCGGGCGGCCAGCGACTCCGCGGTCTCGTACCCCCGGCCGCCGCGGATCTGCACCAGCTCGTCGGCGACCAGCCAGCCGTGCTCGGTGGCGTACAGCTTGGCCAGCGCCGCCTCGATCCGGATGTCCTGCTGCGCCTCGTCGGCGAGCATCGTGGACAGCTCCACAATGGACTCCAGCCCGTACGCCATGCCGGCGATGTAGGCGATCTTCTTCGCCACCGCCTCGTGTCGGCCGACCGGCGCGCCCCACTGCACCCGCTCGGTCGACCATTCGCGGGCTACCTGCAGGGAGAACTTCGCGCCGGCGGCGGCGATCGCCGGCAGCGACAGCCGGCCGGTGTTCAGCGTCGCCAGGGCGACCTTCAGGCCCTTGCCCTCGGCGCCGATGACGTTCTCGGCCGGCACCCGGACGTCGGTGAACCGGGTGACACTGTTCTCGATGCCGCGCAGGCCCATGAAGGCGTTGCGGTGCAGCACCCGTACGCCCGGCGAGTCGGCCTCCACGACGAACGCGGTGATCCCGCCACGGTGACCGTCCGACTTCGGCACCCGGGCCATCACCACCAGCAGGGACGCGACGACGCCGTTGGTGGCCCACAGCTTGGTCCCGTTCAGGATGTACGCGCTGCCGTCCCCGGTCGGCACCGCGGTGGTGGCCAGCCGGGCCGGGTCGGAGCCGACGTCCGGCTCGGTGAGGAAGAAGGCGCTGATCTCCCCCTTGGCGCAGCGAGGCAGGTATGCCCGCTTCTGCTCGGCGGTCCCGGCGATCTTCAGCGGCTCGGGCAGCCCGATCGACTGGTGCGCCGACAGCAGCGTGGACAGCGCGGTGTGTCCCTGGGTCGCGATCATCAACGCCTTGGCGTAGTACAGGTTCGTCAGCCCGAGGCCGCCGTACTCCACCGGGATCTTCATCCCGAAGCAGCCCAGCTCGGCCAGCCCCTTGACCACCCGGTCCGGGATCTTGGCGTCCCGCTCGATCTCCAGCAGGTCGACCTCGTCGGTGACGAACCGCTCCAACCGGCGCAGGAACGCCTCGCCCCGCTCGACGTCCTCCGGCCGCGGCCGTGGGTACGGGTGGATCAGGTCCAACCGGAACCGGCCCAGGAACAGCTCCTTGCCGAAGCTCGGCTGCCGCCACTCGGTCTCCCGGGACTCCTCGGCGAGCCGGCGCGCCTCCTGCTCGGTGACAGTCCGGTTGTCAGGCTCACGCGGGGTCGAACTCATCGCAGCCTCCGTCAAGTTACCGCACAGTGTTACCCGCCAGTATGGCGCATCGAGCCTGCTCTAGAGGACCGCCCTGCCCAGGATCACCGCACCGCGCCGTCCCGCTGGATCATGTGTAGTCTCGGACATGA
>WNGI01005790.1_pt1 | contig 11186 bp, 11 predicted proteins | sample 5400621 | NCBI WGS metagenome assembly WNGI01 (sample SAMN13153374, study PRJNA577476) | soil metagenome | isolation source: 20 cm soil or saprolite under Garry oak tree replicate 1 | place: USA:California | collected 2016-06-15
GGATTGTCGCGACCGCCGGTGCCGCGTCCTGGAGCTGCTCGAAATTGTCAAGGACGAGCAGCATGTCCCGATCCCGAAGCGCATCAGTGACCGTGTCCAGGACCGGTCGGTCGGTGGCCTCCCGTAGGCGGAGGGTGACAGCGATCGCGGAGATCGTCGCGCGACTGGACGGCCTGCCACTCGCGATCGAACTCGCCGCCGCGAAGTCGCGGATCCTCACGCCCGACGCCATTCTCGGCCGACTCGGCAGCAGGTTGGCCTTCCTGCGTGGCGGCGCGCGAGACCTGCCGGCCCGCCAACAGACGCTACGCGAGGCCATCGACTGGAGCTACCAGCTCCTCGCCGCCCCCGACCAGGCTCGTCTTCGTCGGCTCGGCACCTTCGTCGGAGGCTTCACGATCGCGGCCGCCGAGGAGCTCCTGAGCCAGGACGAGCCTGGCGTCGACGCCGTCGAGGCGCTCGAGAGCCTGGCCGACCAGAGCCTCATCCGACGCCTCCAGGGCGAGCACGGCGAGCATCGGCTGGCAATGCTCGAGACGATCCGCGAGTTCGCGCTCGAGCGTCTCGCGGAAGCTGGAGAGATGGATGAGCTCCGTCGCCGCCACGCGCAGCTGATGCTGGCGACGATCGAACGGCTCGAGCCTCGTCTTGCCAGCTCGAGCGAGGCTCTCGATGCCGTGACCCACGATCACGACAACCTGCGAGCCGCGCTAGCGTGGGCGATTGAGACCGGCGACGCTGATCTCGGGCTGCGACTCGGCTACGCCTCGTGGCGCTTCTGGCAGCGACGGGGCCACCTGCGCGAGGGCCGCTCGTGGTTCGAGCGGCTGCTCGCGATCCCCGGCGCCGAGGCGCCGACCGCGGCACGGGCCAAGGGCCTCACCGGCGCGGCGGGCATCGCGTACTGGCAGAACGACTATCCGGCGGCGATCGCCTGGTACGAGGAGGCAGAGGCGATCGTTCGGGCGCTCGGCGACCGGGTCTGGCTGGCGGATGCCTTGTACAACACCGGCACCACGGCGGCGCTGGTCGGCGACCTGGCGAGCGTCACCTCCAGGCTCGCCGAGGGAACAGAGATCGGCCGCGAACTGGGCGACGACTCGATCCTAGGGCGATTCCTCCAGGCGGCCGGGTACATGGCCTTCATGGGCGACCGGCTCGATGAGGCTCGGGGCCCGCTCGAGGAAGGGCTCAAAGTCGCCCTTCGCGGCACGGATCCGGCAGCAATTGCGGTCGGACATCACACGGTCGGACAGGTCGCCCGACTCCAGGGCCACCCCGACGACGCCGCTCGGCACTATCGCGAGGCGATCCGCATCACGAACGAACTCGGGGACACGGCCCAGATGACCGAGCCGCTCCAGGGTCTCGCCGCAGTGCTTGTCGCGCTGGGCGAACCGGAGCGTGGCGTTCGGCTGTTGGGAGCGAACGTCGCCATCCGCGAGCGCCTCGGTGGCGGCCCACCGCCCGAGTGGCTGCGACTGGGCGACCCCCTCGGCGAAGCCCGCCGGCTACTGTCAGCGGAAGCCTACAACCAGGCCTGGGAGGCCGGCCTCGCGATGAGTGTCGACGAGGCTGTTCAGAAAGCACTCGAACTACAGCCGTAGGCCCTGAGGTACGACCTAACCGCCCATCGACACCGACGAGGTGGTGGTAGCCGCGCGGCACCGACTGACTATCTGCTACCCGCACCCTACCAATGGTAGTATCGCAGTATGAAGGTCAGTGTCAGCCTGCCCGGCGCGGACGTCCAATTCCTCGACGAATACGCCAAGGAGCAGGGGCTCGAGTCTCGATCGGCCGCTCTCCATCGAGCCGTGCGCCTGCTTCGCACGGCAGAACTCGGCGCGAGCTACGGAGCGGCGTGGGAGGAATGGGCGGCTGAGGGCGAGGCCAACCTCTGGGAATTGACGACCCGCGATGGACTCGGTTCGTGATCCGGCGCGGTGACATCCATTCGGTTGATCTCGATCCCGCACGCGGCTCGGAGGCAAACAAACGCCGGCCAGCGGTCATCGTCAGCAACGACGCAGCCAATGCGACAGCGGCGAGGCTGGGTCGCGGCGTGATCACGGTAGTTCCCGTGACATCGAACATCGACCGCGTCTACCCGTTCCAGGTCCTACTTCCAGCCGCAGAGACGAGGCTCGACCGCGACTCCAAGGCGCAGGCTGAACAGATCCGATCAATCGCCGTGGAGCGGGTGGGCGACCGACTGGGTGTCGTCCCCAACTCGATCATGCTCGACGTCGACGAGGCGCTGCGCTTGCATCTCGGCCTTTAGCGCGGTGCTGCCTCACCGAGCTCGAGGATCGCGTCGCGATCGGCGGCAGCCACGACCGGCACGGGAATCGCCTTGCGAACCTGTTAACCCCGCTGGCCATCGGCCCGCGAAGCAGCCTGCGGAAACCTAGACTGCGCCGATGTATGAGCCGCTCGACCCGGCGACGTGGATCGAGTTCTTCTTCACGGTCGCTACTGCCAGCGCTGCCCTTATCGGGTTGATCGTCGTCGGATTGTCGATCCACGCCGGCTACATCGCCGCCAGCGTCACCCATCGCTCGCACGCAAGAGCGACCCTCGTGGTCCTAACAGCCACGATGGTCATCGGCTTGGCTGCCCTGGTCCCACAGCCGCCCAAGTGGGCCGGGTTGGAATTCGGGCTGATCAGCCTGGGCTTCGCCACGATCAACACCTACAACAACACGAAGGCCCTGAGGCAGGTCGCGTGGCGGCTTCCAGGTGCCGCGTGGCGACGAATGGGAATCGGCTACGCCATCGCCGCGTGCGGCCTCATCGGGGCCGGTTCAATCGTCGCCGGCGGTGGCCAGGGCGGGGGCCTCTACTGGATCGGGCTCGAGACGATCGGCGGCCTCGTCTGGGCGATCGCAGGCGCCTGGCGATTCCTGATCGGTGTGGCGGACGAACAGGGTCCCTAAGGCTTGCGCCCGATCACCCTGAGGTTCCTGGACATCGGCCTTGGGGGCCGCGGCGAGCCTTCTTGTCGGTCGCCTGTTCAACTCGGCTGGTGCGTGAGAAAGGGATGGCTGCCAGCGCGCCTCCCTCGTCAGATCCCGAACTGGCGCAGGTATTCGCGGTTCGCACGCTGCACGGCGACGACGGACTCAGGCGTATCCGAGGCGCGCAGGAACTGATCCTGCTCGACGACGAGCCAGCCCGTGTAGTCGTAGCGGCGGAGCGCCTCCATTACCGAGTCGATCCCCGAGTCGCCAAGACCCAGCTGGCAGAACACGCCGCGGCTCAAGGCTTCCTCGAGGCCCTTGCCCTCGGCTTTCACGTCGTCCATGACCTTCGTCCGGCAGTCCTTGATGTGGACGTGCCGGATGAGCTCGTGATAGTCGTCCACGGCGCGGGTCGGGTCGGCGCCCCCGAACCGGAAATGGCCCGTATCGAGGCACAACCCGAGCAGCGACGGGTCCAGGCGATCCATGACGCGGGCGATCTCGTCGGCCGTCTCCACGTAGGTTCCGGCATGAGGATGCAGGACGACCTCGAAGCCCTCCCGGCGACAGATCTCGGCCGCCCGATGCAGGTTGGCCACCAGGCTTTCGAACCGCTGGGGCGGTAGCCACGCCTCGGGGTGTTCCGCGATCCGACCCGAGAACGCCAGGCGCTCGGGCTCGTCGAAGTGGTCGCACAGGATGGCGAAGGTTCGCGACCCATCTGGAGCTCCTTCGCGGATGAGCCTGAGGCTGTCGCGCAGCCACGCCCGGTCCTCCTGGACCTTCTCGTCGCGACTGAAATGCTGGGGCAGGAACGCGCCGACGAGTTGGAGGCCGCGCGAAGATAGCCTCTCGTGCAACTGGGTGGCGTCGCCGAGGAACCCCGGCGGCCCCAGCTCGGTGCCCTCGAAGCCGATGTCGACCATCCAGTCGAGCATGTCATCGGGCCCCGGCATCCACGCGTCGTCGACGATGATTTCGTCCACCCCGAAGGAGACGGGGGCGCTGGCAACCCGCGTGCGCTCAGCCGGCACCCGCACCTCCCGAAGCCTGGGTGCGGACCGCTATCCGCTGGCGGACGGCCCGCTGGCCACAGCCGCACGACTGACGAACTGCCAGCTCCATCGGAATGCGAACGTCCATTGGCGCGGCGGCGGTGTGCTCGAGGGCGCGCAGGACCATCGACGCCGCGAGATCGCCGATCTCCCGGTCGCGCCGCGCGAGGACCGTGAGTGGCGGGTCGAGCAGCGGGGCGGCGTCCGTATCGTCGAAGCAGACGATCGCGACCTCCTCTGGCACCGACACGCCGCGCGCACGCAGCTCGCTCAGGCCACCGAGCGCCAGATCCGCGCACGGGTAGACGATCGCACTGACCGGATCGTCGAGCTGCAGCAGCGCCGCCGTCTCGCTCCGGCCAGCGGCCTCAGTCCAGTCGCCCGGCCGAACACAGCGCTCGTCGATCGGCAGGCCGTTGCCCAGCATGCCGACCTGGTAACCGGCCAGGCGCTCGGCTCCCGAGGTCTCGCTCTCGATGCCTCCGACGTAGCCGATGCGCCGATGGCCGTGCACCTCGGCCAGGTGCCCGACAAGAAGCTGGATCCCCGCCTCGTTGGCAAGTGTCACACGCCCGGCGCCCACTCCTTCGAGGACGTTGTCGAACAGCACGATCGGCAGATGGAAGCGCTGTTCGATCGAGCGGACGACGGACTGATCGCCTGCGGACGAACAGAGAATCAACCCGTCGACCCGCCCCGCCAACGCCAGCAGAGCTGATCGCTCACGATCGGGCCGTTCGTCCGTGTCCATGAGGGTGATCTGGTAGCCCGCGGCCAGGAGCCGGTGCTGCGCTCCCTTGAGCGCGTTCGCATAGAAGGTCGAACTGATGTCCGGGACGATGAACCCGATCATGCGGGTTGATCGGGTTCGAAGCGTTTGGCCGGCCACGGAGGGGTGGAAGTCGAGATCCGTAGCCGCCTGTCGGACGCGGTCGCGGGTCTCGCTCGCGACGCTGCCCCGGCCCGAGAGCGCGCGCGAGGCAGTGGCCAGCGAGACGCCGGCCGCCTGCGCGACGTCCGTGAGCCGCGGAGAAGCGGCGATCACTTGACCGCGCCCATGGTCAGGCCGCGCACCAGGTGCTTCTGGACGAAGATCGAGAAGACGACGATAGGCAGTGCGCCGATGACGCCTGCCGCGCTCATCGCGCCCCAGTCGACGTTGATGCGGCCGATGAGCGTCGCCGCCCCCACCGGCATTGTCTCGGCGGCCGGCGTAGACGTGAGGACGAGAGCGAACAGGAACTCGTTATACGTGGTGATGACCGCGAAGATCCCGGTCGCGACGAGGCCCGGCGCCGCAAGTGGCAGCACGATCCGCCGAAATGCCGTGAACCGGGTGTCGCCGTCGACCATTGCTGCCTCCTCCAGATCCACTGGGATCTCGCGGAAGAAGCTCTCCATCATCCACACGACGATCGTGACGTTGAACGTGGCGTACACGACGATGAGGCTCAGCTGCGTGTTGAGCAGGCCGAATTGCTGGGCCACCAGAAAGATCGGGATGATGATCACGACCGGCGGCAGGAGGCGAACCATCAGCAGGCTGAAGCCGACGTACCGCTGCATGCCTCCCCAGAGGCGGAACCTCGCGAGAACGTAGGCGGCCTGGGTTCCGAGGAAGAGCGCGATCGCCACGCTCAGCGTGGTCACGACGATCGAGTTTGTGAGATACGCCCCGAATTCCCGGCCGCTGAACAGGCTGACGTAGTTCGCAGACGTCAAGGACTCGGGCACCAGCGACGTCTCCTGGGTGATCTCCCGATTGCTCTTGACCGAGGTGAGCGCCATCCATACGAGCGGCGTCAGGGCGAACAGGATTGCGGCGAGGGCGGCGGCCACCCACGCCAGGCGGCCGAGCCCATACCTGGTCATCGGCCGCGCCTCCGCATCAGCCCAACGGCGAAGCCCGCGGCCAAGAGAACCACCAGCGCGACCATGAACAGCATGGCCGCTGCGTAACCGGTCTCCTGGAACTGGAAGAAGGTCTGATAGCCGTAGATGGAGATCAGCTGGGTCGACGTCCCCGGCCCACCGCGGGTGAGTACGTAGACCTGGTCGAACGTCGTGAGCGCTTCGATCGCGCGGAGGGTGACCGCCACCAGGATCGTGGGGCGAAGCAGCGGCAACGTGTGATCCACAAAGCTTCGCCATGCGCTGGCCCCATCCACCCGGGCCGCCTCGAACGGTTCGACCGGCATCGACTGGATACCGGCCAGCAGGATCAGGAACAGGAGTGGCGTCCACTCCCAGACGTCCAGGACGACGAGTCCCCAGAAGGCTCCCGTGCCGCTGCTGAGGATCTGCGGCGGATCCAGGCCCACGGCATGGGCGATCGACGCCAGCAGCCCGACGTCGGAGGCGTAGATCAGCCGGAACACGATCCCGACGACCACCGGAGTAATGATCATCGGCAGGATCAAGGTCGCCCGGATGCGTCGGATGAAACGGCCCTCCCGGGAAACCAGGAGCGCCAGCGCGAGGCCCAGGACCGTCTCGATCGTCACGACGAGGAAGACGAACCGGGCCGTCGTGAGCAGGGCGTCGATGAACGCCGGGTCAGCGAACGCCCGCGAGTAGTTGTCCAGCCCGACGGATCGCACCAGGCGTCCAAAACGGAAGAACCCGGTGCTGGACCGCAGTCCGTCGATGAGTGGGTAGACGATGACGCCGAGCACGAGGAACAGGGTCGGCCCGAGCATGAGGTACGGGAGCGCCCTGTCCAGGCCGGAGCCCCGGAAGGTCCGGCCCACGGCGCTCGGCGTCATCACGGTTGCCACGGATCAGTAGTAGCCCTGCTGGGTCAGGTAGTCCTTGACCTTCTTGGCCGCAGTGTCCATGGCGGCCCCTCCACCGCTTCCCGCGGCTAGGGCGATGTTCAACTCGGTCCCGATGATCGATTCGACCTTGGACCAGTCGGGGGTCCGCGGCCGCGCCTGAGCACCGGCGTTGAGCTGAGCGAGGGCCACCGGGAGCAGGCGGTGGTCCTTCACGGCCTGCGCATCGGAAAAGGCCGGGGTCTTCACTGGCAGATCGCCCGAACGCGCGAGGGCGGTCTGGACATCGTTTGTGGCGAACCACTTCATGAACGCGATCGCGTTGTCCTTGTTGGGCGCCGAGGCGCTCACGCCGTGGATGAAGATGCCGATCTGGGCGATGGCCGCCTCCTGCTTTGGGACCACACCAAAATCGAGCTTGCCGACCACCTTGGATTGCGCGGGGTCGTCCGATTTGATGGCGTTCCCCGAGTACTGGATGATCGCGGCCGCGTCGCCGCCGAGGATGGCCGCGCCTTCCTGGTCCGAGTCGAACTCCGCTACGCCTTTTGGCGCCAGCGACTTGAGCGTCGTGACGAAGAAGTCGGCCGCGGCCTTGCCCTTGGCGGAGTTGAAGATCGGGATCCACTTGTCGTCGAAGAAGTCGGCGCCCCACGAGCGGAAGACTGGATAGAACGAGGTGACGATCGGGTTGCCCTTCACGCCCCGGAAGACGAAGCCGTATTTGATCTTGCCGCTCTGCATCGCTGCCTTGCCCCGATTGACAATGTCGTCCCAGGTCGCAGGCGCCGAGGTGAACACGTCATTCCGATAGGTCAGGGTCTGCAGGTCACCGATCGTCGGCAGGGCGATGAGCTTGGGCGTCTGGTTCTCGAAGCCCTTCACGCGTGGGCCCTGGCGCGGCGGCCAGAAGCCCAGGTCGGCGAATGGCCCCGGGTAGTCGGCGTCCATCTCGATCCCGTGAGGCCCAAGATCCTCGAGGATCCCCGCGGCGGCGTACTGCGGGATCCACGGGTCGTCCATGATGTAGATGTCGTACTGCCCCGCCTTCGACTGTCCGTCCTGGAAGGCTTTGGCGAAAAACGAGTCATACGGCTCGGTCAGGAACTCGACCTTCGTCCCGGTGGCGTTCTGGAACATGGGGATGATGGTCTGCTTGAATGGGGCCAGGGCCCCGTCCTCAAACGCGCCGATGACGAGCTTGCCGCCGGCCTGCGCTGGACTTGGGCTGGCGGCTGAGGCAGCCGTCGAAGGTGAGGCGGACGCCGCTGCCGCTGACGCGGGCGGCGACGAGGATGCCCCTGCGCCGCACGCGGCCAGGAACGCCGCGGCGGCGCCCGCACCGCCCATGGCTGCGCCGAGGCGAAGCAGCTCCCGGCGGCTCAATTGCCGGGACAGAATCTGGCGGACCAGGATTTCGTCCTCGCTCATTGCATCACTCCTCCTGTCTGGATCGTCGGCGGGTCGCCGACTCGATGGACCCCGGTCTTGCCACCGGGTTCGAAGAAGCAGGCCTTTGCCGGGTCGACGCAGACTCCGACCGGTGCACCCAGCGGCGCCGTCCACCCTCGATCGGCTCGGACCGTGACACGAGAGTCACCGATAAGCACCTCCACAAAGACTTCGTCGCCCATGGGTTCCACGACATAGACCGTCGCCGGGAGCGTTCCAGCTTCACCGGCCCTGGTTAGCGAGAGATCGCGCGCACGCGCCCCGAATTGTTCGACGCCGGCATCGGCGCACGCCGCATAGCGCTCGCCGAGTGGCACCGCCCCGCCGGCCACGACCATTGCCCGCGCCTCCTGGTCGAGGCTGAGCGGCAGGATGTTCATCGGTGGGTTGCCCACGAAGCTGGCAACGAAGCGGTTGGCCGGCCGGTCGAAGATCTCCTGGGGTGGCGCGTACTGCTGCACCACGCCTTCGCTGATCAGGCATACGCGGTCGGCCATCGTCAGGGCCTCAGCCTGATCGTGGGTCACATAGATGGTCGTCGCGCCCAGGCGCTGCTGCAGGCGCCGGATCTCGCCCCGCATGCTGATCCGTAGCCTGGCGTCGAGGTTGGACAGGGGCTCGTCCATCAGAAACGCCGCGGGATCTCGGATGATGGCCCTGGCGAGGGCGATCCGCTGGCGCTGGCCACCTGACAGCTGTCGCGGCTTGCGGGACAACAGGTGCGCGACCTCGAGCGACGCTGCCACCTCGGCCACCGCCGCCGCCCGATCTCGTGAGGGGATCCCGCGAATCCTCAGGGGATAGCCGATATTGTCAGCGACCGACAAGTGCGGGTACAGCGCGTAGCTCTGGAAGACCATCGCAACGTCGCGCTCGCGGGGCGACAGGCTTGTCACATCGCGGCCGGCGATGAGGACCCGGCCCGATGTCGGCCGCTCCAGGCCGGCGATGATGCGCAAGGCGGTTGTCTTGCCACAACCCGACGGCCCCAGGAGCACCACGAACTCGCCGTCATCCACGGTCAGCTCGAGCGATTCGAGCACCCGGACTCCATCGAAGTCCTTCCCGACGCCGGAGAGCTGGACCTCAGCCACGGACGTTCACAGGCTCAGTGCCAGTTTTAGCGTCGCTACCGACCGGCGGATGCATTCCTCCGGCTCCAGCGAGGGATCCTCGTGCTCGATCGACACGACGGAGTCGTGGCCGACTGCCTGCAGGGCCTTGATCAGCCGAGACCAGGTATCAGCGTCGTGGCCGTCGCCGATCGCGGAAAAGTGCCAGGGCGCCCAGCTCGCGTCGACCGGGTAGCGGTGATCCATCACGCCGTTGAGCGCGATCCGATCCGGGTAGAGGGTCGTGTCTTTGCCATGACACCACCCGACGACGGGGCCGAGCGCGTCGATGACCCGGATTGGATCCGCGCCCTGCCACCAGAAGTGACTTGGGTCCAGGTTCACGCCGATGTTGTCGCCGCAATACGAGCGCAGGGCACGATAGGACTCCAGGGTCCAGACTGACACCCCGGGATGCAGTTCGAGGCACACGCGAACATCCGGCGCGGCCATCGACATCCAGTCCGACATCGCATGCCAGTAGGGCCCAACCTCAGCCTCCATCTGCCACGCCCAGATCGCCTCGTCATCGTTGCTGATGGACCACAGGCCGAAGACTCCGATGGGGCCGCCTGTCCGCCCACCCGGGCTGCCCGCCATCGTCACGACGCGGTCGATTCCAAGGAGGGCGGCGAGCTCGATCGCGCCCTTCAGTGCGCCTTGTGCCTCGGCGCGGGCGCTGGGGTCCGGGTGGAGTGGATTGCCGGCCGCATTCACGGCGCTGAATGTGATGCCGGCGTCGTCGAGGTCGCGCTGAAGCTCGTCGCGTGCCGCGGGGTCGCGCAGCAACGCCGCAAGGTCCAGGTGCGTCCGGGCGCCCCACGTCCCGACGCTCATCTCGGCGTCGGTGATGTCGTGTTCGGCCGCCCACGCAAGGGCATCGCGCCGCGGCAGGTGCTTGAGTCCGTCGGTGAAGAGCCCGATCCGCACGAGCGACTCCTTTGGTCCGTGGTTCCTCGGTTGGTCCTCAGGCGACGCGCCGGTGCCGGCTCACGGCAAGCCGGAAGCCGTCGAGCAGCGCAGCGAGGTCGTCCCGTGCCGCCTCGACCGAGGCGCGCACCGGGACTCCTGTCGTGATCGCGGCATGGAACGCCCGCAGTTCGTTCCGGAAGGCCTCCTCGTAGGAAACCCTGTGGTCGATCGTCTCGAGACCGGCGACCGTCCCGTCCGAATGCCGCTCGACCAGGCGGGTTGGGTGATGACGCAGGTACGGGGAAGGGAACGAGAGCTCCAGGATCCGGTCACGGCAGTACGCGGTAACGCGCTCGCGGTAATCCGCGACCCCGGGCAGGTTCAGATGCTCCAGGTGTGCGCGTCCGTCGCCCGGAAGCGTCCACGAGAGGCTCACGCCACGACCGCCGTCGAAGTACGCCGCATCGACGGTCGGGAGGGGCGCCGTGACGTCCAGTGCTCGCAGCAGGTGGTGGGCGAGGCTCACGTCGTGCACGAGGGACCCGAGGTACGCCTCGAATGCACGGACCTGCGCCGCATCGGGTTCGGCGCCAAGCGCCTCGCTCACGGCCCGGCGGCCGTGATCCTTCATCTCGTCGATGAGGCCTTGTGGCACATCGCGACCCACGACCAACCCGAGATGATCGACGAACGGCGCCTGGTCGGGATCGTTCACCTCGACCGACAGATACACGAGCTCGACGGGACCCTCTGTCAGCCGCTCGACCATCCGCTGGAGGGCGGGGTCGTATAGCTTCATGTAACCGCACTGGACGACAAGTTCGCCTCGAGCGGCGAGGATCTCGTCGCACTCGGCGAGGCTTAGCGCCAGCGGTTTCTCGCAGAAGACGTGAACCCCCGCGTCCAGGGCCGTCAGGA
>WNGI01005792.1_pt1 | contig 11185 bp, 10 predicted proteins | sample 5400621 | NCBI WGS metagenome assembly WNGI01 (sample SAMN13153374, study PRJNA577476) | soil metagenome | isolation source: 20 cm soil or saprolite under Garry oak tree replicate 1 | place: USA:California | collected 2016-06-15
CTTATCGACGAAGCGGCGCACGGTTTCTCTGAGGATTTGAATTTCTTCGGGGAAGTTGAAGTCCATGATGATCCCTTTTCTTTTCGGTCCAGGTTCTAGAGGCGCGTCACTAATTACGGATCTTTGACAGCCCGTCATTCCCGCGTGTCTTAAGCGAGAATCCAGGCTAGGAGAGGACTGGACCCCCGATAAAAACATTCGGGGGTGACGCCTTTGCGTAGAAATTTATATCGACGTGTTTTTGTCCCACAAGCAAATTGTCAGTAGTCGCTGAACTCACTGCGGTTCAATCGCTCGCCACGATCTGGTTCGCCAGCGCGCCGATCTTCGACGATGAGACTTCTACGGTATCGCCGATTTTCAAAAACAGATCGAGGGGCCGTTTGCCGTCCGGGCTGCGGCGCGATTTGTCCGCCGCGGTGCCCGCTGAGGTGCCGCCGGCGATGACGTCACCGGGCACGAAAGTAAAGTCCTGCGAGAGATATTCCAGCACGTCGCCGAAAGACCAGATCATTTCCCTGGTATTGTAGCTCTGCCGCACGACGCCATTGATGCGGGTCTCGGCGTCGACGTCTTGATGGTCCAGTTCATTGACAGCGATGCAGGGTCCCATGGACACGGCGCCGTCGAAATTTTTCTGCAAGTTGTAACTGACCATGCGATCCGTGCCGCCGCCGTCGCGAATGCTCCAGTCATGAAACAAGGTAACGCCCCAAACATAGTCGCGGATTTTCGCGGCCGGAATATTTTTCCCCCGTTTGCCGATGACGATGGCGACTTCGCCTTCATAATCGAAATAGGTGACGCGCTTGGGAAATGGAATCCTATCGCCCGGCCCCGCGACTTCGGCCGGCACTTTCCAGAATCCCCACTGGCCCGCCTTCTTCGCTTCCTCGGTAATTTGCTCCATGCTGACGTCGGTCTTGCCGAGCCGATTGGCCCACATGCCCGCAAGATGAGCCGCGTAGTTGCCGCCGACGCAGGCGATGCGCCGTTCCGGCCAGGGCGCGTGGAGCTTGACGTCAGCGGCGTTGTAAACGGATTTGTTTTCGCCACCTTCGTTGGGCGATAGGTTGCCGGATTGCTCGATCACTCGCTGGGCTTCTTCCAGCGCGGGCGAACCGCGCTCGATGAAGGATAAAAGGCGCGCCGGCAGACGGGTCGCCGCCAGTTGCTCTGGGTTCGACTCGCCGCGCTCGCGGAGTTCACGCGCCAGCCCGCGATTGAGGTCGATCACTCTTTCCCCAATCAAAGCGCCCACGCGCCGTTCCGGTCCGAACACAACGATCTTCATCTTTGTCCTCCCGCTTATGCTCGTGTGAGATGGCGTAACATCTTGCTCGCGTTCCGGTCAAGAGTTCGGCAACGACAACTTGCTAGTGTCTAATCTCGAACATTTGTTATATAAATGCCGCTTCATTCCGTTTGAAAATCTCCCCTTCCCCTCTTTTCTAAAGAGGGGTTAGAATCTCGCGAAGAGAATTCCCCGTTTGTAAAAGCGGGACAAAGGGGATTTGAGTTCGCGTTCAGCTGCTGCCATCGTTTGGACTTTATAAACGAACTTCCACACCAGCGGTCACGATGATTTCTTGACGTTTTCACGGCTTGCGCCTATGTTTACGGCGCGCGTGCGGTCGCCGGTCGTTGCGCGACGAGCGTGAGTTCCACTCAGCGGGGGTGAAAAATGTTCGACAGTTGGCGCGGCGTTGTCGGCGATATCAAACCTACCTATCGGCCCGGCTCGTTGGAAGATTTCATTCGCCTGCTTCCCGAAGGCATCGGCGTGATTCCGCTCACGGTCGGGATCAGTTCCGGGACCGAGCAGGAGTTTCGCGACGTGCTGGCGGACTACCAGCAAAAAGCCATTCAACTGGCGGACCTGGGCGCGGACTTGATTCACATCGGCGGCGCGCCGCCGATGATGGTGCATGGCTTTCACGGCGAGGATAAAATCGTCAAAGATCTCGAGGCCAAGATCGGCGTGCCCGTCAGCACCTCGGGCAAGTCTCAGATCGAGGCGATGCATGCGCTGGGTGTCAAGAGCTTCGTTGGCGTTACCTATTTTAGAGACACTATGAATCAGATTTTCAGCCGCTACTTCAGCGAAGCGGGCATCGAAGTGAAAGCGATGGAGGGAATCGAGGTCGCTTTCAAAGACGTGGGAAAGCTATCAGGAGAAGAGATCTACAAACACACGAAGAAGGCGTTTCTCAAGCATCCCGACGCCGACGCGATCTACATGCTCGGCTCGGGCTGGCGGCTACTCAAAGTCGTGCGCCTGCTGGAGCAAGATCTTCAGGTGCCGGTGATCTACAATCTCGCGACCAAGCTCTGGGACGTGCAAAAGCGGTTTCACGTACGGGAGCCCGTGAAGGGCTACGGCCGCTTGCTGGAGGAATTGCCATAGCGGGGTGGTTGGCGTGCCGGAGTGGAGTACTAGTGTGGCGTCTAAGAAGTTCGTTCAAAAAATACTACCTTCGGCAGGTTGAAGTCGAACACAAATCCCCCTGTATCCCCCTTTTTTCAAAGGGGGAATTTTCTCCGTGCGGCTATCGCCCTCTTTGACAAAGAGGGGAAGGGGAGATTTTCCGACGGAATGACACGGGAATAATGAAACTGCAATGTTGGGTTGTGGAAATGCAACACTCCATTACTCCAATACTCCAGTTCGATTATTTCGCCTGCTATCGCGCTACCGGAACGTGGAAAGTTTCTTGATGTTCTTTGAGCCACACCTGGATGCGCTCGCTCACTTTGGCATCGGGCGGCGCCGGATGTTTGATGCGATCTAAGCCTACTCTCGGAAAGAGCGCTTTTACGCCGGAGTGCGAGCTGGTGAAACCCTCTTCGGTGAAAAGCGTCTGGCCTTCCACCGACGCCAAAAAGTCATAGAAAAACCTGGCCGCATTGGGGTGAGGCGCTTTCTCCGAAATGCCGGCGGGATGAATGCTGTAGACGATCGGATTGGCTTCCGCCGACCAATCCACCGGTGCGCCTTTTGCGCGCGCCAGTTCTATGCGATGCGCGCGGATGATTGCGACGGGAAACTCTCCGGCGACCAAAAGATTCGCCGTGTTGGTGTATCCTTGTTGCGTTTGCGGATCTTGCTCCGCCAGCGCCCGCATGAAATCGCGGCCCGCCTTGTCGCCCAGATAGGCGACCATGCCGCCGTACCACTGATAGGCTTCGGCGGGAACGCCGATTTTTTTTCCTTTCCATTTGGGTTCTAACAGATTCCTCCAGTCCTTTGGCGCATCGGCGGGCTTGACCATGCGGGTATTCCAACCGATGGTGGCGATGGCGCCATAGAGGCTGATCCAAGTTCCGTTGGGGTCGCGGTGCGGCTCGGCAAATTTCTGAAACTCCGGAGTGAAATACTTTGCCAGCGCCACATGTTTCGGCAGCTGGAAAAACTGCACATACTCGGCGGTCGCGATATCCCAAAGAAATTTCCCGGCTCGGGCTTCGCTGCGGATCCTTTCGATCAGTCCGGCACCGCCCATGCGCAGGTACTTGACCTTGATCGGTGGATATTTATCTTCGAAGGCTTTGATGATGCGACCGACAATCGTGCCGCCCGTTAGAGAGCCGTACCAGACGATCTCGCCTTCCTTCCTGGCGCTGTCGATGTTCTTCGGGTTGGATTGCGCGAGGGCGGTGGTGGCCATGGCGAGCGCTGCGAAGAAAAAGATCCAATGGGCGCGGAGTATGAAAAGCATCTTGGCGTGCCCCTTTCCGCCTTTGGCGAGCTGAGCGGCAGTTTCTTTCTCAAGTGAATGACCCGCGTGGCTGAATGCGTAACACCGTCATCGGCGTGCGGTCAAGCCGCAACGGGGGCAAATTCCCTGGCAAGCAGCCAGTCACCGGCCTGGCCGATCCATCGATATTTGCTCTGGTTGGCGAAATCTCTTTTTGATAATGTCGCACTGACTTGTCTCGCCGGCTAGGCTGAGCCGGCGAATAGGGAGGCGCGCGCTATGAGATTGCATCCGGCGATTCATTCCTGTCATCGCATCACCCTTCTGTTGCTCGCGCTGATTCTGCCGTGGCACGTTGTAAGGGCGGCGGACAAGCTGATCGGTTTTTACTCGGCGCGCACGATGTCGCAAGCGATGCCGTGGATCGCTGAAGAAGCCGGACTGTTTCGCAAATACGATCTGGAGTTTCAGCTGGTTTACATCTCGTCGGCGCCGATGGTGACGGCGGCCCTTCTGGGCGGAGACGCGCAGGTGGCGATCAGCGGCGGGGAAGCGATCGTTCGCGCGCACACGCAAGGGGCGACCGATTTGGTCTTCATCGCCAGCGCGAAGAATACCCTGACTCACAGCATTCTCGGCAAACCTGAAATCAAACGCCCTGAAGATTTAAAAGGCAAGAAGGTCGGTGTCTCTCGGCTCGGCAGCAACTCGCATTATTTCGTCATTCAAGCGCTGCGTAAAAACGGGATGGAACCGACGGACGTGACTTTCATACAAACCGGCGGTCAAGTCGAAAACCTGGCAGCCTTGTTCAGCGGCGCGGTCGACGCCGCGACGATGACCGGGCCCTCCGGCGGCACGAGAGCGGCGGCGCAGGGCTTCCGTTATGTAATTTATGGACCGGACCTGCACATTCCGTTCGCCGCGGCGACGTTGGTCACGCGCCGGTCCATTCTCGCTGCGCGCGGACCGGCGATGGAAAAGTTCGTCAAGGTCACGGCGGAGGCGATGAAGATCTTGTTTCTCGACAAAGAGCTGACGTACAAAGTTTTGGCGAAGCAACTGCGCATCAACGACCGCAAACTCCTGGACTCGGCGTACGATGAAGAGATCAAAGTATTGGAGCCGCGGTTGGAGTTCAAAAACGAAGCCTTGCAGGCGATCATCGACGAAACGGGCAAGGTCGATCCGCGTGCGAAAAAGATCAAGGTGCAGGATTTGATCGACCGGCGCTACCTCGACGGGCTGCAGAAATCCGGCTTCTTCGATAAACTATGGGCGGGGAAATAACCCTGCGCACGGTGAACGGCTCCGGTCGAAGCGGGTCGGCGCGGCTTAGTTGGCGAGCATTTTCTTCACGCGTTCGGTGACTTCCTGCGGTTGGTCCATGACCTTCTTGATGAGTGCCTCCAATTCTTCACCAGGCGTCGGATCGACGTCCATCTTGGCCTTTTCGGTTTCCACGAGCAGCTCGGTGTCCTTGAACGAACGAAGATAAGCTTCGCGCAGAATTTTCAGGCGTTCGGCCGGCGTGCCAGGAGTGACGAGCATGGGCCGCCCCAGGTCGCCGCCGGTTAACATGACCTGCGCCACGCGCCGACTGACGTCGGAAGATTTGTACTCGTCGAACAATTCATAAATGGTCGGCGTATCCGGCAGGCGCGCGTCGCGTTTGCCGCCGGTCTGGACGATATGACGGTCGAAATCTTTCTTGTGCCAACTGTTGAACGGCTCGCGGCCGAAATGCGCCGAAATGTTATGCGCGCGGCAAACCACTTCGCCTTTTTCCACCGCGATATCGATCTCGGCGCCGCCAGGATAGCCGAGCACGGTGTTAAATTTAGCGCCGATCGCGTCTTCCAGCAGTTTCGCCAATAAATAGTCGGTGCTGACCGTGCCGGACGAGCCGCATTTCGGCGCCTCTTTGGCCTTCACGATGTCTCTTATGGATTTGTACGGCGCATCCTTGCGCATATAGAGGAGCACGGTTTCGCTCGCCGGCGAGCCGATCCAGCCGAATTTACGGACATCGAATTGAACTTCTTTCCGTCCGACCAACTGGTCCATATAGATATTGTACTGCACTATGCCCAGGGTCAGGCCGTCGGGCTTTGCGACATTGGCCACGTAGTTCGCCGCGACCAGCGAGCCGGCTCCCGGCATATTCTGCACGACGATTTCGGGATTTCCTCCGATGTACTTGGGCATGTATTTGGCGAAGATTCGCGCCCAACGGTCGTAGAATCCGCCCGGGGTCGAGCCGACGATCAGCCGGATGGTTTTGCCTTTGTAAAAAGTTTCTTGCGCGCCGATCATTGCGGGGTTGCAAAGGCGGATCACCGCGACAATCAGAATGGCGACGGCAGATTTTCTCATGAGCTTCTCCCCTGAAAGAGTTTGTTCGGCGCTGCGTGAAGGATTTATTTTACGCGGTACTCCTTGACGACGTCTTCGTTGAGCTCCAGGCCGAGTCCCGGTTTCTCGGTCAGCGTAATCCAGCCGTTGACCGGACCCGGCAGATCTTTGTAGACGGTATTTGCCGTGAGCCAGTTGTTCACATGAATCTCGGCGCGCCAGCCATTGGGCATCGCCGCGTGTAAGTGAATATCGAAGTGATCGCCGTTGCCGACCGGTAAATTGAATGCATGAGCCAGCCCTGCCGCCTTCATTCCCATGGTGAATCCGCCGACCGACAGCACGTGGATATTTAGGAAGTCGACGGCGTCCTGCTTGACCAGATCGGCGAGCTTGAAAAAGTTCTCCCACTGGCCGGCAGCGATGGGAATGCTCGTTTGCTTGCGCAACTGCGCCAGTAGATGCGGGTCATTGTGCACGATCGGCTCTTCGAACCACATGAGGTTGTAAGGTTCGAAGCGTTTGCACCAGCGCACTGCGGCGTCGAGCTTCATCAGACAATTCGCGTCGGCCATCAATTCCACGGCGTCGCCCACGGCGTCGCGAACCGCGCCCAGGCGCGACTCATCTTCCGCTGGATTGTCTTCGCGGTGCTCGCCGCTCGCTCCGGCAGGATCCATCGCGCCGCGAATGTTCGAGCGCCCAACTTGAATCTTGAGCCGTGTTTCTCCTTTGGCCACCCAATATTTTGCCGCTTCCGCCAACTCGTCTCGATTATAGGCGCGAAGTCCGAAAGTAATGTAAGCCGGTATGGATTTCTGGGCGCCGCCCAACAGACGCCAGACCGGCGCGTTATAGAATTTGCCCTTGATGTCCCACAGCGCGACGTCGACCGCGCTCGCGGCGAAGTTCCAAACACCGGCGTGGGCGCGGGTATTATATTTCCAAAGCATCTGGTGCATCAGGCGCTCGTTTTCCAGGGGGTCTTGGCCCTTCAAAAACGGCGCGAGATCCTGCTGGATGAATGCAGTGGTGGCGGAGTGCATGAACCCGCCGAATTGTGAAAGGCCGACGAGACCATTGTCGGTTTTGACTTTCAAAATGCGCACCGCCGCGCGCACGGGCTGTTTGAACAGCGGCGGCGTGACGGGAATATTTTGCAATTCAACTATTTCAATGTCGGCAATCTTCAAAGTGTTGCTCCTTTACCTCTCTCAATTGGTTTGACTCAAGTTTGTTGAAATGATTTCGACGTAATCGCCGCAGTCCGTTTATAGGCTCCGGCGGTGCCGTCGCGTTAAAGCCCGGCCATAATAATCCGTGTGGTTTGTCTCCGGCAAGATCAAAATTTGCCGCCTGATGCGACGTTGCCGAGAGCGTCAACGGCACAAGCGGCGGGAGACCGCGCATTGGTTTGAAACTGAAGGGTATGCCCAAACGCTTGCGACCGAGAAAACGAGGACTGCCACGTGATTCTCTCTCGTCTATTCGTTGCTCTCGCCGCGGTGTTAGATTTTTTCCGACATCCATCGTGTGTGCTCGAAAGAATAAACGCCGGTCACTAAAATTGCCTGCCTCGATGAAGCCTCCTCTACGGATTGTCCGACATGTCGACGGATGCTTTTTCCCCACTGGTTGTATCGGAAAGTCACACAAGCCGTCGCGTTAACGAGCATCGTGACGCGCTGAAAATTTTAAGAATTACTTCGTTACGAGCGTTGGCATAGGCCTTGCTGTCTTCGGTCACTAATGAATGTTTCGTCGGTGCAAACGAAATGGCATTCAGTCGATCTGAAATAGCGAACTTTGGAGGCGTCGAACATGGATACGAATATCTGGATTGTCATCGTCGCTCTTCTTGTAGGCGTTATAATTTTTCTCGCTGGATTGCTTTTCACCCAGAAGCGACGCTCCCAACAGTTGCAGTCCCGTTTCGGGCCGGAATACGACCGTGCTGTCCGCCAGTATGGCGATCAAAAGCATGCCGAGGCAGAGCTTGCGGCGCGTGAAAAGCGCGTGACCCGCTTTCGCATCGTGCCATTGTCCCGTGAAGACGGGGCGCGTTTTGCAGAGGCATGGCGGAGCGTTCAAAGTCGCTTTGTCGATGATCCCCACGCCGCGGTTCAGGACGCCGATCGCCGGGTGCGCGAACTGATGGAGCGGCGCGGCTATCCGATGGGAGACTTCGAACAGCGGGCGGCCGACTTATCGGTCGATCATCCCTCGGTCGTCGAGAATTATCGAGCGGCGCACCAAATCGCCCTGCGCAACGAAGGCGGCACGGCGAGCACCGAAGAACTCAGAAAAGCCATCGTTCATTATCGGGCGATCTTCGATGAATTATTAGAAGTCGGCAACGCCCGGCGAGAAGTTCAAGAATCGGAAAGAAAGGGAGGATTAAAACAGTGGAAGTTAGGGAGAGACCTATTTCGACGGCAGATCTAGCGGCGACTTCCGAAAAACAGGGCGAGGTCCGGCAAAGAGGTGAGGAGCATGGTCCGAAAGGCCCTGAATCGACGATCGCTTTGGGAGACGCGTCATCCGAGAGGGCGCCTAACCAGGACAGCGAAGAGCTCGTGCCTCTGTTTTCAGAATCATCGGTGCGGGATTTCCGCTCGCAGTGGATGGCGCTCCAGACGGGTTTTGTCGACGAACCGAGACGCTCGGTAGAGCAAGCCGATGAACTCGTCGCCCGCTTAATGCAAGATCTCGCGCAAACGTTTTCGAACGAAAGATCGAAGCTCGAGGGACAATGGGAGCAAGGCGACAAGGTTTCCACGGAAGATCTGCGGCTGGTGTTACGACGTTATCGCTCGTTTTTTGACCGCTTTCTCTCGATTTGAAAAATTGACGCTCTGAGCGGCGCCGAAGCTTTTGCGTAGGGCTCGCGACGACCCTGATGAGTCGACGTGAGGGCCAGGAGCGAAACGGAGGAGGCGGCGGCGCCGGTCACAATGTTCCTGGTTTGGCATCTCCCCGAACTAGATTGGCGCTTCGGGTTATCACTCCCATCTGCAGGACCGAACATGCGGCGATTATTTTATTGGATCGCGGGCGTATTGGTGTTCTTGCTGATCGTCATCCTCGCGTCCGCATACTTCCTCGATGAGCCTCTGCGCAAGAAAATCGAAGCAGATTTAAATCATCGCTTGAAGGGTTACTCCGTCCGTGTCGGTCGGGTCGATTTCCATCCCATCGGCCTTTCGCTCGAGCTGGAGCAATCGACAATCCATCAGAACGCCCATCCGGAACCCGCTGTCGCGGATATTCCCTACCTAAGCGCCAGCGTGCATTGGAGAGCACTCCTGTTCGGCAAACTGGTTGCTGATTTCGCGATCGACAAACCGAAAATACATTTCGACTTGAGGCAGTTCACACAAGAGGCCAAAGACGAAGTGCCGATGAAGGAAAGAGGATGGCAGGACGCATTGGAGGCGATCTACCCGCTCAAGATCAATCGCTTCACGATCAAAGACGGTGATCTCACCTATATCGATAAGGGGCCATTCCGACCTCTCCGCATAACCGGGATTTATTTTGTCGCCGAAAACATTCGCAACGTCGAATCGGCGAAAGGAACCTATCCATCGCCGCTGCACGCCCAAGGCATCGTGTTTGACCGCGGTAAGCTCACGCTCGACGGCAACGCAGATTTTCTCGCTGAGCCCCATATCGCCGTTAAAGCCGATCTACAACTGGAGCAGGTCGGGATCGACTACTTCAAACCGATCGCGGAGCGATATAAACTCTCGGTCCGGGAGGGAGTTCTCTCCACCAATGGATCGATCAAATACGCCGCTGAAGGGACAAAGATTCAAATCAAGGAATTGCGTCTGAATAACGTAGTTGCGGATTATATCCACAACGCGCCCGAAGCACCGACAAAAAAAATCGTCACGGAAGCGGGAAAAACGGCGAGAAAATACAGCAACGAACCGACCCTCGAGGTGAAAATCGATCGGCTGCGGGTCGATAACGGCCGGCTGGGTTATGTCAATCAGGCGGCGAAGCCGGCGTATCACGTGTTTTTTAGCAACACTTACTTAGATATCGAAAACTTCAGTAATCATTTGAAAGACGGCGTGGCCCGCGGCCGGGCAAAGGGAAGTTTCATGGGCAGCGGGCCAAGTAAAATCGACGTGGCTTTTCGCCCGGAAAAGAAAGGACCGGATTTTGACCTGACGATGGGTATCGAAAACACCGATATGCGGGCAATGAACAATTTATTCCGCGCCTACGGCAACTTCGACGTGGTCGAGGGCAAGTTTTCTTTTTATTCCGAGCTAAAAGTCCGGCAAGGTAAAGTTGAGGGCTACATAAAGCCGTTGTTTCGAGACATGGACGTGTACGATGCGCGCCAGGACCGGGAAAAAAGCCTTTTTCGCAAACTCTACGAGGGCTTGATCGGCGGAATCTCGGCGTTGTTGACCAATTCGCCGCGTCAAGAAGTCGCTACCCAAACCACCGTTTCCGGAGACATCGAGTCGCCGCAAACGAGCACGTGGGAAACCATGCTGCGTCTGGTTCAAAATGCTTTCTTCAAAGCGATCCTGCCGGGGTTCGAAAGAGAAGTCGCTCAAGGAAAGACCGAACACAGACGCGGCTAAACTTCTGAGCAAACATTCCGGTGGAAAGCGAGAAGTGCTTTGGCCAAAGCCCGCAGTTTACTGTGGTCGCGGCGACCGCGTTTGCTGGATCTCGTCTGCCGCCAGCCTGCGCTGCGCGGTCACGCGGGCGATCTCGACTCGTTTTTCGGTGATGTAAGCGAGATTCTCAACTTCCGCGACGTCGTGTTCTTTCGTCCACAGCCTTTCCGCGGCTTCCAGCGTCTGCCCGGCTTTATCCAGAGCCACGCCGGCATTGCGAACGATGGCCGGATCTTGACGAGCCTTATCGTAGACGTCACGGGCTCGGTCCAATGCCGGATTGCGCACCGCCGCGCAGGAAGCCGAGAGCGCGGTAACCAGCAGTATTGTCATCCGAAGGGAAGCTGCGCTGACTTGCATAGGCTACTCCTTTTCGGCGCCCTGGCTGATCGGTTTTCGCGACTCCAACTCGGCTTGCGTCGGCGGGACTTCCGACTTTTTCCAAACTTGGTCGGCGGCGCGACGCAATATCTCGGTTTCGGCTTT
>WNGI01005795.1_pt1 | contig 11184 bp, 11 predicted proteins | sample 5400621 | NCBI WGS metagenome assembly WNGI01 (sample SAMN13153374, study PRJNA577476) | soil metagenome | isolation source: 20 cm soil or saprolite under Garry oak tree replicate 1 | place: USA:California | collected 2016-06-15
TGTCTTATCCATAAAATGTCCAGGATGCTATTCCGTTCTCAGGACTTGAGCAAGATCAAGGCGTACTGTTATCGGTCTTGGACAAAGCTTCTGGATGACAAAGCTTCTGTTAAAGACTACATATATTCCAAAGAAGTGAGGCTAGGAACATATAGGTTTGTAATCCTCGCTCATCAAGTGCATGTGCCATTCATGGTTTTCATAGTGAGAGGGTTCCCCCTCCGCCTGGTGCACTGGTTGCTTCAAGAAAAATGTTATCTGATCCGAACAGTGAACCACAGTACGGAGAACGTGTCCCGTATGTCATAATCAAAGGGCCTCCGGGGTCTCGGGTAGTGGATCGGGCCATGGATCCGTTAGAGTTCATGGGGAATAGGTGCTAAATTATGTTCATGATAACGAGTCATACTGACATCCTTGAAGGCACCTGCGTTTAGATGCACCATTCTATATTACAAGAGTGCTCATTCCACCCTTGGAACGGATATTCAATCTTGTAGGCGCCGATGTGATGCAATGGTATAATGACATGCCGAAACCATCTCAACTGGATCCCACAACGTCCCCCAAACAATCCACCAGAGCTATTGTTAATTCTCCCAGTAAAAGAAACATCAACGATCATTTCCATAGTTGGCAATGTTTGGCGTGTAATGCTCCTGCGTTCGACGATGGTACGTCATGAAAGAGAGTATCTTTATCCCTACCTGAATTGGTTATAGAACTATGTGAGGACTGTCGTTCATCCCCGCAGGAAGTTGCCGCAAAATTGGGTTATCGGATGAAGGATAATACGAATCGTCTTGCAAACTCTCATCTCGTTTGCGCCTCCTGTGCAAGGACTGCGCCGGGCGAGCCTGTTGAATGTGATTCGCTTGACTGTCCCTGGTTCTTTGCAAGGAAGAAAGCAGACAGGCAGATAGAGGTCATGTCAATCATAGAGAGGACATATAGAGGCGTGGGAGAATCTCGGACACTGTAGGCCACACCCATCGTTCTGTAATACGATTTCCATTTTCATAACATTCATTTAAATAATCTATACTACACTTGGAAAGCCCCCGGAGGTGCTTGGGCTGCAGTATGGGTGGTTGGGGTAGGTGCTGGTCTAATGTTACTATTATTTTGCGGTCTCTCCTCGTCGACTGGCTGGTATCCCTCTCGCCCGTTGGAAGTAAATCCCCCTGGCATTGACCAAACTACAGTTGAATCAGTTAAAATCTTTGTGAACGACAGAGAGCATCATATACCCGTGGCGCCCGCCGAATCGAATCTTCCGAATCCAACAATGTGAGAGTGGCGCTCACGGACAATGTTGACGAATACGAATACGGTCGGTACCTGCTCAAGCTTCAACAAACATCATGATAGGAAAAACTGCGATACAACTGACCTTCATCAGTGTCAAGATGACAGTTAATAATCTAATGATACTGTTTTGTTCGTTGTTCAAAATCCAGGCGAAATCAAACAGTATTGATGCACCAAGGAGAGCGGTGAACTATGGAGCCTATAAACGAGGAGAGTTTTGCGAAGTTAAAGTGCACGCACTGTCTGCAAAGATTGAACGGCATCAGAGTTTTCCTGAACGTACGATCCAAATAGGAAGAGAGGCAAGTTATAGGATGGCGAAGAGAACAGACTGAGCCCGAAGGACAACACCTGTCAGCGTTTTATTAGTGCTCTGGCAGGAGAAGTTGCTCGGTTGAATCACCGTCTCTGAGAGTAGAAGTCTCAAAGGATCGAGGCGCTGTACAAAGTCCATTCTGTGCTGTGTTCTGTTCACCTGCGCAGTCAGAGGGAGGTTTCCCTGAGCGTCGCCGAAAGAAGCTAGTAGTACCTTCTATAGTTGTGACGTTTGCGTCACAGGCCCGATATGGCCTCTGGATTCGATACGGTACAACCTGCAGATTGCCTGGAGTTTTGCCCTCATCCCCAAGCAACTGATATCTTTGTATGCGGAACATACAAGCTGAATGAGCGCGAGGGTGCAGAAGCCGATGGTCCTCTCAGACAAGGACAATGCCTGGTTTTCAGCATCGATAGGGGGAGCACCTCTAAATTGTCAGTGAACTAGTTCGCGTTTTTTAAAAAAAAATCTAATAATGGTCCAAGTCAACAACTCCAAGCGATAGATTTTCCCGCCGTACCTGATATGAAATGGTTCGTCTACAGTAATGTGTCTCTTAGGTCAAGCATCATAGAAGGAACGGACAAGGTGTCATACAACGTCGTCTATCGATCCTATTCTCGGAGTTGCAGACTCGGAAGGGTGTATCACTGTGATGAAATGGGACGTTCATAAGGTCTGTGCTACGTCAGAAACATTTGCTTGATTCAAACACGTTTGTATCCAGCGTATTCTCGAGAGACTGGACACTATCGCCTGTGCTTCTAGAGATGTCCTCTGCCTCTCGCTCGATTGGTCCAACCGACGAACTCCACTTGAGTATGTCCTCCCCTCATAGATCAACCATGGATGCTCAAGTGGCCCGCTCAAGCGGTCCAGGTAACCTTGTGGTTTCAATGTCGAACGGTTCTCTATGTCTTTTACGTCCAATGGATGGCGGCAAACTTCTAAAGACCAACGAATGGCCGGCGCATGAGTACGAACCGTGGATCGCTGCATGGGATTATTGGGACACGAACACCATTTATTCTGGTTCGGCGTTCATTCCCATTTGCTTGGTGATTTAACACGTCGTCCCAGGTGGAGACGACTTGACTCTTAAATTCTGGGATGTAAGGCAGGGCTTTGCTCGTCCATTCTTCGTCAATAGACGGTATGTATTGTTTTAGATTCGAGTTTCTCTCTTTGGTGGCTGATACGTGGTAGATTCGATGCTGGTGTGACTACTATTCAGAGTCATCCGCATGTGGAAAACTTGATTGCTGTCGGCAGGTATGATAATGCAACAATTCTAACGTTGACTGATACAAGTTCGTTTGATAGTTACAATAATGTGGTAACATTGATAGACAGACGTAAAGCGACGATACCATTGTCCGAGATAGACGTTGGGGGTGGAGTATGGCGTGTTAAGTGGAATCCTGAAGAGAATCGCAAGGGAGATTTATTGGTTGCTTGCATGCGCGACGGCTTCAAAGTTTTACATTATGAAGAAGGAATGCAGCAAGGACGGGTTGTGCATCGATTTGATGACCACAAGTCACTCGCATATGGGGTAGACTGGTCGTTTGAACCTCCAGCAGAAGATGGTAAACAATTCGTGGGTAGTTGTTCATTCTATGACCATATGCTACACATTTGGAGGGCATGAATAATGTCCTCTTACAATCTATTTATTGCACGGTATCGTACTCAGACCGTATCCGATGAATCTGGGTATGGTTCAAGGGGATCATTTCCATCGTCGTCATGTCTACGAGCGGTACGGTTCCAAGGCCCTGCGTTCATTATGAACGCTAATGTCCATCGGGACAAGCCACGTAAAGTATCAGGATGGTGAATAGCTGCAGTGACCAGAGTAGAAAGCGACAAGATGAAAGTCAGGCTACAAGCCATAAGTAAAATGAACTAAAAGTGATGACGTGTGCGTACCGTTCCATCAGAGACACTAATTTGTTCCCTCCATTCAGCCAGGAGTTGGGCAAGCACGTTCTCAAAGCTCTGGGTAGAACATACAAGGCCATTTCACCTCTCCTGCGGCCATTCTCGATCCAGATGCTGTTGCCACATGCAAGAGACCCTGTTAATAAACATCCATATGGACCATCCCAGTAATCGTGCGAAATCCATGGAAAGAATCGCGCAAGTGCCAGCGTCCGGGTAAGGCAGACAGCATACCAGTACGATGCAACGAACGTTGACAGGAAGAAGGCACTTCGCAGGGCCGCTATGAAGGTGGTCAAGGCGCGCTGGGCACGCAAGAGGCTCCTTGGACGGGCGAGAAGGATAGGTAAGAAGTGTACCTGTCGCAGAGTAAGCTGATACAACAGATCAGAAGATGAGGCCTTCCTTACAGGTAGGTAGATAGCAACGGCTTTAATGAATGCCGTCACACCCCGGAGAAAAGCATTGGAGGTGCAACTGGAGGAGAGGCCAAAGCGCTGGCCAACACGCCCATGTACTACTTCGCAAGGAATACCTCCCACACCCGACCTGGTTTGGACGCCCAGCGCCTGCCAGACGGGATTGGCTGATTGACCACCATATGGAGGTACCCGTGATGGATCGCCCCACTCCTTTGGGAAGCCCAGTTCCTGAGAATATGACGTCAATAGATGGGGATATTCAGCGGAGCCCCGGAAATATGACCAGCGCTTGCCATCGCGGAGTAGATTGAGCGCCTGTAATAGGCGACCATCTACATTGGCTAGCGCGCCGATCCACTTGACATACGAACGAGGAAGTCTATTGAACCTTTTAAGAAGAAGCGCGCCATGCGTGTTTCATGGACTGTACCGTTGGGGCTCATAGAAGAAACACCACATTATTCTAAGGTCGAGTTTCAGGTGACGCGACAAGCATATGGAAATGATGCTTGCCTAGCGCTACAGGCCCAAAATATGAATGCATCTATGCTGGACGTCAAGGAACGTCGATCTTGCCGTTCCTTTGACTCCTTGGTTCGTAACCTAGGTAGTTGAACTCTTGAGATTGAAAGCTGTAAAAGGACATCTAGCGCTCTTACAAAGAGCAGCATCGTCAGATCAAGTGTCAGGGAAGTGCTCATTCCGGGACGTTGTAGCCGTCGCCATCGCTGTCTACCTGATTGCAACAGAGCAAGACCGACGGTGGATGATAAAAGGGTGGAGATGAAGGTCTTTTGGGGAGGCGTCAATTGCGTCCGGAACAGGGAAGCGAGTTTGTCGGCGAGACAACGAATAGCATTACCTCCCGCGAGAGCTACGGTGATGGCGGAAGCAAAGCCATCATAACGGAGTTCCCTTGTAAGGATGTATTGGAGAGCAGATAAATTTGAACGGCGTTTAGCGACAAGATCGACTAGAAAAGGTAAAAGGGACGGAGAGAGGGAAAGAGAAAGAGCGAGCGAATACGTGCGGAGTGCAACGTAGACAGGCATCGATCAGTCGTGGTAACTCCGTTCCGTCCTTACCGACGCTCCCATCCGCTCTGCCGCCGCCAGAAGCTGCGCCCGCGAATCTGGATACAAGAACATATCTAGTATCTGCTCTACGTGTCTCTCCAACACTTTCATCATCTGCACCCGCGTTCTCGGGTCCATCCATGACAACCACACTTCCAACTTGCGTCCATCCGTGTCCAACTGTTTCATAAGCGCTCGGCAACGATTCCAACATTCTTCAGGGGTTTCGCCTTGCCAAACGCTAACCACATCTATCATGGAAGACGCCGCACTATGATTCGTAAATGTTTCTGGTGGCAGCTGTTTCCCGGGTCTCATCATCAGCCGTATCCATCGTCTGCGTCTGACCCATCCCCCAGCGCTCAATGGGCCAAGTTCGGCTCGCCAGTGATGTCTACGGAAGAACCAGTTGTATTCAAAACCATCATACTGGACCTCCCCCGAATCGGAACGCATGTCGATCATCCATGACTTGGAGACCCAACGCCATGTTCCGTCTGGAAACTGGTAATCGTCGAGCGACTTGAAGGGTTGCTTCGAACGGGAAAAGGACGCAGAAGGTAATGTGAATGGAGCAGGGTCCATTGGAAGTAATGAACGGTGGGAATAGCAACGAGTGGAAAATAGGGTCAACCTAATCTTATGAGCATAGTATTTTGTGCTAAAGCAATACAGACCCTCGTTGATTCTCGTAAAGTACAGCCCAAACGAACTTGTGCTGGTAATCATCGTCTGAGGTGGGGAGAGGATCGCTGAGAGTGATAGGTTGCAAGTCAAATGTCTCTGCGACTTCGATATGGGATACGGTTAGATGCTTGGGAGGTTGGCGATGGCGGCGCAGTTGGAAAAAGTAGCGGCGACGTGCGAACCTCTGGCGAGCCTGGTCCGCATCGTGCTCGTCAGCGGGTATCGGGAAAGGAGAGGGAGAAGACATGAGCGGAGGACGTCGCACGTGCAGTGCTCTCATGTTCGGCCTCTTTAAGCGCCCGCTCGCTGCTCGCCTCCCTCACCGCCTGTTCTTCCACTCACCGCCGCTACCCGCCTCATGTTCCTCCTGTCACACTCCTCTGCCCTCCGCTTTGCCCGCCTGCACCAACTGCTGGACTATATCCCATCTCCCCGAGAACGTCACCCATCATCAACTTTTTGCTCTTCCTTACGACCCTAATCCATTCTCCGTCAGTCTTCCTCTTCTTAGAAGGCGCTTTCTCCGAGCCCAGACCACATGTCATCCAGATGCCTGGTCGTCCAAGGGTCCCGTAAGTCTTCTTTTCAGGCCCGGATTCATCTGACAAGTTGCTTCACCAAGCATAAGCAAGACATCGCACAGGCTATCTCAGCACGACTGAATGGTGCATATCAGAGCTTGTTAAATCCATTGTCCCGTGCAGAATACATTCTAGAGCTCAACCAGTTGCCCATGTCCGAATCTGACCAGGTAAATGACATGACCTTCATGTCCCATGTTATGGAGGCAAGAGAGATTATTGAAGATGGTGAGGACGAGAGCGAGATAGTGGCATTGGCTGAAGAAAATGATGGTGTGTGTGTTTTGAGAAAAACGTGTCGTGATGGTAATAAATTCAATAATATAGCGCGGATCAAGGAGACAGTGGCCGAAATCGAACGACTTGTTGGAGAGCAGAATTGGGTTAGAGTGAAGGAAGAAACGATAAGACTGAGGTATCTAGAGGGAATCCGTCGGGCAGTGAACAAATGGCTAGACAATCAGTAGAATGTCCGAGTCGGTTACTAGATTATTACTAATTGTAGCCTCCGGTCTCTTCTGCCTCCGTGCGCCCAAGATGGCGACCAGCATGCGTGGCCTCACGCAGGTAAGCATCCTATACCTCTATAGTCCGAGGCTTATGCTTCGTAAAGTTCATCGCGGACATCCGAGGTGCGCGTGTTCGGGAGCTTGAGGAAAAGCGAATCAATAAGGAGATGGCGAACATACGCAAGAAATTCAAGGGTATCATCCCTCCCTCATGACTCTGAAACCACTCACATCAATAACGACCCAACAGACGGTAATTTGGACGGATACCAGAAGAAGAAGTTCGTGCATTTGCTGCCATCTAGCTCCCCCGTATAAACTCATACTTTTCTCAGATACGTCGCAAAGATTATTTTTACGTATATCCTGGGATACAAAGTCGATGTTGGTCATATGGAGGCCGTCAATCTCATCTCGAGTTCAAAGTACAGCGAAAAGCAAATAGTTGGTGACTCCCATTCACCGCACATGCCACGAAAGTTCTCACCTATTTTCCAAGGGCTACCTTGCGGTCACCCTCCTCATGCACGAGAACTCGGACTTTCTCCGTCTAGTCGTAAACTCAATACGGAAAGATCTAGACTCCAACCATGAAATTGACAACTGTTTAGCGCTACACGCAATCGCGAACGTCGGAGGAAGCGAGATGGCGGAAGCTTTGGTAGAGGATGTCCACCGTCTATTGATATCCCCGTGAGCACTTAAAATTGCCATTCCCTTTCTATATCTCTGAAATTATTCCATAGTACATCTCAGTGCTTCGTAAAGAAAAAGGCAGCTCTAACGCTACTTCGTCTATACCGCAAGCATCCTGAAATTATCAACGTAAAAGAATGGGCACTGAGGATCGCATCCATTATAGACGACACGGACCTTGTAAGTTCAAAAGATCTCCGTTGACTTGACTGAGCCGGATCATCAAGGGCGTCGTTCTTTGCGTCGCCACTCTAGTGTTGGCTATGGCACAAGATAATCTCGACGCGTTCGCCGTCTGCTACGAAAAGGCCGTAAACCGACTATACAGGGTACGTGCCTTCCGTGCCTTTGTTCCGGCCTTCTCATTGTGAGATAGCTAGTAATGGAACACGAGTATTCAGCAACTTATGCATACTATAAAGTTCCTTCACCGTGGTTGCAGGTGAAGCTCATTCGGCTTCTCCAATATTACCCTCCTTCAGGTCCGTAATGAGAATTCCTCCGTTTAAGAACCGGTCTCAAGCCACATTAGAGGACCCAACTATTCGCTCTGCTTTACATCAAGTTCTTCAAACAATCATGAATAACTGTGCTGAACCATCTCGAAATGTACAACATAATAATGCCCAACACGCCGTGCTTTTTGAAGCTATCGGACTCGCTATTCACCTCGATGCTAATTCCCCGCTGGTTAATACTGCTGCCGTGCTACTCGCCCGGTTCATATCCTCCAAAGAGACAAATGTCCGTTATCTAGGCTTGGATACCATGGCTCATTTGGCTTCTCAAGCGGAGTCACTTGACGCCGTCAAGAAACACCAAAATACCATCATAATGTCGCTACGAGACAAGGACATTTCCGTTCGCAGAAGAGCCCTCGATCTGCTTTACAGCATGTGTGACACGGGCAATTCAGAGTTGATAGTTGGCGAGTTGCTCAGTTATCTCCGCATCGCTGATTACGCTCTACGGGAGGAAATGGTTCTCAAGATCGCTATTCTAACCGAAAAATACGCAAACTCGTACAGATGGTATGTCGACACCATCTTGCAGCTGATTAGTGCGGCTGGCGACCATGTCGGAGACGAAGTGTGGTATCGGGTAGTTCAAATAGTGACCAACACCGATGATCTACAAGCGTACGCGGCAAGAGTGGTCATAGAACACTTGAAGTCACCTTCAACTCATGAAAGTTTGGTCAAAGTCGCAGGTTCGTTTTCGTTCTGGTCTTTGCTTTTCCAGCCTTTATCTTGAGCACAGGTTATGTCCTCGGCGAATACGGGCATCTTGTCGCTAATGAACCAGGCTACAGTCCAATGGAGCAATTTCAGCTGTTGCACTCAAAATCTCAATTTTGCATTGCGGCCACTCGGGCGCTCCTACTCACCACCTACGTCAAATGGGCTAACGTCTTCCCAGAGATCAAACCGCAACTTTTGACCATATTCGAGCGCTATCGTCATGTACTAGATGCGGATTTGCAACAACGCGCATGCGAATATTATGCCCTTGTGTCGAGGGCTGAAGGAGACGAGCTTTTAGCGACTGTCTGCGAAGAAATGCCACCTTTCCCTCCTCGTGTTAGTACTCTTATTGGCCGCTTGAACCGCAAGCACGGCGACACGGAGGACAAGCGAACCTGGGTTCACGGCGGCAAGGAGGCCAACTTGGACCGGCAAGCCACGCAACGCAAGGCTAATGTTGCCAATGGCAAAGTTTCAGACCCTGCAGGACAAGGAGACTCTGAAGACATCATGACATCATTGGCAGGATTGGAGATTACGCCTTCATCTGCTAACAGCGCTAATGCCGCAAGCGATAAACTTAGTCAACTCGCCTCTGGTCCCCACATAGACCGGTGGTACCATAAACTTCTATGTTCTACAGAGGGTGTCCTTTACGAAGACGTCCAAATTCAGCTTGGCATCAAGTCCCGGTACCAGGGCCACCTCGGTCAATTGGCTATTTATGTCGGTAACAAGGTTCCAGCTCCCTTAACCTCGTTCACGACAAAAATAGACGTCCACGATTCAGAGGCTCTTTCCGTGACATTTGCCAAACTACCGCAGAGCACGGTGGGAGCCCAGAGCCAGATGCAAGTCTTGTTGCACGTCGAATGCAAACGAATGTTTGCTGAGCCTCCTATCCTGAACATATCCTTCTTGGCAGGCGCGCACCAGACGGTAGCCGTCCGCTTGCCCATCATCATCACTAAGTTCTTTGAACAAGTCAAGCTCGGCGCGACGGATTTCTTTGAACGATGGAAGTTGATTGGAGGACCGCCCCGAGAGGTCCAAATGATATTCCCCGTCAAATTGACCAGTTCTGGTCAGCTCGACTTGCAGAAGCTAAAACAGGCGGTTTCTGGTCATGGTTTGGATCACCTGCTGGATGTAGACCCGAATCCGAATAACATTGTCGGAGCTGGTGTCCTGCACATGTCGATCGATGGAAAAGTCGGGTGTCTATTAAGACTCGAGCCCAATCGAGAGGCAAAGGTCGGTCTCGAAAGTATGGCCGGAAATTTATTATGACTAACTATGCTCCTTCCAGCTTTGCCGGATTACTGTACGAAGTACTTCGGAAAACGTGGCGGTCGAGGTGGCAAAATTGATGCAAAAACATTTAAACGCTGGTTCATAGGCTAAGCGTCGATGGTGGATTCTATTTACAAATATATGATGTGTACATCGCGAATGGATTGGGTGTAATATTATTAACACACACACACACACAAGTCGTCATAGTCGTAATATACCCCCACAAGAGTTTCCCCGGGCGTCATTTCAGCCGAGAATCGATACCGACTGTATGTAACATCAGGTGGTGCGCTTCCATTAGCGTGGGTCGGATCCAAAGAGGCTTCGTAGCCAACTATCGATGTAACGTATTCACGGCCCTATCTGGGGTAATAGGCGTAATACTTGACGACACCAGACGCGAGATCAGCGCCAGCTGTTGATAGTTTAACATCAATAACTTTATAAGACTGTGCTTGATGGGCGGACAGACTCGGCCTACAAGCAATTGCGGCTAGTGCAACCGCCCAGAAAGCGTATTTGCTATGGCAAGTTTATGCGACATGGCATCCATACGGACGGTACAGATGTGGATTCCATCAAGTCCCCGTGGCTAATCGAGGCGTCTTGTGTGTGAATCTTTAGCTTGAGTTCCGCACTCCTGGAAGGTGGCTATCAATCTTGATGCATGACGGATGATACGCGGAGATATTATAGGGGCAATGCCAACTGCCGCAAGGAAGACCGACTTGGACTGCTTCTTTTCTTTTCTTTTTTGAGTAACCACCCGACTCCGAGCCCGTCGCACTCAGGGAAAGCAGGTAATTCATGCGAGAGAAGGTTACTCTTAGCAAACGTGCGTCCCCATGCCGCTTCGCTCTTCAGATATCGCAAGATACGCGCAACACGGTCGATTCCCGCCCTTGATACGTTAAATAAAACTTGGGTGGGATCGTTAGATCGTGTGTCCCCTAGGCTTCCACTCCGTGTAAGTTAGCTACCTCAGTGCAAGCATTCCAGCCATAAATCTCCGGAAACCCGTGATATTTGAGGTACAAAATCCAGGCACCACAGGTGTCGGCGGCACTTTCAGATTGAGGGGAAGTTGACCCGCTTGACA
>WNGI01006178.1_pt1 | contig 11184 bp, 8 predicted proteins | sample 5400621 | NCBI WGS metagenome assembly WNGI01 (sample SAMN13153374, study PRJNA577476) | soil metagenome | isolation source: 20 cm soil or saprolite under Garry oak tree replicate 1 | place: USA:California | collected 2016-06-15
CGGAGGAGAAAACGAATTTAACGTTCCGGCAGGTGCCGGAGCCGACGCCGGTGCAGGCCCGAGCCTACGAATTGGTTCGGACGTTCCCAGTAACCGCCAGGTGAATTTTGCGCTATCTCTCCGGAAATCAGCAGAATAGTTTCTCAAACCTCGTGGAACTTCGGCTGTAACGACGACAGAGTCATTTTCGAGAACCCTCTGAATTGGACAACCCGGAGTTTTATTTTCGGGAAGCAGAGGGAATACGAAAATGGGCCTGCCACTCCGGAGCCCAGTGGCGTAACTATCGTGCGAGGCCGCGACCGAGGAAAACGCAAAGAGGCGGAGCTTTATGCCCCGGACCCAAGTTACCGGTAAGGCGAACTTCTCGCCCGGAATAACATCCGGTTTGCCCGTGACTCGGGAGGAATCCAGACTCGCATGCTCGGTCGTGAGTTCTAGAACGACACAGACCGTGCACTCGTGCTACTTGGGTAGATTTGGCCCGCGACGCGGTCTTTCTAAAAGGTGGCTGCCTTCGCCTTCGTGGCGGCCTGCTCGATAAGAGCTGCCACAGCACCGGGCTGCGACACGTAGATGGCGTGGCTGCCCTTCGCCTCAACCACTGTAGCGCCCGCCCGCTTTGACATGGCACGCTGCGCGTCAGGGGGAATCATCTTGTCCTCGGTAGCGATCAGGTACCAGCTCGGCTTAATTTTCCACGCCGGTTCGCTGATCTTACCGTTGAGAGCCGCCAGTCCCCACGGGACTTGGGAGTCGGCCATGAACGCGGCTTTCTTTGCATCCACGTCACCCGCGAACGAGGCTGGGAACTTCGCCTTGTCGAGGAACAAATACCCGTCTTGGGGCGGTAGAATCGGCGGTACGGGTGCGCCGGGCGGCGGATTTTGAATCAGCGTGCCTACCGACTCGCCTTTGTCCGGAGCGAACGCCGTAATGTACACAAGTCCCGCAACGTTGGGATGATTTCCCGCTTCGGTGATTACGGCTCCTCCATAGGAGTGGCCAACCAGAATCGCAGGTCCATCCTGCGCCGCTAGGACTCGTTTCGTGACCGCAACGTCGTCCTCCAGCGATATCGTGGGATTCTGGACGACGCTGACATTGCAGCCATGCCCTTTCAGTACCTTGTAGACGCCCTCCCAACCGCTTCCGTCGACAAAACCGCCGTGAACCAACACAACGTTATTCATGACTCGCTTCCTCCTTCTTACAGGCTAGATGCAGTGGCAGGACCAACTTCGGTTGGAACGTGCATTAGGATCCTTGCTGAGGCGTCAAAGTCTAACGGCGCGCACTATAGCTGTCAACACAACGCCGGAGTCGCGGAGTCGCCACTTCGCGGATTGTCGGCAACCCTTACCTAATCTGGTTACGTCAGAGTTGACCGTCATCCAGACGTAATCCGCTCACGTACCTCACCAAACCCTATGATCATCTGCTAACGCCCACCCGCTGCAATCCATATTTGGGCAACCACCGATTCCGCGTTGCATCAGGGGTGTGGTACGCCTGGTGGGTACGGGCCTTTTGCGGTATCCCAGGGCATGACGTGCCCGTCTTCCGCCGCGCGACGTACTTCTTCGGGGGTCAATGGCGTCAGCGGCTCTCCTGGACGGACGCTCCGGGCGCGAAGGAAATTTTCAAAACCTTGACGCGAGAACAGGTAATACCCGCGGATGGGCTTGTCTCCCGTATTGGTTATCCCCACCCACGTTTCTCGCGGGATGAAAACGATCGAGTGTGGACCTGCCACGGCTCGCTTGTCGCCAACGGTTACCGTTGCACCGCCATCTTCAAAGATGACCACCTCTTCGGAGTTGTGATGTTTGTGGAACGGAATCATGGCGCCGGGATTCAGAATTTCGTATCCGACGTAAAAGTCCTCGGCATTTCCGTTCAGTTTGTCGATCTTGATGATGAATCCGGGAACGGAACCTGACCCGGCGGGTCCTCCGGGGCGGCGCAACCGGTGCTCGCCATCGTCTTCCTGGAGAATCAGGGATATGGGAGGCGATGGGCTGGGCGTGCTCGCCGCTGTCGATTGTAGAGCCTGAGGGCTCTGAGCACGAACAAGAAGTACACTAAGGGTCGCAGTCGTGAATGCAAAAAACACCGATAGGGTACGAAATGGCATGAGTCCTCCGGTTAACGTGGATTTGGGCAGGAGTATAATGCTACAAACCGAGTCGTAATTGTGAGACAACAACGGTGAGAACGAATAACTCGGAGTAACGCGTCATGAAACGAGACATGGAAAAGGAAACTCCGGAAACCCGCAATCTTAGCCGGCGGGAAGCACTCGGCCTTATTGGGGCAACCGCAGCCGCCTCGCTTGTTGGAGGCGTAGCTGAACAACCCGCATCAGCAGAACAGACCGGTGCGCCGATTCAGAACACGAAGAGCCGGATTGTCCGGTTCGCTGCGAAGCCCGAACCGGTTGCGATTGATATCGCAAAAACTGCGGTAATCGTCGTAGACATGCAAAACGATTTTGGCGCCAAGGGCGGGATGTTCGACCTGGCCGGAATTGATATTTCCGGTATTCAAAAGGCCATCGGCCCTATAGCAAGAGCACTGGTATCGGCTCGCCGGGCGGGCATCAAGATTGTTTATCTCAAAATGGCTTTTCGTCCGGATCTCTCCGACCTGGGCGCTCCCGATTCTCCAAACCGCTTGCGGCACCTGCCGTTCGGCGTCGGGAAGACCATTCATGCCCCCGACGGTAGAGAAAGTCGAATTCTGATCCGCGACACCTGGAACACGGATATCGTGGACGAGCTCAGGCCCCAAGCCGACGACGTTGTCATCTACAAACATAGATTCAGCGGTTTCTATCAAACCGACTTGGATGCCACACTAAATAAGCTCGGGATCAAACACCTCATCATCACTGGCTGTACTACGAGTGTATGCGTAGAGGCAACGGTCAGAGACGCAATGTTCAGAGACTATTCGTGTGTATTGCTACAGGATTGTATGACCCAACCGACATTGGGCAACAGTTCGCCAGGAAGTAATCATGACGCCTCTCTTGTGGTCGCCGAAGTGTTTTTCGGCTGGGTCTCAAATTCAGACCAGTTCATGAAAGCCCTCCACGTGCAACCGATTGCCGCGGCGCAAGCGCAGCGGCAGAGAACTGCATAGTCCTGATCTGGGTCCACAACCCCACCGCGAGGAGAATGAGAGACACTACGGTGACAGTTGGGAGATAGTCGGGGCGGAAGCCGTAGAGTAGGGCGGTCATCGAGCGCGCCGCGAATGCTGCCAGGACAAGGCCAATCGCGAGTCCAGTGAGCGTCAAAGCCAGGCCTCGTTTCCCGAAGGAGAGCAATATCCCTCTGGATGTCGCCCCTAACGCCATGCGCACGCCGATCTCGTTGGTGCGATGTGTCACCGCGAAGGAGAGCACACCGTAGAGTCCAACCGACGCCAACAACAAGGCCAATACAGCGAATGCGGCCAATAGAGCAGTGCTTTGCGTCGGCGTCGAAAGCTGGCGATCCACGATCTCTTCCATGGTCCGTATACGCGCAATCGGCTGGTTCTTGTCTACTGACCAGATTGCCTGACGGACTGCCGAAACGATGGACGCTGGCTCGACGGCCGTTCGAACCACGATGCCGGCGTTCAGGTTGTCGATCTGGTCGCATTGCTCGCGCACACGATAGACCGCGGGCTTCGCTTCCTCCAGCACTCCGCTTTCGGGAATCGGCATCACGACACCGACGATCGTGTACCAATGGCCCTTCTCGCCTATAGACCCAAACTGGAACCTTCGACCCAGCGGTGGCCGGTCAGCGAAGTTGCGATTGGCAAACGGCTCGTTGACGATCGCCACGGGGGAATCCGACTTTTGATCCGACGCGCTGAAGAATCTGCCCTCGCGTAGACGCGCGCCTACAGTTGCAAAGTAGTCGCGGCTCACGTTGCGAATGAGCGCGACCTGGCCAGGAACGGCGTCCGCCGGCTGGCCCTCCAGCCGATAGAAAGTCGCGTTGGCGAAGTTGGTGAACGGGATGAGGTCGATAGATCCCGCGCTGATCACGCCGGGAATTGCACGTACCCTCTCCACTTCCGCGTTGACGAATGCCACACGCCGGTCGAAATCCTTGTATCGGAACAGCGGAGTTTCGAAGGTCAACAGCCTTTCAGTCCTCATTCCGAGGTCGGTATTCCGCAGGTGCTGAAAGGTCTCGAGGAGCACGCCGCCACATGTGAGTAGCATGACGGCCAGCGCCGTCTCGACAATGATGAGCCAGTGCTGGAACCAATAGCTGCGCACGCCCGCTGTGCCGCGTCCGCCGTTGCGGAGTGCTTCCTGCGGAGCCAGTCGTGACCCTTGCAGCGCGGGCGCAAGCCCGAAGATCAATGTGGCGGCAAGAGCCGCGCCAGTGGAGAACGCCAGCACACGCCAGTCGAGCGCCAGCCGCACCGCCATGGCGTCCGGCACAAGCGTTTCCAGAAATCGCATCGCTGGTACAGCGAGTGCCAGCCCGGCTATTGTGCCGAGTCCGGCGAGCACCAGGCTTTCCGTGAGGAATTGCGCTACCAGTCTTTCGCGTCCCGCCCCAAGCGCCGCGCGCACCGCGACTTCGCGGCCACGCACCACGCCACGTGAAAGCAAAAGATTCGCCAGATTCACGCATGCGATCAACAGCAGCGCCACCGACGCCCACAGCAGCAAGATCAGCGTAGTTTGTGTTCTGCCCGCGATCTCTTCCCGCAGCGGGTTGACGAACACCGAATGGGGACCTCGGAAATCGTTCGCGGTAACCTGCAGACTCAATGCCGCCATAGACTGTCTTGCATGCTCCAGTGTCACGCCGGGTTTAAGCCGCGCGACGATCTGTGCGTCGTGCCATGTGAAGTTCGTTCGCATCCAGGAGGGAAATGACGCTGGCATCCAGATGTCGATCTCGCGAGAGGGCATGAAATAGAAGCCCTGCGACATCACACCGACCACCTCGTAAGGCTCATCGTTGAGCGAAATCTTGCGTCCAACGATGTCGGGCGACGCACCGAAGCGGCGCTGCCACAGTCCGTAGCTGATGACAGCAACGCGCACGCTCTTGTTGTCCTCATCTTCGTTGAAGACGCGTCCGAGCAGCGGCTGCACACCCAGCACGCTCCAGAAGGTCCACGTCACCTTTCGCGCCGGAACCTGTTCGGGTTTGCCGTCGCCGGCCAATGTCGCGTCGCCCGGCAGACTGCTCGCAAGATCGGTGAATACCGTATTGAGCCGCCGCCACTCAATCCACTCCGCGGGTGTGGGTTGGTGTTTGGACGTTACGTCTGCCTTGGCCATGTTTTCCCAGATCATCACGAGACGGTCCGCGTCGGCGTAGGGCAGGGGGCGAATCAGCACCGCATCGAAGGCGCTGAACATCGCCGTGATCCCGCCAATGCCGAGCGCCAGGGTTGCAATGGCTATGGCCGAGAACCCTGGGTTACGGCGAATTTGGCGCAGTCCGTAGACGGCATCGCGCGCCAATTGCTCTATTCGCGGCCAGCCCCACGCCGCGCGAGTTGTTTCTTCGACGAGGGAGACGTTCCCAAATTCGCGACGTGCCGCCCATCGGGCCTCGTCGTCTGCCAGTCCGTGCTCTTGCCGCTCTTCTGCTTCCTCTTCGAGGTGGAACTGGAGTTCTTGGCGCAGTTCGGCCTGCTTGTCACGCCGTTGCCTCAACCAAAGCAGCTTGCGAAAGAAGGAGTTCATGGTGTCTCTTTGTCTGCCGGATTCAAGATCAATGCCATGGCACGGGAGAAGGTATCCCACTTTGATCGCTCAGCCACGAGCTGTTTGCGCCCGAGAGGTGTAAGCCGATAAAACCTCGCACGCTTGCCCTTATTCGAGAGTTCCCAGGAAGCGGCTATCCAACCTCTCGCTTCCAGCCGATGAAGAGCCGGATACAAGGAGCCGGTCTCGACCTGGAGTACTTCTTCTGAGGTGCGCTGAATGTGCTTGGCGATTGCGTGGCCATGAGTGGGCCCAGCAAGCAGGGTGCGGAGGATAAGCAGGTCGAGCGTTCCTTGCAGGAGCTCAACTCGGGAAGGTGCATTACGATTCATTGTGTAGACACTCTACTATCGTTTTTGTAGAGTGTCTACTCTAAGTTGAGGAATCGGAGTGTTGGACGGTGCGCTCGCTCAGACCGGGTCGAGAATGGATGACGGACTACTCTTCCCTTATCGGATTGGGGAAGAGTGTGCCGACCAAACGTTCCCTATACGAGACTTGGGCGCGAATGTCGCACCCGACCCGAACGGCGCGCCGGATCGCAGACCCATAAAAGTCGGCGAGGTCTGGGAGAATCCCGTTACAGGGGAACGCTCGGTGATCCTGGAGCGTCCCTGGGACAACTAGTTATTTCGACGCAGCGACTTCTTGAACGGACAGCGTATCGCCCTTCAGAATTCCCTTGACGATGACTCTTTGGCCAGCGAGCTTCGCGAGCTCCGCTTCGTGTCCTTCGAGGGTGTAGAGCTTCTTGGCCGCGGCCATCGCGTACTTCATGCCGTCTTTGACGCACATCCGGGTGCATTCAGCGGGCGTCTTGTCCTTGGCCATGTGCGTGGCCCCACACATGGAGTCCGTGAGAACTCCCGTGAACGTTTGTTGTTGCGCGAACGTGATAACCGCTCCTCCGAGTGCAAAGCTGAGTGCCGCGACGACCTTTGTTCTGTTCTTCATTCCCATTACTCCTTGTGGTTTACTTTCTTCATCGAGCAACTCGGCAACCTGAACAGCATTGAGCCGCCGAGTTGTCAATCTTTTGCTGTCTCGTTGCCTTGCAGGTTGAGCGTGCCGCGACGCAGCGCGCGCTCTTTCAGCAAAGCGAAAAACACTGGTACCAGAATGAGGACGTGAATCGTGGACGTGATCATGCCGCCGACGATGGGCGCGGCGATGGGTTTCATCACATCGGAGCCGACGCCGGATTCCCACAGGATGGGGATGAGGCTCGCAAGGACGACGCAGACGGTCATGAGTTTTGGTCGTAGGCGTTGGACCGCGCCTTCAATTACTGCCGCCTCGACATCTTCATGCTTGAGCGGCACCCCAGCCGCGAGGCGACGGTTCAGGGCTTCATGGAGGTAGACGACCATGACCACTCCGGTCTCTACCGCGATACCAAACAGCGCGATGTACCCGACCCAGACGGCCACACTAAAGTTGTAACCGAGGAGTTTTTGCAGGATGAGCCCGCCTGTCAGTGCATAGATCGTGGGGAAAATGAGGACAGCGGATTCGGTGACGGAGTGAAACACCAAGTAGAGTAGCAGGAAGATGACAAAGAAAACGATTGGCAGAATGAGTTGTAGCCGCTCTTGTGCCCGCAACTCAAACTCGTATTCGCCGGACCATTTGTAGGTAAAGCCGGGAGGCAAGTCAAGTATTTGCTTGAGCAAGTCGCCCGCGTGCGTAACGAAGCCGCCGTAGTCTTTCGTGTCCAGATCGATGTAAACGTACCCAGTCAGCGCGCCGTCTTCGTCGCGGATCATTGACGGTCCCCGAGAAAACGAGATTTTCGCGACATCGGAAACCGGAATCTGGGCACCAGAGGGCGTGCCAAGCAGGACGCGCCGCAATTCCTCGATGTTGTCCCTGAAGTCGCGGTTGTACCGGACATTCACTGGATACCGCTCGCGACCCTCGACGTTCTCGGCGACCATTTCGCCGCCGATTCCCGAACTGACAGCCTGCTGCACATCAGCGATAGTCAGACCGTAGCGAGCCGCCTCTGCGCGGTTCACTTCGATGTTGAGATAAAAACCCTGCGAAACGCGTTCGGCAAAAATGGAGCGCATCTCCGGAATTGCAGAGAGGATTTGTTGTACTTGCGCGCCAACTTGCTGAATCCCCTCCAGGTTTGGCCCTTGAATCTTCAAGCCGAGAGGCGTTTTGATCCCCGTCAATTCCATATCGAGGCGGTTTTCGACCGGCATGGTCCAAGTATTGGACAGACCAGGAAACTGGAGTTTCGCGTCCATTTCCTGAATGAGCTTTTCGTAAGTCATCCCCGGCCGCCACTGACTGCGTGGTTTGAGCATGACCGTCGTGTCATACATATCGAGTGGGGCGTTGTCGGTCGCGCTGTCAGATCGCCCGATGGAACCGAAGACAGTTTCAACTTCCGGGAACGTGCGAATGATCCTGTCTTGTTCCTGGAGCAACTGCGACGCCTGCCCGATGGAGATTCCGGGAAACGCCGTCGGCATGTAGAGAGCCGAACCTTCAAAGAGGGGCGGCATGAATTGACTGCCAATGTGTAGCGCGAACGGAAGTGTGACGACCAGAAAGAGCAGATTGAGCAGCAAGGTGGTTTTGCGAAAACGCAAGCATAGGCGCAAAACAGGCAAATAGAGTACCTGGGTAATTCTTGAAATTGGATTCCGCGATTCAGGTATCAGCCGCCCCCGGATGAATAGAATCATGAGTACGGGCACAAGCGAGATAGCCAACACGGAGGAGAAGCCAACGGCCAGCGTTTTCGTCCACGCCAACGGGCGAAACATGCGACCTTCCTGTGCTTCCAGTAAGAAGACGGGCAGGAAGGAAACCACGATGATCACGAGCGAAAAGAAAATAGCGGGACCAACTTGTTTCGCGGAATCCAGCAGGATTTTTCGTCTCTGTGGCTCGGGAAGAGGCGCGGATTCGGAGGATTGGTGCTCCGAAAGCTGCCGATAACCGTTTTCGACCATAACGATGGCGGCGTCCACGAGGACGCCAATCGCCAACGCCAAACCGCCGAGCGACATGATGTTGGAGGTCACGTGGAGGTAGTACATCGGGATGAAGGATGCGACCACGGCGATAGGTAGGGTCAGAATCGGAATCAACGCGGAACGGAAGTGGAATAAGAAAATGACGATCACGATGCTGACGATGATGGCCTCTTCGAGCAAGTCGCGTTGCAGCGTTCCGATCGAGTCATGAATCAATCCAGAGCGGTCATATCCTGCGGCCACTTCCACACCCGGTGGCAGAGAAGGTTTGATTTCCGAGAGTTTCCTCTTGATGCCATTAATGACGCTGAGAGCATTCATCCCGTCGCGCATGACGACAATTCCGCCAACGGTTTCACCTTCGCCTTGCCACTCCGCGACCCCTTCACGGATGTCCGGCCCGAACGTAACTGTCGCCAAATCGCGGACGAGTACCGGGGTGCCGCTCTTGGTTGCTACAGGAACTGTTTCCAGGTCGTTAAGCGAACGCAGATAGCCGAGTCCGCGAATCATGTATTCCGCCCCGCCCATTTCAAGCAGGCTTCCACCAACTTCGTTCGTACTGGCTCGAACTCTTTCAATGACCGTCGAGAGAGGGATGCCGTAGGCGCGAAGTTTGTCGGGGTCGAGATTGACCTGGTATTGACGCACGAATCCGCCAATGGTGGCCACCTCGGCCACTCCTGGAACCGTTTCGAGCTGGTAGCGCAGATACCAATCTTGAAGGCTGCGCAAATCGGCCAAACTGCGTTGATGGCTGTGGTCCACAAGCACGTATTCGTAGACCCATCCTGCGCCGGTCGCGTCCGGCCCGATGACAGGATGCACGCCCGCTGGCAAACGTCCCGTGATCTGTTGCATGTACTCCAAGACACGGGACCGTGCCCAGTACAAGTCGGTCGTGTCTTCAAAGACGACAAAGACGTAGGAGTCGCCAAACATGGTTTGTGCTCGCACGGCCTTCACATGCGGTGCGGCAAGAAGGGTCGTGACGATGGGGTAAGTGACCTGGTCTTCGATGATGCTTGGGGGCTGACCCGCCCAAGGGGTGTGGATGATCACTTCCACATCGGAAATGTCTGGCAACGCGTCGAGCGGAATATGACGCAGGGCCCAGATTCCCGAGAGCACAAGAAGGAGTGTTCCCATGAAAACGAGGAAGCGATTTCGCGCGCACCAATCGATCCATCTGGAGATCACTTTACATCCCTCCCGTGGCGTTCACACTGAGCTGTTTGCTGGCGACGATTTGCCCGTTCTTCTTGGCGACGATAGTCGCCTGCCACGTTCCCCCACTGTCCAATTGGCCGGCTCCCTCATAGAGTCCGTTGCCTTTTTCGGCGAGAGAAACCTGCGTCCGCATCGCGGCCATGCCCATCGCCGGCATGGCGGGCATGGAAAAGGTGACCGAGACTTCCGCGCCAGCGATGGGTCCTCCGCTCGCATCCGTGAGCTTCACACGGAACGTGTTGCTGCCCTTGTGGGGAGGAGATGGATCGGTTGTGAGTTCGACGTTCGCCTGTGGAGCATTGATAGCTCCTGCCGCGCCTACGCCGGGCGGTGGAGGAACAAACGAACCGAGTGCCGCCTGCAGCTGGCTCTCGGAATCGATCAGGAAATTGGCGGACGTGACGATTTCTTCGCCCTCCTTTACTCCTTTCAGCACGATGAAACCGTCGCCAGCGCGCGCGCCTAGTTGCACTTCGCGCGGCTCGATGTAGCCGTCGCCGCGGCTGACGAAAATAATCTGGCGGGTGCCAGATTGCAGCACGCCGCTTGCAGGAATGACCAGCTGCTTTCCCATCGGCACTTTCAGCACGACGTTAACGAACATCCCCGGAGTGAGTTTCAGCCCCGGATTCGAAAAGACGAGCCGCGCGTGCGCGGTGCGCGTCATCGTGTCCACCTGTGGGTAAATGAAGTTCACTCGACCTTCAAAGATGCGGCCCGGGTAGGAATTCACGGTGAGGGTCGCGCGGTCGCCAACCTTCATGCGTCCCAAGTCGATTTGAAACACCTCGGCCAAGACCCAAACGCTCGAGAGGTCGGCGACGGAATAAAGGCGCGTCTCCGGCTGAACGGTGAGATTCGGAAGCGCGTTGCGCTCGGTGATGTAGCCGGCGATTTCTTTTTGCGGAACGCCCCACTGCTTGAGACGTTCCGCAGCCGCATCAAGCAGGGATGTTGCGCTGGAGGCGACACCCGGCACAGTGCTCTGTGCCACTTGCTGCTGATTCTGCTTGGCAACTAGGTATTCGCGTTCAGTTGCTACTAGATCGGGACTGTAAACTGTGAATAGCGGCTGCCCTTTTCGGACGTATTGGTATGTAGCATCGGCAAAGACCTTCTGGATATAGCCGGAAAACCGCACTTGGACGTAGGCCAGTCGCCTTTCGTCCACAGCGACACTGCCGGTGGTGCGAATCTCGTCTTCGACCACCTTGCTTTCGA
>WNGI01005798.1_pt1 | contig 11181 bp, 17 predicted proteins | sample 5400621 | NCBI WGS metagenome assembly WNGI01 (sample SAMN13153374, study PRJNA577476) | soil metagenome | isolation source: 20 cm soil or saprolite under Garry oak tree replicate 1 | place: USA:California | collected 2016-06-15
CGAAGCTCAGGAGTATCGTATGATACCTGTCAATGGCAATTACCAGTGTCTCCCTATAGACTTTCGCCTCTGTCGCTTTGACCTCAGCTCCGCTCGCCGTGGAGAGTATCCTGGCTGTGTGGTAAATGCGCGACTCCTAGCATCATCCGTCGGGAAACCTGACCTTCAGGTTGTCTGCAAAGTTGTCGATGTCTCGCGCTATCCCGAAGCAGCAAATTTACTAGATGACGAAGCTCGCGCCTACGCGGCTCTGCAGAATCTCCAAGGCGATGTGATCCCCACATTGTATGGCTACTATGAAGTTTGGGGCATCCTGCGGTTCCTCGCTCTGGAACCCGTCGGTAATTCCATTCCTGAGGACAGAGAAATTGACCCGACGCTCCGCGAGAAGATGATGGTGGCTCTCAACTCCATTCACGATGCTGGATATGCACACGGTGATGTCGCACGTCGTAACTTTTGTAGGAGAGAAAACGGTGACGTTTTCTTGGTGGACTTGGAGAGATCTCATCCTTTCGAGAACCAATCTGAGCCGGATGATGAAATGATTGAAGTAGATGGGCTCTAGCTTCACCTATACATTCTCAAGATGGATATCGGCTGCCGGTAGTAGTTATTCATTATACATTACTTTTCACAACAGGTTCTTCCTCGCCAGTCAAAGCCGTTTCAAGTTTGAACGTTCAACTCTAGTTTTGATTGAATTCATGAGCCATGTGCATGTCCACGATCGCTTGAGAATCCAATACGGTCGGACGGCTGGTGACCAGAATTCTCAATTGCGCCCTCCTACGCGCCCTCCCGGACCTCGTTCACGCTCTCCACCTGTCCCAAGATATATCGTAACTTGCTGGATGAAAACTGTGAGTCAGTGATAGCCTGCCCTACGGTAGTAGTATCTAAGTAATAGGATGGTTTGGAACATTGTGCGATCTAAGCGAATTGATAAAACGTTATATCTGGTCTTAAGGATATTGTTGCCCTCTTTTGGGAAAATAAGCTAGGCATTGATGTCGATGTATGTACCTTCCTTTTAATGTATAGCTGTGGTATTCATGACATACAGGACAATTACCGCGTCATTGTATTTGAGGGATCGGAATGCCTAAACACATTACAAAGGCACCTCACCCTCGTTGGTGGATCAGATCGACCCAGCGACTGCTTTCTCCGCTTGTATTTTAAAGAGTGTCTTGCTGTCAGTGCCTGCGTCTTGGAAGATTACAAAGACCAGGAGATTGAGAGTTTCATGGAAGAACTTGGTGTTTACGATGGCGAGATTGATGGTACATAGTCATCCTAAATGGACCCCCTAGGTGGTTAACGCCTATCTCATCAGGCAGAAAATTGCGCACTGAGTGGTTCTTGAACGAATTGGCCCACAAACCCGAGCAAATCTTTGCTCGGCGCGGTGCGGCGGTGATGATCCCTACAGATCGAGGCACGTTTGTTTCCCTCTCACCCAACCCAACCGACGCACTGCTAATGCGAGAACACAGGTCCACAAGAACGATAACGAGAATCTCGGAAGGCCATGTTTGAAATCCCCGGACGTCTGACCAAATCAACATCCGGGTGCACAACGGCCGACTCATCGTTTCCGGTGAGGTAAAGAAGTGGTCGGACCTCGATGAAGGCGGGTTTGCTTCTAGGGAGATGCGGCAAGTTTCCGAGGACGATTCAGCTTCCTCGGGGTGTAAAGGTTGGTATTGTCGCGGGAGTGAACAGACTACTAACTGACGGTGTATTTTATAGGTGAACGAGGTCAAGGTTAACGTGAGGGATGGTATTTTGACCGTCACGTTCCCCAAGGCGGGAGCTGAGATGGCCCCGAAAAGGATTACTGTCAGTGTTACGTGATGATCCTCGTTGATGGCACGTATAGTTTCGTTTCAAAAGAATGTCTGACAGGGATTGCATATCAAAACACGATCTTCTAAAATTTGAAAACGTACACGATGATGCAGGGGATGCGATAAATAAAGGTAATAGCATGCAGGTACATCGTAATGGCAAAGAAAAAAAAGTTTTTGTCACTTGTCCAACATCTCGAGCAGGTTACTTGCGGCTTTTGGAGGACTCTTTTTTCTCGATGGTGACGTCCTCATCGCCGACGCTTTCCCTGTTCCCTATCCGAGTCGTACACAAGTTCAGTCGTCGCTAGTACCAAAGTGCCAGTTTCTTCGTTCGAACTTCGCGCTGGTAGTGTTCATACCAACATTTGCCTGCACATGTGGCGCCATATAGTCGCACATCGCCACTGGGTTAAAGTTTTGGGTACAATGACGTCAAAAGAGGTAGACAGTATCTCTTCCCGAAGGAACTTTATGAGTGCTACTCGCCCGAAATCGAGGTATGGTCCTTTGCATCCGGAAGTACGGATCGCGAGTAACAGGTCGCGTGCCCACGGCAGCTTCTTCGTAGGGGTTGTAATATCCGCAGCATCGGATGCATGAAGTAGTCTCGTTCCCAGCCGTAATGAGCAAGCCGATGTGCTATGAGTCCCGTGTGTCGGAGTGAGCCGGGCGGAGTCAAATTTTTTGAGTGTTTTCGCACGATCGACTTGCTCTACGAACGCGCAGAGCGCAAAATCCTCTCAGGATTTTTGACTCCGATTAGGAGTCCGCTCGGACCGTTCCGTAGCTAAACGTCTGGGTACGAGACTAGCATGAAGACGTCATAACAGTTCGGAGTTTCAACTTTGAAAAGTGGTCATGTGACTTAAAGTTAAAAAGGTGTTGGTTCTTTTTCCGTGCAGCCTGCGTTCAACTTCAGGTCTTCAGTAGCTTCACTGCTCAAGCTTATATAGTAACATGGCCTCGGATTCAGAGGACGACTCGTACCAGTTTAACTGTCTTATCGAAGGCGAATTTATCACCTTTACAGTTATCATGGATCGGAATTATGTGGTTGATCGGCTCAAGCGAGTTATACAAGACATGCGACAACGGGCTGCCTTAAAGGATGTCGATCCCCCCACTCTGGATTTGTGGAAGGTGAGCGCCACTGAAGCTTTACGATATTAAGTGACATCGCTTTTCTCAGCCCAAGGACTCTATCGCTGCGAAGCCAGCCGACACTCTGGCTCAACGTATTGGGATCCTGGGAAATGATCTTTCGAAATTTGCGGACAGATTAGAGCCCACAGACAGCCTCTCCAGTATCTTTTCAAGGCGGCCTGATCCCACCATCATCCACATAATTGTAAAGCCCCCCGTGCGGGCCACTGGTGAGTGGAGGTAAAACTCCACGGTTGAGCGTTTTGGTGACTCATTGCCTCTTTGGTTTCCACCACCTTCAATAACGGTTTCAACTGCGTACCACCTCTCATCCACCGATCGTTGCTTTCACGTGCTGTCGTCCGTTTACCTTTACCTTCTAATTTCTCCTCCTGCATGTTCCCCTCACCCCCTCATCTTATATCATCTCCCTTCATCTGTTATTCTCCTTTTCTTTCATCCCGATCCCTATCCCGACCCTTCCTTCTTGATTGTTATCATCTTCTACGTCCAATCCACAGTCATTCAACAGAAACGCGCATTTTCTGAACAAGAAGACGCTCTCCGTCGCGTCAAACGTACTAAAATTGTTACGATTGCGCCGTCAAGTGTAGCGAAACCAGATGTCTTCGATAATCTGGAACCGACTGAGAAGATCCTCGATGATCGTCCAGAACCGGATCCTAACATTCCACCCTTCGCTCTTCTTTACGAAGGTTTTGGACACTTCTTGGACATCATGGACGGTTGCGATGTTCCCGAGCTGGCCGATATCGACGTTATGAAGTTGCATAATGAGGTGGATGAGTTGGCCACCAAGATGAACAGATATTATAATTACGAATATGAGCGGAGGGATGCAGCTCTACCCTGCCTCACGAGGATTTTCTCGGCACGTCAAGGTATCAAGATTCCCCCACTAAGCGCAGCTGGCATTGGTTCCGTCACCAGTGATGGCCATAATACCGGCCCTCATCGTGCAGCGACGGCGGTTGTAGAGATTAAAAACAGGATTACATTGATCAATGCAATTCCTCACATAGAGCTTGCATGCTACGTCGCGCGTCTGAATGCGATAGGAATGGATGAGCATCCGGAACTCTTTCAACAATGGAGGGTGCCATGTCTCGGTCTAACCATTGTTGGTGAGTTGGACATCTCTGCAGTTGGTTATTTGAAGATCTGAATATTTGTAGGATGCGAATTGACGTTCTATGCTATCATCGCGATCGGCCATCAATTGAAGCTCGTTAGTCTGACACCAACGCTCTCGTGTATCCAATCGGCTTCTGATGGGCGCGACCGCGCATCACTCTATTTGGCCTTTACTGCAGCATCAGTACTCCAAGCTCGTATTCTCCAAGATGTCGAGAAACTCCTGGACAATCCCCCTTCTGGGCCAATCTTACGTTATGAGAATTGTTTTCCTGCAGTCTTCAAATTACGCAAATACCCACGCCTATCCGACGACTATTTCAATTTTAAGATTCAATTCTTATTTCCCGACCCACGACCTAACCGCCTCTTGTACGTCGCACGGACGCCAGACGATAAGATTGTCCTAATCAAGTTTGCTCGACGGTATTCGATCGAGCTACATGATTTTTGTCTCGGATTAGGTCATGCGCCACAGATTCTTGCTTTTGAACGGCTTCCTGGTGGGTGGTATGCTGTCGCGATGGAATGGATCGAGTCTGGACTCCCAATCACGCATTCAACCCTATCTGCTACTCGCCTAGACCGTTGGAAAAAAGAGCTTCAGGACCTCGTGGACAAGTTTCATTCGGCAGGCCTCGTCCACGGCGACTTGCGGGACGCAAATATCCTCTGCAAGGAAGAATCCATGTGGTTGATTGATTTCGATTGGGGTGGCAAAGATGGAGAAGCATTTTATCCTACTGCAATGCTCAACCCTGAGTTGCTGGATGGTAGGATGTCCAATGATTTAAGAATTACGAAAGAGGATGATGACCGGGTACTAAAGAAGACTCTGTCTAAACTCCAGGCCTTACTTCCATAGTTTATGATCAGTGGTATGTGATACAAGTCATGGCAGTGACGAGACATGTACATGTAAAGCTGAGCCTGTATTATTTGCTCAGATTCTGTAATGTAGCATACCAAGAACAGTAATAGTATTCTTTTCCCTAAATTTCAGATGTGGAAATCTGGAAAGTAGCGCAAAAAATTTTCGAGGCCGAGTCGTCTTTCCCGAATATATACGTCGGAATTTCCGGCCCGACACCGTGCAATACTTTCATGTTGGTGGACTTGCCCACTGGCGTCTCTCTAGATATTGACCTTTTGCAACCATTACGCCAGCAGAATGAAAGAAGAAGCAAACTAGCAGTACTTCTCCACCCATGGTCATGGCTGGGCGGGCGGATGAATGATCCGTAGGTCGACTGCCTCTTTGCCTCTCTTTTGCAGCTATCAACTGTATTGCGATAGAGTCTTAGCTTTGTTAATCGGGCCATTAAGAGAAAGAGGATTCCATGCATTGCGCTTCAACTCCCGAGGTGTCGGTTCGTCTACAGGTTGGGCTTCGTTCACTGGGACGAACGAGGGAAAAGACCTGGAAGCCCTTGTCCTATGGGTCCTTGGACATGTCACAGACGTGGAGTCCGTAGTTCTCATCGTGAGTTGCATCACCCGAGTCGAAGTGCAGAGCGATGAGACTTTGTACATGAGGGTTATTCACATGGAGGACTGATAGCTTCATTGCACCCAGTGCTTCCAAATATCAAAACCTCACATATTTTACTGTCGTATCCCTTGTCTCCAAGGGGATGGATTACGATGTTCAGCAGTGGCACGTATCAGGGTCAGCTGGAAAAGCTGGTACTGGAACGTGAATCGAATGTGCTCGCGATATATGGAGATGAAGATGAATTTACGTCTATATCGAAGTACAGAGCATGGTCGGAGAAACTGGGGAGAGGGATGACTGTTGTCGAAATAGCAGGTGGAACGCACTTCTGGCACGGGAGGGCAGGAAATGAGATGCAGCAGACAGTTATTGCATGGTTGTCAGCATGATTACGTATAAATTACTATAATATTAGCGTTCTCTTTTCCCGTCTCCGACTTGGTTTTCTCATCCTCAACATGTGCGTTCGCTTTCTACCACAAATCATCTGCTCACCCACTCTCTTAGGCCGCTGCCAGATGAGCGTCCTCGTCAGAGCGTTGCAAATCTTATTGGCCGTTTCGAGAATCAAACGAAACGCCAGGCGCCCTCTAATGGACTGCCTTCGCGCAGTTCAAGCGTTGTGTCCCACAATACCGGAGAGTCAGTAAATAATGAACCAAAGGAGAGGCGCGACTGGCCCCCAAAGTCGATCAGCGAGAGGATCGCATCCCTGGAGAACTTCCCTATCCGTCCTCGCCCTCCGTTGCCTGCATCACAATCTGCTCCTCAACCAAGCACAGCATCAGTGATGCTAGAGCGGAGCGTCTCATCTGGTCCATCAACCATTCCCCCCGCGGATGATCCGAACCCAGTCGTCGAAGCCGAGGCAAAAATCGAAAGTAAGGTTGATGCTGATAATGTCGCTGCGCCGGTCGCAGACCCTCCTCTCCCTTCTAAGCAAACACCTGCCCAGACGGGGGCAGGTAAATCGCTGGCGGCGCTTGCTAAACGCTCGCCGAGCAACACCTCAAAATCTCCTCCTCGAACGAACAACAAATTCTCAGTCCCCAGACATTCGTTGGGTGCTCCCGTCATCCAACCTCTCAAGCCTCAACATTCTGGTTTATCCACTGCATCTGTGGCTTCCACCAGGAAACCAACTTCCCCCACCAGAACAGCAGCCCGATCTACTGCCACTTCGGGAGCAGTAACTCGTCCGAAGACCCCTTCCTCGGGGCTTTTTGCGCCCACCGCTGCTTCTTTAGCCAAATCTCGTAACGTACCAGCCTCGACCCCTACGACTCCTGTCAAGAAGCCCACAATTTCCGCTAGCGCATCTGACCGGTTGAGTAAGCCCACAGCAGCATCCCTTTCGAGGGCGCGGACACCTGCCCCCCCTGTTCCTCAGCTCACTCGTTCTACTACAAAGCCCGCGGCAGCGACGCATACCACGACAAAGACCGTCTCCAAAGCTCCTACCACCTCTTCGGTAAAGAAACCACCTTCAGTTAACAAGTCAACTACACCTACCAAACCGGTCACTGGTGACAACGGTTGTGATGGCAATGTAGTTGGCCTTTCTGAGGTAGTTGAGAACCAAGAACCCATAAATGGCCATGCCTTGGATGTGCATTCGGAAGATGTGATCCCCCTTGAGGAAGCGTCAGGACAACCCTCCAAGCCCGCAGAAAGCGACGAACGCGAAGCAGAGAAAAGCTCGAATGATGCGATGGAAGATGTTGGACCAGAATCTGATGCTGATGCTTCGATGGACTTTGCGGACGAGGGTGCACCTAGTTCTCCGTCAGAAGTACCACCCGAACCCCAGGTCGGTATTGCCTCAGAGGAGCAGGCCTCCGAACAGGAATCAAAAATTGACCGAGGCGACGACATTGAAAACTTGGTCAATCTCCTCGAGTCTGCGTCCATTCGCAAAGACCGGCCCGTCAGTATTGCTAGCATTCCAGACGAGGTCCACGAGATACCCGACGAAGAGTAGACGATTATCGTTCAAGTTATATCCCGCACAACCGCCTATGATACAACAATGTATAAAACCGAACAGTTAGTTGATTTTCTTGATCACTCTGTTCAATTACTGACATGCCTTTCAGCATTCACTTTTTGATCCCGTTATTATGCTTATACGCTCGTTTAGTCGTTGCATCTCCTGCATATCTGCTTCTGTTTAAGTACTTTCTCTATTAAGCGCAAATCGTTTTTGGGACCCATCTCCTTGCTTCCGTTTCTTTGGAAATCTATGCTTCATACCCTTTACTTTAGTTTGCACAAGTTGTAATTAACGAAATTGGTAGTCAAGTCACACGCTCTGCCTTGGACTGACGCGTCATTGAATATTCACTAGCGCTACGCTATGTCGTCTTCATCCTCATCGCAAAAACCCGAGGAAGCCAAGGCTGTAGAGCAGCAGAAGCAAGATTCACTACCACAACTCGGGGGTCTTGAAGAAGACGATGAGTTTGAGGAATTCCCCGTCGCAGGTTTTACCTAACTGATATCTTCTCCGCGAACCTGAATTAATTCACATAACCCAGACTGGGACGATTCTGAGACAAATCTCGCGCACCTAGGTGGCTCTGCACCAGGGGCTGCAAAATCTGGAGGCGATAAGCTATGGGAAGACAATTGGGATGACGATGACATCGAAGATGAGTTCAGCGTGCAACTAAGGTGTGTATAGCCTGCGCCCAAAATGAAAGGTGCCAGCCTTTAATAATGACACGTTAGGAATGAACTGGCAAAGACAAAGGGCGCGACTGCAAGTGGCGATGCCATGGAACACTGATATTACCCAAGTCATAGAGATGTATGCTACATCCACAGTAGAACCGTATATCAATTCGTCATTGTATTATTGTCGTTCTGAAACTCTCGTTACACCAATACTTAACGATAACCGGGTGTGTTTCTACAAGCTACGCTTTCTTCTCCTCCATGGATGCAGTTTCAGCCTGGGATTCAGAATCTTCTTCAATACCCATTAGCGAAGTGTCATAGCCATGTTCTTCCAAGTATTCGCGGAACTGGACGGCATTCAGCAAAAGTTCGCACCTAAATGGTATACACTTTTACCTTGCGATCTTCTTCCGCCATGCCGTCATGACTGATCGGTTTGAGGAAGAAAAAAATGATGATTGCACTAAGTAGTGACAACCCTACAATAGTCATTTCAGTTTCACTGACAAAATTTTACTGGTGATTCTTACCGCTGCCAACCCAGAAGGGACCAGTGTTGCCACGCGGTGACTTGCTTCCCCCGAACGCTTCAAAAAGTCAGGACGCTGTGCTTCATTCTCATCAAATACGCTGACCATTTATCAATGGAGGGAATGCTGGGGAAATGAGTTTGAATTCTAGTAGAAGAACAAAATAATATGGCTCACCCCATGTGCCGCAAAATGCCCCGATCTTTCCGATCGCAGCAACCAGACCGTAGTATTGACCACGTACAGCAGTAGGACCTGTCTTACTTGCCAGAAGACCTAGGCAGTTGCCGGGGCCTGGAACCAGCTTAAATCGTAGCAAGCAGATTTAATAAATACACTTGCCAACTTCGCCAAAGCTCAGGAAAAGGCCATATATAACCTGGTAAATATTAAGTCAAGTTCAAAACGATAAGTACCAGCCTACTGCGAATGCCGCGATATTACTAGTGAGACTGCAAACCGGTAATTGGTCATTGGAAAATGTCCGGGATCATGATATCATACCGTTCATAACAACCGCTCATGACAAAGCCGAATAAAACTTGGATGAGGAGACCAAAGATCTACGTTGCTAAATTAGAATCTATATCACCAATTCATCCGTACTTTTACCATCGTGTACTTGGGCCCCAAATAATCGACAATAAAAGCGCCGCTTATTGTTCCTGGAACATCGTAAGTTATAGTATGGGTAGATGCATAGATCGCATACCGGGCATATAGAATAAACTAAATGGCAGAGACAATCAGTGCAAGAAGGCAGGGTCCAACCTCTAAACATACTTAATGACAACGCCCCAGCCGAGAACGACAGAGAGGGAATCTGATCCCCCAGTGATACTTTTGCTTATTAGTACACTTCGTCAATGCCCGCATTGTTTACTCACTCATTCACGATCACCGTGGAATACAAACTGAACTGTGTTTTGTCAGATAAGTAGATCGCTCATTAAAAATATCACGCTTACAGGGTACCTGATAACGCCCATTTCATAATTTAGTTCACAAGAGACAATTAAATTAGCGAGACACACGTAATGAAGTCATAGATGAACCTGAACAATGTTAGCTACCGAACCTAGACTCAGACTACCAACGCACCAAGCTAAGGCCAACGCCGTCATGGACACTCCGTATTTGCGGAAGACTAGCCAATAAGGAATGCGGGCGCGTTTCATGGAGTCCTTGCGGAACCGAGCTGGCTCTTCCATGTTCAGACGCCAAAGAAAGACGCCGAGAGCTGGTACCATCCCGAGGCCAAGTGACATCCTCCAGACAGCGCGAAGGTGGTGAGGTCCGAATCTTTGTATCATCATAAGAGCCAAAAGTATTTTGCACGGATTGAAAACGTACATCCAATAAAGGACTAAAGGAACAAACGACGAGAATACGAATCCCAGATCAATCATAGTATCTATGAACCGTGAGTCTCAACCGTGCATTCCCATTGGATTAACCTTAACTTGTTGCTAACGCAAACCAACGATGTTGAGCGTTCTTGCTGATGGAAGATCCTTCAGACTGTTCCGATGCGGAAACAGATCCGCTGGGGTATTCAGCTCCCAGACCTATACCGAGAAGGAAGCTAGCAATGCAGATGTTGTCAGTGGAAACGGGATCGCAAATGTAGCCCTCGACTAACCGCATGGCAATAAGCATGGCAAGCATCCCGCCGAGACTTCCGTTTGCACCTTTGGAAGCTGCTGACAAACCGGAGAAAAGGATAATAATGCTGATCGCGGTCATCTACTTTCAATCAAGACGATGTTTTGACCTAGGATTGCAGATGGTTATACCATGCCGAACTTTCTCCCAACCTTGTCGGATAAATAACCTATCAAAGACAAGTTAGACTCTCTCGGCATTAAATAATAGTAATCTGTACCGAATACCAACATCCCGACTACCATACCAGCGAAGCCCATGCTATAGAGAAGAATTGAATAGGTGTGCATTGTCAAGACACTCGTTCCGTAGATACGGCCCAAGACTATAAAGACACTTCAGAGTATTTCGGGGGAAAATAAAGATTTTTATAACTTGTGTTTACTGTATATCGGTCTGATGAGTACCCCGCTCCGTGATTATCAAAGCTAGGACGTACCACTTCCAATAGTGCCATTTGCATAGCCTTTATATGTTCTATTTACAAAGCAGGCGAGGAAAGGGTTCAGTTCGTACCATCGGAGAATAAGGCAGTCCCGCAACTAGAGAAATCTATCAGTATTCTCTTAGATCGAGGATTGTGACAAGACCAACGCGAAGATGAGAGATACGCCTTTGATGCGTTCTCGGAGCGACATAATCAACTGTTCCGCTGGGC
>WNGI01008200.1_pt1 | contig 11181 bp, 9 predicted proteins | sample 5400621 | NCBI WGS metagenome assembly WNGI01 (sample SAMN13153374, study PRJNA577476) | soil metagenome | isolation source: 20 cm soil or saprolite under Garry oak tree replicate 1 | place: USA:California | collected 2016-06-15
CTGCGGCATCTCTATGGCGCCGATCACGTCACCTATGTCCGCAACATCACCGACGTCGATGACAAGATCAACGATCGCGCCGCGCGGGATTTCCCGGGCATGCCGCTGAACGAGGCGATCCGCAAGGTCACGGAAATCACCGAAAAGCAGTTTCACGACGATGTCGATGCGCTCGGTTGCCTGCGCCCGACCGTCGAGCCGCGCGCCACCGAGCATATCGCCGAGATGCGGACCATTATAGAGAAACTGGTGCAGGGCGGTTTCGCTTACGTTGCTGAAGACCACGTGCTGTTCTCGCCGCAGGCGATGAACGCGGCGAATTCCATTCTGCCGCGCTACGGCGCGCTCTCCAACCGCTCGCTGGACGAGATGATCGCGGGCGCCCGCGTCGACGTCGCGCCCTACAAGCGCGATACGACCGATTTTGTCCTGTGGAAGCCGGCGAAGCCGGGCGAGCCGTCGTGGCCGTCGCCCTCAGGCATCACGGTGGAAGGCCGTCCGGGCTGGCACATCGAGTGCTCGGCAATGGCGTGGAAGCATCTCGGCGAACAATTCGACATCCATGGCGGCGGTATCGATCTGGTGTTTCCGCACCACGAGAACGAACTCGCGCAAAGCGCCTGCGCGTTCCACGCCGACCGCATGGCCAATATCTGGATGCACAACGGTTTCCTGCAGGTCGAAGGCGACAAGATGTCGAAGTCCGAAGGCAACTTCGTCACCATCAGGGAGTTGCTGGCGGACTGGCCGGGTGAAGTGCTGCGGCTCAGCATGTTGAAGACGCACTACCGATCGCCGATCGATTGGACGCTAAAAGGCATGGAAGAAAGCGCGAAGACGCTCGACGATTGGTACTGGATCGCTGCGGACGCCAAGGGGGAGACACCTTCGGATGCCGTCATCGAGGCATTGTCCGACGACTTGAATACGCCGCAAATGATCACCTCGCTGCACAGCCTGCGCAATAGGGCCGCGTCCGGAGCAGAACGAGATCGCAAGGAGTTTGCCGCTTCGTTGCGGCTTCTCGGTTTCCTGTCCGAAAGTGCGGCGGAATGGAAGGGCCGAAAACAGCAAGCGAGCGGTATCGATCCGAAACAAATCGATGGTTTGATTTCAGATCGCACCGCCGCGCGTGCGCGAAAAGACTTCAAGGAATCCGATCGCATCCGCGACGAACTCGCGGCGATGGGCGTGGTCATCAAGGATTCCAAGGACGGCACCACCTGGGAGATCGCGCGATGACGAAACCCGACACGCCGTTTCCAAGACATTGGCGCTACTACATCGCGATCAAATGGGCGGTGATCGCCGCGGCCATCGTGCTCGCCCTGAAGCTATTGGGAGTATTTTGAGGCAATGGGACAGGCCCTCCCCAAACCCGCGCTGCGGCCGTTTCTCGCTGCGGATACCCCCGTGCTGGCCGCAATCTTTGTTGCCGCGATCGAGGAGTTGACCGGCGACGACTACAGCGAAGCGCAGCAGCAGGCGTGGGCCAGCGCCGCCGACGACGAAGAGCAATTCGGCAAGCGCTTGGGCAGCGAACTCACGCTGATCGCCACGCTGCAGAATTCCCCGGTCGGATTCGCCGCGCTGAAGGGCGCCGATCATATCGACATGCTCTACGTTCACCCCAGTGCGGTCCGGCAGGGCGTGGCCTCGATGCTCGTCGAGGCGCTGGAAAAACTCGCCGGCGGCCGCGGCGCCAAGAGTCTCACGGTTGACGCCAGCGACAACGTGCAGGAATTTTTCGAGAAGCGCGGCTACGTCGGCAAGCAGCGCAACACCGTAGGAGTTCCGACATGACTCGCGAACGCCTCTATCTGTTCGACACCACGTTGCGCGACGGCGCGCAGACCAATGGCGTCGATTTCACGCTCCACGACAAGCAACTGATCGCGCAGATGCTCGATGAACTCGGCATCGATTATGTCGAGGGCGGCTATCCCGGCGCCAATCCCACCGACACCGAATTTTTTGCGCAGAGGCCGAAGCTCGATCACGCCAGCTTCACGGCGTTCGGCATGACCCGGCGTCCCGGCCGTTCGGCGTCGAACGACCCCGGTCTCGCGGCGCTGCTGGAGGCCAAGGCAGATGCGATCTGTTTTGTCGCGAAATCATCGGCCTATCAGGTACGCGTCGCGCTCGAGACCACCAATGAGGAAAACCTGGCATCGATCCGCGACAGCGTGAAGGCTGCCAAGGCCGCCGGCCGCGAAGTCATGCTCGACTGCGAGCATTTTTTCGACGGCTATAAGGAAAATGCCGAATTCGCGCTGGCCTGCGCCAAGGCCGCCTATGATTCCGGCGCCCGTTGGGTGGTGTTGTGCGACACCAATGGCGGCACCATGCCGCACGAGGTCGAGACCATCGTCACCGAGGTGGTGAAGCATATCCCCGGCGACCACGTCGGCATTCACGCCCATAACGACACCGAGCAGGCCGTCGCCAATTCGCTGGCCGCGGTGCGCGCCGGGGCGCGGCAGATCCAGGGCACGCTGAACGGCCTCGGCGAACGCTGCGGCAACGCCAATCTGTGTTCGCTGATTCCGACCCTGCGGCTGAAGCGCGAGTTTGCCGATTGCTTCGAGATCGGCGTGTCGCCGGACAAGATGGCGACCTTGATGAGGGTTTCGCGGACGCTGGACGACATGCTCAATCGCGCGCCCAATCGCCACGCGCCCTATGTTGGCGAAAGCGCGTTCGTGACCAAAACCGGCATTCATGCCTCGGCCGTGCTCAAGGATCCGCAGACCTATGAACATGTGTCGCCGGAGGCGGTCGGCAATCACCGCAAGGTGCTGGTATCCGATCAGGCCGGGCGCTCCAACGTGATCGCCGAACTGGAACGGGCAGGCATTGCCTACGAAAAGAAAGACCCAAAGCTGGTCCGTCTGGTCGAGGAACTCAAGGAGCGCGAGGCCGCGGGCTATGCCTACGAGTCCGCCAACGCGTCGTTCGATCTGCTGGCACGGCGCACGCTTGGCAAGGTGCCGGAATATTTCCGGGTCGAACAGTTCGATGTCAATGTCGAACAGCGCTACAACGCCAATGGCCAGCGCGTCACGGTGGCAATGGCGGTGGTGAAGGTCGACGTCGACGGCGAGAAACTGATCTCGGCGGCCGAGGGCAATGGTCCCGTCAACGCGCTCGACGTGGCGCTACGCAAGGATCTCGGCAAATACCAGAAATACATCGAAGGCTTGAAGCTGATCGACTACCGCGTCCGTATCCTCAACGGCGGCACCGAGGCGGTAACGCGGGTGCTGATCGAGAGCGAAGACGAGCAGGGCGAGCGCTGGACCACCATCGGCGTGTCGCCCAACATCATCGACGCGTCGTTTCAGGCGCTGATGGATTCGGTTGTTTACAAGCTGGTGAAATCCAACGCGCCGGCTTGAGCATTTGATGACTTTCGCCGTCATTGCGAGGAGCGAAGCGACGAAGCAATCCATACTGTCGCCTCGGCGGAATGGATTGCTTCGCTTCGCTCGCAATGACGGCAAAAACCGGCGGAGCACTTCATGATCGACCATGTCTCCGTTGGCGTCAGCGACCTCGAACGCGCCGCGCGATTTTATGAACTGGCGCTGGCGCCGCTCGGGCTTTCGCGACTGGTGGCGCGGCCGGCGACGATCGGTTTCGGCAAGAGCTATCCCGAGTTCTGGATCAACCTGCGCACCGGTATGCCGCCGGTTCAGCCGGGGAGCGGCGTCCATATCTGCCTGCGGGCCAAGTCGACCGGCGACGTCGATGCGTTCCACGCCGCGGCGCTGATGGCCGGAGGCCGCTCCGACGGCGCGCCGGGTCTGCGTCCGCACGACCGGGTACGCTATTACGCAGCGTTCGTGTTTGATCCCGATGGCAACCGCATTGAAGCGGTGACGTTCCCGAAGGATGATGCAGAAGCACCGCCACGATAGTTCGAACCGCTAGCGCATATTCCGCAAAAGCACGCCCCGGACCTGATCCGAGGGGCGCAAGATATTCAAGATATTAAAGCCGTTGCACGATTTCCGGCGCCATCTGCTCGGTACCTTCAGGCGCGAGGGCCGCGGCGGCGCGCAAGCTCGGCAAGATATCCTGGACCCGTTCCGCCTTGAGAATTTCCACGGCCAGAGAGGGGCGAATGAATTCCGTCGCACGCATATGTGCGAGCAGTGCGAGCAGTGGTTCCCAGAAACCATCGATGTTCGCGAGCAGGACCGGCTTGGTGTGACGGCCGAGCTGCTGCCAGGTCAATTGCTCGACCAGTTCCTCCAGCGTGCCGACCCCGCCGGGCAGCGCCACGAACGCGTCGGAACGCTCGAACATCAGCCGCTTGCGGTCGTGCATGTCGGGCGTGACGATCAGTTCCTGAACGCGCGCCAGGGCGTTTTCGCGGGCAATGAGAAAGTCCGGAATAATACCGATAACGTTGCCGCCATGATCCAGTGTGGATTTGGCGATGGCGCCCATCAACCCGTTCGAGCCCCCGCCATAGACCAGGCTCACGCCATTCTCGGCGAAGATCTTTCCGAGCGTGGTCGCGCCTTCAACAAAGTGGGGATTGGTGCCTGGGCCGGAGCCGCAGTAGACACAGACAGTTTTGATCTTGTTCATGATTGGCATGTGGCATTGCAGCGTAAATCGGTCAAGTCCATTGAATTGGCGACGGTAGCTGAATTAATCCGCAAGTGTCTGAAAATACCGAAAGAATTGCTCCGCGAGGGTGCAAGCGGCGTTCAAACGCTCTATATGACGGGCAGAATGCAGATCAACCAAGAACAGGCGCGACAGTGATTCCTCAGGCTCTTATTGATGGCTCATACTGATTTGTCCAGAGGCGCCGGCGAAGCGCAGGCTTCTTCCGACAGGTCCATCGAACAGGCGACCCTGATCGGGACGCTGCTGCACCTGTGGCCGTACATCTGGCCCGGCGATCGCGTCGATCTCAAGATGCGCGTGGTCTGGTCGATGGTGCTGCTGCTGGTCGCAAAGCTCGCGACGCTCTCGGTGCCGTTTACCTTCAAATGGGCGATCGATGCTCTGACCGGCGCAGGTAGCGCCCCGGTGCAGCCATCGAACTGGACGATGTGGCTGATCGCGTCGCCCCTGATCATGACCGGCAGCTACGGCGCCATCCGCGTGCTGATGGCGATCCTGACCCAATGGCGCGACGGAATCTTCGCCCGGGTGGCGATGCACGCGGTTCGCAAGCTGGCTTATCTCACCTTCGTTCACATGCACGAACTGTCGCTGCGCTTTCACCTGGAGCGCAAGACCGGAGGATTGACGCGCGTGCTGGAGCGCGGGCGGCTCGGCATCGAAGTGATTGTGCGGATGGTGATCCTGCAACTCGCCCCGACCATCGTCGAGGTTTCGCTGCTGATGGGCGTGCTGCTGTGGCAGTTCGACTGGCGCTATGTGCTCGTTACCATGATTACCGTCGTGATCTTCATGTACTACACCTACGTTGCGACCGAATGGCGAATCGAGATTCGCCGCAAGATGAACGACTCCGACACCGAAGCGAACACCAAGGCGATCGATTCGCTTTTGAACTACGAGACGGTCAAATATTTCAGCGCCGAGGAGCGCGAAGCCACGCGCTACGACCGTTCGATGGAGCGCTACGAACGCAACAGCGTGAAAACCTATACATCGCTGGCGGTGCTCAATACCGGGCAGGCCGTCATCTTCACCGCCGGCTTGACAGCGACAATGCTGATGTGCGCCATCGGAGTCCGCAACGGAACCAATACGGTCGGCGATTTTGTCATGGTCAACGCCATGATGATCCAGCTTTACCAGCCGCTGAATTTCATGGGCATGGTCTATCGCGAGATCAAGCAGGCGGTGATCGACATCGAGAAGATGTTCAGCGTGCTGTCGCGGAATCCGGAGATCAAGGATGTTCCCGGCGCCAAACCGTTGATCGTGACCACAGGCAATGTGCGTTTCGACGATGTGCGATTTTCGTACGATCCCGAGCGTCCAATCCTGAAGGGTCTCAGTTTCGAAGTGCCGGCCGGCAAGACGGTCGCGATTGTGGGGCCGTCCGGCGCCGGCAAATCGACCATTTCGCGGCTGCTGTTTCGTCTCTATGACGTCTCCAGCGGCAAGATCCTGATCGACGGCCAGGATATCCGAAACGTCACCCAGTCTTCACTGCGGGCGTCGATCGGGATGGTGCCGCAGGACACCGTATTGTTCAACGACACCATCCGTTACAACATTCGGTACGGGCGCTGGGACGCTGATGATGCCGAGGTGGAACAGGCGGCGCAGCTAGCGCAAATCGACGGCTTCATCCGGATGTCGCCGAAGGGATATGAGACCCAGGTTGGAGAGCGGGGCCTTAAATTATCCGGGGGCGAGAAACAGCGCGTCGCGATCGCGCGCACGGTTCTCAAGGCGCCGCCGATCCTGGTGCTCGATGAGGCGACATCGGCGCTCGACAGCCACACCGAACAGGAAATTCAGGATGCGCTGGAACGGGTTTCGCGCAACCGCACATCTTTAGTGATCGCGCACCGGCTGTCCACGATCGTGGGTGCCGACGAAATCATCGTACTGGATCAGGGCCGTATCGCCGAGCGTGGAACTCATTCCCAGCTTTTGGCAACGGACGGACTTTATGCCAGTATGTGGAACCGGCAGCGTGAGGCGCAGGAGGCGCGGGAAAGACTGGCGCGGATCGCCGACGAGAATGAAGCGCCGAGCCGGGCGCCGCCGCCGGTCGACGACGTGCTGGTGACGCCGGCCGCGGCGGAATGAATGAGGTGCTGAGCAACACCGATGGCGTTCTCGACGCTATCATGCTCGCTTGCACCGACCCCTCTCCCGGCACGCCGCTTCGCGGCGCGCCACCCTCTCCCACAAGGGGAGAGGGGACAAAATGACAAGTGAAACTTGATGTCCATCACCAATTCCATCCGCGCGCAAATTCCGCCGATCCATCCCGAGGGCTATCCGTTTATCGGCGGCTTTGCGCTTGCGAGTCTGATTCTGTTCTGGATCTGGACGCCGCTTGGCTGGATCGGCACGTTGCTGACAGTCTGGTGCGCGCTGTTTTTCCGCGATCCGGTGCGGGTCACGCCGGTGCGCGAGGGCATTGTCGTGGCGCCGGCCGACGGACGCGTCTCGATGGTGACCCAGGTGTTGCCGCCGGCCGAACTCGGTCTCGGCGACAGGCCGCTGCCGCGCATTTCGATATTCATGAGCGTGTTCAACTGCCATGTGAACCGCAGTCCGGTAGCCGGGCGGATCGATCGGATTGCGTATCGGCCGGGCATCTTTATCAACGCCGAGCTTGATAAGGCGAGTGAGGACAACGAGCGCAATTCGCTCGTTATCTCGACACCGAATGGACGCATCGGCGTGATCCAGATCGCGGGGCTGATAGCGCGCCGGATTGTGTCGTTCGTGCGCGAAGGCCAGTCGATCGGCGCAGGCGAACGGTTCGGATTGATACGTTTCGGGTCGCGTCTCGACGTATATCTGCCCGAAGGTACCAAGTCGCTGGTCTCCGAAGGTCAGACCGCGGTGGCCGGGGAGACCATTCTGGCCGATTTCAAGCTTGGCGAGGGCGGCCGGACTTACCGCGCCGATTAACCATCGAGCTGCGGAACCGGCGGCTTATAGCCGCGATGGCGGAACAGGCCCGCGCTTGCTATATGTGGACCATGCAGATGCCCGCTGATCCCAAATCTCCGGAAATGCGACGCCGCCGGTTTCGGCCGATTCCGGTGCGTATGCTGGTGCCCAACGTCATCACCTTGCTCGCGATCTGCGCGGGACTGACGGCGATCCGCCTGTCCACCGAGGGACGGATGGAATTGGCGGTGGCGGCGATCGTGTTCGCTGCCGTGCTCGATGGCGTCGACGGCCGCGTGGCACGGATGATCAAGGGCCAGTCGAAATTCGGCGCAGAGCTCGACAGCCTCGCGGATTTCGTCAATTTCGGCGTCGCACCGGGTCTGATCCTGTATTTCTGGCAGCTGCATGACCTGAACAATGGCGGCTGGATTGCGTCGATGGTGTTCGCGATCAGCGGCGGCCTGCGGCTGGCACGTTTCAACGCGACCATGGACGATCCGAACAAGCCCGCGTTTGCGGCGAATTACTTCACCGGCGTTCCGGCACCTGCCGGCGCGATCCTCGTGCTGCTTCCGATCTACCTCGCATTCCTCGGCATGCCGACACCCCCGGCCACGTTGACCGCGCTCTATACGCTGCTGATTGCATTCCTGATGGTGTCGCGGCTGCCGGTATTTTCAGGCAAGACGGTGCGTTTGCGGGTGCCGCCGGAAATGGTGCTGCCGGTGTTTGTCTCGGTGATCTTCTTCATCGCGCTGTTGATCGGGTATCCCTGGCATATTCTGTCCGCCTGCACCGTGCTGTATCTCCTGAGCCTGCCGGCCGGATGGAAGTCCTACCGCGACCACCAGCGCAACGCTGCCGCTGTCGCCGAGGCCGCCGCAACGCCGGCCGATGCCGCCCCGTCAAATCCCGCCCCGCCGCTCACATCGGTGGTCTCAGATCCGGGGCAGGACAATCGGCCGGCCCGGCTGAACTGAGCGGCCCCGCGCGAAGTGCCGGCAACTCATTTTCAACTTTTGCCGATCGCGCTTTTGTCGGGTATAGCCAGACCAATGGACGGCTTCAAAATGGCCGTCTTCAAACAAGCCGTCTTCAAAAAAGCCGTCTTCAAAAAAGTCCTGCTGGAAATCTGGAGAAAATGCCGTGACCAATTCCGCATCCGCGCTGCTGCCTGCATCGGTCCTTGAAGCGCTGGCGCGCTACGACACCCCGACGATCTGCAATGCGATGGAGATTGTCGCGCCGGAGCGCCGCCTGATCGGCTACACGACAAAGCCATTGGTTTGTCCGTTCCCCGATCTGCCGCCAATCGTCGGCTATGCGCGCACGGTGACGATCCGCTCGGTCGTCGCTTCCGGGCTTCCGGCCGCCGAGCAGCAGAAGCGGCGGACCGCCTATTACGAATATGTCGGCACCGGCCACGGTCCGCGCATCAGCGTGATTCAGGATATCGACGGCCCTGACGCAGGCTATGGTGCGTTCTGGGGCGAGGTTCAAAGTTCGGTCCACAAGGCGCTGGGCTGTCTCGGTGTCGTCACTGACGGATCGATCCGCGACATCCCGCAATGGGCACCCGGCTTTCAGGCCCTCGCGGGCTCGATCGGGCCGTCTCACGCCTGGGTTCACGCCGAAAGTTTTGGCGGCGAAGTGCGCGTGGCCGGAATGACGGTGCGCTCGGATGATCTCATTCACGCCGACTGTCACGGCGCCATTGTCATTCCGCACGATATCGCCGCGAAACTGCCGGACGCGGCCGAACTCTGCGGCCGCCGCGAGACACCGATTCTTGAAATCGCCCGCAGCCCGTCATTCACGCTTGAGAAGCTGAAGGAAGCTCTGGCTCGTTCGGCCGAAATTCACTGACGGTTTTAGGGCGCTCGGCGGATCAGGGGCCCGCGAACTGTCCCAACCCATTGAAGCGCGCCTTCTGCTCGCTGCTCAGCGTGGCATAGAAGTCATCCAATGCCGGCTGCACCAGTTTGGCGGCCTGCAGCATGGCCGCGAGCCGCTTCTCCATCGCCTCCAATCGTCCGACCGGCGTGAGCGGCACGCTGTCCGGGCAGGCGGCTTGCAGCTCTTGAACCGCCTTGTCCGTCGCCCCGCTTAGGCGGTCGAGCGCGTCCTTTTGTGTGCTTGCCGGGCGTATCACGGCCTCAATCCGCGCGATCGGCAGGTTGGTCAGGCCAGACTTCGGCTCGCCACAGGTATCGGGCTGCGCGTTTGCTTCCTGCTGTGGCTGGCCCTGCGAACGCTCGCCGATATTGGGGCCGAGCGCATTGAAACGTGCCTGTTGCTCGTCGCTGAGCGAGTTATAGAACTTCTCCAGTACGGGCCGCACGATCCGCACAGCCTCGAGCGTGGCGCTGATGCGGTTCGTCATCGCCCGCAAGCGGCCGGGCGGAGTCATTGCATATGAATCGCCGCAGGATTCCTTGAACGCATCGGCAGCCTTTGCGGCCGCGCTCTTCAGCTCGTCGAGCAATGCGCGCTGCTCGGGCGTCGGCCGCACCGCCTGCACGATTGAAGCAAATGGCCAGGCGGTGATGCCCTTTTCCGGATCTCCGCACAGTTGCCTGAGAGCCTGTGGGCTCACGCTTGCACGTTCGCGCGGGCGAGAGCCGGTGATCGCGTCGCCGGATTCCGGATCACCTGGTCCGAGTCTGGCGTAGGCGGAATAGGGGCCATCCGCGCCCCAGAACACGGTATCGACGAAGTCGTCGTAAGCGTAAGCCCAATAGCCGGGGTCGTAGGCGTAGGGCCAGAACGTGTATTCGAAAATGTCGGAATAGGCATAAGGCCAGAACACGTGGCCGGCCCACGGCACAAACGCCGCGCGCAGGCCGTGCCGCCAGGCGTGGCGGGGAGCCCAGCCATGATGCCGATCCGCGCGAGCTGCCTCGGCCTGCCGGTCGGCACTGGCGAAGCGCGTTGCAAATCGCCCCCGTGCGGCAGCTTGCGCCGCGGCAGCATCGGCGGGGCGCGCAGCCGAAGGCGGTATTCCCAGGTGCTGCTGGCGCGCCAGAGTGCGTTGTTGCAGGCCCTCCTCGTGCCGGAGTGCGCGCTGTTGTGTCTGCAGCAACCGCTGCTGCGCGCGTTGCTCGCGCCGGCCTTGCGGCTGTTGTGACTGCAACTGCTGCACGCGCTGCTGCAACCGATCGATGCGATCCTGGCGCTGCACGCTCTGCCGCGAAAGGGTGTCGCGCTGCCGTTCCTGCGCGGTTTGCTGGAGCCGCTGCACACGCTGCTCGCGCTGAAGCTGGCGTTGTTCTGTCTGCAGCGACCGCTGCTGCAACCGATCGATGCGATCCTGGCGCTGCACGCTCTGGCGCGAAGGCACGTCGCGCTGCCGCTCCTGCCTGGTTTGCTGCGGCTGCCGGATGCGCTGCTCGCGCTGGCCGATCCGCTCCTGTTGCGATGGGCGCTCTCTCAGAGAGGGCGGTGCGCTCGGGCGCGAGGGTGCGGCGATTCTCGGCGCGGCCGGGCGCTGCGGTGCAGCGATGTGCGGCATCGGACGCGGCGCCATGGCCGGGCGCTGCGGCGGCGGCGCTGGACGGAACGCCGGTGCGGCGGGCCGCGCCATGGCCGGAGGTGCCGCAGGGC
>WNGI01011488.1_pt1 | contig 11181 bp, 13 predicted proteins | sample 5400621 | NCBI WGS metagenome assembly WNGI01 (sample SAMN13153374, study PRJNA577476) | soil metagenome | isolation source: 20 cm soil or saprolite under Garry oak tree replicate 1 | place: USA:California | collected 2016-06-15
GGCGGAGTACGTGCGCGGCGGGACGATCTGCCCGACCTGCTTCGAGATCCACGGCCGCCTGCGCGTGCGCGGGTTCCGCTCCGGCGTCTATGACCAGCTCTGCCCGTGCGATCCGGAGCCGACTCACCCACACGTCGGCACCTGGCGGGACTTCGACTTCAGCACGCTGATCGCGAGCAGGCGGGCAGCCCGCTTCTGCTTGTGGGCGCGCTCGCGCTGGCGGCGGCGCTGGTAGGCGAGCTCCTTCTCCGTCCGCGCCCGCGAGCCCAGGCGCCCCCGCCGCCGTCTGAAGGCGGCCTCGCGTCTGGCCTCCTCGGCGCCTGCGAGGGACCGCGCGACCGTCGCCGCTTCGGGGGCCGCCAGCGTCGCCGGGTGGGCCAGCGCCGAGCGCACGTCGACGGCGCCGAGCCGGTACCAGTGCCGTGCGCGCGCCGGTCCCGGACAGGGGTTGCGACGACTTCGCAGGACCATCCTCGAACGATCTTTCGACGGGCGCTGAAACACAACAACCTCGTCCTCGCCGAGGTAACGGCGCGGCGTTTGGCCGCGGGCGGCCAGCGCTTAGGAGGTGCCACTTAAACCTCCCCCCGCGACCTGCTTGCAAACAAGAATGACAGTGCTACTGTCGAGTGGCTTCGACCCGCGGCGTGGGAGGGCCGCTACCAGAACGCCTATTCAGATGCCCAAACTTCCGCTGGCGCCTGCTTGAGGTTATGAGCCTTCGTGTCGCACTCGTCGCCTCGCTCGCCCTGCTCGGTTTCGTGACGACGTACGCCCTGGCCGGCCGATCCCATGCGGCTACCGGAGCGACTACGACGATCCCCAACCCAGACCCGCCGCCGACGACGACGACGCGGCGATCTCCGCCACCGCCGCCACCGCCGCCACCGCCGCCGATGCGGACATCGACTCCTCCACCTCCACCTGCGACTTCGCCTCCACCTGCGCCTCCGCCTCCCCCGCCGACCGCGGTCGTCACGTCGCCTAGCTCGACCCCACCGCACCGGCGCGTAGTCCGCCACCACGCGCGGCGACAGGCCAAGAAACGGGCGACCGTCCTCTCTGCCGCCGCGACTTTGCGCCGGCCACCCGCGTTGCGACGCCAGGCGGCGGCCAAGGCGGTCGCGGTTCCGGTCGCCACGGTCGCCTCATCGCCCTCCCCCTCGATGTTACTGCCGCTCGTTCTCGGGATCGCGCTCGGGCTCTCGCTGATGATCGTCGCAGCTGCGCTCGCGCCGCCTTGGGCGATGCGAGGATCTGTCGCAGTCGTCGTCGAGAACCGACGTGAAACTCTCCTGTACACGGGGCTCGCGGTCGCGCTCGGTGTCGGCCTCGGCCTCGGAATCTCGTTGGTGCTCTCTTGATGCGCGTCCGCTTGTACGTCGCGGCGCTGGCGGCTCTCGCTCTCGGAGTTCCGTTCGCGGGGGGCGCGACAACGGTTCAGCCGCCGCCGCCCACGATCGACTCCATGCCGCTGAACCCGAGCGGGAGCGGCGACGCGAGCTTCACCTTCTCCGACACGGATCCGACGGCGACTTTCCAGTGCCATCTCGACAACGGCGGTTTCTCGCTCTGCGTCAGCCCGACGAACTACCAGGGTCTGAGCGACGGATCGCACACCTTTGACGTGAAGGCCCTCGACTCGCTCTTGAAGGGGAGCGACGTCACTTCCTACACGTGGACGATCGACACCACACCGCCGCCGCTGCCTTCGATCGACTCAGGACCTAAGAATTCCACGAATCAAACGACTGCGAGCTTCACCTTCTCCGACAGCGAACCGGGCGTCACCTTTAATTGCCGGCTCGACGCGGGGGCATTTCCGCCCTGCACGAGCCCGGCGAGTTACTCCAGTCTGGTGCCGGGACTGCACACGTTCTTCGTGAGGGCAGTCGACGCCCTCGGGAATGAAACCGATTCGGTCTCGTACGCGTGGACTGTCGATGTCACGCCGCCTCCAACGCCGACGGTCGATTCGAAGCCGCCGAACCCGAGCGGTTCGGACAGTGCGGAGTTCACGTTTTCCGATGCGGAAAGCGGCGTGAGTTTCGAATGCAGCCTCGACGCGGGCAGCTTCTCGAACTGTTCAAGCCCTCAGGACTACGCAAGTCTCCTCGACGGCAGCCACACCTTTGCCGTCAGGGCTGTCGATGCAGCGGGTAACGCAAGCGACCCTACGGCGCCGTACACGTGGATGATCGACACGGTCAATCCGGTCGTCACGCTGACGGACAAGCCGTCCGTCTTGACGAACCAGACGAGCGCCAGCTTCACGTTCTCGTCGAGCAAGCCCAAGAGCACGTACGAGTGCGAACTCGACGGGGGCGCGTTCATTCCGAACTGCTCAAGCCCTCAGCTCTACACCGGGCTCGGCGACGGCTCCCACACCTTCGGCGTACGAGCGACCGCAGTTACGACCGGTCCCCCGACGACGTACACCTGGACGGTCGACACGACCCCGCCGGAGACGGCGATCGTTTCCGGACCGCCGGCGGTCAGCAACAGCGCGTCGGCGACGTTCACGTTCACGAGCAACGAGCCCGGCTCGACGTTCGTGTGCACCCTCGACGCGGGCGGAATCAGCCCCTGCGCTTCGCCGCAGACCTATAGCGGCCTGGGGGACGGCGCTCACACCTTTGGAGTGCAGGCGGTGGATGCGGCCGGAAACGCAGACACGACCGCGGCCTCGTACTCCTGGCAGATCGAGGGAGTCGGGCCGGCGAGCGCCGACCACACCCCACCGGAGAACGTCAAACGGCTCAAGCGGGAGGTTGGGTACGGCGTCCTCAAGCTCGCCTGGAGGCGGCCGCCCGACCCCGACTTCGACCACGTCAACGTGTTCGTCTCGACGAACTCAAAAAGCCTGGCGCGGTCGCTCGTTTACAAGGGCGCGCGTACGAACTACACGGAGAAGCGCTTCAGGAACGGCCTCTATTACCGGTACGCGGTCGTCAGCTACGACCACGCGGGCAACGCCTCGCGGGGCGTTGCGGCGGTTGTCCGGCGAGCATCCTCTTGCGCTCGCCGCGAGACGGTGCGGTCGTTCGGACGCCTCCGCGCCTCGTCTGGGACGAGATCGTCAAGTCGACCTTCTACAACGTCCAGCTCTACTACGGCGCGCAGAAAGTCCTGAGCGCTTGGCCGAACCACGCGAAGCTCAGGCTCGCACGGAGGTGGTCGTACCTAGGTCACCGCTTCAAGCTGAGGAAGGGGACCTACCACTGGTATGTCTGGCCAGGCTTCGGTCCCCGTTCGAAGGGCCGCTACGGGCAGCTTCTGGGTCAGGGCAGCTTCGGTGTCTCCTGAGGGGTCGGGCGACCGGACTACGTAGCGACCACGAGCTCCCGATTGCGAACGAGGCGGCAGACTTCGTCCCCAGTGGCCGAAGATCCGCTCGCCCTCGATCTTGTCGACGAAGAAGACGGGCCACGCGCTCTCTCCGACGCCGAAAATTTTCGCCACTTCTCGGACGCATTTGGCTGAAACAAGCCGTTTCTGAAGCTGGCGGTCGCGCGAAAAGGCCCGCAATTACCGGCACGAGCGCAGCATCCAGGCGGCCGTGAACAAGGCGACGCGGTGTGATTGGGTACTCGTCGCGCCGGGGGTGTATCCGGGCTCGGTCGTGATCCGCACGCCTGATCTCCACCTACGGGGGCTGGATCGCAACAGGGTCGTCATCGACGGCCGCCACCGGAAGCGCGTGAACGGGATCGCGGTGCGGACGGGCGATGTCTGGGTGGAGAACCTGACCGTCCGCAACTTCGACCGCACGACGCCCAACGCCGAGCACGGCGGCAACGAGGTCTGGTGGTACGAGGCGCACGGCTGGCACGGCAACTACCTGACCGTCTACGACACCGGCCTGCTCGGCGGCTACGGCCTCTTTGCCGAACGAGCAGAGGGCGGCGAGTGGGATCACGTTTACGCCACGGGCTTCGACGACTCCGGCCTCTACATCGGCGCCTGCCGCGACTGCGAGGCGACCGTCTCGCACGCGCTCGCCGAGCGCAACCCGGTCGGCTACGCCGGCACGAACTCGGGCGGACACCTCGTCCTCGAGGACTCGCTCTTCCGCAACAACGCGGTCGGGCTCAGCCTCAACTCCTCGGAGAGCGACCCGCCTCCGCCACAGCTCGGCACCTGCGCCGCGAACACGAACCGGAGCGCGACGCCGACGATCACCTCGACCGCGCTCAGCCGCTGCACGCTCATCCGCGGCAACCGGATCGTCGCCAACAACAACCTGAGTGTCCCGGCGAACACCTCTAGCGAACGGCCCGGCTGGGGAATCGGGATCGTCCTGCTCGGCGCCTACGGCGACCTCGTCACGAAAAATGTCCTTGCCGACAACCGCACTGTCGGAGTTCTCGGACTCGAGTTCCCTGGTGGCGCCGGGCGCGGCGGGCGCCGGTTCACTTCCAACTCGCCGGCAACCGCATCGAGCGGAACGCCGTCACCGGATCCAGAATCGGCATCGCGATCGAGGGCGGCCTCTTCGGCTCCAAGCGGTCGACGAACAACTGCTTCTCGAAGAACCGCTACGCGAGCTCGCTGCCCGCCGACCTGCGGCCGTTCAGCTGCGCCAAGGCAAGGACACCGAATCCACCCAAGGCCGCGAGCGAGCGGATCCTCGCTCTGGTCGCGAAGCTCCACCGCCAATTCCTGTCCCGACGCGCCCACGGCCAGCCCGTCCCGCCGCCGCAACCGACGATGCCGAACCCGTGCACGGGAGCGCCGAGCAACCCGCTCTGTCAGAGCTGATGGCATGTCGTCTCTCCGCTCTTTATCGGCGACCGAGCCCGTGGCGCCCCAGCCGAGAAGACGAACGTCCGAACACGGGCCCCAGTCACGGCTCTCGATCGCGTCAGGGTGGCGGGATCGTGTCCGGGCTCAGCCTTGAACGGAATGTGAACCGCGCCCGTTTGGGCGGAGTCTGTGCCGCTTTCCAGCCCGCTCTCCCGTACGCGAGCGGATCGAGGCAGAGATGCCGCTCGGTCCCCTTGGCCGTCCCGAAGACTCGGCGGCGCTCGTGGCCTTTCTCTGCTCGCCAAGCGGAGGCTGGATCACTGGCCAAGTAATCCGCTGCGACGGCGGCTGGTCTTCGGCACGCACGCTCCGCATTGCCCGCGAGTCCGCGTAGGTACGCCACCTCCGGCAACTCCGCCACCGAACGAGGGGAACGGCACCGACCGTCATCGGCGGCTGTCCCAGCGCAGGATCGAGCGGCCGTCACCGGCTTCAGGCTCGCCCGTTCGTTCTATGGCGGGACGTAGCCGGCTCTGGCGTTGCAAATGAGGCGAACCGCGACAGCGACGCTACCCCGGGTTCTCAGCCGTGCCGGCGAGCGCGAAGCCGACGACGGCGCCGAGCGCCCCCAGGAGGGCGAGGTACTCGCCGGGCTCGAGCCCACCCGCGCGTGCGACCGGGGTCAGGAGCGAGCTGAGCGCCTTGCCGCAATGGGGGCAGTGGCCGCTGACCAGCAGGTCGGAGCCGCGCACGGGTTTGCGGCAGCGCGGGCAGGCGGCAAGCTCCTGCCGCGCCCGCTCGGCCAGCGCCCGGTAGCTGCGGGCGCTCAGCTCCTCCCGCGCCCGCGCCGCCTGCAGGCGCAGCTCGGCCTCGCGCAGGCGCCCGCCGTCTCGACAACTCGCTCCGTGCGAGCGCCAGCTCCCGCTCCAGCCCGGCCGCCGAGTGCTCCGCCGCGTTCGCCTACAGTCCCTGCTCGAGCAGCTCGACCAGCGCGGCCGTGAGGGAGAGACCGCGGGCGGAGGCGTGCGCTCGAGCGCCTCCTTTCCACACTGCCGGCCGACGCGCCCGGGCTGCTCTACGCACCGAAAGTAGGGTTCTGTAAAGAAAAGGCTCCTCCCTTTACAGGGGGTCCGAAATGGAGTAGAAGACTCGCGGGAAAGCAAGCGGTCCAAGAGAGGGGGAGACGTTGGATTCGCTTCGCGACCGAACCGTTGTGCTTTGTGACCCATTTCCGCTTTGGCTCGACGCGGTCGAGAGAGTGGTGGTGCGTGTCGGCCTGGAAGTAAGAGGCAAAGCGACCGATTTCGACGTTGCCCTGTCGTTGATCGACGAATACGAGCCTGATGTTCTGGTCTCGGAAATCGCCGTCATCGATAGCGAGGTTCGCGATGGATCCTGGATTCGGGACGCCCTCGCTCGTCATGAGACGATGAAGGCGATCGTTCTCTCCTCGGTGGAGGATCCGGCGGAGCGCAGTGCGGCCTTTGCGGCGGGCGCAGCGGCGTATGTATTGAAGTCGGCGCACCCGGAGGACTTCGCCCTTGCTGTGCGACAGGTCTTCGAGCACTCGATCTCATTCGCTCACAACGTCCATCATGCGATCGAGCGCGCTTCAACGTCCGCGGCGACAACCTGCGATCTCACGCCTCGTGAGACGGAGATACTCCTGCTCGTGGCGGAAGGGCATTCGAACTCGAAACTTGCACGTATGCTCTGGGTGACCGAGCAGACGGTGAAGTTCCATCTGTCGAACATCTATCGGAAGCTCGACGTCTCGAATCGCACGGAAGCGAGCCGATGGGCGCAGATGCACGGCTTGTTGTGCCCGACCGTCGCGCCGGAGGCCGTCGCGCCGGAGGCCGTCGCGCCGGAACAGGCCGCTTAGTCGTCTGCGCGGACGAGGCGGCTAGCGGTCGGTCGAGAGCTCGCGGCGCAACCGGCTGGCGTACCAAGGGTCAGCCGCACCGTCGAACTTCCATCCGTCCGCCAACAACGCCTGGAGCAACGCGAGATGCGCAGCTTCGGTCGCCTCGGTCCGCTCCGGCGCCCCATTTCCTCGTAAGCGGAAGCGCGGAGATTCCGCGACGGCGAATTCCTCGTCCGCTTCGGGCTGCTGGAGCCGAGCGTAGAAGCATGACTTCGCATAACCTCTCCAGACGGCGATCTGACAGAGCTCGTCGAGGGGTTCATCCGGCTGCGGTTCCTCCGGCAAGTTGGGCGGATGCTGCTCCGCGACCGTCGGGGCACCGCGGGTGGCCATGGCGGCCCCCGCAACGAGCGGCGCGTTAGGCACCGGCTCCGGCATCGGCTGAACCTCAGGCTCGACGGGCGTCTCGATGAGGGTTGATCCGGCGTTCGCCGTGGGGTCCTCCCAGGGCAGCAGCACTTTCCGGCTTCGCCGCCGCCGACGAATAGCAGCCGGTGACCATCGATTGCGCCCTTCGGGGGAGCGGATGACCTTCAAGGCGACGACGGTTAGAACTGCGGCGGCGAGAGCGAGGAGGAAGAACGGAGACCAGATCCCCCTCGACCTGCTGGCCGTCGGGCTTTCAGCATTGCGTCCACTGGGAAAGACGGGCGTCGTCTTGTCGACGCGCTGCGCTTGGTGCCTTGGTTTCGAAACGCGCTTGCGATTCTTCCGATGCGCTGCAGGACGGTGCGTCGCCCGGCTCGCGTGACCCACGGAGCTCGGTGGTGTTGCGGGTGCCGTAGGATGAGAGACTGCGGGGTCGGGGGGCGCCGATTGCACAGGCTGTTGGACCCGGTCCGGAGCCGGCGCAGGTGCCGGTGGAGGCACGGGCGGGGGATCCGGCGCCGGAACGGGGCCGACCGTGTTGGTTGGCACCGTCACCGGCGGCGTAATGTCGTCTGCGAGAGCGGACGCTGCCACAAAGCCGATGATCGAGACGGTCGCGAGGACGGTCGCGGTGCAGGCCAACGCCTTGAGATGGTGTCGAGTCGTCGTGCGCATCCTCAGCGCCTCACGACGAACGTGCTCTGTCCGAGGAGGAGGCCGTACCGATTGGCCGACGGCGATCCGTACCCGGACCACACAAACCAGCGGTAGAGATTATCGCTGTCCGTAGCCGTTGGAGTCGGCCACGTTGCGACAGCGCCGCTCGGCGAGGTCGCTTCGAGGGGGCCAATGTCAGTTGGGATGCCTTGGAGCGTCGGGCTGTCGGCGTTCGCCGAGGACGCGGCGGAAAGCAGGCAAGCCGCGACAGCAAGGACGACAAAGCAGAGGTGCCCCATGCGCTTGCCGCTCAACCCCCACCCCGGCATGCCCAATATCATCCATCGCCGGCGCGAGCGCCACTACTGACCGTCTGGCTAGGTCGTCGGTGGCGTATCGGATGGCCGCACGGGCACGACTAGCGGGCCGGACCTAGCCGCTCTCCGAGTCGCGAGGCGTAGCGTCGTCGAGCAAGCCGGTCAGCTGGGCCCAGCGTCCGGCTTCCGTACGGTTAGCCACACCCACCTTCCGGTAGATGTTCGATAGGTGGAACTTGACCGTCTGCTCCGTCACCCAGAGCTTGCGGGAGACCTCGGCGTTCGAGCGTCCCTCGGCGACGAGCCGAAGGATCTCCTGCTCGCGCTTCGTCAGGCCGTGGCCCTCCGGCCTCGGCGGAGCCTGTCGAGAGGTCGCCGCCGTTTCGCTCGAGCTCAGGAAGACGGAAGTCTCGAATCCTTGTCGGATCGCGGCGCGAATGTCCTCGTGGTGCGTGGTCTCGACGATGTAGGCGTACGCACCCGCTGCCAACGAGGCGTCTGCCTCAGCCTCGTTGTGAGACTGAGCTAGGACGACGGCTCGGAGACCTGGAGCGGCCTTTCGCGCCCGCTGAACGCAGTCGATACCACCGGGTCCGCCGAACCTCGCAGGTGCCGCGCCGGCCACGAGAAGATCAGGTTGCTCGCGCTCGACCAGCGAAACCGCCTCCTCCACGGAGTCAGTTGCCGTCAGCACCTGGAACCCCAAGCCGAGCAGGATGTCTTGAAGAACATCGCGCCACGACGGGTGGCGGTGGACGACGACAGCTGTTTCCCTCGTGAGTCCTTGCAAGTTGACTTGCGAGGAAGTCCCCACCTCGGTTGCTCCCCCAAGTACCTATCTAGGGTATATAGCTGACGCTGAGCCATTTTCCCCGTTTTCGGACTAGCCGTTCGGCGAGTATGGGCTCGAAAGCGCCTAGAGCCGGCGACCTCTCGATCGGCCGTCGCGGTCTCGCCGAGAGAAAGCCGCGCCTCACTCGCCGTATCACGAACCAGGCTCCGCAGTACGATCTCGGCTGATGGAGCGAAGATCCGTGAGCCCTTGTGCAGGCGACGACTGAGACCGGCTCATGCGAGGGATCAACCAGGTGGCGTCAGCTCTGTGGCGGAGGAAGCTAATCGCGCTTTCCTTCGACGACGGACCCGATGAGAAGACGGCTGAGATCCTTGCTCTCTTCGCGCAGTACGAGGCGCTAGGGACCTTTTTCGTGCTTGGGCGGCAAGTGAAGGGCCGAGAGGAAGTCCTCCGATTTGCCGTGAAGGCAGGACATGAGCTCGGAAACCACACCTTCAGCCATCCGCATCTCGAAACCCTGGAGCCGGCGCAGATCGAAGACGAGCTAGCCCGCGCTTCCGATGCTATCGAGGGCGCAGTCGGACTCCAGCCCCGGCTGATGCGACCGCCATACGGATTCGGCGCGCTCCGGGCCGCACCGGTGGCACGTCGATTGGGAATGAAGACGGTGCTATGGTCGCTTAATCCAAAGGATTGGAGCGACTCGGACCCGGATCGGATCAGCGAAGCGATCGTGACCGGCGCGCGCCCCGGCGCAGTCGTCGTTCTTCACGACGGTGCCGCCCATGGCGGAGATCGGTCGCCGACGGTCGCTGCGCTGAGAACAGCGGTGCCTCAGTTGCGAGACCAGGGGTACAGATTGGTGACCGTATCGACGCTGCTCAAGCGGGCACCATGGGCGACGCGGACTGCCGTGCCGCGAGGGCCCTTTCGAAGGATCGTCGAACGCGTCCGACGCTGGGTTCGAGCCAACCCAGGCGGAAGCGATGAATGACCACGCAGGTACGCGCCTGGACGTCTTGACGACAGAACGGTTGGATGAGCGCATAGCGACCGACTTCACCGCCGTCAGTTGATGCTCGTGGCTGAGCGGCTGCGCCTGGACGAGAACTGCGGGCCGACCCGGATTGGCCCGTCCCGAACGCTGCTTCCGTGAGCACCGCCCGGGCCGTAGTCACGGCGGTCGAGGAAATCCTCGATGAGGTGCTCGGTCGGTGGATCCCGCGTGGGGGGACGGTCGCTCTCCTAGACGTTCCGACCCATACCAACGTGGGCGATCACGCAATCACGCTCGGCGAGCTCGCGTACATCCGCCGCACCGGGAACGCGGTGAGCTACCTCTGCACCCTCCACGACTACTCAGCAGCCCGGCTGCGCGAGCGCCTCAGGGACGGCGTGATCCTGATCCACGGCGGCGGCAACCTGGGCGACCTCTGGCCCCATCACCAGCGGTTCCGTGAGCGCGTGCTCGCCGAGTTCGAGCAGGCCCGCGTCGTCCAGCTCCCCCAGTCGATCAAGTTCGAGAGCGACGAGAGCCTCGAGCGTGCCCGCAGGGCCTTCGGCGGCCACCCGGACTTCACGCTGCTGCTGCGGGACGCGGAGGCCCTGTCCTTCGCCAGGCAGCACTTCGACTGCCGCGTTGAGCTGTGCCCCGACTCGGCCTTCGCGCTCGGTGCGCAGGCGCGACGCCGCGACCCCGACGTCGACGTCCTGGTCCTCGCCCGCACCGACCACGAGACAACCGCTCCACTCGAGCTCGAGGCGGGCGGGTCTATCGAGACCGTCGACTGGCTGGGGGACCCCTCGCGCACGTTCCGGGCTCTCCGCCTCGGCGGAGGGCAGCTCGGGGCCAAGGCGCGCAGGGCGCGGCTGGCGTTCGCGGTCGCCTCGCCCCTCGTCCGCCGTGCCTACGAGGCGCTGGCCCGCGACCGGCTCGAGTTCGGCCTGTCACTACTCAGCCGCGGCCGCACGGTGGTAACCGACCGCCTGCACGGCCATATCCTCTGCACTCTGCTCGGGATCCCCCACGTGATCTGCGACACGGGCTACGGGAAGGTCGCCGGCTTCCACGCGGCCTGGACCGCCGGCTCGCCGATCGCGACGGTCCGCGAGACCCGCGAGGAGGCGATGGTCGCCGCACGCGAGCTGGCTTCGCGAGACGAGGCTGGCCCCGTCCCGAACCGTCTGATCTCGAACCTGGATAGACACGAACCTGGATGAACCGCTCGACCAGCCCTGCCCTACCCCGCACGCGACGCGCGCCACTTCCCTCACGGAAGGGCTGTTGTCGTCTACGGCGCCAGCGGCGTCCGCGTCACCGTGCGGAATGTCCGGCGCGCGACACACGGGCCGGAAGCCCGCTCGTCGTT
>WNGI01009495.1_pt1 | contig 11180 bp, 8 predicted proteins | sample 5400621 | NCBI WGS metagenome assembly WNGI01 (sample SAMN13153374, study PRJNA577476) | soil metagenome | isolation source: 20 cm soil or saprolite under Garry oak tree replicate 1 | place: USA:California | collected 2016-06-15
GGCACCGCTGCCTTCGTTCGAGACGGTGTCAGACGTTGCCCCGGAGCGCCCGACCCGGGCCGTGACCACACGGGCCTACGAGCCCGGCACTCCCCGCGCCCCGCCCGCCTGATAGGAGCACGCCGCAGGACGAACGACGCGAAGCTCTTCGTCTGCGGTGTGGTCCCGCTCGTCATCTGACCATCGGCAGCCTCGGCTGAGTCTCGGGCAGTCGGCGCCGGCCGTGAGACGCGAAGACGACATGCAGCTTTCACAATGTCGGTTTGCAACGAGGAGACCTGCAATGATGCGGATCTCGAGGATGCCAAAGCTCAGGGGATGTTCAAAAGCGACAATGCTCGCGTCGGTTTTCACGCTAGTGCTGTTCGCCGTGTTGCTGGCAACGACCAGCGCCGCGCTCGCTCAGTGCACCGGTCCAGGGGCACCGACCAATACGCAAACCAGATGCCTGACCGCGGTCCAAATTCCCGGCAACCCGATCAGGTCGTTCGACATCAGCTGGGTCAATCCGGATCGCGCCGAATACTATCTCGCTGAACGCACGAACGCGGGCATCGTGGTCATCGACACCCATCACCTCACGTTCAAGCGGTTGATCGGTGGCTTCGTCGGCATCAGGAACAACCCGACGACCGGCGCCGTGAACAATAATATCTCGGGACCCGATGGCGTCACGTCGCATAACCGGTGGCTCTATGCCGGTGACGGTGACAGCACGCTCAAGGTGATCGACCTCAATGCGCCCAACGCCTCCGCCATCAAGCAGACGATCAAGACCGGGGGCACCACGCGAGTCGACGAGATGGCGTTGAATACCGAGGGCACGTTGCTGCTCGCCGCGAACAACGCCGAGGATCCGCCCTTCGGGACCCTGTTCAGGGCCAATGGCGATGCCGGCACGAGCGCGACCAGCATCATCGCCCGGATCCAGGTCGACAACGCGATCGTCCCGGCGGGCCCGGGACTGTCGATCGAGCAGCCGGTCTGGGAACCGCGCACGCGGCGCTTTTATACGTCGATCCCGCAGATCGCTAACAATCCCACGGGCTGCACGTTCGGCGGCCCCACTTTTTGCCAGGGCGGGTTGCTGATCGTCGACCCGAACAATCTGCCGCCCTCGACCTCCACGGTCATCATCGATGGTAAGTCGGTCCCAGTGGTCGTGATCAAGGCTTTCGATGCGACCACCAACACCGGAGTGTTTCCGTTGAACGAGTGTGGACCGAACGGTGCCACGGTCGGACCGCATGCCAATCTGCTGCTGGGCTGCACGCCGCAGAACGTCCCGACCAACCGGAGCACGCTGGTCATCAACGCCCAGAGCAAGAATTTTGCGAACATCGGCAACATCACCGGCTCCGACGAGGTCTGGTTCAACGAGGGCGATGGGCGCTACTACACGGCGTCCAACAGGGATTGCGGAAAGCCGGGCGGCTGTCCGGCTCCGGCCGGTGGGGCCGTGCTCGGCGTGATCGACGCGGAGACCAATCTCCTGATCGAGAAGATCCCGCAAGGGCAAAACTCGCATTCAGTGGCGGCTGACTCCAAGCGCAACCTCATCTTCGTCCCGCAAACGGGACCGACGACCACCCCGGGACTCGCTATCGGCGGTGACACCACGACCGTCGGCCAGCTCATTTGCGGCAGCGTCAACGGGTGCGTCGCTGTCTACATCCACGACGTCGACAGAGACGAGGACTTCGCCGACCATGACCGGGACCGGGGGGACCGGGATCACGACCGGTAAGGTCATGACCGGGACCGGTAACGCGTAGTTTTCGGCGGCATCGGTGGGCGCTGGACCGCAGCGCTCGCCGATGTTCTTTTTCGGTTCGCCGTTCACGTGGCTGGCGTATTCTTGCCGGCGCCGGCAACGAGGAGGGTCACGTGACTGACTGGCCGCGATGGCAGACGGGGCTTCGCCCGGGTGAGGCTACGGCACGCTTGAGGCTTACCTTCCCACCTCGCCTCTCGCACCTGTTCCTGACACTGCGCGCGCGCTCGGCCCGCGGGCGCCGATGGGCGGCGACGCTCCTGGCGCTGGCGCTCGCTCGCGTGCCGTCGTTTCCCGACGTGCGAGCGGGGTGGGCGATGTCGCGGCCCGTGCTCGTGCTCAACATCCTGATGGCCGGCCTGTCGGTGTTCTTCCTGGTCCGGATCGCGGACGCGGTCTTCCGGCCTGGCCCCGCGCTTCCGCTTCGCGTCGCCAGCTCACCGGCTCCGGTCAACGTGGCGGTGGCCGACAGCTCGCGCTCGAGAGCGGCCTACGACCTGATCCCGGCCCGGAATCTGTTCCACCCGGATCGCGCCCAGCCAAAACGCTCCGACGCCCTCGGCGCATTGCCGGTCGCGCCCGCCCTGCTGCTGTACGGCGTGGTGTGGAGCGAGGAGAACCCCATCGCCTACGTCGAAGATCCCTCGACGAAGAAGATCTTCGGCTACAAGCGGGGTGACGCCATGGCCGGGGGATACGTCGACCGAATCGAGCCCGATCGAATCGTCATCCAGCGCACGGGCGGCCCGGTCGAAATCCTGCTCCGCGCTCCGAACAAGCCGCGGCCGGTGGCGGCCGCGACACCGGCGCCCGAGAACGCCACGACGCTTTCGCCCTCACAACCGGCGTCCCCGTCGCCCGGAATCCCGCCCGGTATTTCTCGTCGCATTCCGAAAGACTAGCCGGCGCGCTCCTGATCGCAGAGGTCGAGCGCCGTCAGCGCGTAGAGCTGGGCGCCCGTCACCATGTCGGCGATCTTCATGCCGAAGTTCCCCCCGCCCACGCTGATGCCGGGGCCATACGTGACCGCCGGAATCCGCATCTCGTTGAAGCAGTTGATGTCGCGCCACATGCTGGAGAACGGCGGTGACGCCGGCTTGGGTGTGCCGCCGAGCACGGCCTGGTGGGCTCGGGTAATGGCAGAAGCCAGCGGCTCGACCTTCTTCGGATCGGCCTCGAACGCGGGCCGGTACGTGTAGAGCTCCACCTCGCCGCCGAGCCCCGCTCCGGCCACGAGCCGACGCAAATCCTCCCGGATGTCGAGCGGGTTCTGCACGGGCGTGATCCGGACGTCGAGGTAGATCGCACACTGCTGGACGGTCTTGGTGATCTTGTAGGGGACGCCGCCGCGGATGGCGCCGATGTTGACACGGGGGACGATCACACCGCCCGGGCATTCGTAGCGATTCCGCTGCTCGTATTCGTAGGCCCACTCCTCGATGCGCTGGATCAGCGGGGCCATGCGGACGATGGCGTTCGGATTCTTCTCCACGGGTGTCGGCCGCGAGATGTAGGGCGTGTAGATCGGCAGGTCGTTGCCGAAGACCGTGACCTTGAAGAACGCCTTGCCGGCCTCGACGCCGACGATGCCGAAGTCGGTGCCTTCCGCCACCAGCGCGTAGTCGGCCACGCCGCCGTGGGTGATGGCGAAGCGCGTCCCCGGTTCCTTGGCCAGATAGGCCGGCGACTGGAACTCGTCGACGGGCTCGACGCCGATCTCGCCGACGACCGCCATGAGCAGCAGATCGCCCTTGAGCCTCACGCCGCTGTCCTTGATCGCCTTGGCGGCCAGGAGCCAGGTGGCCATCGGGCCCTTGTCGTTGCAGATCCCGTTGCCGACCAGCACGTCGCCCTCGCGCCAGGCGGAGTGAAAGACCGCATCGGCGGCGCGCCGGGTCGTCCACCACTCGTCCTTGTGAATCGTCGTGTCCATGTGACTGTTGAAGACCAGGCTCTTGCCCTGGCGACTGCCGGGCAGCGTGCCGAGCACGTTGGGTCGGTCGGGCATCAGCGCGATCTTCCGCGCGGCGAATCCCTCGCGCGTGAGCCAGTCGTAGACGTACTCGCCCACCGGCCCCTCGGCACCGGTGGGGCTGTCGATGTTCGCCAGGTCGAGGGCCACCTTCACCAGCTCGTCGACGTCGATCTTGTCCAGCACGCTCTGGGCACGTGCGCCGATGTTCATGCGCGAGACTCCCTTTCCGTACGAACGGCGAAGCGGGGTTCGGGTGCGTTGCTCTGGAGCATCCGCTGGATCTCGGCGCGCAGGCTCGTCACCGCCCCGACCGGCCACGTCTTGAGGTCGATGTCGGCAAGGAGCTTTCCCGGACGCCCGAAGACGAGGATCCGCCCGCCCAGCTCGATCGCTTCCTCGAGCTGATGCGTGACCAGGATGGCCGTGTTGCCCGCGGTCCTCGCCAGGTCCACGAAGGCCGTGCGGAGCGCGGCAGCCGTGACTTCGTCGAGGTGACCGAACGCCTCGTCGGCCAGGAGCAGCGCGGGCTCGATGACGAAGGCGCGCGCCAGCGCCACGCGCTGGCGCATGCCTCCCGACAGCTCGTGGGGATACGCCTGCTCGAAGCGCGCGAGCCCGAGCCGATCGAGCCAGGCCCGCGCGCGCTCGACCTGATCGCTTGGCTGCTGCCCCAGCAGCTCGAGCGGCAGCCGCACGTTGTCGATCGCCGTCCGCCACGGCAACAATCGGTCCTGCTGGAAGACGGCGGCGAGCACGCCGCGGAAGTGATCGAACTCGTCGTAGGGCGCGCGCCCGCCGATGGCGATGCGGCCATCGGTGGGACGATCGAGGCCGATGAGGAGGTTCAGGAACGTGGACTTCCCGCAGCCGGTCTGGCCGACGATGGCCACGATCTCGCCCTGGGCGACGACGAAGTCGAGACGCTCGATGGCCACCACCGCCTCACCGGTGCCGGTCTGGTGGAAGACCTTTCGCAGCGCCTTGACCTCGATCGTTCCCGCGCTGGTCATGCCCGCCAGCGCAGCACGCGTTCTTCGACGCGGGTGAGGACGGCTTCGGCCAGAAACAGGATGACGACGAGGATCAGCGTCCAGGCGAAGACGTCGGACACCGAGAACAGCTCCTGGGCGACGACGAGGCCGTAGCCGATGCCCGTGACCGCGCCCACCAGCTCGGCGATGGTGACGACCCGGATGGCCAGGCTCAGGTTGATCTTCCAGCTCGTGAGGATGGCCGGGACTGTCGCCGGCAGCACCAGCTTGGTGAACGTCTGAGCGCGCGTCGGCCGGAAGGAGCGCAGCATGTCGCGCAGATCCTTTGACACGCCCTTCATCGCATCGAGCACGTCCACCAGGAACACCGGCGCGCACACGACGACCAGCACGAAGGCGATGCGGAACTCCACCCACTTGAACCACAACACCGCGAAGAGGATCCAGCAGACGACCGGCACCGCCATCAGCAGCCGGACGATCGGACGCCCATAGCGCTCGACCGCCACCGACGCATACATGACGACGGCCAGGCCGAGCCCGAGGGCGAACGAGATCACCAGCGCCCCCACCACGCGCGCCAGCGTCACCAGGACGAAGTCCATGCGCAGCGTGGCGAGGCTCTTGAAGATCCGCCCCCACCCCGGCACGATGAACGGGGGCACCAGCAGCGAGACGATCTCCCAGGCGATCGCGAGCACCACGAGCGCGACCACCATCTCCCGCGGAAACCGAAACGGGGCTCGGGCCTCGAGCGCCTCGACCGTCTCACCGCCGATCGTGTCGCCGGGCTTCATCAGGGTTTGTAGATCGCGGCCTCGTCCGGCAGCTTCGGCAGGTAGCCCGAATCCACGGCGACCTTGAACATGTCCCAGATCACGGCGCGCTCGCCTTCCCAGGCGGGCAGGACGTCGTAGACGAGCCGGCCCGACGTGACGGCCTCCTTGAACACGCCAGGCGGCAGCTTCACCGTGTTGACGACGATGCGATCGGCCTCGTCGGTATTCGACTTGATGAACCGCTGGCCGTCCTGGAACATCCTGAGCAGCCGCGGGATGGCGTCGGGACTCTTCTTGAGGAACTCCTCGCGCACGGCGAGGACGAGCTGCCAGCCGTCGGCCTTGGCGATCGCCTTCCACGCCGTGTCGCCGCTGAAGATCGTACGGTACTGCGGGTTGTCACGGAGCGTGAGCGTGGCCGACGGCTCCCAGGTCATGGCCGCGTCGACGCGCTGAGCCTGGAGCTGCGACCGCGCCAGCGGCGGCCCGGCCTGCACCACGGTGACGTCCTTGCCGAACACGACGCCCTGGGTGCGGCCGTAGATCGCCATGATCTGGTACTCGGACGATCCCATGTCGGCGGCGATCGACTTGCCCTTGAGGTCGGCGATCGACTTCACGCTGGCGTCGGCCGTGATCACGGCCAGCGCGTTGAGACGCGCGTAGGTCAACGCCGCCCGGATCGGCACGCCCTCGAGCCGCATCTTCTGCAGCACGTGCGGCCCCGCGGGGGCCATGTCGAGCTCGCCGGTGGCGAGTGCCGCGTAGTAGGCCGAGATGACGCCGAAGGACTGGGGCTGGAGGTCGATCCCGTGCTTCCGGTCGAAGCCCTGGTCCTTGACGACGTCCACCATCATCGTGGTGAGCGACGGAAAGCCGAGCCGCGAGATCTTGACCTTGATCGGTTCCTGGCTCCCGGCGGGCATCGCCAGCGCGACGACGGCCAGGCCGGCGGCCGCCAGCAGCGTGCTCGCCGTGAAGCGGCGCTCCTTCGTTCGACTCATGAGCGTTTCTCCTTGATGAGGCGGTGGACGCGATCGGGCGTGAGCGGCAGCTCGCGGACCTCGATGCCGAGCGGCGCCAGCGCATCGGCGACGGCATTGGCGACGGCGGCCGTCGAGCCGATGGTGCCGCCCTCGGCCATTCCCTTGAAGCCAGTGACGCTCGTCGCCGGAGGGGTCTCCATGTGGACGATGTCGATCGGCGGCACCTCCATCGTTCCCGGGATCACGTAATCGAGGAAGCTCGTCGTCAGCGGCTGGCCGCCGTCGTCGTAGGCGAAGTCCTCGAAGAGGGCGTTGCCGATGCCCTGGGCGACGGCGCCGTGCGTCTGGCCATCGACGATCATCGGATTGACGATTCGGCCGCAGTCCTCCACCACGACGTGGCGCACGATCGCGACCTGGCCCGTCTCGGGATCGACCTCCACGACGGCGACGTGGGTGCCGTTGGAGAACGTGGCCGGCGGCGGATCGTAGTACTGGGTCGCCTCGAGCCCCGGATCGACGCCCGGCGGTAACGTTCCGCCGGACGGACGGTGGGCGAGGTCGGCCACCTCGGCGATGGTGACGGCGCGTCCCGGTGCTCCGCGCACCGCGATCGTTCCGGCTTCGATGGTCAGGTCCGGCCCGGCGGCCTCGAGCATGTGAGCGGCGATCGCCGTGATCTTCTCTCGCACGCGACGCGCGGCGAGCACGAGGGCACCGCCGCTCACCACCATGCTGCGGCTCGCGAACGAGCCGCTGCCGTACGGGCAGCGCTCGGTGTCGCCCTCGACGATCGTCACTGCCTCGATCGGCACCCCGAGCTCGTCGGCCAGGACCTGGGCGAACGTCGTCGCGTGGCCCTGGCCCTGCGACGCCGCGCTGACGAAGCCGCGCACTTCCCCGGTCGGCTCGACCCGCACCGTGGCGGCGTCGTGACCCGCGACCTGTCGCATGCCGCGCAGGCGGAACGTTCCCGACCCCATGCCGGTGAACTCCGTGTACGAGGCGACGCCGACACCGCGGTACTTCCCGACCGGCGTGTCGCGCGACTCGGAGCGCCGGCGCGCGTAGTCGCTGCTCGCGAGCGCGCGCTCCAGCGACTGCTTGGGATCGCCGCTGTCGACGATCAACCCGGACGCCGTCTGGAACGGCAGCTCGCTCACGTCGACGAAGTTGCGACGCCGGACGTCGATGGGATCGAGGCCGGCGCGCCGGGCGACCATGTCGACGACGCGCTCGCGCACGAACGTGCCCAGCGCCATGCCGACGCCGCGGTACGCGCCGGCCGGGCACTTGTTGGTGGCGACGGCGTACGCCTCGTAGGCGAGCGCGCCGATCTTGTACGGCCCGGGCAGGATGCCGGCCGCGGTCAGCGGCTCCAGTGACGCCGTGACCGGATAGACCGAGTAGGCGCCGGAGTCGCAGATGAGCGTGGACTTGAGCGCGACGATCGTGCCGTCCCGCCGTGCGCCGACCTCGACGTGGTTGACGTGATCGCGCGCCTGAGCGCTCGCCAGCAAGTTCTCGCGCCGGTCTTCGAGCCACCGCACCGGGCGCTTGAGCCGTCGCGCCAGCTCGGCGACGACGATGTCTTCGGGATAGAGGTGCATCTTCGGCCCGAACCCACCTCCGACGGATGGACACAGGACACGGATGCTCGACTCCGGGATGCCGAGGGCCTCGGCCAGGCCGCTGCGCATGAGGTGCGGTGACTGGGTCGACGCCCAGACGATGAGCATGCCGTCGACGGGATCGAGCATGGCCATCACGCCGCGCGGCTCCATCGGAGAGGACGAGCAGCGGGCGTGGCGGAAGGTCTCGGCCAGGCGAATGTCGGCGGCGGCCAGAGCGCGCGCAACGTCGCCGTTCTCGAAGCGAGTCCGGAAGAGCGCGTTGTCGGGCAGCTCGTCGTGGACTCGCGGCGCGCCCGGCGCGAGCGCGGATTCGGCATCGGCGACGACGGGCAGCGGCTCGTAGGTCACGCGGATCGCATCGAGCGCGTCTTCAGCGCGGTATGCGTCGGCCGCGACCACGGCCACCACGGGCTCGCCGGCGAAGCGGACCTTGCCGCGCGCCAGCGCTGGCCAGTCCGTCGCCTGGTAGCCGGCACCGCTCATCGTGGCCCGGATGGCCCGCGTCGTCGCGAGATCGGCGGCGGTGACCACGGCTTCGACGCCCGGTAGGTTCAGCGCCGCCCGCGCATCGATCTCGACGATGCGAGCGTGGGCGTGCTCGCTGCGCAAGAACTTCACCGCGAGCAGACCGGGCAGGCGCAGATCGCCGATGAAGTGAGCGCGGCCCATGAGGAGCGGCGGGTCCTCGCGTCGCTTGACGCCCTGGCTGACGTAGGGCGCGGCCATCAGCCGCGCGCTCCTCGCGCATTCCGGATCAGCGCGAGCAGCCGATCGGGAGAGAGCGGCAGCGACGTGATCTGGACGCCCCGCAGCCGGAGCTGCCGCCCTCACCGGCGCCCTTGACGCCGAGCGGGTTCAGCGGCGTCGGGGTCTCCTCGAGGATCTTGACCGCCGTCGCCTTCGGCATCTCCATCGCGGTCGGCAGCAGGTAATCCATGAAGCTCGACGTGAGCAGTTGTCCCTCGTCGTCGTAGACGAGCTCCTCGAAGAGCGCGCCGCCGATTCCCTGAGCCAGCGCGCCCACGAGCTGGCCGTCAACGATCATGGGGTTCACGGCCTTGCCGATGTCGTACGCGATGGCGTACCGCAGGATGTCGACCTCCCCGGTGCCGGGATCGACCTCGACCATGGCCGCGTGCGTCCCATACGGATACGTCATCTTCGGCGCCTCGAAGAAATCCGCGGCGTAAAGCCCGGGCTCCATGCCCGGAGGCCCGGGAACGGCCGCGCGGGCTAGCTCGCGGAACGTCGCCTTGCGGTCGCTCAGCCCGCGGACGTGCACGGCTCCGCCGGCCACAACCAGGTCGGCGGGCGCGGCCTCCAGCAGCTCAGCGGCGACCCTCAGGATCTTCTCGCGAACCTTGCGCGCGGCCCGGAGCGCGGCGGGCAAAGCCACCGACGCGCCACGGCTCGCGAAGCCACCGACACCGAACGGCACGCGCGCACTGTCGCCGTGGACCACCGTGATCCCCTCGGCCGGGACATCCAGCTCGTCGGCCACGACCTGGGCCAGCGTCGTGTCGATGCCCTGACCGACGGCGGCGACACCGGAATAGACCACGACGTGGCCGGTCCCGTCGACCTCGACGCGCGCATATTCCCACGGCCCGAGCCCGGCCTTCTCGACGAGGCAGCCGATGCCGATACCGACGAGGCGGCCCTGGCGGCGCGCCTCGGCTTGCTCCTTCCTCGCATCCTCGTACCCTAGAGCGTCCAGGGCGTGATCGAGCGCCGATGCGTAGTCGCCACAGTCGTACACGGTGCGCTGGCTCACCGCGGCACCGCCGACGTCGTACGGCATCTCGGCCGGCGTGATGAAGTTGCGGCGGCGCAGCTCCAGCGCGTCGACCCCCAGGCGCTGAGCCGCGATGTCGATGAGGCGCTCGCGGACGAACGTGCCCTCGAAGCGGCCCGGGCCGCGATACGTGCCCGTCGGCGTCTTGTTCGTGAGCACGCAGCGGACCTCGGAGGTGTAGTTCGGAATGCGATAGGGCCCTGGCATGAGCGCGGCGGTCAGCTCGGGCACGACGACGCCGTGGGTGCGGATGTAGGCGCCCATGTCGGCGATGAAATGGTCGACGAGCGCGACGATCCGGCCGTCGCGATCGAAGCCGATCTCCGTCTCGTGCCACTGCTGGCGCGAGTGGTTCGTGGCCATCAGGTGCTCGCGGCGGTCCTCGACCCACTGAATCGGCCGGCCGAGTCGCCGCGCCGTCCACGGGACCAGGAAGTCCTCCGGGTAGAACTCGCCGCGCACGCCGAAGCCGCCGCCCACCTCCAGCTCGGTGAACTGGATGAGGTGCTCGGGATAGTCGAGGAGATCGGCCAGGACCCGCCGGTTGAAGTGGGGAACCTTGGCTACGCCCCAGAGGCGCAGCACCCCCGTGCCCGGATCGAATTGAGCGGTAAGGCCCCGGGTCTCCATCGGCACGCCGGTGTGGCGCTGGACAGCCAGACGCTCGCTCACGCGTGTGTGCGCGTTGGCCAGGGCGGCCGTCGCATCGCCACGCCTGGTCTCGAGCGTCGCCGCGACGTTGCCTCCGATCGCCTCGTGAAGCACCGGAGCGTCGCGCTCGACGGCGCGGCGCGCGTCCGCGATAGCTGGCAACGGATGGTAGTCGACTTCGACCACGTCCTGCGCGTCTTCGGCGAGGTAACGGCTCGTGGCGACGACGAAGGCCACCGGCTCACCCACGTACCGGACCTTGTCGCGGGCGAGCGGAGGCTGCAGGCACGCGACGATGCTCGGCCGTGGCCCCAGGCGTACCGGGATGCGGCCGACGGCGCCGAGGTCGTCGGCGGTGATGACGGCCACGACACCGGGAAGCGCGAGCGCGGTTCGCGCGTCAACGGCACCCAGGCGGGCATGAGCATGCGACGAGCGCAGGACGGCTCCGTGGAGCATCCCCGGCAGGCGAAAGTCGGCGGCGTACGTTCCCCGGCCCATCAAGAGCCGGCGGTCTTCGAGACGCCGCACGGAACGCCCGATCGCGGTCATGACTTCACGTGGAAGAGCCGCGCGGCGTTGCCGCCCAGGATC
>WNGI01019445.1_pt1 | contig 11180 bp, 6 predicted proteins | sample 5400621 | NCBI WGS metagenome assembly WNGI01 (sample SAMN13153374, study PRJNA577476) | soil metagenome | isolation source: 20 cm soil or saprolite under Garry oak tree replicate 1 | place: USA:California | collected 2016-06-15
AGAACCTGCTGATAGGCAGCGCTGCCGATATCCCGGCCCACCCAGAGTTCCCGCACCCGAAAATTTTTCAGAATTGCCGGGAGCCCCCCAAGATGATCCTGGTGCGCATGCGTGAGCGCGACGACTTCAATCTGTTTCACGCCGCGCGACCACAAGTATGGTGAGACGACGTCTTCTCCAACGTCGAGTCCGGAGTGCATCCCGCCCGCATGAAAACTTCCGAGAGCGCCTCCGGCGTCAACCAGCATCGTACGGCCGCCCGGAAACGTCACGAAGAGGCTGTCGCCCTGGCCCACGTCCAGAACGGTCACCTCCAGGTTCTTGCCGTCGAGGTTCTGTGCAAAGGGATATGTCGCGATGAGCGTCGCGGCCCCCAAGAGGGCGATTGTGGCAACCCATTGCCAGGCTCGGCGCCGCGACCGGATCGCTGCGGAAAGGACCACAGCGATTGCAGCGAACGCAGCGATCAACATCAGTGGCGGGTCAGGAATGCGATAGCTCGCGCCGTGCCACCCGGCAAACCACTGCACGGATTTGTCAAGCATCGCGAGAAAAAATCCCAGAAACTTTGCCAGCCACACCGCGAGAGCCTGCGACACGAGGGAAGTCGCGAGCACGAACAATCCGAGGGGAACAATCAAGCCCGTCAACAAAACAGCGGGAATATTCGCGAGAGGCCCCGCGAGTGTCACGCGGTGAAAGTAGTAAGCGAGCGGGGGAAGCATGCCGAGCTGAAGAATGGCGGAAATTACAACAAGTTCCCAAAAATACAGTCCGGCACGAATCGGGACCACGAGCAGGCCGCGTCCATAGGGCGCGGCGGGCCGCGGGAGCCGCGCCGCAATCCATGCTACCGCGGCTCGCATTTCGATTCGGAATTGAATCACGCGGGGGAGGTGCGGGACGTCGCGACTTACATCGGTCAAATGCTCAAGGCCGCGAAGAAAGGGTTCGCTCGTATGCGCGATCCAGGGAACGGCAAGCGCTCCGATGATGCCCACGGCCGAAAAAGAAAGTAGGAAACTGGCATCCCTGATTTCCGATGGACGCACGGCCAGAATGCCAAGACCCGACAGCGCGGCCACATTGAGCAGATCCATTCGCCGATAAAGCAAACGCGCGGATAGATACAACGCCGCCATCAAAGCGGCGCGAAGAATCGGCGGGCGATCTTCGACGATGCCGACGTAGGCCGCGAGGACGAACAGCGTGAGCAGTGTCCTGGAAATGAGTGGGAGATGCAGGCGGCGCAGAGCCCAAATGATAAAAGCAGTCAACGCTCCCAGGTGGAGTCCTGCAAGAATCAGCACGTGGTACACGCCTGTTTGCTGAAATTCGACGACGCGATCGTGTTCGACGAAGCTGCGGTCGCCCAGCAGCATCGCGCGCGCCAGCGCCTCCTCCTCGAGGCGCGAAACGAAAAGGGCATTAACGGAACGCAGAAGCCGCCCGCGTGCGCGCGCCAGACTTTCGGAAAGTGTCAAACGGGGATGATCGAGAATTGTCAGAAGCTGATCGTTGCGGAGCGCGCCCTGCAAATGAATGCCCTGGAGCGCGAGGTATCCGCGCTCGTCGAAGCTGCCGGGATTACCGAAATTGCGCACCGGTACAGCGCGAACAAGAACTTCGACGCGATCTCCCGCCCGCGCTAGCGGAGCCGCACCCGCATTCGGCTCCTTGGCATAGGAAGTGACGCGCAAGCCTCCACTCACCGGCATGACGCCCGCCGCGGTTTCGACCCCCTCAAGATTGATCTCATATCGCGTTCCCCACGGCAGCGCTAATGGGTCCACGCGCAAGCGGCCGCGCCAGCGCAACGCCACGCTTGAATCCAATTTGCCGGAATCGATCAGCGAGCTGGCCAAATTCAGGGGAATCGAAATTCGTTCAAGCCCCGAGGCCGCACATCCAAGGCATAACCACGCTGCCGTAGCCACAATTCCCGCGTGGAGTAGCCAGTTCTTGTAGAGCAAGACAAACCCGGAGATCAGAAGGGAAGCGGCAACCAGAAGAAACAGCCGAGGAGGGAGGTACAAGCGTCCCGTGAGTTTGCCGGAGAGGAGAATTCCTCCCGCAAAGCAGCCGACGGGCCAGAGTGAAGGTAGTTTCATGTGCGCCGTTTCAGCCGCACCAATGCCTCCATATGATAGGTTTGTGGGAAAATGTCAAACAAATTAATATCCCGGATCTCGTACGGCCCAGGATTTTCCTGGCCGCCAACCAGCGCCTGGAGATCGCGGGCCAAAGTGGCCGGATCGCAGGACAGGTAATTGATGCGCCAAGGCGCGAGTTTCTTAAGGCGCGTCAGCGTCTCGGGCTCGACACCAGCACGCGGCGGATCCAGGACGACCAGATCGGGCCGTTCCTGCCAGTGCGAAAGAAACGCTTCCGCCGTCGCGTGACGATGCGTCGGAGAAACCCCGCCGCTTGACTGAAGATTGACTTCCAAATCCTTGGCAGCGGCAAGATTCGATTCGACGCCAATCACGCGGTCGAATCGTTTGGTCAGCGCCACAGTAAAAAGACCGACTCCCGCGAACAAGTCCAGCGCCAGGCGTCCGCGGCTGTCACCGATCACGGCCTCGACCAACCCATCAATCAAAAACCGGTTGACCTGAAAAAACGAAAGATGACCGACGCGAAAATTGGCCCCGCCGGCCATATAAGACAAGTAGCCCGGTCCGAACAATTCAAATTTATCGGCGCGGCGATCCTGCACCAGAATCGATTCGACACCCGGCAGGGCCGCGCGCAAGACCGAAGCAATCGCTTCCGGCGAATCGGTCAGCCGTTCGGAGGAGAGATTCAACAAAATCTTCTCGTCCGCCGCGTCCACGAAGGCCTCAATTTCATCAATCGCGAGAAGAGCTTTGCCGGAAGCTACCAGCATGCGCAGTTTTGCGAATGTTTCGGCGAGCCGCGGTGAGAGTATCGCGCATTCGTCTACGGCGCACAGGCGAGTGCTTCCAGCCTCAAAATATCCGATCCCGGCCGGCGCCGCAGCGCCATCTTGGGCAGCTCGAATCTTCCACTGTGTACGATTGCGATAGCCGAAGGGCGGCGAAGCGTGCGTTCCGATCGGGCCGTCCCATTGCACGCGGCCGATCCGGCCGAGGGTTTCGCGAAGGATATCTGTCTTGTAGCGCAGTTGCGCGTCATACGGAATATGTTGGTAATGGCAGCCGCCGCAACGCCCGTAATGCGGGCACGGAGCCGCAACACGTTCCGGCGAGGCCTCCAACACGCGTTCAAGACTCCCTCGGACGAATTTCTTCTTCCGCGCGGCCGCCGCAATACTCACAAGTTCACCGGGAAGAACCAGCGGCACGAACACCGTCCGGCCTTCGTGGTGCGCCAGTCCGTCACCGCCATACACGAGCTTTTCAATCTTAACTTCCATTTGGAATCACTTTCCGTCGCGGGAGGTGCGATGCTTGGCCGGATGCGTCAGGTCAGATAGAACAGGCTCAGGCGAGGAAGATTATACCGCTCCCAGAGCCGCTTCTGCACGTATTGCCGTTCGAGCTGCGAAAGTTGCGCGGCCGTCATCCTTCGCCGGTACGGCGCCAGTTGGTGATCCATCTCACGGCGGACTTCGAGCATGAACTCTTCCGGAGCGTTCGATGTTAGTGCAGCCGCCATCTTTTCTTCCAGGACCGTGAGCCTCCGCTCGAGATCCTCAAGGTCCAAAACCCCAGGCACATCGAGCAGCGGCAACATTTCGGCAAGGCGCATGCCAGTCTCGTCCAGACGTGAGGCCAACTCCCGCTGCGTTGTGCGCACGGTCGATTCGGCAGTTGAAATCCGCTCCATATTCCTGTGTAAAAATGACCGAAGTTCCTCCCGCGAAAATGATTCTTCAGCGCTCGGCTTCTTTGCAACGCTTGGCCCGGCCCCCGCGGTCGTTTCCTTCTCTTCCTCCGCCGCGTCCAGCACCGCGTCCACGCAGTAGGCGAGGCTCTTGAGCTGCCGGCCGCCAGCCGCGCGCCGCGAACGCGCATAATTTTCAAACGCGCGATCAATTCCCTTGAGCACGGCGGGCAATGGGATGCCGGCCTTTTGCCAGGTTTCAACGATGGCCCAATCCAGGGGGGAAACCAGGAGATGCGCGCCGCGTTTCTGCCAAAAATATTCTTCTATCTCGGTGAAGTAGTTGAAGTAATTGAACTCGGTCATCGCTTCAGAAGAATTCACAGTCGCGGTTTCCGCGCCCCTGTGGCGGAAGCCTGCGCGGACGCCGTATCCGGGCCGGCTGCGGAAGTGCGCTTCGCCGCATGGCTTCGTTCCCACACGATGCGCAGACCCTCCAGGGTGAGGAACTCGTCGATGACTTCAATGTGCCGCGACGCTTTCGCGATCAGAGGTGCTTGTCCTCCCGTCGCGACCACGCGCGCCTTTTCACCAACGACGCGCTTGATGCGTTCGACGATTCCGTCCACCATGTCCGCATATCCGTAATAGAGCCCGGACTGTAGCGATTGCATCGTGTTCGTGCCGATAATTTTGCCCGGATCCTTGATTTCAACGCGGAACAATCGCGCGGCGCGGGAGAAAAGCGCCTCGGCCGAAATTCCTATGCCGGGAGCGAGGACGCCGCCCATATATTCTCCGCGCGCGGAGACAACGTCGAAATTGATCGCCGTGCCGAAGTCCACCACGATGCAGGGCCCGCCGTACTTCGAAAATGCCGCCACGCTGTTCACAATCCGGTCGGCGCCAACTTCTTGTGGATTCTCATACAGCACTGGCATGCCGGTTTTCACTCCCGGTTCGATGAACAGGGCCTTCACGCGAAAATACCGCTCCGACATTTCTTCCAGCGTGGGATTGAGTGGCGGCACCACAGAACTGATGATCACGCCGGTGACCGCGGCCGGGTCAATTTCCGCCAGCGTAAAAAGCTCGCGTGTGAGGATGCCGTATTCATCGACGGTCTGGTCGCGCGCCGTCGTGAGCCGCCAGTGCGCCACCAGTTCGGTGTCCCGGTACAGTCCCAGGACCGTATTCGTGTTCCCGACATCGAGCGTCAGCAGCATCAATCCGCCTCGGTGAGCGTGCCGGAAATTACCGGCACCGTGCGTCCGTCATCGCGCCTAACGCGCAGAAGGCCTCCGGGCTCCAGGCCGTCAGTTGTGCCCGTGTACGTTCCCGTCGTCGTGGCGATCCGCACGCGTTTTCCGCACGCGTAACTCGAGACTTCCGAAAACCGCGCCACGATTGATTCCGCTCCATCATTCACGAACCGATTGTAGTAGGAGTCCAGGTGCCGCAGCAACCGCGCGACGATCTCCACACGGGAATGACTTCGGCCGGTCTCGATCCGCAGCGACGTCGCAATCGCCGCCAGCTCTTCGGGAACTTTCACATGGTTTACGTTGATACCGATCCCTACGGCCACGAAATGAATTCGGTCCTGCTCCGCATTCATTTCCGTCAATATCCCGCAGAATTTCTTGCGCCCGAAAAGCACGTCATTCGGCCAGCGCAAGTCGGGAACAAGGCCGGTCTGCTCCAAGATAGCGTCCCGGACGGCAAGACCCGCGACCATCGTGATCAACGGCGCGTGCTGCGGCGAAATGGGAGGCCGCAGAAGGACCGTCATATAGATGCCATTTGTCTTTTCCGAATGCCAGGTGTGCCCGCCGCGTCCGCGCCCAGCCGTCTGTTCTTCCGCAATGACGAGAGTTCCGTGGGGCTCACCCTGTTCCCCAAGCCGCATGGCGACGGAGTTGGTCGAATCCGTTTTGAAGAAATGGTGGATGCGCTTGCCGATCGGGCCCTGATGCAAACGCTTGCGGAGGAGCTTCGGCACGAGCACATCCGGCACCTTCTCGATCTGATACCCGTTCCGGGGATGCCCTTTCACGCGAACGCCCAGGCCGCGAAGTTTTTCGATCCAGCGCCACACGGTGAAGCGCGTCACGCCGATTTCTCGCGCGATCTTCGATCCGCTGATCACAATCATGGCGTTGTCGGTGAGCAGCGCCAGGAGCGCGTCGATGCGGCGGTCGGTCGTTCCAGTTGGAGTCGGCTGCGTCATAACGGCTTGAGAAAACTTCGCGTGCCGCACTGGAGCCCTGTTTATGCGTGGTCCGTGTTAAATGTAGGGGCACGGCATGCCGTGCCCCTGCGACTACGGCGATGCGGCAAGATTCTTTTCGAGTTGCGCGAGCCGTTCCTTCAGTTTCTCAAATTCCGTCCGCCGCTCGGCGAGTGTTGTTTCCAGCCCCTTCACGATGTGTTCAGGGGCGCGGCTGCGAAACGTCTGGTCTTCCAGCCGCTGCTGCTTCGAAGCAATATCCTTCGTGAGTCGATCGAGTTCCTTACGTAAGCGAGCGACTTCGGCCGTCACGTCAAAGGCTGCATCGTACCCGATGAACAGTTTCGCCTTCATGTCGAGTTTCATCTCTGCTCGAATATTGCGGGCCGCCGTAATAATTTCTTGCACCAGGGAAACCCGATCTTCGGTGGCGGAATCCATCTGCGCGGCGCACGGTTCGGGGAATTGGTCGAGGGCGATCGAGCGCGCGCCGCTTCGCTGCGGCAACTGATGCCACAATTCCTCGGTCAGAAAGGGCATGAACGGATGGAGCAGCCGCAGCGCCCTCTCAAATGCGGCGAACAGATTCATCCAAGTAGCCTGCGCTTTTTCGCGCCCCGCCGAAGTTAGTTCGGGCTTCACCCATTCGATGTACCAGTCGCAAAAATCGCCCCAGAAGAAGTGATACACGACGTGCGCCGCTTCATGAAAACGAAAATGTTCCAGTGCGTCGTTCACTTGCGCGGTGGCGCGGGCCAGGCGCGAGAAAATCCATCGGTCCACGAGCGCGACTTGACCTTCCACTGCAAAAGGGGCGGACGCGCGCAGGTCCGGAGATGCCAGGACTTCGAGCGCTGCTCCGCCGGCGGCTTCGTACTTGTCCAGATTGAGAAACACGAATCGCGCGGCGTTCCATATCTTATTGGCAAACGCGCGGTAGCTCAGGATGCGTTCCTCGGTCAGAATAATGTCAGTCCCGGGCGCGGCCATGCTCGCCAGCGTGAAGCGCATCGCGTCAGTCCCGAATTTCTCATTCATCTCGACGGGGTCGATGCCGGTGCCTTTCGACTTCGACATCTTCTGGCCCTCGGCGTTGCGCACAATCGAATGCATCCAGACCCGCCGGAAGGGAACCTGGCCGGTAAACTTGATCCCCATCATGATCATGCGCGCGACCCAGAAAAAAAGTATGTCGTACGCCGTAACGAGCAAGCTCGTCGGATAGTATTTCCGGAAATCAGGAGTGTCGTCAGGCCAGCCCATCGTCGAGAAAGGCCACAGCGCGGAACTGAACCAGGTCTCGAGCACGTCCGGGTCTTGCGTCAGCTTGACGGCAATCTCTTTACAATTGCCGCAATGCCACGCGGGAATCCGATGCCCCCACCACAGCTGACGAGAGATGCACCAATCGCGGATGTTGCGCATCCATTCAAAATATTCGGTGCGCCGGTTTTCCGGCAAGATCTCGATGTCGCCGCGCTCCACGGCAGCGATGGCAGGTTCTGCCAGTGGCTTCATCTTCACAAACCATTGCGTCGAGGCGCGCGGTTCGATAATGGTGCCGCAACGGTCGCATGTCCCCACCGCATGTGTGTGCTCGGCGACCTTCTCGAGCAAGCCGGCCGCATCCAGGTCCGCCACAATTCTTTTTCGCGCCTCGAAACGGTCCAGTCCCGCATAGGGTCCTGCCGCGGCGCTCATTTTTGCGTCATCGGTCATGACGTCGATTTCGGGCAGGTTGTGCCGGCGCCCGATTTCGAAATCGTTCGGATCGTGCGCTGGGGTGACTTTTACGGCGCCCGTCCCAAACTCGCGGTCCACGACAAAATCGTCGACGATTGGAATTTCCCGGTTCATCAGCGGAAGAAGAACCATTTTACCGATCAGATGTTGATAGCGGGGGTCGCTCGGATGAACGGCCACGGCGGTATCGCCGAGCATCGTTTCGGGCCGCGTCGTCGCAACCACAACAAATTCGTTCGTCCCCACGATCGGGTAGCGAATATGCCAGAGATGGCCTTGCCGCTCTTCGTGGACGGTTTCCAGGTCGCTGATCGCGGTGCGGCACTGCGGGCACCAGTTGACGATGTAGTGGCCCCGATAAATCAGCCCGTCTTCGTATAGGCGGACGAAGACTTCCGTGACGGCGCGCGACAGCTCCGGTGAAAGCGTGAAACGTTCGCGGGTCCAATCACAGCTCTCGCCGAGCTGAAGCATTTGCCGGGTAATCGTGCCGCCGGATTCTTCCTTCCACTCCCAGACCTTCCGTTCGAACGCTTCGCGTCCCAGATCGCGGTAGTTGATTCCTTGCGCCGCAAGCTGGCGCACGACGACGCGCTGGGTGGAAATCCCCGCGTGATCCGTGCCCGGCAGGTACAGCGTGTTGTACCCCTGCATTCGCCGCCACCGCGTGAGGATATCAATCTCCGTGTGGTCGAGCATATGGCCGATGTGCAAAGACCCGGTTACGTTGGGCGGCGGGATCACAATCGAAAATACCGGCCCCGGCGCATCCACGTCGGCGCGAAAGAGCTTTTCCTCCGCCCAACGCTTTGCCCAGCGCTGTTCGATCTGTTGCGGCTCATATGCTTTTGGAATCTCTCTCGGCATGTTCCCCGGCTTTCGGCTCAGGACGATTACTATACGGACGCCAGCGCGGGCGGTCAAATCCGCCGTTCGATAGTCACTAACCAAAGAGTTTACGGATCAGTGGTGGGGAAGAGAGAGATTCTAGTCCTTCTTGATTTCCCGTTGGACCAGCGCTTGGACGACGGGACGCAGAAATTCCTTGGTAATGATATCAACCACTTGGGGACGCATCTTGTCGAGAACTCGCAGTACGACGGCCTCCACAAGCGCCGCGTCGGGCGCCTCAGGCGCAGGCGAGCTTGGAGTTGCCGCTGCGTTGAGGGATCCACCCGGATTTGGGGGTACGGCCGGTTTGGAAGACTCTAGGGATTTGGCCGCAGCCAGCTGTGAGATTGTCTCTTCCGGCGCTGAAATCTCGGCTTCACGGTCGTCCAAGCTGTCGGTCATCTCAGCCCATTTGTGCACGGGGACTGATCGAGCGGTATCTTCGGGGTCTTGTGGGGATGTCGAGGCCGGTGAAGACTGTGGCGCAATCTTAACTGTAGCCGCGTTGGCGTTCCGAGTATTCGCCTCTGCTGCGACTTCAGAATCTGTGGGAGGCTCCACTTCGTCTATTGGCTTGATAGCATCAGGAAAGGGTGCGGGCTCTACTTGAAGCCCGTATGAGTTCGGTTCGTTCCATCCCTGTGTAGCTTCAGCCGAGGCGTCAGAACGCTGCGCAGGGGCGGTAGCCAGCCATTCTAAAGGATTTGCGGCAAGTTCCGGGGCTTTGCCAGCCTCGACTGTGAGATCAGACTGTGCCGCCTGATCTAATATGATTGATTCAGAATCTACTTGAGATGGCGATGCCTCTTCCTGGTCTTCGCGGACGAATTCAAGCGGTTCGACCGGCCGTGGCACGGTGGCGTCCTCTCGCCTGGACCGATGGTCTTCCTCCTGACCCCACTTATGAACTGAGAGTTCGTCTTGGCTATCCGCCGAAGGTTCTGCCTCAGGTTCCATTTCGGGCGTTTCGTTTCGCCAGAACACCGGTTCACCCAGCGTCGAGTCGCGCGAACTGGTCAAAATCTGTTCATCGTCTACCGGTTCGACAATATCGGTTCCCGAAGAGGAGGTTGGCCCTGCCGGTGTCTCCAATAGTTGCCCAAACGCGACTGGGCGGTCACCCTCGCCGAAGGACACGCGCCCGGCCGGGACCTTAAATTCATCTGGAGAAGTTTCTTCCACCATAGGCGGGGGAGGTGTAGGGGCTTCCGTAACTGTTCCTCTTCCTGTTTTCACTTGCACTGCTACAGGAGCCTTGGCAACGGGCACGGCAACCATTCGCTCGGCGATAGAGCGGTCGAGCAGCGTCTTGACCATTGTTATCAACGGCTCCGGAGGGACAAACGGCTTTTTCAGAATTCCATCGGCGCCCACCCTTTGCGCCTCGCGCTCGTCCAGCGGATCAAACGCCCCCACTAGCAATATCACCGGGACCTGAGCGAACCGAGCGTCTTTCTTTACGTATTCGCAGACTTCATAGCCGTTTCGCACCGGCATGAATATGTCCGCCAACACTAAGTCGGGTGAGATATCGGCTAGCTTGCGCACTGCCGCTTCGCCGTTATTCACGGAGATCACTTCCACACCAAGGTCCGCGAGTGCGAGGGCCATGGTTTTCTGGACGTTGCTGTTGTCGTCGGCTACCAAAATCTTTGCCACGCGCCGTCCTCCGGTCTCCCCAAGTACACCCATCTAACCTGTTTGCGAGGCAAGAACCGCCTATTGCTATTGGTAACATCTTGATCCAGGTGAGTCAATCAAACTCTGGGTGGGGATATGTCAATGAGCCATCTTGGCCAATTGGCCAGTGCAGGTTGCTCTAAAAGGGAATGATCTTGTGGATGCCCTTCTTTTTCTTGCTCGTGGATTCCTGGCTCTTATCTGCCGGTGCCGCAGGTGTCGTGGAGTTGGCAGGTTGCGCTGCGCTCGGATCTGAGGTGCCCGCAGTGCCAGGTGGGCTGGCACTACCGTCAGATGGGGATCGGATGGGATCTGTTGTATTCGCAGCCGGCTGCTCGGTCGGAGAACGGGTCCCCGGCGTTACAGTTTCTACCGTCGCAGTGTTGCCCGCTCCGGTTCCGCCAATCATGCCCAGAGTCGACGGACCTCCGAAACTGAGAGTCTCGTCACCCGTTTCGCTGGCAGGAGTCATCGTCGGCGGGCCACTGTGAGCGGACATCGACACATCTGGCCCGTTCTTAAGTACGCCCATGGATCGCAGCAAGATATTGGGACGATTGTGGGCGGCATCCTGTTCCTTTTGCATGCGGGCAACCGCGGTCGGATCGGGTTGTGGAACTGGCGTACCAAACTTCGTGAGTTTGGCCTTTGCGTCTCCTGCCATTGAGGAAAACGGGTACTCTTTCACAATCCTGGCGTAGTACTGCGCCGCCATTTCATTGTGCTCCGACCTTTCGTAAATCTGCCCCAGCATCCAATTGGCTTTGTCGGCCTCGCTGTATAGAGGATATCGGTTGGTTAGCTCGATCAATCGCGCGCCGGCCGC
>WNGI01021536.1_pt1 | contig 11180 bp, 9 predicted proteins | sample 5400621 | NCBI WGS metagenome assembly WNGI01 (sample SAMN13153374, study PRJNA577476) | soil metagenome | isolation source: 20 cm soil or saprolite under Garry oak tree replicate 1 | place: USA:California | collected 2016-06-15
GTCAGGCCGCGCCCATCCCGCGGCCGGGCGGCCCGATCGACCTGCTCGCCGGGCCCGGAACCTGGCACTGTAAGCGCAATCCGGGCGAAGCGTGGGCCGCGTATGTCGCGCGCGCCGCGGGAGTCGCGCGGGCCGAGCTTGCCGGCTTGCTCCTGGGCATCGAGCACGCTGGCGACGATTCCGTCTACGTCGATCTCGGCTGGGTGACCGAAGACGAGCTGTCGCTGTTCGATCTGCCGGGTTTCGTGCGTGAGGCCGTCGAACGCGCCCTGGCGGCAGGTCACGCGCCGTGGCGACTCTTCAACGTTGCCGCGATCGCGGACGGTGTGCGCGTGCGATTGGCGGGGCCCGTCGCGCATTGTTCGTTTTACCGGCCGCGGGGCGACACGCTCGCCGGCGTGCCCCAAGACGCGCGGTTCCTCGACGCCCACTTTCGGAAGGTTCTCCCGGACGCGGCACGCCTGCCGTCGCTCGAAATTCTCCGAGCCTTCGACGTCAACGCGGCCGCGCTCGCGGCCATCGGTCGCATGCGGTCGCTGCGCATCCTCGAGGTCCACGGCGCGCGCACCGACACGCTCGGGCCCCTGACGACCCTGCCCGCGCTCGAAGTGCTCGGATGCCACGACTCGGGCACCCTCACCAGCCTGCGTGCACTCGCGCAGCTCCCCCGACTGCGCGTCCTGACGGTGGGCCACGTGCGACGGTGGCGGGACCTCGACGATCTCGCCGCGCTGTCGCACCTCGAGGGCCTCATGCTGGGCGGCAACATGGGAGCGCGACAGCACGTGCCGACGCTGCAGCCGCTCGCGCGCCTGACCGGATTGCGCTACCTCGGCATCGGGCCCGTGATGGTGGACGACGGGTCGCTGCGGCCGCTGGCGGCGCTGCGGAACTTGGCGCGCCTCGACGTCACCAATCGTTTCACGATCGCCGAGTTCGCCGCGCTGCACGTCGCGCTCCCGGAGACCGCGGGGCCGTTTCACACGCCCTTCTATGTAGAACCCGGCTCGGAGGGCGCCGCGGTGCGGCTCTGCCCCAAGTGCCGCCGGCAGGCGCGCGGAGTCTCGTTGGGGAAACCGGGGCGCGTGCTCTGTCCCGATTGCGACGCGGCCAAGCTTCGCAAGCATGTGGCCAACTGGGAGTTGCTCGTCGCGACGGCGCGGAGTTAGCGCACCAGCAGTTGCCGCACGTTCGCGGGGTTGAATTCGACGATCTCAGGCGCGGCCACGCCCGCTTTCACATAGGGATCTTCCGCCAGCACGCGCTCCAGCGCAGCGCGGTCGGGAGCCGCCGCGACCAGCACGCCGCCGCTGGGCGGATTGCGCCGCGCCCACGCCCGGAAGATGCCCCGCTCCGCCCACTCTGTGACGTGACGGATGTGCTCGGCGCGGACGCGGTCGACCGCCTCGAGCGGCTGGCGGTAATTCATCAGGACGACGAAGAGCATGGCTTCCTCAAATCCGGGGCACGCCTGCACCGGCAAAGGTGGGTAGCGGACGTAGCGCGCATCGTCCTCGGCCCGGGAGCAGCGGAAGAACACCGAGCCGCGGCGGTTGGCCGTGCTGCGCATCCAGCGACAGGTGAAACACAGTCCGACGTCCGTCATGTGCCCTCAATATCCCGGCGCACGGCGCTACGGCAAAGCCCGCTATGGCGCCGCGCCCCGGCCGTTCCCCATCTTGAGGGTGTGACCGGTCCCGTGGACGATGAGATTCCCCCAGCGCTCCGGGCCGAATACCTCGCCGGCGCCAGCGACCAGCTGCAGCTCCTCGCGCAGCTCGGCGCGCGCCTCGAGAAGGATTCCAGTGACGCCGAAGCGCTGCAGGAATTCCGCCGCGAGGTGCATAAGATTCGCGGTGCCGCCGGGTCGTTCGGGTTCCCCCAGGGCTCCCGCGTCGCCGCCGCCATGGAGGAGACCGCCAAGGAGTGGGTCGCGAACCCGGCCGATCGCTCCGACGACCGCGTCACCATCGTCCGTTGGTTCGTCACACGCATCGCCGGCGTCCTGGGACTGGAGCCCGGTGACCATCCGGCGGCGGTCGCGGCTCCGGCACCCGCGCCGCCTCCGCCGACGGGCGACGTCCCCGAAGTCATCATCGTCGAGGACGATACGGCCCTCGCCGAGCTGCTCGAGTTCGGCCTGCGGGCCCGCGGGTACCGCTTCACCGTGCTGCGCAACGGCCGCGAGGCGCTGCAGCACCTGCGCACGCTCGACCTTCGCGGCGCCCAGCCGCTGCTGCTGCTCGATGTGGATCTCCCCGGGCTCGACGGCTACAGTGTGTTCGACGCGCTGCAGAAGGAGCGGCCCGACGCGTACAAGGTGGTCTTCACGACGGTGCACGGCACCGAAGACGAGCAACTGCGCGGCCTGGAAGCGGGCGCACTGGACTACCTCGTGAAGCCGATCAGCCTCCGCGTGGCCCTCGAGAAGATCCGCCGCTGGGTGGGACGGTGACGAGCCGCCAGTTCCTGCTGGTGGTCGCCGCGGCCCAGGGCCTGCTGCTGGCGGCACTGTTGATGCTGATCGTCCTCAACCGCTGGTTCCGCGTGCGGCGCCGCGCGGCGCTGAGCCCGCGCCGGGCGGCCATCGAAGCGACGCTGCAGCGCTGGCAGCTGGGCGAGCCGGTGTTGCCCGACGTCGTACGCGGTCTCGGCGCCCTGCCGGCTCCCGTCGCCATCGATGTGTTGATCGCCTGGGCGTCGCGCGTCAGCGGTGAGCGCTGGAGCGGGCTGGCCGAAGCGCTGCGCGGCGAGCTGTGGACCAAGCTGCTGCGCGCCGACTCCCGGTCGGTGCGATGGTGGAAGCGGCTCGAATGCGCCCGGTTCCTGTCGGTGGCCGCCACGCCGCGCGACGTGATTCGCGTCCGCCGCCTGCTGCTCGATCCGCATCCGGCGGTACACATCGCCGCCGTGGCGACGCTCGAGCGCCTGCAGAGTGCCACGCTCACCGCCGCCGCGCTGGAGAAGCTGCCGCAGCTCACGCCCACCGTGCACGCCTACTACGCCAACATGCTGCGGCGTTCGCGAGCGGGCGTGGTGGACCTGCTGCGCAAGCAGCTGCGCTCGCGCCAGGAAACCGGCACGCATCCCGAGGGGGACGTGCGCGTGCAGGTGGCGCGCGGCTTGGGCGGCTTCCCGCATGCGGAGTCCGTGGCGGCGTTGCGCCGCTTGATCAGTGATGGGGAATGGGAAGTCCGGGCGCAGGCCGCGCGGTCGCTGGGGCGCATCGCCGATCCTGCCACGTTGCCATTGCTCGCCGACGCCCTGCGCGACGGCGAATGGTGGGTGCGCATGCGCACCGCCCTGGCGCTCACGCGCTTCGGCCCGGCCGGCCGCGACGCCCTGCTCAAGGTCGAGGTCGGGCCGCTCGCCGCCGCGCGCGACATGGCGCGGCTGATCCTCGGTCTCGCGCCGCAGGCCCTGGCGGAGTTCGCCCGATGAATCACATCCTCGTGCAGAGCGACCGCATCATCCTCGTCTATTTCCTGGCGCTGAATTCGTTTTACGCGCTGTTGCTGGTGCTGGCGATCCCCGAAATCTGGGAGCAGACGCGGCTCGCCGAGGACGACGACTTCCAGCGCCTGATGCAGAGCGACGCGCTGCCGCCCGTGACGCTGCTCGTCCCGGCGTACAACGAGAGCGCCACCATCGAGCACAGCGTCACGGCGATGCTGACCCTCGAGTACCGCAGCTTCGAGATCGTGGTCGTGAACGACGGGTCGAAAGACGACACGATCGACCGCCTCCGCACGGCGTTCGACCTGTATGAAGTGCCGCAGACGTATCCCGACCGCATTCCCACTCAGCCGCTGCGGGCGGTGTATCGCTCGCGCACTCGCACCCGCCTCCTGGTCCTCGACAAGGAAAACGGCGGCAAGGCCGACGCCCTCAACGCCGCCATCAATGCCAGCCGCTGGCCGCTCGTGATTGCGGTCGACGCCGACACGCTGATCGAGCCCGACGCGTTGCTGCGCCTCACCCGGCCGTTCCTAATGGGACGCTCGGTGGCGGCCGTGGGGGGGACGATTCGCGTCGCCAACAACTGCGTCGTCAAGGACGGCCGCGTGATCGACGCCCGCGTGCCGCGGCGGTTCCTGCCGGGCATTCAGGTCGTCGAGTACCTGCGGGCGTTCCTGTTCGGACGGCTGGGCTGGAACCGGCTGGGCGGCAACATCCTCATCTCGGGCGCCTTCGGCTTGTTCCGGAAGGACCACCTGCTGGCCATCGGCGGCTACCAGGCGACCAGCGTGGTCGAAGATCTCGATCTCGTCATCCGCCTGCATCGCTACCTGCGGCAACAGAAGATCCGTTACGAGATGCCGTTCATTCCCGACCCCGTCGCGTGGACCGAGGTGCCCGAGACGGGCAGGATCCTCGGCGCCCAGCGCGAGCGCTGGCACCGCGGCCTCATCGCCGCCATGTGGACGCACCGCAGGATGATCTTGAACCCGCGCTACGGCGCCGTGGGCCTCCTCGCGATGCCGTTCTTCGTGTTCGGTGAAATGCTGGCGCCGGTGATCGAGGTGCTGGGGTACGTCCTCACCGTCCTGGGCGTCGCCGCGGGCGTGATGAACGTGTCTTTCGCGCTGCTGTTTCTGCTCGTGGCCTGGGGCTACGGCATGCTGCTCTCGATCTGGGCGGTGGTGCTCGAGGAAGTGAGCTTCCACCGCTACGGCCGCGTGAGCGACGTCGCGCGCCTCCTCGGGTATGCGGTGCTCGAGACCTTCGGCTACCGCCAGCGCACGGTGTGGTGGCGGTTGCGGGCGTTTTGGTCGGTGTGGAAGAAGAAGAAGAGTTGGGGAGCGATGACGCGAAAGGGCTTCGGGATGGACGCCACAACGCCCAGCGCTTAGCCTTCCCGCATGCGCTTCGACTTGAACGGCGAGCCCTGCGACACGAGCTTCGCTCCGCACAAGACGTTGCTCGAAGTGCTGCGGGAAGACCTGGGTCTCACCGGCACGAAACACGGCTGCGAGCTGGGCGAATGCGGCACGTGCACAGTCCTGGTGGATGGCCTGCCCGTGCTATCCTGCCTCGTGTTGGGCCTCGCGTGCGAAGGCCGGCGCGTGAAGACCGTCGAAGGCATGGCCGACGGCCCGCGCCTGCACCCGCTGCAGGAGGCCTTCGCCGAGGTCGGCGCCGCGCAGTGCGGCTACTGCACGCCGGCGTTTCTCCTCGCCGCTGAAGCACTGCTCGCCGCCAATCCCAAACCCGCGCGCGACGAGATCAAGCACGCGCTCGCCTCAAACAAGCGCTCGCCGGCAACCTCTGCCGCTGCACCGGCTACATCAAGATTTACGAGGCCGTGGAGCTGGCGGCGGCACGGATGCGCGGTGCAGACGCGAAGCCGGCCACGGAAAGCCTGTATGGCCGCCCGTAAGAAGAAGACGCCGGCTGCGCATCGCGTCATCGGCAAGGCGCTCCGCAAGGTCGACGCGACCGCGAAGGTCACGGGCGCCACCAAGTTCGCCGACGACCTCGCCTTGCCGCGGATGCTCTTCTGCAAGCTGCTGCGCAGCCCGCACCCCCACGCCAAGATCACCGGCATCGACACGTCGCAAGCCCGCGCGCTGCCCGGCGTGAAGGCCCTGCTCACGGGCCAGGACCTGCCGATCGCGTTCGGAATCCTCCCCGTGAGCCAGGATGAGCATGCGCTGTGCCCCGACACCGTGCGCTTCGTGGGCGATCCCGTGGCCGCCGTCGCCGCCACCAGTGAAGAAACCGCGACGGCCGCGCTCGATCTCATCGCCGTCACGTACGACCAGCTGCCCGCCATCGCCTCGGCGCTGGATGCCGTGGCCAAGCCTGCGCCGCGCATCCACGACTACGGCCCCAGCGGCAATCTCCACAAGACCATCAATCTCGAATTCGGCGACGTGGAGGAGGGCTTCGCGGAAGCCGACTTGATTCGCGAAGACACGCTGTTCTTCGAGGGCAACACGCACCTGCCCATGGAGCAGCACGCGGCGCTCGCCCAGTACACGGCCGACGGCAAGCTCACGCTGTGGAGCTCCACGCAAACGCCGCACTACGTGCACCGCGCGCTCGCCAAAGTGCTGGAGATCGAGGCCGCGAAGATCCGGGTGATCGCCTGCCCCAACGGCGGGGGCTTCGGCGGCAAGAGCGATCCGTTCAGCCATGAGATCGTCGTGGCGAAGCTGGCCATGGTTACGGGCCGCCCGGTGAAATGCACGCTGACGCGGGAAGAAGTGTTCTACTGCCACCGCGGCCGCCACCCCACGCTGATGTGGGTGAAGACCGGTGTGAAAAAAGACGGCGCCATCACCGCGATGCACTTCAAGTCGCTCCTGGACGGCGGCGGCTACGGCTCCTACGGCGTGGCGAGCACCTATTACACGGGTGCGCTGCAGACCGTCACCTATCAGGTGCAGCGCTACAAGTTCCAGGGCGCGCGCGCCTTCACTAACAAACCGCCGTGCGGTCCCAAGCGCGGCCACGGCACGCCGCAGCCGCGCTTCGCCGTGGAAGTGCAGCTCGACAAGATCGCGGAACAGCTCAAGATCGATCCCGCCGAGCTGCGGCTCAAACATCTCGTGCCGCCCAATTCCGTCACCGCGAACTACCTGCGTGTCGGGTCGATGGGATTGGGCCCGTGCATCGAGAAGGTCGTCGCGGGGTCAGGATGGAAGCAGAAGTTCCGCAAGCTGCCCACGGGCCAGGGCGTGGGGCTCGCGTGCTCGAGCTACATCTCGGGCGCCGGGCTGCCGATCTACTGGAACAACATGCCACACTCGGGCGTGCAGCTGAAATGCGACCGCCAGGGCGGCGTGACGGTGTTCTGCGGCTCCACCGACATCGGCCAGGGGTCGGATTCGATCCTCGCCTACATCGTGGCCGAGGTGTTGGGCATCGATCCGTTCAACATCGCCGTCGTCACGGGCGACACCGATCTGACGCCGGTGGATCTGGGGAGTTACTCCAGTCGCGTGACCCTGATGAGCGGCAACGCGGCGCTGCAGGCGGCCGAGCGCGCGCGCGACATCCTGGCGCGCCACGCCGCGAAGAAGCTCGAGCTGACTCCGGAGCGCGTCGTGTTCGCCGAGGGGCGAGTGTTCGACGCCGCGGATCCGGCGCGCGGCCTGACGTTCGCCGAGGCGGTGCAGCTCGCGGAAGCGGTCGAGGGAACGATTGGCACGGTCGGCTCCTACACGCCGCCCAAGGGCCCGGGGCACTACCGCGGCGCGGGCGTGGGGCCGTCGCCGGCGTATTCTTACAGTGCGGCCGTGGCACAGGTCGAGGTGGACGTGGAGACGGGCATCGTGCGCGTGCCGACCATCTGGATCGCGCACGACGTGGGCCGCTCGATCAACGCGGCGAGCGTGATGGGCCAGGTCGAGGGCTCAGTGTACATGGGGCTGGGCGAGGCGCTGATGGAGGAGATGGCGTATCGCGAGGACTTGAAGGTGATGCACAAGATTCCCAGCCTGCTCGAGTACAAGAGTCCCACTACACTCGAGATGTGCGACGTCGTCACCTACCTGATCGAGGACCCCGACCCCAATGGTCCGTTCGGCGCCAAGGAAGTGGGCCAAGGCCCGCTGCTGCCCGTGATGCCGGCCGTCGCCAACGCCGTGTACGACGCCGTGGGTGTGCGGGTGGACGAGATACCGGTCACGCCCGAGAAGGTCCTCAAGGCCCTGAAGCGCAAAGCCAAAGGTGAAGACCCGCGCTACGGCCCGACGAGCTTCCCGGACATCGATTGGCCCGAGCCGTCGCGCGTCCCGCCGCCGTGGGAAGGCGGCGATGGAAGAGAGGTCGAGGGCGGGCGCGGGCGGGCGAAGGCCGGCGCGGAGCGGCAGCACTGATGCTCCGCCTCCCTTCCTTTACTTATCTCCAGCCCAAGACGCTGGCCGAAGCCCTGCGGATGAAGCAGGACGCGGGCCCCCAGGGATCGTACGTCGCCGGTGGGACGGATCTCTATCCCAACATGAAGCGGCGGCACCAGGAGCCGAAAACGGTGATCTCGCTGATGGGGATTGTGGAGTTGAGGGCGACGGACGGCACGGCCGTCGGCACGGGAGTCACCCTGACGCAACTTTCCGCCCTGCCGTCATTCCGTCGCAGTTACGCCGCCGTCGCCACCGCCGCCGACCTCGTCTCCACGCCCCTGCTGCGCAACATGGGTACGCTGGGCGGCAATCTCTGCCTCGACACGCGCTGCAACTATTACAACCAGGGTTACGAGTGGCGGAAGGCGATCGACTTCTGCATGAAGAAGGACGGCGCGATCTGCTGGGTGGCGCCGTCGAGCCCGCGCTGCTGGGCGGTGAGCTCCTCCGACGTGGCGCCCGTGATGGTGGCCCTCGGCTCCGAGTATGTGCTGGTGGGCCCGCAGGGCGAGCGGGTGGTGCCGGCGGCGCGGTTCTATCACAACGACGGCATCAACTATCTCACGAAGCAACCCGATGAAATCCTCACCGCTGTCCGCCTGCCCGCGCCCGACGGCTGGGATGCGGTCTATCACAAATTGCGGCGGCGCGGCTCGTTCGATTTTCCGGTGCTGGGCGTGGCGGCGTGGGTGAAGTGGGACGGGGAGAAGGTCGCCGACGCGCGGATCGTGCTCGGCGGCGTAGCGAGTTACCCGCAGGAGGTGCCGGAGGCTGCCGCGGCCCTAAAGGACGCGGCCCTTTCGGATGAAACAATCGAAAGGGCCGCAGAAGCCGCCTACCGTCCCTCCAAGCCGATGGACAACACTGACTTCGATTTATCTTGGCGTAAGCAGATGACCCAGGTCTACGTCAAGCGGGCCCTCGAGCAGCTGCGGGCCCGCCGGCGCCCGTAGCCCCAGCCGCGATCGCCCGGGCCAGCCGCTCGCCCTGCGCCATCGCCCCCACGCCCACGAGCAGGTGAATCACCCGCACCACCCAGTGCCCGGACCCAGGGAAGATCTGCGTCTGCGTCATCCCCAGCGCCAGGACGATGAAGCCCCACAGAACGGCCATGATCACCCGCAGCGGCGGCGCGACCTTGGCCGCAAGACCCGCGAGCGCCCACAGCGACACCACGACCACCGCGCCGAGCATCATGTGCGCTTGTCTCAAGGAGTAGCCGCGGCCACTCCACAGGGCGAGACCGATCAGTAATACGAGGACTCCGCTCCCACGCAGAGCCAGCTGCGCGATTTTCGCCGCCCGTTGCATCAGTAGGTCTCCCATCCGCGCCGCATCCGCCAACCCATCATCCGCCAGCGACGGCGCCGCCATGGGCGCAGGAGAATGGCGAACGCCACGAACGCGAGCGGCCAGAGCATCAGCCGGATCCCCCAGAAACCCCAGAACCCCAGCACCAACGTCGCCATGAACGCGAGGCGGGCGAAGCGCCACAGCCACCACACCGGGAGCGGTCCGCGCTCCGCCGGCGCCGGTGGGCGCTCGGATACCACCGGCAAGTCGGCGACCAGCTGCTGCAAGTCCTCACGATACGTCGCGGCCGATGCGGCCGCCAAACGCTCGCCCGCTTCCTCCGGCGACAGCCGCCCTTCGGCCGCCGCACTCTGCAGCAGCTGCGCGATGCGTTCGCGCTCGGCGTCGGAAGCCCGCACGCCGTGGCTCAGATCGGGCGCGTTCATGATTGCACCAGCGCGTCGATTTCTTCCGTCGCCCGCTTCAGAATGTCGCTGATCTTCTGGCGAATGGCGTCGTCACGCGAGCGCCAGCCCGTGCGGTAGGCGCTGCGCATCAAACCGCCGATCGCGCGATTCAGCTCGCCCATGCCGCCGCCCAGCACCTCGTCGACGGCGTCCTTCACGCGGTCGAAAATGTCCTCCACCAGGTCCTTGTGCTCGTCCAGGAATTTCAGACCCAGGTCGGTGATCTCGTAGACCTTCTTGCCCTCGACGTCCTTGGCCTTGACCAGACCCTCGTCCTCGAGCCACTGCAGCGTGGGGTACACCGTGCCGGGCGAAGCGGAATAGCACCCGTGCATCTGCTCCTCCAGCTCCTTCATTACCTCGTAGCCGTGGCGCGGCTTGTCCTTGAGCAGTTTGAGAATCACGTACTTCATGTCGCCCGAGCCGAACCAGTTGCGGCGCCGTCCACCGCGACCGAACCCGAAGCCCACAAAGCCCGGGCCGAATCCTTGCCAGCCCCATCCGCGTCTCATACTTGCCTCCCTGATACGATCGATACGTTGTCACGATACTGCGCTACGATACTCTGCGACGATACAACGGCCGATATATCGCGTCAAGAGTTTCTGGCAACAACATCGAGACAGTAAGGCGACACCACATACGCCCGCGGCGCCCGGTCTGCTTCACCGCGCTCTACATTTGCGGGCCCCTTTCACCGTGGAGTTCATCGTCATGCGTCGTCTGTTTGGCCCGCTCCTGCTCGGCCTCGCCCTCACGCCGTGCCTCGAAGCACAGCAGTTCGACTTCTACACGCGCGGCCCCTATCACCCGGCGGTGCCACGCCCCGAGGCGATCACCGGGTACGCGGCGGGCACCCAGCAGACGATGTACGCCGTGATGCAGAACTATCTCGACACGCTCATTCGCACCGCGCCCGAGCGCGTGCGCGTGGAGCGCTGGGGCGAGACCTTCGAGCACCGCCCGATCCGCGCATTGATCATCTCCGATCCCGCGAACCTCGCCCGGCTCGACCAGATCCGTGCCGACGTCGCCGAGCTCACCGACCCGCGCAAGACCACGGCCGCGCGGGCCGCGGAGATCGCCGCCAAGGACCCCGCCATCGTGCTGTTCCAGTATTCCGTGCACGGCGACGAGCCGGCGGGCTTCGAGGCCGCAATGCAGGTGGCCTATCAGATGCTGGCGTCGGACGAGCCGGCCACGCTCGACATCCTCAAGAACGTCGTGCTGGTCTTGAACCCCTCGGCCAACCCCGACGGCCACGAGCGCTTCGCCGCCTGGTACAACTCGGTGGGGGTGGGCTCCGACGAGCCGGCGGCGTTCGAGCAGAGCGAGCCCTGGAGCATCACCGGGCGCTACAACCACTTCCGCTTCGACATGAATCGCGACCTGCTGGCGCAGAGCCAGCCCGAAGTCCGGGCGATGATGGACGGCATCCTGCGCTGGCACCCGCAGGTATTCGTGGACCACCACTCCACCACGCAGACATTTTTCTTTCCCCCCGTCGCCCCATCGGTGAACCTCAACCTGCCGCCGCAGACGACCAAGTGGTTCGACACGTTCGGGCGCG
>WNGI01013858.1_pt1 | contig 11178 bp, 10 predicted proteins | sample 5400621 | NCBI WGS metagenome assembly WNGI01 (sample SAMN13153374, study PRJNA577476) | soil metagenome | isolation source: 20 cm soil or saprolite under Garry oak tree replicate 1 | place: USA:California | collected 2016-06-15
GCGCGAACCACGTGCGCACCTGCGAGTCACCGACGCGGAGCGGATCCGTCGCCACGCTCCCCGACGCCTCGACCTTTCGCTTCTTCCAGAGCTGCGCGAAATCCTCCTGGAAGCGAATCGCGACGCCTGTCGAGTTGACGATGACGATGACGTTCTCCTCGCGCGTCCATGAATCGTCGGTCCAGTTCGTCGAGCCGCTCCAGACCGCGTCGCGGTCGCGGACGACGTACTTGTGATGCATTAGATCCGGCCAGCCGGGCACCGCCGCCGTCTCGAACGGCAGCGACTCGATCAGATCGGGCTCCGTCGTCGGCGGCGGCGGCACAGGCGGACGCTCGTCGACCTCATCGACGTTGTAGACCAACCGCACGTGCACGCCGCGCTCATGCGCGCCGACTAGCGCACTGCGGATGATGTCTCCCGTCCCGTCCTCCAGCCTGACGTCGTAGAGCGCGAGCTCCAGCGTCTCGCGCGCGCCCTCGACGAAGGTCGCGATCTTTCGCGCAACTTCGAGCGCGGTCTGCCCGCCGTCGGTGAGGGTATGAACCTGGATCAGGGTAGGTACCGATCGCGCAGAGCGGCGGTCGTCTGCACTGGGAGGACATCGGCTTCGAGGAGCTCCTCGACAGTCACGGACGCGAACGTCGACTGGTCGACAAGTAGCGCCCGGTAGCGGCTGCACGCGTCGGCGAAGTCCGAGTTGCCGGCGGGGTGGACGACGACGAGCCGGCCCCAGCGCCACGCGCGGCTCGGGTGTTGGAGCATCGAGAGAACCAGCAGGTGGTCGAGCCAGATGTGGATGAGCTCCGTCCCGTTGACCGCGTCGATCGCCCCCGGACCGAAGTAGCCCGACCTGTCGGTGATCTCGCAGTACCGCGGCAGCCGGGTCGGCTTCGGTGGCTGCCGCCTGTTCACGTCGTGGTACGCGGTCACGACGCCGACGATCCCCTGGGTACCGTCGCCGAGGTCGAGCACGAACGCGACATCGAACGCGACGAGGTTGCCGAGCCAGGCGGGATCGAGCCGCCCCGGCGAGTGGGCGAAGCGGACCTCGCCCACCGTGCCAGGCACGTCCGGCCACAACGTGTGGACCGCCCGGTCGGCCAGCCCGAGGTCGGCGGCCGGGTCGCCGAAGAGGTTGAAGCACATCGACACCGACGACAGGAGGTCGGCCCACAGTCGCTGGTGATCGAAGCTCTGGTGAGGTTCGATGATGGAAGTCCGGGCCTTCGCCGCGGCCAGTACGCCTGCGGTGAGGAAGTTCGCGCCGGTCTCTCTGGCGTAGGCAAGCTGCAGGCGGCTCCCGACCAGACGCGCTGCGCCGCCGGGTTTTGGCGCGATCGGCTGCGATCCGATCGGGTGGCCCTTCGACTCCCGCCACTGTGCCTGGTGGTGGCGCAGCCTCCGCCGGAACTCGGTCAGCTCCGGTTGCCGCGGCACATTGTCGTCGGCTTCCCAGCAGTGCGCGGCCTCGAGTTCTGCCTTGGTGAGGATCGCAGCCACGTCGACATCGTAGAGCCGACCCTCCACGAGCTCGCCGCAAGCGAAGACGGCACCGGCGTGCGGCGAACTGCGGGCATTGCGGTGGTGAGCTCCCGTGCTAACGCGGCACGAGCTTGAGCGTCGCGGCTCGCGCTTCGGGAATCGTGATGTGGTCGATGATGCTGGCGGCGTTTGCAGGCGCACTTCTGCGACGGTCAGCGCGCATGGGAGTCGCTCCGACGTCGGCTTTCCGCTGCGGCGCTTCAGGGGCTTGCCTTCTACCGGCTCGACAATGGTTCCACGCTCGAGTTGCTCGACGCGTTGGTGCCTGAACGAAGCGCGTAGGCGACGGCGTCCTCCGGGGCGAGGGCGGCGCCTTCGACCCAGGCGGCGGCAAACGCTGCCTCGCCCAGCCGAACTCGAACGCGCGGAAGCACGCCTTCGCGGAGCGTTTCCTCGGTCGGTTGCATTTCGAAGCCGGCTTCGACGCGGATCGCCTCACCCGCGGCCCACAGTACGACGGCGCAACGATCGTCACCACGGCCAGCGGCGGCGTGGGCGAGACCTTCCAGACTGGTCCCGATACCGCCGAGGTCGCCGAGCTCGCTGCAGAGAAGGAGGGTCTCCTCCAGTCGTTCGCGAGCGGGCTCGAAGTCGCGCTCGTGCAGCGCGAGATAGCCGAGCGTGTGGAGGACGAACGAGATTCCCCACCTGTTTTCGGCGTCACGCTGCAACGCCAACGCCTCCTCGAGCACAACTGCCGCTCGCAGCGTGTCGCCGACGTCGAGGAGCGCGTTCCCGAGGTTGTTGAGGGCGTTCGCGGTGCCGACGCGATCGCCAAGGGCGCGAAAGCGGGCGATGCTGTCCTCGAGCAGCGCGAGTGACGGGTCCGTCGCCCCTTTGAGGAACATCACCACCCCGAGGTTCTCGGTCGCTTCCGCGATCTCGCGAGCAGCGCATGAGGTGCGTGCGGCGGCGAGCGCTTGCTCGGCGCGGGCGAAGCTGCGCTCGAGGTCGCCTGCCGCGTGGGCAAGGCGGGAGGCACCGAGGAGTGCTCGCGCTCGAAGTGACGCAGGCGCGGCTTCACCAAGTTGGAGAAGAGCCTCGAGCGCCCGGGTTCCCTCAGCCAGGTGGTTGCGCGCCCACCAGAAATGCCAGAGTGGGCCGGCGAGCCGGAGCCCGAGCTCGGCGTTACCAGCCTCCTGCGACCACCGCAGCGCGGCGCGCAGATTGTCATGGTCGAGTTCGAGGCGCTCGAGCCAGGCTCGCTGTTCTCGACCCCACAGCTCGGGCGCAGCCCGCTCGACGAGCGCGAGGTAGTACAGGGCATGTCCGCGCCGAAGCGCTTCGACATCTCCGCGCTCGTCGAGCCGTTCGAGCGCGAACTGCCGAATCGTCTCCAGCATCCAGAAGCGGTCACCCGTGCGACGAACCAGGCTCTTGTCGACCAGCGATCCCAGCGAATCCAGGTCCGCGCCGCAGACGGCCTCGGCCGCGTCCGCCGTGCAGCCGCCAGCGAAGACCGCCAGCTGCGCGAACAAGCCTCGCTCGGGGATTGGCGAGAGATCGAAGCTCCAGGCAATCGTCGCCCGGAGCGTCTGCTGGCGCGGATCGGCGTCTCGCGTGCCTTTGAGGTCATCCAACTGCTGCCCGAGCCGGCCGAGCAGCTCCTTGGGCGAGAGCAGGCGCGTGCGCGCGGCGGCGAGCTCAACGGCGAGTGGCAGCTCGTCGAGGCGGACGCAGATCTCGGCGATCTCCTCGCTCGGCTCGAGGCGGGAGCGCTCACAGAACAGCGCCACGGCCTCGGGCGAGGCAAGCGGCGGCACCGCGTACTCGACTTCGCCCTGGACGCGCAGGAGCTCGCGGCTCGTCACGAGCACGGTCAGGTTGGCGCAGGCGCTGAGCAGCGCCGAGAGCTCCGGCGCAGCCTCGATCACCTGCTCCAGGTTGTCCAGGAGCAAGAGGAGCTCGCGCTCGCCGATGTGCTCGGCGAGACCGTCCTTCGCTCCCAGCGTCTGGGCAATCGTCTCGGTGACGAGCAAGGGGTCGCGCAGCGAGGCGAGGCCGATCCAGAAGACGCCTGCCTTGTAGGAAGGGACAAGCGATGCCGCCGCCTCGAGCGCGAGCCGAGTCTTGCCCGACCCCCCCGGGCCCGTCAGCGTCACCAGCCGTGCGCTGCGGATCGCGGCGAGCAGCTCGCGCAGCTCACGCTCCCTGCCGATGAACGAGCTCGCCGGACGAGGGAATGGAGACCGCTTCCGGGATGTCCTTCAAGCGATGCTCCCCGAGATCGGTGAGCGGACGCCCGTCCAGGAGATCGCGGGTCGTCCGCGAGAGCACCACCTGGCCGCCGTGCCCGGACGCCCCGACCCGCGCCGCGAGGTGGACGTCGTCTCCGACGTAACCCTCCTCGGTGACGAGCGGGGTGCCCGTGTGCAAGCCGATCCGTACCTGGATCCGGCCCGCGGCCAAAGCGCCCGTCACCGCCTGCGCCGCGGTTACCGCCGCCGGCGCCGAGCGAAACGCGAAGAAGAACGCATCTCCCTGGTTGTCGACCTCGACCCCGCCCACGGCCGAGCACGCCTCGCGCACGATCCGCCGATGCTCGGCGAGGACGTCCGCGTACCCCTTCGCACCCAGTTCGCGCAGGAGCGTCGTCGACCCTTCGACGTCGCTGAAGAGCAAGGTGACGGTGCCGGTCGGGAGGTCCTCTCGCACAGCGTGATCATCCGCCGGGCGGGACCTCGCGTCCAGTCAGCGCTCGACTCTGGCTAGCGGATCGCCGCCTGGGCGAGCGCCCTGTCACTCGGTAACGCAGCAGTACCGCTAGCCAGTTCTCCCAAAGGGAGTGAGTGTCTCGTTGCCAGAACAGGCAAAATTGGGGCGTCGGCGTGGGAGTCGTGAAGGAAAGGAGCAGGACTACGCTCGACGCGTCTGGCGGTAGGCGCGCTTCTGCGACTGCCGGTAGACGCGGCAGGCAAGAATGGAGGCGACGATGGGAGACAAGGCGCGTAAGAAGCGCCTGTTCGCCCCCCAACGCAATCGGATTCACGTCGCCGGAGCAACCTCAATGCTTCTGCGCGGCGGTCTGTCAGATTGCACAGAGATGTCAGGCGAGGTCATCGGCAGAGACCAGGAGCTCTCGGCCCTCGCTGCGTTCCTCGCCGGGAGCGCCGACCGACCGGCGGCGATGGTGCTCGAAGGCGAGGCGGGGATCGGGAAGTCGACGCTCTGGCTTGCGGGCGTCGCCGCCGCCCGTGAACTTGGCTTCCGAGTACACGTCTCGCGGCCGGCCGAGGCGGAGAGAGGACTCGCGTACGCCGGGCTGTCCGACCTCTTCGAGGGCGTCCTGGAACAGGTCCTCCCGGTGTTGCCCGCGCCGAGGCGCCGCGCGCTCGAGGTAGCGCTTCTCCTCGAGGGAGGCGACACCGCAGATCCGCGCACGCTCGGCGTCGCGGTCCGAAGCGGGCTGGAGGTCCTCGCAGCGAAGGCCCCGGTCCTGCTCGCCGTCGACGACGTCCAGTGGCTCGACCCGTCGTCAGCGAGCGCGCTCGTGTTCGCGCTTCGGCGGCTGGACGAGCAGTCCATCCTTCTCCTCCTCGCCCGTCGCCTCGGTGAAAGTTCGGAGACGCCGGCCCTCGAGCGGGCGATCCCTGCCGACCGGGTAGAGCGGCTACACGTCGGCCCGCTGAGCCTCGGCGCCATTCACCAGCTTCTCCAGGCACATCTCGCACTGAAGCTGCCACGCCCGACCCTGCTACGCGTGCACGAGACGTCCGGTGGGAACCCGTTCTACGCGCTCGAACTCGCCCGGGCTCTGGGCGCGGACGTCGAGCCCACCCAGCCGCTTCGTATTCCGGAGACGCTGGAGGGGCTGGTTCGTGCGCGCCTCGATGAGTTGCCGCCGGCGACGCGAGAGTCGCTGCTGCTCGCAGCGGCCGTGGGCCGCCCGTCCGCCGAGCTCTTCGCGAGCCTGCACGTCACGGATCAAGTACTCGATCGCGCCCTCGCCGCGCGCGTGATCGAGCGTATGGACGGCACGATTCGCTTCACGCATCCGCTGCTCGCGTCGGCGGTCTACCACGGTGTGTCCGCTGACGAGCGACGACGCGCACACGGACGCCTCGCACTGGTCGTCGCCGACCCGCTCGACCGCGCCCGCCACCTCGCGCTTTCGACGGAGGGCGAGGACACCCAGATCGCCGAGGTTCTCGAGAAGGCCGCGGCGCTGGCGAGCACCCGTGGCGCACCGATCGCCGCAGCCGAGCTCGCGGAGCACGCGCTTCGGCTCACGGCGCCAGACGCCCATGCCGACCGGCATCGTCGAGCGCTCGTTGCGGCACGCGCTCAACAGAGCGCGGGCGAATGGACGCGCGCACGAGCCATTCTCGCCAATCTCCTCGCGGAGACACGAGCGGGTCACTGGCGAGCCGAGGCTCTTGTCGTCCTTGCCGAACTCGAGAGCGAACGTCGTTCCGTTCCACTGCTCGAGGAAGCCCTGCGCGAGGCGGCTTTAGGCCCAGCGCTTCAGTCAGTCATCCACTGTCGGCTCGCGTGGGTGAGCTCCAAGCCACGGTTCGACCATGCACGACGAGCGCTCGAGCTGGCCGAGCAAATCGACGACGACCAGCTGCGAGGACAGGCCCGCGCGATGCAGGCCATCCTCAGTTGGTTCGCCGGCGAGGCGGAGGCACCGGAGGATCTTCCGGCACGGGTCCGCGACTTCCCGAGCGCTGTCGGTGGCGAATTGCTGGTGCGGGAGGCGACTCTGGCTGTCGTGAACACCCTCGCGCCCGTTCCGAAAAGGGAGGAGGCCCGCGCCTTGCTCGAGCGCGAGTACGGAGAGTGGCGCGAGCGGGACGAGCCGAGGAGCTCCCGCGCGCTCTGGGGTCTCGCCTGGGTCGAGTTCTGGGCTGGACGTTGGGCGCTCGGGGCCGAGTACGCGGCTCGCGCCCGCGACATCTCTATCCAGTACGGGCTCGAGATGCCGCAGGATCATCTGCCGAGCGCAGTCATCGCCGTCCATCGAGGACAACTCGACCTGGCCCGGGAGCACTCGGAACGAGGTCTCGACCTCGCTCACGAGCAGTTCGGCGGACGCCGCCCCGTGCAGCTCATGGCGGTGCTTGCACTCGTCGCCCGATGGAGCGGAGATCCGTCCGCGGCCGAGGAATGGTTTGAGAAGGCAGACCGACGGGCCTCGGAGCTCGGGTGGGGCGAGCCGAGTGTTCGCTGGTGGACGGCCGACTACGCCGAGATGCTTCTCGAGGACGGTCGGATCGACGACGCCGTTCGAGTCGTCGATGTCTGGGAGGCAGATGCCGCGCGGGTGGCCCGCGACTGGGTCTTGGCGCACGTGACTCGATGCCGTGGTCTCGTCGCGGCCGCTGAGGGCGAGGTTCCTTGCGCCGGCTCCCTCCTCGAACAGGCGGTTGAGCAGCACGAGGGCGTCGGAGACCCCTTCGGCACTGCGCGGGCATTGCTCGGGCTCGGCGTCGTCCGGAGGAGGGCGCGGAAGAAGCGGGACGCCCGCGATGCGATCCAGGCTGCGCTCGACGGCTTCGAACAGCTCGGAGCAGCGACCTGGGCCGAGAAGGCTCGCAGCGAACTCGGGCGCATCGGCGGGCGAAGGCGCGAGGAGGGGCTGACGCCCGCCGAACGGCGCGTCGCTGTCCTCGTCGCAGAAGGCCGCACGAACCGCGAGGTCGCCGCGGCGCTCTTCGTCACGGAGCGGACGGTGGCGAGTCATTTGTCCCACGTCTACGCCAAGCTCGGCGTGCGCTCGCGAACGGAACTCGCCCACCGGCTGCGGTGAGCATCTCGGGCAAAAGATCAGTGGTTCTGACACTTCGCATTCTGCGGACCGCCGCGTAGAGTCGGAGTGCAGGCCGAGTCAGGCTCGTCCGCAAAAGGAGGAGAGATGAGATCGAAATTGGCGTGGGCTTCTCTTGCCGTTGTCTTGGGCAGTGCTGTGTACGCCGGAGCTGTCCTGGCGACGCCCCCCTCTGGCGTGAAACCAACGGAATTCGGGATCGGAAAATTTGGTCCCATCGATACGAAGGGCAAGATCGGTGCGTGGAACGCAAGCATGAAGACGACGGGAGCCACCGACATCCATGTCCTTCAGAACAGGATCGCGCCGGGCGGGACCTTTGGCTGGCACAGCCATCCCGGGCCGAGCTTCGTGATAATCAAGTCGGGGACGGCGACGGTCTATCTGGGCGCTGATCCCGCGTGCCGCCCGCACAGGTTTCGGGCTGGTTCGGGATTCGTGGATAGGGGTCTCGACGTCCATGTGGTGCGAAACGAGGGAAACGTGGACCTCGTGACTGTCGTCGTTTCGTTTGTTCCTAGAGGCGCAACGAGGCGAATCGACGAGCCAACCCCCGGCAACTGCCCGTTCTAGGAGCGACTGGTGGAGGGTGGGGCCCCTCCGGGCCAGCCAGTTTCGGCGAGCGGACGCTGACGAGCCACCACACGCATTTTCGTGATGGCCGGCGTCCGGTCGCGGTCGGAACCGGCTCGACGCCCCAGTAGCACGCGGCTCCTCGAGCAAAGTTCAGACGTTCTGACGTTTTCATCGCGTCGCCGTGGCCGTAGCGTCAAGGCATGCCGAGCTACCTCGTCGAAACGTTCCTTCAGCGCGGCAGCGCAGGGGAGCGGACGGCCCGCGAACGTCGGGCGCGCTCGGCCGCCGAGGAGCTGACGCGGAAGGGGACGCGCGTCCGCTTCGACCACACGATCCATGTTCCCGAAGACGAGATCTGCTTCTTCGTCTTCGACGCGCCGTCGAGCACGGATGTTGCTCTGGCGGCACAGCTCGCGGAGCTCGGGCCCCTCCGGGTCGTCGAGGCCGTCTCGTCCGGAAAGGAGTAAGCATGAAACGGACCATCAAACCGGCACTGCTGAGCGTGGCACTCGCCGGCGTCGTCGGAGTGGCTCTGGTCGCGCCCGGGGCGGCGACGCCACCGTCAGGGCTGGTGAACGTCCCCTTGGCGCGTGCAACCAACGTGTCAGATGGGACGATCCCGCTGCAAGTCGGGACGGACGTAGCCATGGCGCAGATCACGGTCGACCCGGGCGGCTCATCCGGCTGGCACTCGCACCCAGGGGGCGCGATCGTGGTCGTAAAGACGGGCACGCTCACCGTCTACCGATCGATTGGCAGCCAGTGTCAGAGCACCACGTACAGCGCAGGACAGGCGTTCATCGAGCGACCTGGCGAAGTTGACCAAGTCCTCAACACGAGCACGGCCCCATATGTCCTGTTCGTCACCTTCCCGCGTGTGCCTCAGGGCGGCTCCCCGAGAACTGACGAGCCGGACCCCGGCACCTGTCCGGGTCTCTGACCACCTGACCGAGCGCGACGTCCCCTGCGACAGGGACGTCGCGCTACGCCTCATCTGCGACGTGCTGACGGTCGTGGTCTCGTTTGTTCCGGAGGGGTTCGCGAGGCGAATCGACGAGCCGGCGCCGGCTAACTGCCCGATCTTCAACGGTTGACCGAATGCTGGAGGGCGGGCACCCTCGCCCTCCAACGCCGAATCCGGCGAGCCCGACTAGGCGCCTCGCGACGACTGCTTCGCGCGCATCTCGGCCTTGTGCGCGCGCTTCTTCGCCTGGTAGTCCTCGAGCGCCTCGAGCGAATCGACATCGCCGAGCGTTGGATGGTTCGGGACGAGATCCTGTGCCGCCACGATTCCGAACCGCTTCGCGAGCACGGCGCCGAGCGACGTCACCTTCATCTTTCCGAAACCGGGGAGCGCGCCGATGCGCCGGCGCAGGTCGTCGCCGTTCGCGGCGTCGGTCCACACGCGCTCGGCGTGCCCGTCGTATTCGTCGTCGATCACAGCCGCGAGCTCCTGGATGCGCTTCGCCATCGAACCGGGGTAGCGGTGGATCGCCGGCTTCTCGCGGAAGATCGCCTCGAGGCGACCCGGGTCTGCCTGTGCGATCTCCCTCGCGTCGAGCGTGCCGAACCGTTGCTTCAGTTTCAGAGGTCCGACGAACGCAGTCGGCACGGTCACCTGCTGGTCGAGCGCGAAGCCGATCAGCAGCGCCAGCGGTTCCTCGCCGAGCAGCGCATCCGCCTCGTCGTCGCCGGTGAAGTGCAGGGCCTCGGCCATGGCTTGGATCCTAGACGTGCGTAGCCGGGGGCCATCTAGGGTAGGTGGAAGGCATGACCGATCCCGCCGACAAGGCAAAGGACGTCGTCCACGCGGTCGAGCATCCCGTCGAGACGGCGAAGGCGCTGGAGCGCGAGGCCGAGGAGGGCGTCAGTGCGCGGACGCCGCTGATCGCGGTCACCGGCATCGCGCTCTTCCTGGGCGTGATCTTCGTGATTCTGCTCGCGATCGCGTTGACCCTGTACTTCGTCTACGGCGGCAAGTAGCGGCTCATTCCGACGCGTACGCGAACCGGCTCGCGAACGCGCAGTTCTCCGTCAGCTCCCAGCTGAGCGGATCGTCGGTCACGACCAATTCGTCGGCGACGAGCTCCCGGCCGGGCTCTTCGTAGCCGGGGATGACGCAACGAACGTCCGAGTCGGCCGGCACCGGCCGGGTGGCGCGCGCACGCACGGCGTCGCCTACCTGCAAGACGTAACCGCCTCCGTCCGGCACGAGCTCGATCACGTCGGTGCGCACCTCCACGAGATGCCGCTCCTTCCGCACCCACGGCAGCACGCCGACCTTGGGCCCGCCGAGCCGGCCGAGGAAGACGTCGGCGAGCGCGGTCCGCTGCCGGTCGTCTCCTGCGGCATCGACGTGGAGGACGATCGTCCACGGCGAGCCGGGCTCGTCGTCCTCGTAGCGAACGACGAGGACCGCGGCGAGGCCACTGACGTCGACGTCCCCGACGCGTCCGTCCTCGACCAGCCACGCAAGCGCACCGAAGCAGACGCCGTAAGTGGAGCGCCCGCCCTTGACACCGTCGACCATTCGGCAGGGACAGATCGGATCGCAGTTGCAGCTCTCGAAATACGACCCGCCGACGGAGTAGGCCAAAGCACGGCCGATCCTCTGCCTCAGAACGCGTTCGCGCAAGTACCCTGGACAGGTGGACCCGCTCGCCGTTTTCAGCCCCGAGACGAGAGCCTGGTTCGAGGAAGCCTTCGGCGCGCCGACCCCGGCCCAGGAGCTCGGATGGCCGGCGATCGCCAGCGGCCGGGACACGCTGATCCAGGCGCCGACGGGCTCCGGCAAGACGCTCGCCGCCTTCCTCTACGGGATCGACAAGCTCAACTCCGAGCCGGGGGAAGGGCTGCGGCTGATCTACGTCTCGCCACTCAAGGCGCTGAACTACGACATCGAGCGCAACCTGCGCGGCCCGCTCGCCGGATTGCAGTCCGAGTTGCGGGTCGGCGTGCGCACCGGAGATACGCCGCAGAAAGAGCGCGCGGCGATGCTGCGAAATCCGCCCGACATTCTGATCACGACTCCGGAGTCGCTCTACCTGCTGCTGACGTCGCGCGCGCGCGAGAACCTGAGGGGTGTTCGCACGCTGATCCTCGACGAGGTGCATGCCGTCGCAGGCACTAAACGGGGTGCGCATTTGGCGCTTTCGGTTGAGCGCCTGCGACGGCTGACTGACGAGCCCTTTCAGCGCATCGGGCTCTCGGCGACGCAGCGGCCGATGGAGGAGATCGGGCGGTTCGTGTCCGGCGCACGCGACATCCAGTTGGTCGACGCCGGCGTC
>WNGI01014912.1_pt1 | contig 11178 bp, 10 predicted proteins | sample 5400621 | NCBI WGS metagenome assembly WNGI01 (sample SAMN13153374, study PRJNA577476) | soil metagenome | isolation source: 20 cm soil or saprolite under Garry oak tree replicate 1 | place: USA:California | collected 2016-06-15
CGGTCAGATCGCTACTTGCTCGGGCGGCGCTGCGCAGCCCGGCCGCCGCCCGACTGCTTCAGATACTGGAAGAAATCCGCGCTTGGGTCGAGCACCATGACGTCGCTCTTGTTCTTGAACGTCGCCTTGTACGCCTCCAGGCTGCGATAGAACGAGTAGAACTCGGCGTCCTGCCCGTAGGCGCTGGCGTAGATCGCGGAAGCCCTGGCGTCGCCTTCGCCCTTGGTCTTTTGCGCCTGCTTGTAGGCGTCGGCGAGAATGACCTCGCGCTGGCGATCGGCGTCAGCACGGATCTTCTCCGACTCGGCGCCGCCTTGCGACCGGAGCTCGTTGGCGACGCGCTTGCGCTCGGATTCCATCCGTTGATAGACCTGGGCGAGCACTTCGTCAGGCAGCTCGACACGGCGCAAGCGCACGTCGACGATTTCGACGCCGATCGTCCTCGCGTCAGCGTCGGCTTTCTGTCGCGCTTCGTCCATGATCCGGTAGCGCTCGGAAGAGATCGTCTCGTGGATGGTGCGTTTGTTGATTTCCTGCGCGAGGTTGGCGCGGATCGTCTGCGCCAGGCGGCGCTTGGCAGCTTCCTCGTCATCTCTCACACTTTGATAATATTTGCGCACATCGACGATGCGCCAATAGGCGATGAAATCGACCCTCAGGGGTTTCTTTTCCGAGGTCGTGATGCGATCGGGCTCAGGCGCATCCAGCGTCAGGATGCGGCGATCGTAGAACTTGACGTTCTGTACCAGCGGCACCTTGAAATACAGTCCCGCCTCAGTTTTGGCGTCGATGAATTCGCCGAGTTGAAACTTGATTGCGAACTGCTTCTGATCCACCGTATACAGCGACTGGGACAGGACCAGCACGACCGCGACCACCAGCGCGAGAATCGGCATCGCTATTCTCATCGTGTATCTCCGCGCTCCCGGCTGCGCGGAAGCTCGCGGCCCCGGCTCGGGTCGAGCGTCACGCTCGCCTCTGGCGCAGATGGCGTCGCGCGCGGGTCGATGCTACCCGGCGCGCCGCTTGCTGTCTGCGTCTGCTTCAGAAGCTGATCCAAGGGCAGATACAACAGGCTGTTGCCGCCCTTCTGATCGATCAGTACTTTGCTGGCATTGCCCAGCACCGACTGCATCATGTCCAGATAAAGCCTCTCGCGCGTGACGGCCGGTGCCTTGGCGTACTCGACCAGCACCTGCCTGAAGCGGCTGGCGTCTCCTTCCGCTCTTTGCACGACGCTGGCGTTGTAGCCGTCCGCTTCCTGCAACAGGCGCGACGCCATGCCGCGCGCAAGCGGAACGATGTTGTTTGCGTACGCCTGGCCTTCGTTCTTTTGCCGTTCGAGGTCCTGGCTTGCCTTGACCGCGTCGTCGAACGCCGCCTGCACCTGTTCGGGCGGTTGGGTGTTCTGGAGGGTTACCTTCTGCACATAGATTCCGGTGCCATATCGATCGAGCATCGCCTGCATCAACTTTTCGGTTTCGGTGGCGATCTGGGCGCGTCCTTCATAGAGAGCGAAATCCATCTTGTTGCGGCCGACGACCTCGCTGATCGCCGTCGCCGCGACCTGCGCCACGATGTCCTCCGGCTTGCGCGCGTTGAATACATAGTCCGCGGCATTCTTCAGGTTGTATTGCACCGCGAACTGAATATCGATGATGTTCTCATCATCGGTCAGCATCAGCGATTCCTTGGCGATCTTGTTCTTGGGATTGTTGTTGCGGTAACCGATTTCGACGGTTTTCACTTGCGAGAAGTCGATGACCTCGACCGCCTCGATCGGAAATGGAAGGTGGTAGCGCAGCCCCGGCAACGTCGTCTCGGTAAAGCGACCGAAATGTGTCACGACGCCGCGGCGTCCTTCGTCGACAATGTAGAAACCGCTGGCAAGCCAGACGAGAAGGACCAGCGCCGCGAGCAAGCCGGCGCCGCCCAGAGGCAGTGAGCGGCGGGGCGGCACGCCCCCGGGTTCCCCCGGCGGCGTCGTGCGGCCGAACATTTCGTTCAGGCGACGGTTGACGTTGCGCCAGATCTCGTCGAGATCCGGCGGCCCGCTGCGGCCGCGCTTACCCCACTGCGGGTCGTTGAGGGACATGACGGATGCCTTGCGGCGGGCTTGGGCGGGGTGGCAAGTCTTATCGGGAGGGTCTAAAGGCCGCGTCAGGCGGTCGCCGCCCGAATCGCCGGACGGGGGAACCGCTCGGCCAGCGCGGCGCGCATTTCGGGCACGCCCGCGCCGGTCAGCGCGCTCAGACGAACAGAGGCAATTTTACCATATTCGTCGCGCTCGACGCCGGGCGCATGTTCTGCGAGATCGCACTTATTCAACACCATAATCCGCGGAACCTCATCGGCGCCAATCTCAGCCAGCACCGCGTCGACGGCGGCAATCTGGCGCTCACGATCGGGATGACTGGCGTCGATCACATGCAGCAAAAGGTCGGCGTCGATGGCTTCTTTCAGCGTGCCTCGAAAGGCGGCAACCAGATCGTGGGGCAGGTCCTTGATGAACCCCACCGTGTCCGACACCACGATCGGTTCCGTGCTCGCCAACTCAAGTCGGCGCAGCGTCGTGTCGAGGGTCGCGAAAAGCTGGTTCGCGGCGAAGCTCTCGGCGCCGGTCAAACGATTGAACAGCGTCGATTTGCCTGCATTGGTATAGCCCACCAGCGCGACATTGCGAACCGCGGCGCGCCGTCGGGCGCGTCGCTGTGTTTCGCGTTGGCGGCCGACATGCTGCAGCCGATCCTTGAGCAACTTGACGCGCTGACCGATCAGGCGGCGGTCGCTCTCGAGCTGAGTTTCGCCCGGCCCGCGCAGTCCGATGCCGCCCGTTTGCCGCTCGAGGTGGGTCCAGCCGCGCACCAGGCGCGTCGATAGATGGGCGAGTTGCGCGAGCTCGACCTGGAGCTTGCCTTCCGCGCTACGCGCCCGCTGCGCGAAAATATCCAGAATCAGGCTCACCCGATCGACAACGCGGCAGTCGAGCGCCCGCTCCAGATTGCGCTGTTGCGCCCCGGACAAGGAATGATCGAAGATCACGATGTCGGCACCGCTCTCGATGCGCTTGGTGGCGATTTCGGCGACCTTGCCGCTGCCGGCGAAAAGCGCCGGATCCGGCTTGGCGCGGCGGGCAGTAATCACCTCCGTCACGGTCGCACCGGCTGACAGCGCCAACGCCTTCAGCTCGTCCAGACGCTCCGGAAGATCGCCTTCGCCGAAATCGATTTCGACCAGCAGCGCGCGATCGCCGCCTTCGGGACGGTCAAGCATCATGAGTTCGGCGCGTCCGGGTTCATCCGGCCGACAGGAACGCCGGCAGGCTCACGCAAAACCGAGGGCCAGTCGATCAACCGGGAAAGGCGGATCAGGCTTCGCGACCGTTTTCGTGCGGGGGCATCGTCACGGCGCGCGCCGGAACGACGGTCGAGATAGCGTGCTTGTATACCATCTGGGTGACCGTGTTTTTCAGCAGCACGACGTACTGATCGAAAGACTCGATCTGACCCTGCAGCTTGATGCCGTTGACGAGGTAGATCGAGACCTGTACGTGCTCCTTGCGGAGAGTGTTCAGGAACGGGTCTTGTAGCATTTGCCCTTTATTGCTCATTGTTGTTGCTCCACTTATTGTTGGAAGCTTTGAAGCTGCTGCGCTCGCAATGCGCCATTGCTCGCGTTAGCCGCTAATTAACCACCGCAGGCCGCAACGCCGGCCCAAAAATATTGCCGGCGGGCACGACGGCTCGGCCGGATTCCAGTGCTACTTGGATCGGCGGGGCTTGCGACGGGCGGCAGACCCCGCATACGGGTTGGCGCCGGTCTTGAATTGTATCCTAAGCGGCGTTCCCTGCAGTTGGAACACGTCGACAAAGAAATGTTCCAGAAAGCGGCGGTAGGTCTGCGGGATGGCTCCCAGCGCCGATCCGTGGATCACGATCACCGGCGGATTCATTCCGCCCTGGTGGGCATAGCGCAGCTTCGGCCGCACCATCCCGGCGCGCGGCGGCTGCTGTAGCGCCACGGCGTCGGCGAGCGCGCGGGTGAGCTTGGGTGTCGGCAGCTTGGACATTGCCGCCGCATACGCGCCGTCGACCGAGCGCAACAGCGGCCCGATGCCTTTGGCCAAGCTCACGCTTGATTTCGGCTCGCTCCTCGGTGCCGATGTCGTCCCACTTATTCACCGCCACCACCAGCGCCCTGCCGGCGTCGAGGATGTGGCCGGCGATGTGCGCGTCCTGCTCCGATATCTCGGCTTGAGCATCGAGCAGCAGGACGACGACGTTCGCGTCCTCGATCGCCTGCAGCGTCTTGATCACCGAGAACTTTTCGATCGCTTCGAAGACCTTGCCGCGGCGGCGCACCCCCGCGGTGTCGATCAGCGTGTAATGGCGGCCGTCGCGGTCGAAGTCGAGATAGAGCGCATCGCGCGTCGTACCCGGCTCGTCGAATGCGATCACTCGCTCCTCGCCGAGCAGCGTGTTGACCAATGTCGATTTGCCCACATTAGGTCTGCCCACGACAGCGACCTTGATCCGCGATCCGTCGTCGCCGCCGGCTGCGTCGGCCGGATCGTCGGCGCTTTCTGCGGGACAGAGGGCGAGTGCGATGTTGACCAGATCGCGCACGTTTTCGCCGTGGGCCGACGAGATCGGCAACGGCGTGCCCAGCGCGAGCTCGTGAAACTCGGCGGTGACGCGCTCGGGCGCGATCCCTTCCGCCTTGTTGACCGCGAGCACCACAGGGCGCCCGGAACGGCGAAGGAGATCGGCGATATTGCTGTCCTGGGCGGTCAGGCCTTCGCGGCCGTCGACCAGGAAAACCACTGCATCGGACTCGGCGATCGCCTGCCGGGTCTGCTTGGCCATGGCGTGCATGATGCCGCTCTTTACCTTGGGTTCGAAGCCGCCGGTGTCGACCACGAGATAGGGCCGATCGGCGCCGCGGCCGCGGCCGAAATGACGATCGCGCGTAAGGCCGGGAAAGTCCGCGACTAATGCGTCGCGCGACTGGGTCAGCCGGTTGAAAAGCGTCGATTTTCCGACATTGGGACGTCCGACGAGAACGAGCGAGGGAAGCATTGGTGGTGTAACAAGGCGTCGAGCGGAAAAGCCTGAGCGCGGAAGCGCCGGCGATTAATTCGCGCTGGCGCTGATCAGCGTGCCGGCCGCCGATTGCCAGACAGCGGCGTTGCCCACCGCCACTGGCTGCGACAGCGCGGCGGAGCCGTCGCTGGCGACGCGGCCGACGAGATTGCCGTCATTGCGGTCGAGCAAGTGCAGATAGCCTTCGCCATCGACGACGCCGAGATAGTTGCCGACGACGACCGGTCCGCTGGGAAAGCGGACGGCAAGCTTGTCCTGTTTCCAGATTGACGCCCCGGTCGTCTTGTCCAGCGCGTGTATGGAGCCCTTGTCGTCGGTGACATAGAGGTAGCGGGCGTCAACGGCGATGCCGCCGAGGCTCGAGAAATCGCGCGACCAGAGCAACGTTCCACGCAGGAGGTCGAAGCAGGCGATGCGCCCTTGGTACGCCGCGGCGCAGGCCTGCCGCGCCTCGACCACCGGTGCGCTCGTCACGTCGGCTATGCGCTCGAGCTCGGTCGCGCCTTTGGGGGTGGCGACGCTCGCTTCCCAGCCGAGAGTGCCGCTGGCGACGTCGAGCGCGAGCAGCTTGCCTCCGGCGGTACCGGTGAAAAGGGCGCCGCGACTGGCGGTGCCGCCGGCAAAACGACGGACCGTCAGCGATGGACTGGTGCGCTGATAGACCCACTTTTGACTTCCGTCCGCCTCCGACAGGCCATAGATCCGGCCGTCGAGCGCCCAGACGATGATCTTCCCGTCGGCGCCCTTGGGCGGACCGGCAACTTCGGTCGACACCTTGACCTGCCACAGGGGTTTGCCCGTCGGATCGAAGGCGATCACGTCCCCCTTGGCGGTGCCGACGACGACCGCGGCGGATTCCGCGCCGACACCTGCCGACAGCGACTTCTCGGCCTTGATCCGCCAGATTTGCCGACCGCTGGAGGGATCGACGCTGACGATCGTTCCATCCGGACTGGCGGCGTAAATGGCGTCGGGACGCACCGCCGGCGCGAAGGCTTCGCCGCCCTTGGCGCCCAGCGGGACCTGCCAGTCGACTCGCGCGACGGCCTTGGCGTCAAAGCTGGGCAGCGGACCGGGTTTGGGAGCGCTGCGGCCGATACCGAGCCAGGACAGCGAAGGCGGCGGGATAGAGGGGACGGACGTCATCCACGAAGGCAGCCACGAAGGCATCGATTGGCAGCCGCCGAGCATCAGCGCAGCGAAAGCGATCGCCAAGGCGCATCTGCGCCTGACTGTGCTGGTCATTGCGCGCCTCCCAGCGCGTCGAACTTCACCTGCACGAAAGCACGGTAGGGCGATTTCGGGTCGATCTTCGCCAACGCGATCTCGTACGCCGCCTTCGCCTCGGCGTTCTTTCCCATGGCGGCAAGGATATCGCCCCTGAGATCGGCAAACAGGCCCGTGAACGCGTCGTCGGTCTTGATATCGAGTGTCTTCAGCGCATCGTCGTATTGTTTTTCATCGAGCATCGCCTGAGCGAGGCGAAAGCGCGCGATCGCCTTCAGTTCGTCCTCGGACGCATGATCGATGATCCATTGCAACTGTGCGCGAGCACCGGGCTTGTCCCCGCCATCGTAGAGCATCTTGGCGTAGAGCAACGCCGCTCGCGGTGCATACGCGGTGCGGGCGAAGCGGTCGACAATCTGTGTCGCCGGCTCTTTTGCCTTGGAGAGGTCGTTGGCCCGCACCGCCTGGCTCACCGCCTGATAGAGCACACTTGCCTGCTCGGCCTGGGTTCGCTGATACCAGCGCCAGCCTTGCACGCCAATGACGACCAGCGCGACGACGACCACGGCAGCGCTGACGTATTTGGAGTTTTGCTCCCACCACGCCTTCAGGTCGTCGAGTTTTTCCTGTTCTTCGAGATCGTAGACTGCCATCTTGGTTCCTAAGTTGGATAGGCGCGGAGCATGTTAGGCATCACCCGCGACGAATCACCCGCGTGAAGCGGGGTGGACGTGAGGGAGCCTCCATCACAAATGCTTCGTGTCACGCGGCGGTGGGGCGATGCGCATCACCAGCTCTCCCGGAGGCAATGCGATCTGTTCGCCGGGATCGCGTAAGGGTTTGACCGCGACCACGTTGGCCGCCGCTTCATCATCGCCGACGATAAGCGCAAAGCGGGCGCCGCTTGCATCTGCACGCCGCATCTGCGAGCCGAAATTGCCGCCACCGGCGTGAACGACGATCGCCAACCCTGCATCGCGTAGATTCTCGGCCACCGACATCGCCAGACGCGTCGCAAGATCGCCGACGTGTACCACATAGGCATCGGGTGCATCGCTCGCGGTCCGCCCAGCGTCCTGCATGAGCATCAGCACCCGTTCGGTGCCGATTCCAAAACCGCAGCCGGGCGTGGGCTTTCCGCCGAGCTGAGCGACCAGGCCATCGTAGCGCCCGCCAGAACAGACCCCGCTCTGTGCACCGAGCCGCGTGGTCACCCACTCGTACACGGTCGCATTGTAGTAATCGAGCCCGCGAACGAGCCGCGGGTTGACGCGGAAATCAATGCCCACTTCGCGGACTCCCGCTTCTACCCTCTTGAACAGGGCGCGGGAATCGTCTCCGAGGGCGTCCCAAAGTTTCGGCGCATCCTCGATCAGCGCCTGCATCGCCGGATTCTTGGAATCGAGAATACGCAGCGGATTGGTATGCAGTCGCCGCCTGGCGTCGTCGTCGAGGGATTCCATGTGGTGTTCGAAGTAAGCGATGAGCTGCGGACGAAACGCGCGCCGCTCCTCACTCGAGCCGATGGTATTGAGCTCGAGCGTGATACCAGAAAGGCCAAGACGGCGCCAGAGACGGCCGATCATCGTCAATTGCTCGAGATCGACATCGGGCCCGGCATAGCCGAGCGCCTCGACGCCGAACGTATGGTATTGGCGGTAACGTCCCTTTTGCGGCCGCTCGTGCCGGAAAAGTGGCCCGCTGTACCAGAGTCGCTTGGGGCCGTCGTAGAGCATGTTGTGCTCGAGCGCCGCCCGAACGGTCGGCGCGGTCCCCTCGGGGCGCAACGACAGGCGCTCGTCGTGGTCGGTGAACGAATACATCTCTTTTTCGACGATGTCGGTCGCTTCGCCGACGGCGCGCACGAAAAGATCGGTCTTTTCGACGATAGGTGTACGGATGTTGCGATATCCGTATTGCTCGAAAACGTCGCGCACGGTGTCTTCGAAGACGTGCCACAACGTCGCTTCGTCAGGAAGAACGTCGTTCATGCCGCGAACGGCCTGGATGCTCCCGGCCATGGGCTACTTACGGTCCACTAAATGATCGCCTTGACGGCGATGGCAATGGTATTGGTTCGGGCCGCGGGCTTGAGGTGCGCTGTTGCCGGCTCGCCGCCATAGGTCGCGCGAACGTAATCGGCAACGATCTGCTGGAATTCCTCGGCGATGCGCTCGCCCTTGAGCGTGACCGTCTTCTGACCATCGACGTAGACCGGCGCGACCGGGACCTCACCCGTGCCGGGCAAGCTAATGCCGATGTTGGCCATTTTCGATTCGCCCGGGCCGTTGACCACGCAACCCATGACCGCCACCGTCATGCTCTCAACCCCGGCATAGCGCGCGCGCCAACCCGGCATCTGCTCGCGCAGATACGCCTGGATTTTTTCGCCGAGCTCCTGGAATACGGTGCTGGTGGTGCGCCCGCATCCTGGGCAGGCGGTCACCTGAGGCGCGAAGGAACGCAGCCCCATGGTCTGCAGAATCTCCTGCGCGACGAGAACCTCGCGCGTGCGATCGCCGTTGGGCTCGGGTGTGAGCGAAACCCGGATCGTGTCGCCGATCCCCTGCTGCAACAACACCGCCATTGCCGCCGTCGACGCGACGATGCCCTTCGACCCCATTCCCGCCTCGGTCAAACCGAGATGCAAGGGATAATCGCAGCGACGCGCAAGCTCGGCATAAACCGCGATCAGGTCCTGCACGCCTGAAACCTTGCATGAAAGGATAATGCGATCTTGCCTAAGCCCGAGCTCCTCGGCGCGTTGCGCACTGCCGATCGCGGAGCTAACCAAGGCCTCGCGCATCACATGCGCTGCATCGAGCGGGGCCGCCGAGCGCGCATTTTCGTCCATCATGCGCGCCAGCAGATCAGCGTCGAGGCTGCCCCAGTTGACGCCGATCCGCACCGGCTTATCCCATTTCAGCGCCTGCTCGATCATGATCGCGAATTGCGCGTTTCGCTTACTGCCTTTGCCGACATTTCCCGGGTTGATGCGGTATTTTGCCAGGGCCTCCGCGCAGGCCGGAGATTCGGTCAGCAACTTGTGGCCGTTGAAATGAAAGTCGCCGATCAGCGGCACGGCGCAGCCAAGCGCCGCGAGCTGGTCGCGGATCAAAGGCACGGCGTGGGCGGCGGCGGAGGTATTGACGGTGACGCGCACCAGCTCCGAACCGGCATCGGCGAGCGCCTTGACTTGGGTGACTGTCGAGGGGATATCGGCGGTGTCGGTGTTAGTCATCGACTGCACGGCGATCGGGGCGCCACCGCCAATGGCCACACCGCCGACATTCGCACTGCGCGTGCTGTGCCTTGGCATGATGGAGCTTTCGATGGTGCTCATGGGCATCCGGTGAACTGGAGGAAAGCGTCTATTGAATCGTCAGGCGCGCGACGTTTTGCCGCGTATATGGCGAGAGGTCGACCGGCGTTCCGCGGTAGACCAGCGTCACGACCTGCGCATTGCCGAGAACGATGTCGAATGGCGGCGCGCCGTTGACGGGCTCGACCGATCCCGCCGCAACCAGCCGCGATACGACGAGCTGTCCGCTGCGATCGCGGATTTCCGTCCATGACGGACCCTGATACCTAAGCAATACCGTCGCATCACCGGGCGCTGCACTTGCCGGGAGCGTCGAGCCGCTGGCGGGAGTAGCGGCCGAATCGCGCATCGATGCTACGGGCGAAGCGCTTTGCGATGCCTCGCTTGCTTGCGACACAGTTGTTTGCGATGCCGTGGTGGGAGCAGAGCTGGTCAGAGGATTGGGCAGCGCGACGCCAGGCACAATTGTCGCCGGCGCGCGATGATCCGTCGCGTCGGAGACGGGTCGCGCAGGTTCGGCGTAATTCGACAATCCGCCGCGGTACCACTCATACGCTGCAGCGGCAACGATGCAGGCAATCAGAATCAGCGGGATCAGCCAGCGGCCAAGTCCGCTCTTCGATGCGGTGGCACTGGGCAGCTCGCCCATTATCGCGGCAGTCGAATGCAGCGTCGGCGACTCGAGCGCGGGCGCCTGCGAAACATCGGGCAAATGCGCAAGCAGGTCCTGCGCGTCGAGGTGCAGCAAGCGTGCGTAATTGCGTACGAAACCGCGGCTGAACGTGCGTCCCGGCAGCTCGCCGAAACTCTCGTCCTCCAGCGCTTTGACCTGCCGCGGCGCCAGTTTCAGTTGCTGCGCGACCTGGTCGAGCGAAAGCCCGGCTGCCTCGCGCGCGGCCCTGAGGCGCGCACCGGGGCCGGCAGACGCGGCGACAGGCAGCCCGTCGACGTCGTTTGGCAATTGGTCCTGCGCCGCCGTCATTCGCAAGCCTCGGTGGTGATGGCTTTGGTTTCGACGGAATCCGGAAAGCGATTGCGCAGCTGCGTTACGTACGACAGCTCCGCCTGCCTGTCCCCCAGCTTGCGTTCGATACAAAGCCCGAGATACATGGCCTCCGGCGGCGGTGTGGTGGTCTGCATCACCGGCCTCATCCATTTGCGCGCGTCATCGTAGCGCGCCTCTTTGTAGGCGATCAGCGCAACGCCATAGCTCGCCAACGCGTTGCCGGGCTGCGCGGCGAGCGCGCGGCGGAAATAGGATTCGGCAACGCGGATCTCGCCGATCGTCTGCGCACAGCGCCCGGCATTGACCAGCGCGATTTCCGGCGTTCGGTACAAGGAATTGGCCACCGCGATTTCGAACTGCGCCAATGCTTCGCGCTCGCGCTTGTGCTGGCACAAATACCAGCCCCAGTTGTGGTGAACGTCAGAATCGTTAGGCGCAAGCGCGAGCGCCCGCTCGAAGCTCTGCTCCGCCTTGCGGTCATCCCCCAGCACGGCGTAGACCAGCCCGTAGAGGTTGTATGC
>WNGI01005803.1_pt1 | contig 11177 bp, 12 predicted proteins | sample 5400621 | NCBI WGS metagenome assembly WNGI01 (sample SAMN13153374, study PRJNA577476) | soil metagenome | isolation source: 20 cm soil or saprolite under Garry oak tree replicate 1 | place: USA:California | collected 2016-06-15
TTAAAGCTAGCATTAAGTGCGTCGTCAATGTCCTGATCGGTTTCCTGCTTGTGACTCATTCCGTCAGTGTGGAGAATCAGCCGCTGTGTGCGCAAGTGGAAGCTTGTTGAAAACTCAGCCCCGCGCGTGCAGATGCGCCGCTGCCCGCCTGAATTACGCGATTCCCAAGCAATCCTCAGATGCGTCCAAATGATGGGTTCAGCCAGCTGCGTGGTCTAGAGACGGCGCCCCGGAGGGTCGAAAGAAGGATTTAGGATCGGGAGAAGTCACCCGTCCGCGATTTAAAATAGCTGCATGGCTGATAAGCAATGGGATGCGTTTTTATGTCACGCGTCGGAGGACAAGATAGAGTTTGTCGAACCCCTCGCTGAGGAAATGAGGCGCCTTGGCCTCGAAGTTTGGTACGACAAATTTGTGCTCAAAGTGGGCGACAGTCTTCTCCGCAAGGTCGATGAGGGCCTTTCCGGATCCCGCTTCGGCGTCGTTGTCATAAGTCCTGACTTTTTTCGCAAGAACTGGACACGCGAAGAGCTGGACGGCCTTTTCACTTTACAAATGGAAGGCGCGAGCCGGATTCTTCCAGTTTGGCACAAGGTGACGAAGGCAGATGTTATTGCCCATTCCCCGATCCTCGCAGGTCGGTTCGCCCTAAACAGCGCAGACGGCATCAAGTCGGTGGCCCTTGGACTACTCGAGGTTATCAAGCCAGAGGCTCTGAAACTTGATCAAACTCAGCGCCGGGTTCAGGACGCGGTTGCGCGCTTCGCGGAGCAATTGGCAGAGGTTGACTCGAGGTTTCACGCCGAGGTCGTACTCAGTCCGACAATAAGGCCCAATCTGGATGATCTAACAGCCGCCGCAAAGCCGGGAATAGTTGCTTCGATTCTCCAGGACGGCATGCGAGTCGACTTAATCGCACGCGATCCGGCGGACTATAACAAGAACCCCATTACAGGTCACGTGACTTTCAAGCGCGAAGCACTTGAAAAGATCTCTGCCGTGCAGAAAAGGGGCGAGTCGGTAACTCTGACTGACGAGATCTTGGATATCTCAGTCGATCTGTTCTCGAAACTTGTTCCTGGCGCAATATCAGGCGGCAAGCTGATGATCAGGCCCGCCGTCGGACCTTATGTAAAGAAATTGAATTTTCGTGTCACTTTCCGCGCAGGCGAACAATTGGTTCAATATGATCGGATTGAGTTCACAATTGAACGACCCGGAAGCGAGGAAGTTGAAATGGTCTCCACGGCTCCTCGTCTGCCTTTGAAACTGAGGCTTGTCGTCCGGTTTAAAGACCGGGGCTGCAATTTCGAGGTGACAACGAGCTATTTCGGACACGAGATTCGCGACATTCTTAAGGCCGATTTAGCTGTGTCCATCTTGGCCGCAGGCGGAGACATTCACCTGTTTGACCTGGACTCAGGAAGAAACATCGGCAGTTTGGAACACAGCCAGTCAAACATCAGTGATGGACGAGAAGCACTGAGCAGCTTTATCCAAGCTGCCTACGATGTCGCTGAGGCATTTGCGCAGCCGCTTCACTGGACGGGACGTCTGAATGAGGACGAGTATTTTAAAGCGGCATGCCTGGCCGAGATAGTCCGCAAGGGCACCCTTCAGCTTCCTGTAAAGTCGATGCCTCTGAAAACCTCGCAGCAGCAGCTAAAAGAGATTGAAGCCTGTATTTCTCAGAATCATGCAATTCGTTTTCAACGGCCCCACTTTTATGAAGCAGACAGCATCTTCGGAACGCGTTTCGAGGTCGGGAGTCACTACGTTTACTTCGTACCGAAAGAGATTAAAGCCATAAGCGCAACCGCTTCCTCCGCCGAGGTCGAGGTGGAAGTTCTGCCCCAGGGAAATGTCGTCTTCAGCTTTCCTCGCTTCACGCCTGCTAACGCCCTGCCGAGATAAATCAAGTCGGCGAGGTGTCGGAGACGCTATGAAACGAGGGCTGGCAATTGCCGCGCCGTCCCGCCCCGCGCGCTCGCCCAGGTCGGAAGACGGGGGTGAGTGCGACCTGGGCGACAGGGGAGGGGGAGGGCTGGCCGTCAAACAAGCGATGAACCCCATGCAACGCGAAAATATTCTCGAAAGATCAGGGAAAATCACAGTCGGTCGAGCAGTGCCCTACTGTCTCGAAGAAATTGACGAATCAAGCGATTTTCGGCTTTTGCCTCCGCAGAGTATAGACCGTGCTTCCAGTTGGCTCGCTGCGATCTCTGTAACCCGGCTACCGTGTTCGGTCCCGTGCTGCTCCCTCCGTGCATTCGGCAGCGACCGTTTGCCATAGCAGGGGAATTACACGGCGTGCTTCTTCGCGTCTTGGCGCGGCAGCGAGACGCTGTGCTCGGGTCACCCGGACGGTTGCCGTTTTTCAGCCATCCTCGGCGGGGTAGTTGCGGCGTCATTGCTGATCTTTCGGATCGGCTCTGGGTGCCACCCCGGTCTGACTGACTGCCCCTACAATGGCTTGCCCGCCTTCATGCACGTGGACGTGCTCCACCGTCACCTTTTGTTGGCTGGCTTTGCCCTTTAGCTTCTGCATGGCCTCAAGCTGTTCGTTGAAGATTCGCATGAGCCGGGTCGCACGGTGCACATTCGCTTCAATGCCGTCGAAGGTTTGGTTATCCAACGTTGCCCGCCTCAGGAACATAAGAGCCGCGTCGTTGGCCGCGATCATTTGCGTAGCAAGCATGGCTTCGGTTACGTTCTGGGGTGCCATCTCCGCTATCAGGGCGGACGCCCTAATCAGGTGGTCATCGGCATCCTTCGGCTTCGGCCACACAAGAGCGTAGCCGACCTGCACGATGAATCGGTCGGCCGCGTCGAGATGCTGAGTGCCCGTTACCTTGCATGCAGTTTTTACCACTTCATCAATCAACTGTTTGCGGGTCTTCTTCTTCGCGCCCACGACCAGTGGCTCCGCCTTCTCGGGTGCAGGCTTTTGAACCGCTAGGGCGTGTTCGTTACTATTTCGGCTTCGTTTCATCGTGAATTGTTCCCCGCCGCCTGTGATTTCCGAGAGCAGGGCATCGGCCAAAGCGGGAAAGCGCAGCAAGCGATTCGTGCAAATTTCGTAGAACCGGTGAGTGCCCAGCTTTCTTCTGAACCTTAACAAAACTTAACATCTGATTGCTAAATTCGCGGAGTATGGGGACCTGTGGGGCCTGCGGTTTTAGGCGCGGGCCACATCCAGTTCTGCCAGCGCCGTGCGCCAGCTCGCCAAGTAGTCGGTAAGGCATTGCTCGACTTTGAGCAGTTCAATCTCGCTCAGCTCGACGTAGCCGCACTCCCACTTAGAAAAGCGGCTGTGATCGATCTTGGCGCGCTTTTCTACCAGCGCTTGGGGCACCTTCAGCTTGCGCCGGAGAGCGACTAGCACTGCGCGCCGTTCATCAGTTCCGGTTTCGCCCGTTTCCATGCGTTCCCCGCTCAGCATTTGAAAGCCCTGACAACTACAACGATTGCTGATTTCGTTTCTACAAACACAGCGGCACGAAGGCAAGCAAGCAATTCGTATGCGACTACTCGGAAGGCGTTAATCAGAGCGGAGGTGGGCACAAAACCGGACACAACATGGACCAGGACACAACGATAGCTGCTTGTTTTCGGAAGCTTAGCGCGGCCAGGCCTAATGCTTGAGAAGCATTCAACAGCAAAATTCAGCCTGGCGCGAGGTGCAGAGACGCCTGCCTTTGGTTTTCGCTGCAAATGTAGATTGCAGGTGGGGTGCCTGTACCGCGTACCACCCTATAAAGGGTGGGTACGCTCGGTACAGTGTACTAAGTGTACCGGGTGCGCTCGGTACAGTCGGTACACCTGGTACGGTTCATTGCAGTAGGGGCGGAAAGTAACACCGCACCTGGCGCTTGTCTGGCTCTGAACGCCAGTGCTTTCCGTCGAAGTTCTTCAGCATCTCGCTTGTTCTGGTTCTACCCATTCTCAATTCTCGGGTGAGCTCGGTAAGGTTCATGCCCGGTTTTGCTTTGATCGCTTCGCGGATAGCTGCGACATCGTCGCGCTTCTGTGTGAGTGCGGGGGAATCGACTACGTAGAAGCGGCCGACTGCGAAGTCCGGCCTGATGGTGAGCGAAGTTTCAGCGGCAAAGCGGTGCTTGATCGTCTTGAGCGTGAGCAGGTCGCCGGGAGTTTTGGCCAGCGCAAAACCGACGTCGGCGCCGTTGATGATGTCCGAACTTCCCCGGTACGTGCTCGTTTCCGACTTGGAGCGATGATGTAAAACCACGACTGTCGCCCCGGCTGTGACAAGATCGCGCAGGCAGCCCATGACAACCTTCATCTCCGTGGCTGAGTTTTCGTCGGCCGAGTGAAAGCGCAATAGGCTGTCGAACACCATCAGCGGCTCGTCTTTGGCCAATTCTAGAAGTCGCGCATCGCCGATTAAGGGCGGCTGATCTTCGAGCCACGTTCCCCAGATATGCAGCCCCGGCGCAGGCCCCTTGAAGATCAACTCTGCCCGCTCGCGCATGATCGCCCCGGGATTCTCGCGGTCCAAGATGATCACCGGCATCTTCTGGCACGTTCGATCGAGAAATTTTCCGCCGAGGACGATGCTGCGCGCGAGATCTAGCGTTAGCCAGGTCTTGCCCGCACCACCTTCGCCGGCCAGGATGGTCAGAGTTTTCACCGGAATCAGCCCGTCGACCAGCCAAGAAACCGGCTGAATGTCCACTTGAAAGATGTCGGGGATGTCGGCCAGCTTAATGGCCGAATCTCCGTTTGCGCCGTCGAGCGAATCCAGCAGGCGCTGCGCCTGTTCACGGAGCGCGGTCATCTTCTCTAGCGATTGCGTGGCGCAGGTAGTAGCCAGCAGCTCGATTTGCTGGGCAACGCGCCGCTCAACCGCCGCCCTCCGAACGGTACGAACGTAGGATGCGATGTTTTCCGGAACTGCATGATCGATCAGCGAGGCTACGTATTCGGGTCCGCCGCAACGATCCAATTGATTCAACTGCGCGAGCTCCGTGGTCACGGTAATAAGATCAACCGGACGCTGATCTTCGAACATCGCGGCCATGCGCGCATAAATTCGCCGATGGCTGTCGAGGAAAAAATCGTCAGCCGCGACTCTGCTGGTTTGCGGCCACAAGGAATTAGTGAGCAGTACGGATCGTAAGAGCGCCTTCTCCGTCTGGACCGCGGCGTCAGAAAGGAATATCGTCATCCGACACCTCGACTCCGTGGTAGTTGGGCGTAAGCGGCGCCGCTGGTTTCTCTGCCGGCTCTTCCAAGGTGATTGCATCGGCCACGATTTCGACCGCAGAGCGCATGACGCCCTCTTTAGTCTTATAGGTCGAATCCCGGAGCGCACCGGAAAGCTCGACGCGAGTGCCCTTTCTCAGATCTTTGACGATGTTCTTATGCCAGCACGAAACACTGAAGAACTGAGTAGGTTTGCCGTTGCCCCCGCCATGCGCGATCCGGAAACGCGTTGGCCCGTTGCCGCGTTGCTCGGGCTCAGTGGCAACGACGGCGCTGAGCCGAACTTCATTGATTAGCTTCATCGACCCGTCTCCTGACCAGCAGGAATGAGGCTCTTCTCAATGAACGCCTGCAAATCCTGCCGTCGTAGAAATATCCGGCGCCCGAGCTTCACGTAGCTGATCTTCGACTTGAGTACCCAAGAGCGGACCGTGGCCACCTTTACATGAAGGAAAGCCGCCGCTTCCTCTACATCCAACAAATCACTCGTCATTTCGTAATCTCCTTTGTGAAATATCGCTATTGACAACTACTGACGCCTAGCGCATCGTTAATGAGTTAAGTTGTGAACTTGTTAATTAGCACGGAGCCGCAGTGGACGCGTTAAATGAATTGAAGCTAGAGCAGCAACTCAGAGGGGCGGCCAAAAAACCTCCTGAGTATCAGTGGACACAAACTGACTTGAACGAGGCGTGGAGGAAAATAACGGCGCCGATTCTTGGCCTGATGGAGTCCCTGGCTAACCTGCCCGACTCAGTGGAGATAGTTGGAGCTAATCAACGAATCCTTCCGCGCGAGTTAACCGATTTGGCAACCATGAGCCCAAAAGAGCTCCTGGAACTTTGTGGGCAGTTGAGAGAGGTGTGGACCGCCCTAGCGGCTCTGGCGGACCAGCAGAAAAAGTTGGTGCGGGGTAAGGCCCAAGATATTTTGCAGACATGGTGGGAAAGCTACCCACTGGCCGATGGGCCGCACTGGAATGTCTATTATCAAACCGGCACCTTCTTTCCTACTCACAGGAATTATCGCGCCCTGATTGCCCGCGTGTGCTTTGACAATCGGGACTTTCTGGGACGCTGCGGGAACCTGGAATGCAAGGACAAACCATACTTCATAAAACCTCGCAGAAACTCTAAGTTTTGTAAGGGTTGCCGTCGCTACGACGCCCTTCAGAGAGTGAAAAAAAGCCAAGCGAAGAAAAGGCAATCCGCCCGCAAGGGCAAGGGGAGAGCATAACTTATGTCGATTTACAAACGCGGCGACGTTTACTGGTACAAGTTCATGTGGAAGGGGCAGGTGATCCGAGAATCCACCAAGCAGGGCAACGATAAAGTAGCTCGGCAGATGGAAGCCACGCATCGCACTTCGTTGGCGAAGGGCGAAGTCGGCATCCGGGAGAAGAAGCCCGCACCGATCCTGAAAGAGTTCTGCGAGCGCAGATTCGAGCCTTGGGCCCAGGCTACGTTTGAGCACACCTGCCGCAATAACTGGCTCTGGTTTCGGGCCGGCATCCGACGACTGACGAGGTACGAGCCTCTGGCAAATGCCAAGTTGGATGAGATCACAGGCGAAAAACTGGCGGGCTTTGCGGCATACGAGCAAACCCGCGGCCTTGCCGTGAGTTCGATCAACAGCGCAATCCGTGTGCTTCGGCGCGTGCTGAGCCTTGCGGTCGAGTGGGGCGCCCTCGAATCCGCTCCCAAGCTGGCACTGTTGCCAGGTGAACGCCATCGCGAGCGGGTTATCACACCGGATGAGGAAATGCGCTATCTCGCAGCCGCTTCGCCCTTGCTTGCGGATGTCGCTTCAGTGCTCGCAGATACGGGTTTGCGCCCTGATGAGTGCTATCAGTTGCGCTGGGAAAACGTGACATGGGTGAACGGTCGCAATGGCAGCCTATTGATTACGCATGGAAAGACAGCAGCGGCGCGGCGGGCGCTGCCGATGACTCCTAGGGTGCGTGCGGTTCTAGAATCGCGCTGGAACGCGGCTGGAAAGCCATCGGAGGGCTGGGCATGGCCCGCACCTACCAGGAGCGAGCACATAGACCATTCCAGCCTGAAGAAGCAACACGCCAAAGCGTTTCGCGCCGTGAACAGGGAAGCGAAAAAGAATAGCCTGAAGCCGATCGCGCCATTCGTGCTGTACTCATTTCGGCACACGTTTTTGACGCGGCTGGGTGAATCTGGATGCGATGCTTGGACACTGGCGCGAATCGCAGGGCATAGCTCGATCGTGATTTCCATGCGGTACGTTCATCCGTCAGACGACTTAGTTCTCAACGCCATGACCAACCTGGGTGGGCACAATTCTGGGCACAGTGCACTTAAGGTCACTGATGAGGGGAATAGCCTAAAGCGGCTAAGTAATTCAGGCATGTATAATTAGCACTATCGCGCCCGTAGCTCAGCTGGATAGAGCGATTGCCTCCGGAGCAATAGGTCGGGAGTTCGAATCTCTCCGGGCGCGCCAGTTCTTCCCCTTATCCTTCACTGGATTACGCCCTCCGACCGATTTCCGGGTGCAGAAAATTTGGGAGCAATTGGGAGCAAAACCCGTTCGACTTTCGCCGCCAGTTGCCGTTGTGCTTCCGGCATGGGCTGGGTATAGACGCCCAGCGTCAGCCGTGAATCAGTGTGTCCCATTTGGGTCTGCAGCGCCTTCAGGCTCTCGCCGGTAGGATTTGACCAGGTAGCGAAGGTCCGCCGCATGTCGTGCCAGCCAATCAGCGGGATGCCCGCTCTACGACAAGCTGGGATCAGGATTCGATTCCGGACGTTGTTTGGGTCAAAAGGCGTGCCTTTGGACGTCGAGAACACAAAATCGTCTGGCCCGCCTCCGGATGACTTCAAGCGACTAAGCGCTTCCAAAGCCAGGTCCTGAATAAAAACCTTGCGATTGGAGGCCCTGGTTTTCGGCATCGAAGAACGCCCCTGGTAGACCGTTTCCGCCACCAAAATAGAACGTTCCTCAAAATCTACATATCTCCAGCGCAGACCGAAGATCTCCCCGGACCGCATCCCGGAGAGAACAGCGACCAACGCCATCGCGCGGTAGGGCTCGGAGAGCTCCTGCCACAAGGCCCAGAACTGCTTTGGGGTCAGGGCGACTCGACCTCTGACATCGCTAAGCGAAGCAACCTGAACGCCCTTTACCGGGTTCGACTGCACAAAACCCCAAAGAACCGCAACCGAGAAGATCTTCGACAGACGATTACGCAACGACAGCACCGTACGAGGTGCCACTCGCTTCGACATCTCTGTCAAGAACATTTGCACGTCGGCGGCCCCGACTTCTGACAAGCGCATCCTGCCGAAAAACGGCAGCAAGTGCCTGCGGCTTAAGGAACGGTAAAGACGCGCTGTCGAGAAGCGAATCGTGGGAAGAATATTCGGTTCGAATCGCTCCAGGACAAATCGCTCAAAGGTAATCATCACCTCGGGTTTGTGGGTTCCCTGGTTAATCGCAGCCAGATGTTCTGACAACTTCCGCTGCGCTTGCCGCTTGCTGACATCGCGGACTGGCCCCAATACAACGGAACGCGCTCGCCGATGGCGTGTTCCGTCTTCGGCGATCACATCTTCTCGATAGCGGCCAACCCATACTTTATTTCGTTTCCCCCGTTGAAACAGCCAACCTTGTTGCCAACGTGGTCGAGCCACAGATTCCTCTCTTTTCTGTGTGGCCCGCGCTTGCTTTTCTGCAGGCGCCACCTTATCAGAGAGGCTCGCTCCGGGAAAAGTCCCCAGCGTCTCAATTGGGTTGGGGTGCGCTGTGCTCAAGAAGAACACCTGCGCTTATCCGTATAGAAACAGGCGGATCCGAGCTCGATGAGACGTCGGCTGCACAAAAGCGACGACGCGAATCTCGCTTTGCGCACAGCATGGCACCTATTGTGCTGCGAAGACCGCAAACCCAGGTAAAAAGAGCGGATCACAGACACACGAGTGCACCAGCCCCAAGTTCTTTGCGGAAGAAATGCTCCCTGAATTCCTGGAATTCCTGGAAAAGTTTTCATGCCGGTTCCCCCCGCGGTCCCGCGAATATGCGGTCGCGGCCAACCTGTTGCCTCGCCGCATCCAAGTCCAGGCGCCCTTCGCGCTTGAGAAGAACAATTGAGGCATAACCTGAATCGCTGGGATATATCAGCGGTCCCTCACAGATGGGACAGCCCCTCCCTGGGCGGTGCAATTTGCAAGAGTGTTCTCCGTCATGACCGCAGAATTTTTCACAGTGCCTTTGACAGATGGAGCACCGACCCGCACAAGTTAGGTTGGCGTGATACGCAAGGCCCATCGTGTGTATTCGGCGGACACCATGAAATGCGGCTTCGAGTTGCGCGAGTCGCTCACCATCTGCACGAGTGACATGCTTGCCTGTGTACTTCAGGGCATGACCAAGCGCACGCGCAAAGCGCGCTTTCTCGCAGGCGTGCTGCTCGCGAGGAGGATGGTCCAATTTCTGGCGCTTGATGAATACACCCCTGGCGCCGTCTTTCCTCTTTCGCAGCTCAATCCAGGTTTCAAGGATTACCTCATAGGGCAGATAAGGGCCAACAAAAACACCGTGAGCATGGAGATTGGTGTTGTATTTCTTCTGCTGCGGATCCCACCCGCCGAACTCGTCACACCAGAGAAAAAGAAATTGGCGCGAGGAGATCCCCAGCTTCGCCATCACCCGCCGAACGCAGGCCCTCACATCTTGATTGAATTCGCGGATGTCTTTCGGAAGTGGCATCCTGCCAAGATTCACGGCAGTGAAATCCAAGGTGGAAATGATGTTTCGCGAGCGGAAACCTGGGCGCACGAGCAGTCTTTCGATAACAGGCCACAAGCCCATGTACTTACCGAAGAGATCCGCAAAAATTGCAGTACCACAGTGGCGACAGTAACGCATGCCACAATTGAATTTGCCGAAGAAACGATGCTCTTCCGGATGATCGCTACAATCCAAGCGTCGGCCGGTCATCCGACAATTTGCAAGACGGTTTGCTTTCCGCAGTAGCGCAGTTCGCCGACGTTCTTCCTTTCGCTCCCACCAAAGATGGAAATTTTCCTCCGCCTGAGCGCCACCCTGAAGCCATATTTCGAGTTCATCACAGCAGAGGCCCTTCTTAGCCTTGCGCTTTAGAAAATCTTTGTATCGACGCCCTTCGAGATGCCATTCGGAGTTCGAGAGCGAGGCAAAATCGCGGCGCTCCTGCATCTCTGCGAGTTCGAAAACCTGTTTAAGCTGAACCCCGTCTATGCAAGTTCCTGCTACTGAGAGATCCCCGTTGTCAGCACCCCCGACTAACTCAGGAAGAAGGAAATCTTTCGCTCGTAACAGAGCTGGACTTGAGAAAGAGGAGCGTAGCGCTAAAAGGTCAACGGCTTGCTTCAGGCCGACTTGGCTGTGCGGGTGGGGATTTGAGGACACCGAAGGCCAGAGGTCGGGGAACAACTGCGGAGTTGCGGGTTGTGCCATTGTACTAGTCACTTATTCGCTTCTCTACAAGTAAAGGGCCTGCTCGCTTCGCTCGCAGGCAGCGGAGTTGCTTCGCAACTCCGCCCAGGAGGGGCGCTGCCCCTCCTGGACCTCCCCGCCAACTTTTCGGCGGGAGGAATGGGAGGGCGGCCACTGGTTTTCGGCCAGCACTTGCGGCAGTTCCTGGCCCTACCCGCCACCGGACCGGAGTTGGCAACCGGCACCCCGGATTTGGGTTTCGGACCGCACCGCACCGCCCCTCTTGGCAGAAATGAAAGTCAGCGCAACGCAAAACGTTGCCCACCTCCAAAGCTGCGTTCTTCAATGCCTTCGCCCAGAGCGGCCCCGGGCAAAAGCCTCTTGTTTCAGGAATGAAAATTTGGTAGGGTGCTAGTCGACTATCACTTGATAGTAGCTACCAAAATTTTCAAGACCCGTGCGAGCAGCGCGGGTTTTCCCTTTTTGAAATAACGAAATCACCACCC
>WNGI01015434.1_pt1 | contig 11177 bp, 13 predicted proteins | sample 5400621 | NCBI WGS metagenome assembly WNGI01 (sample SAMN13153374, study PRJNA577476) | soil metagenome | isolation source: 20 cm soil or saprolite under Garry oak tree replicate 1 | place: USA:California | collected 2016-06-15
TATCGACCGTCCGGCCACTCGATTTCCAGACTGTCGACGCGCTGCGCGCGACCGAGGCCGAAGTGCGCGCGCTCGTCCATCGTCGACATGAATCCCCGGTACGGCGTGTAGTAGATGTATTGTTTCTGTCCACCGGCGGTGAGAATCAGCTGCGCTCCAATTCCGGCTGTCTCCTCGCGCGGCGGCTCGCCGACGAGCTTGATCTCCAGGTAATGATGTGCGTCGTCGGCTGGTGCGACGTTCTGGTAGATGAAGGCGGGGCCGTCGATGTTATTCACGACGAGATCCAGCCGGCCGTCGTTGTTGAGATCGGCGTATGCCGCGCCGTAGGAGTAAGCTGGCTCGCCGAGTCCCCACTGTTTACTCTCGTCGGTGAAGGTCAGGTCGCCATTGTTGCGGAATACGTAGGCCGACTCCTTGTAGCTCGGTAACTCTCTCAACAGCCGCCGCGCTCCGACGGTATCTCCCCTCTGTCTCGCCGAGAAAATGGCGGCCATGTAATCCAGGTCGTTGACTGCTTTCGGGTAGCCGTTGCCGATGTAGATGTCCTTGTAGCCGTCGTTGTCGAAATCGGCGAAGAGAGCGCTCCAGCTCCAGTCGGTGTGTGACACCCCCGCCATCCGCGCGATCTCGCTATAGACGACGTCTCCGTCTTTGGTGACTCCGTTGCTCAGTTGCAGCGAGTTCTGCGAATAGTCGTCCCGAAAGCCGCGGGCGCGCGCATCCAGCAAGCTCCCGTAACTGACCAGCCCCCTCGTCCGCTTCTGTCGCTGGAGGTCGCGGGGCATCATGTCCACCTGCAGGATGTCGGGGCGTCCATCGTTGTTGAAATCGGCGATATCCACTCCCATGCCCGCCTGGCTGGCGTGCTTGAGATATTTCGCCGCCTTGTTGGTGAACGTCCCGTCACCGTTGTTGATGTAGACGACATCGTTGGGCGTGCCGTCGTTGGAGACGTAGATGTCCGGCCAGCCATCGCCATTGAGATCCGCGACGACTACGCCGAGTCCGTAACCGGCATCCCGCAGTATCCCCGCCTGCTGCGAGACGTTGGTGAATTTGCCGGGCTTCCCGTCCTTGCATTCGCCTCGATACAGCTCGTTGTAGCTACCGGGCGTCTGGCCGCGCACGGCGGCGGGATGGCTCATCACGCCGCGCGAGAAATCCTTCGGCGAGTTGTTCAACAGGAACAGATCTAGGCAGCCATCGCGGTTGTAATCGAGAAAGACCGCGTGGGTGGTGAAGCTGGTGTCGGCGATCCCGTACTGCGCCGCTTCCTCGGTGAACGTCCCGTTTTTGTTGTTTACGAAAAGAAGATTTGCTCTGTCTGCTCCTTTCGACCACTCGGGGCCCGACACGGAGACGTAGATGTCGAGATATCCATCGTTGTTGATGTCGACCATCGTCGCCCCCGTCGCCCACCGAGTGGTTTTGACGCCGGCTCGCTGGGTGATGTCCTCGAAGTGCATCCCACCTTTGTTCCGGTAGAGCCTGCTCGAGACCATGTTGCCCGAGAAGAAAATGTCGGGGAGGCCGTCGTTGTCGATGTCGCCAACCGCGACACCCGCGCCGTTGTAGACGTAGACGTCGGTCTGAACGTTCATCGAGTCGTTCGTCGTAATCGTGTTGGCGAAGTCGATCCCCGTTTCCTTTGCGCTCAAGAGCTTGAACAAGGGATGCTGTCGCTCGGAGCAGCCCACCGAAGCGAGCACAAGAACGACGAAGCCTGGGACAACGGAGCGTTGCATTCGAGCGACGCGGCCAATTCCGCGTCTGGCCGGGAGGGTTATAGCCAACGTCGCACGTCCGTCCGATACTGCCGGTAAGCGTCGCCGAAAGTGTCGGCGAGTCGCTGCTCTTCGACCGGAATGACCACGAAGTGGATATACGCCAAAAGAAATGGAAGCACGATCAACGGCCAGAGCTCGAGACGAGTACCCGCCACGCCAATGTAGATGAGTGTCAACCCCAGGTACATCGGATTGCGAGTGAACGTGTAGGGACCCGCCGTCACGAGCGCCGAAGGCGTCTCGAAAGGAATAGTCGTCGTCTTTCTCTTCTTGAAAATTCCAAGGGCAGAAAAGGCGATCACAATCCCAATCCCGATAAGTGTGAAACCCACCTCACGGATCACGGAGGCACTCACCGTTGAATGAATTCTCACCGGTAGATACAATTGCACGACAAATCCGATGAGATACGCCAGAATGAACACCCACGGCACCGGAATGTTCATCACCGGGTGAATGTCACGTCTCACGAATTAACGTCCTGGCTCGGGTGAACTAGCTGGCAAATTCGGTTCTTCAGCACCAATTTCTCCGCATGAATCAACACCTGCCCATTTCTCGCGTCATCAACCTCATCCCCGCCGAATCCCAACGGTTCTGGACAGGCGACGAATCTGAAGCCCGGCGCAGGCTGCTCGCTAGTGATGTCGACGGAATTCTTGGGATCGATGGCTCATTTGCCATTGTCGCCCAGGACGGTGAGCGGGTGATGCTGGCGCGGAGCCTCGATCGACCACTGCGGTATTTTCTCGCCAAGGCCGTCGACGGACCGGCGCTGATCGTCGCCGAGCGCATCGACGAGATCGCTGCCGAGCTGGGTCGGCGCGGCTGGTCGGAGCAATTCCATCCGTCATATACGCGAATGGTGCCGGCGCACCACGTTACCACGTTGCGACTGGTGGGCTGCCCCGATCCGAATCCAGTGCACCGGCGCTTCTTCGATCCGCCGCAGGCGACGCTTCCGGCGGCATCGACAGCGCTGCCGTGCTCCTTTGCCTGTACAAGCTGCTCCTCAACGAAGGAGCGTCGCCCGCGAGGCTAAAAGCCTTCACACTGTCGATTGACGGCGATGGAGACGACGCGCGACAGGCGCGGGACTTTTTGGGGCGGATGAATCTCGAGATGTTCGGCGAAACCATCGAAGTCTCTTCGACCGCGCTCGATCCGCTGCGCGCTGTTGCCGTTATCGAAGACTACAAGCCGCTGGATGTCGAGTGCGCGGCGGTAAACCTCGCGCTGCTGGCCGGCATACGCGAGCGCTATCCCGATTGGCGACTGCTCGTCGACGGTGATGGCGGGGACGAGAATCTCAAGGACTATCCGATCGAAGCCAATCGTGAACTTACCATTCGGAGCGTTGTGAACAACCGGATGCTCTACCAGGAAGGATGGGGCGTCGAATCGATCAAGCACTCTCTCACATACTCTGGCGGATACAGTCGCGGCTGCGTGCGCAGCTATGCCTGCGCGCGACAATTTGGGTTCGACGGATTCAGCCCATACACCCGACCGTCGGTCATCGCAGTCGCCGAGGCGATTCCATTCGCCGAGCTGACACAAGGCTCCCACGAGCGGCTTTACGCGCTAAAGGGTGACATCGTCTCACGCGGCGTTCAATCAGTGCTGGCGCTCGAGATGCCCGTCTTTCCGAAGCGCCGGTTCCAGCACGGGTCGGTTGCCGCCGAGCAGGTGGCGCGACTGTTCCCACAGAACGAGACGCGCTATCGTCACCACTTCGAGACACTGCACACCCCGGTCGCGTGAGCACCTCCGAGGTTGACCAGCGCATACGGAGTCTTAGGCCGGCCAAGCCTTACGTAGATCCGTTCAAAGCCCTCGGCTCCGTCCTCGAGGAAGAGCGGCGGCCGAACGGAAAGATCGAACGGGCGCTCACCGTCTTTCTCGCCGGCGCCGAGTGCCCGTTCACGTGCTCCTTCTGCGACCTGTGGCGGATGACGATCGAAGGGCCAACGCTTCCCGGGGCGCTTACCCAGCAGCTGACGCCGATTTTGAATGCGTTGGAGAGTCCCCCGCCCGATCGGCTCAAGATCTATAATGCCAGCAATTTCTTCGACAACCGCGCGGTTCCACCCGAGGATATCGCCAGAATCGCGGCTTTGACGGCGCCTTTCTCGGCGGTCACTGTGGAATCGCACGCGCGAACGATTGGGCCGAGCGCGCTGACGTTCGCGCTCGAGATCGCGGGCAGACTCGAGGTGGCGGTCGGGCTCGAGACAATTCATCCGGTCGCATCTGCGCATCTCAATAAGCGTCTCGACCTCGCGCGATTCGACCAGGCAGCACGCTTCCTCACCAACAATGGCATCGATCTGCGGGTCTTCGTTCTGCTTGGCGCGCCGTATGTACCGGACGAGGAATCGATCGAATGGACAATGCGGTCCGTGAAATACGCGGCCCAGCACGGAGCATCCGTCGTCTCCATCATCCCTGTGCGAGGCGGGAACGGAGAGCTGGAGAGGCTGCAGTCGCTCGGGGACTTCGTTCCCCCAACGCTGGCACAGCTCGAAGAAGCACTCGATCGCTGCTGCGCGCTGACGAACGTCGCAGTTACAGCCGACCTGTGGGACGTGCAGCGCCTGGCTGGTTGCGAGCATTGCAAGCCGGCGCGGATCGAGAGGATGCGACGTATAAATGTCACTGGTCGCGTTGAGTCGCGGGTCGCCTGCACGATGTGCGGGGGCAGCGGGGAGTGATTGAATCGTGTGAAATCGCGATCGTCGGCAGCGGGTTCGCCGGCTCGCTGCTCGCTCGCGTACTCGCCGGTCTCGGCTACGAAGTAGTACTACTGGAGCGCGGCACTCACCCGCGTTTCGCGATCGGAGAATCATCGACTCCCCTCGCCAATTTGTCTCTGGAGCGACTCGGATTGCGTTACGGACTCGAGGATTGCTACCAGCTGGCAACCCACGGTCGCTGGCTGGAGCATTTTCCCGAGCTGCGGCGGGGATTGAAGCGCGGCTTCACCTATTACCGCCAACACCCGCATCAGTCATTCGAGAACCGCGGCTTCGATTCCGAGCGCCTGCTCGTAGCAGCGAGTCCGCACGACTCGCTCTCCGACACACACTGGTTGCGTGCCGACGTCGATCATCATTTCGTGAAACAGGCCGTCGCGGCGGGCGTCGATTATCGTGAGTTGGTCGAGCTGACGAGCGCCAATTTCGACATGGATTGCGCGATCCTTACGGGCACTCGCGCGGGCGACCCGTTCGAGCTGCGCGCGAATTTCGTCATCGATGCCTCCGGGCCGGGAGGATTCCTCTCCCGCGAGCTTTCGATTCCGTCCGGACTCCGCCGCACCGAGACGCGAGCGGCCCTGGTGTTCAGTCATTTCGATGGTGCGCATCTCATGCAAGACGTCGTGCCGGGATTGCCGGATGGCCCGTACCCCGACGACTGGGCAGCCGTTCACCACATCATCGACGAGGGCTGGATGTACTCTCTGCGCTTCGACGATGGGGTGACGAGCGCCGGGTTCCTGCTCACGCCCCGAGGTCTCTCGAGTCTCGGGATGCCGAGTAACCTCGAGCCTGCGGCGCTATGGCAGAAGCTGCTGGAGCGTTACCCGACACTGGCGACGATCTTCGCTGAGTCAAAGCCGCTGATGCCGATTGCATTTCGGCCACTGATACAACATCGACTCGCCCGCGCCACCGGAGAGCGATGGTTGCTGATGCCGCACACATATGCGTTCGTGGATCCACTCTTCTCGACAGGAATCGCCTGGAGCCTGCGCGCCGTCGAGCGAATTGCGCTGGCTTTCGAAGAGGCGGCGCCGACTCGCGAGCGGATTCCGGATACCGCGATTCTCGCACATTACGGTGCGATGCTGGCCGCCGAGGCGGACCAGATCGATGCGATGGTCGCCGGATCGTACGAGGCGATGGCGGACTTCGACCTCTTCGCCGCGCACGCGATGCTCTACTTCGCCACTGTTTCCTTCGCGGAGGTGAGTCGGCGACTCACGCCCGACGACGCCGTCGCCTGGCGTGGATTTCTCGGCGTGGGTGATCCGGCGCTCGAGCGCCTGCCCCGCGACGCGCTCCGCACGCTGAGAGAGATCACGCAGCGTCGGGGCGAGGTCGGGACCTTCACGGATCGACACGCCTTTTCCAACTGGATCCGCGACGCGATCGCGCCCCGCAACATTGCCGGGCTTGCCAATCCGGACCGGCACAATCTCTATCCTGTCGATTTCAACGCGCTGGTAGAAGCTCACGCGCGACTGGGAATGAGTCGCGATCAGATCGTCGCGTCGCTACCTCGACTCCGTGGCATGTCACCGCAACCAGATTTCGCCGACCGGCCACTGCAGGCAAAGCCCGACCTTGCCGCGTCGCACCAGCAAGGGCCATTCTTAGCGCCGGACCGAAGCAGTCATTCCTGACACTGATCCCCCGAGGAAGCAATGGCACAGGCGACACTGAAGAATCAGCGGACGATCCTCGCCAACGATCGCGTCATCATCAGGAATCAAAGGAAAATCCTGGGCAATCAGTGGAAACTCTCCCAGCTACTCAGCAACCAGTCCAGGATTCTCAGAAATCAGCAGGCGATCATCAGGAATCAGAAAAAGATTCTGGCGGCTCACGCCCGATTGATCACGAAGTACTCTGCTGCTGCTCCGCGGCGATGACGAGGTCCACCGCGCTCGTATAGGAGCGCCACCGCTCGACCTCCTCAGCCAGTGCGTGTCTGCCTGCCGCCGTAAGCTGGTAGTAGCGGGCGATCCTGTTGTTGTCGGTAGTACGCCAATAGGACGTTACCCACCCACGATTGTCGAATCGGTGCAGAGCCGGATACAGGGATCCCTGTCCGATTCGGAAAGTGTCGCGTGACATCTCTCGAATGCGATCGCTGATACCCCAGCCGTGCATCGGCTGGAGCGACAACGCCTTGAGTATGAGTAGATCGAGCGTGCCCTGAATTACGTCGGCGGATTTCGTCAATTCCATTTCTCTCCTGTCGGAGCAAAAGGGAAGTATCGTGCAATTTCATTCTTGCGCAAGGGCGTTCCACATTCCTAGATTAGCGCTCCTTCGCAGATCACGGATTCCCTACTCTTTCGGTATCCCAATGCGTCGCTGCCAGGTTCTCCTCATGGGCATTCTCGTAGCGCCGGCTCTTGCCGCGGGGCAGACAGCGCAACGTGATGCTGCGACATCGAAGCCCGGCGCGCAGGGATCGCCCCCGGCGGCCGCGCCTGCCTGGCTCGATATCGGCGGACAGCTGCGCGCTCGCGCCGAGGCATATGAGAACGGGGGGTTCAGGCCCGATAATTCGGACCAGTACGTTCTGACCCGCGTCCTTCTCAGTGCTCGCGTACGGCCATCCTCTCACACGTTGTTGTTCGTGGAGGGCATGGATGCGCGCGGACCGTGGAAGAACAGGAGTCCCGAAGGCCCTCCGTTCCGCGATCACGCTGACCTGCGGCAGCTCTATCTCCAGGCAGGCACGGACAAAGACGCTCTAATGCTCCGTGGAGGACGGCTCGAGTTGGGCTTCGGTGATGGTCGGCTCGTCGGCTCGCTACCCTGGGCCAATACCGCGCGCACCTTCGACGGTGCCCGTGGATCCGTGAGCGGCTCCGGATATCGCGTCGATGCGTTCGCGTCGTCCGTCGTCAAAGTCGAGCAGGACAAGTTCGATCGGAACCTTCCGGGCAACAATTTCTACGGAGTCTACGGCAGCTTCACGAGGCTGGCGCCCACGACCGCGTTAGAGCCGTTCGTGTTCTGGCGGAGACAATCGGGTCTGTCCAGCGAGGCCGGCTTACCCGGAGTCATGAACGTCGGGACTTACGGCCTGCGCGCCTTCGGAAAATTCGCGTCTCGCCTTGACTACGACACCCAGATGGCGGTGCAGAGCGGATCGCTCGGCGACGAGTCGGTCGCCGCCTGGGCTGGCCATTGGCTTCTCGGCTACACCTTGCCCGGCATCCGCCTCGCGCCAAGGCTCTTCGGCGAGTACAACCAGGCGAGCGGTGACGAGAACCCAACCGACAACAAGAAAGGCACTTTCGATCAGCTCTATCCGACCGGCCACGACAAGTACGGTCTCACCGATCTTGTCGGCTGGCAGAACATGAAGCACCTGCGTGGTGGTTTCGACCTCGCCATCGCGAAGGGCTGGAGCGCGACTGCGCGTTACAGCCGGTACTGGTTGGCGGATGCGCACGACGCTTTGTATAACGGTGGCGGCGCGGTGATCGCGCGATCGCCCACGGGCGTCGCGGGCACCTACGTCGGCCAAGAAGTCGATCTGATTGCTGCCGGCAAGTTTCGCCCGAGCCTCGGCTTTTCTGCAGGCCTCGGCCATTTCGTGACCGGGACCTTTCTCAAGAACACGACACCCGGCAAACCGTACACGTATCCGTACGCGATGCTCACGTACGACTTTTAGAGGAGAAGGCATGGCCGTCTCGACCCCAGGCATTGGTCACTACGCTGGAGACGCTTCCGGCGGGCTTGTCGACGCCCTCAACTCGCGCTGGCACAAAGTCGCGCTATGGAGCTTCACCGCGATCGTGCTGTTTCACTGGTCAGAGCACATCGTCCAGGCCTATCAATTCTTCGTGCTGCATTGGCCGCGGCCGATGTCGATGGGATTGATGGGGATGTTCTACCCATGGCTGATGAAGACGGAGACATTGCATTACGGCTTCGCACTGGTGATGGTCATCGGGCTTTGGATTCTCCGCAAAGGATTTACGGGTACGTCCTACAAGTGGTGGATGGCCGCGTTCTGGATCCAGTTCTTTCACCATTTCGAGCACCTCATCCTGTTCATCCAGGCGAACACGCACCACTACTGGTTTGGCGGTACAGTCCCCACAAGCATCGGTCAGATCTGGATTCCGCGAATTGAGCTGCATCTCATCTACAACACGCTGGTCTTCGTCCCGATGGTGGTCGCGATGTACTACCACGTCTATCCGCCGGCGCGCGACGCCGTGAAGATGATGTGCAGCTGCGCGCGTCATCACGATCCGATCAGAGCGGCGGCCTGAGCGGAGCGGCAAAGCGGTGACAGCAGATCCGCACGCGAGCCTTCGCCGCGCCGTCTATGAGCGCGTCCTCCTCGGCGAAGGCGAGGCCGATCCGGAGCTGCGTCAGGCGGCAGCAGCAGGAACCCACGTGCCGTCCGATCTCCAGCCACTGATCGACAAGATCCACCAGCACGCCTACAAGGTCACCGACGAGGACATCGCCGGCGTCCAGGCGACGTACGGCGACGACAAGATGTTCGAGATAGTCGTCAGTGCCGCGCTCGGTGCAGCGCGCAAGCGGCTCACCCTCGGACTCGACGCCCTCGACAACGCATGAGACTGCAAAAGGTCCACACCGGACATCGGTTCCGCGAGAAGGCCATACTAGGTGTCATGCGTGTGATAATGGGTCACGCTCCCGGCGTCGTTCGCACCCTGTTCTACCGGAAGGACTTTTTTGGGGCGCCGTTCTCACAGCTAACGCACCAGGTGATGCGCGGGCCGTCTCCGTGGAGCGTGGGCGAGCGAGAGATCTTCGCCGCGTTCGTCTCTCGACTCAATCAGTGCGTCTTCTGAACCAACGCACACTCCGCGGTCGCGGAGGCAGCGCTTGGGAACGGAACGACGAAGCTGATCGTCGAGGACTATCGTACGGCACCGATCGACGAGAAGCTCCGCGCAATGCTCGGCCTGCTCGAGACGTTCACTCTGAGTCCCGAAGATTTGGGCCCCGCCGCCGTACTCACCGTGCTTGCCAAGGGCGTTTCACGCGAGGCGATTCGCGACGCCTTCTACGTCGCGTTCCTCTTCAACGTGTACGATCGACTCGCCGACACCTTGGGGAAAGGCTACCTGTAGGCCTCGCGCCGCAGGTCGATCCATTTCGCAATCGGCCCGACGGTCGCCAGCGCCAGAAATGCCGGCGCCACGCTGAAAGCAATTGGCAACGGCAACCCCTTGTCCGCGGCGAATCGAATCAAGGTCTCCATAATCGCGATCAGGATGGCGACGACGATCTGGTGCTGCCGGCCTTTCACAACCGTGCGCGGGTCAGTGATCATGAAGAAAACGAAGAGCTGGTACATTGGACCGGTGATCGGCGCGATCTCGGGAAGGATGGGCATTCCGAGCGCCGCGGCCCGCGCCGTGTTCAATATGAGAAAGCTCGCGACGTAGGTGAGCGTGATGTGGAGCACCCCGACGCGAGCGGCGATGATCAACCCGAAAATCCAGATCACCATGTTAGTGGTAATGTCGTTGCCGAACTGGTGGCTGAGTACCGAGACGCGATCGGCGGCGAGGAGGAGCAGAGCACTGACGGCGAAATTCGTCGGATTCCACAAATGATTCCCGCGATAGCGCAGGACGTACTTGGATGAGATCGCGATTATTCCGCCGAGCACGAATGGCCAGAGTGCGCCACCCTGTGGCTTGACCAGCAGCGTCAGGCTGATGCCGCTGATGTAGGCGCTGAGCAGATTGACGACCTTGCCGCGGTCGAACCACGAGTAAAGCGCTTCCGTCGCCATGCAGACGCCGAGCGCGATGACCAATCGATCATAGCCGCCAAGCAGATGGTAGCGGAGCTGCCCCGCGACCAGCACCAGCGTAATGAGGAACGCGATGAGGTAGCGCGGATCGACTTTGGTCCCGCGCTGCCATACGCGAGCGATCGCGTTCGAGCTGGCAGTGCTCGATTGGGCGGTGTCAGTCATCTTCAGCGCTGCGGCTCGGTCACCGTAACGAAGGTGTCGATAGCCGGACGCTGAAGCACCTGCTGCGCTCCCGACGGCCAGTGGATCACCACGCGATCAACCCACTCCCGCGATCCAAGACCAAAATGAACGCGGCGATCGTTCTGACTGGCGAATCCAGATCCGCCGTCGACAACGCGTCGCTGAATCAGGTCTCCCGACTGCAGCACCACTTCGGCGCCAATCGCGCTGCGATTGCTGCGCGTACCCACCAGCTTGAAAGCAATCCAGTGGTTGGTGCTGTCAGGATAGTCACGATAGAGCACCGCCGGCTGGTTCTGATTCGCCACGATGACATCCAGCGCGCCGCGATTCGACAAGTCGGCGAGCGCCACGGCTCGGCCGTCGTACAGATCATTTACGCCGACGTTCTTCGCCACGTCGATCCAGCCGGCGACTCCGCGATTGAGATAGACTCGCGACCGTTCGTACCCTGAGAGACTTGCGCTGCCGAATGCCGGCCACGTGGATGCATCCTCGAAGAATCGTGCATTGGCGCCGGCGATCTTCGACATCGCGTACCAGTAACTCTTTTTCGGATCGGCCGAGATAAATCCGTTGGCGACGAATAGCTCGTTGGCGCCATCGTTGTTGAGATCGCCGAACTGGGCGCCCCACGCCCAG
>WNGI01005806.1_pt1 | contig 11176 bp, 9 predicted proteins | sample 5400621 | NCBI WGS metagenome assembly WNGI01 (sample SAMN13153374, study PRJNA577476) | soil metagenome | isolation source: 20 cm soil or saprolite under Garry oak tree replicate 1 | place: USA:California | collected 2016-06-15
GCCATGCGGGCTCCGTGGTCGCGCTGCAAATGGCCATCGGCTCCTCGGCGATGAGCAACACCGCCGCCGAAGTGATTCACAGCGACGTCTTTCTCGTGACCGGCTCCAACACAGCGGAAACCCATCCGATCATTGCGCTGCAAATGAAGGCCGCGGTCGCCAACCACGGCGCCAAGCTCATCGTCGTGGATCCTCGGCGAGTGGAGATGGTCAACTGGGCCGCGCTCTGGCTCCCCGAGAAACCGGGCACCGATGTGCCGCTCTTTTCCGCCATGGCGCACGTCATCATCAAGGAACGGCTCTATAATCAGGATTTCATCGACCGCCGCACGGAAGGTTTCGCAGGCTTCGCCAAATCCACGGAGAAATTCACGCCGGAATACGCCGAGACGATTTCCGGCGTCGACCGCAACCTGATCGTTCAGGCCGCCCGGATGTATGCGACGGCGAAGAACGCGGCAATTTATTGGGCGCTGGGCATTCCCGAACACTCGCACGGCACCGACAACGCGATGTCGCTCATCCATCTCGCACTGCTCACCGGCCATATCGGCCGCAAAGGCACGGGCCTCAATCCGTTGCGCGGGCAAAACAACGTACAGGGCGCATCGGATTCGGGCGCCATGCCATGGCACTATCCGGGTTATCAAAGAGTCGACGACGAAGCGGCGGCGCGCAAATTCGAGCAGGCGTGGAATATCGAGCCGGGCGGACTTAATCGTAGACTGGGGCTGACGACGACGGAAATCATGAGCGAGGTCCGGCCGGGCGGAGTGCGCGCGCTGCACATCATGGGCGAGAATCCCATGATGTCCGAGCCCAATTTAAACCACACGCGCCATATGATGGAACAGTTGGAGTTCTTGGTGGCGCAGGACTTGTTTATCAACGAGTCCGGCGCTTATGCCGATGTCTTCCTACCCGCGACTTCCTGGGCGGAGAAAGAAGGCACATTCACCAACACCGACCGCCGCGTCCAGCGCGTGCGCAAAGCGTTGGACCCGCGCGGCCAATCCCGACCTGACTTGGAGATCATTTGTGATCTTGCCGGGCGCATCGAAAAGAAGCTCGGCCGCCCGCGAACAGCTTTCTGGGCGTATGCAAGCCCCGCGGAAGTGCTCGAAGAAATGGGTCGGGTAGTGCCGGAATACGCCGGAGTGAAATATCAGCGCATCGAAAAAGAAGGCTTACAGACACCGGTGTGGGACGACAATCATCCCGGCACTCCTTATCTATTCACCGACGTCTTTCCCAGCGGCAAGGGTAAATTTCACCCGCTTGAGTATGTGCCTTCCGTGGAAATGCCCGACGAGGAATATCCATTCATCCTCACCACCGGACGTCTGCTCGAACACTGGCACGGCGGCACGCTGACGCGCCATTCAAAGCTCGACGAGCTTTATCCGGAGGCGCGCATCGAAATCAATCCCGCGGATGGCACCCGGCTCAAGATCGAAGACGGACAGGCCGTGCGCGTCTCGTCGCGGCGCGGCACCGTCGTCCTGCGCGCCTGGGTGACTCAGCGGACGACGGTGGGGGTGGTCTTTATTCCCATGCACTTTGCCGAAGCCGCCGCGAACCTGCTCACCATTGACGCCCTGGACCCGCTCGCCAAGATTCCCGAATACAAAGCCTGCGCCGTGCGCATCGTACCCGCGGAGAAGAAAGAGCTAGCGCGGCCCGAAGGGAAAGTGGAAAGGGGCCGGTACTGAGTCTGCCGGCAGGATTCTTCTACACTGCGCGTTGTTAGATACTAACGACCAAAATTCGGTAGTCGTTCAATTTGGAAAAGATCTCTCACTTCGCTCGAGATGACAAATGACTTATTTCTAGTTGTCATTCCGAGCGGTAGCGAGGAATCTTTCCGGGATGTTAAGACTCATGGCAAATTCAGACTGAACCACTACCTAGTGTCTCGGCGTCTTGACTATGCAGTTCCGGCGACCCTAGTATTTCACTAGCTTGTGAATTCGAACAATGGACGATCATCGGACGATTGCTGACGCAACCGCCGTTGTCTTGACGGGCGGTAAGAGCTCGCGCATGGGCCGGTCCAAGGCGCTGCTGCCGTTCGATGACGAGCCGCTCGTAGCCCACGTCGTTCGGCGGCTCGGGCGTGTCTTCGCTGAAACCGTCGTCGTGGCCGCACCCGATCAAGAGCTGCCGCCTCTGCCGGTCGCGCTGGTGCGCGACGAGGTAGCCTATCAAGGTCCGGTGAGCGGTATTTACCACGGTCTGAAAACTGCCACCAAGGAAGTTTGTTTCGTGACCTCCTGCGACGCACCCTTTCTTAATCTCACGCTGATTGCGCATCTCCTGTCGCAGATTTCGGAGTGGGACGTGGTCGTGCCGTTCTGGCAGGAACGCTTTCAGCCGTTACACGCAGTCTACCGAAGAAGCGTGGCGCCGCTCTTGCGCGAGCAACTCGATCGCGGCGAGCTGCGGCCGATTTTTCTTTACGACAAGGTGCGCACCCGTAAGATTGACGAAGGCGAAATCCGCCGTCTCGATCCCGAAGGCTTGAGCCTACTCAATATGAATTCGCCCGGAGACTACGACGCCGCACTGCAACTGTGGAGTAAGCAAAACTCTATCTCGATTTCTGTCGAGCTTTTCGGCGTGGCGCGCCTGTTGGCCAAAACTCAATTGGTATCTCTCGATCTGGCGCAAGGAGCGACTCTCGCCCAGGTCTTTTCGGCGCTAGCTGAAAGATTGCCGGTGCTCCTCGGCCGAGTTATCAACTCCGACGGCCTGATCTCCGGCTATACTTGCAACATTAACGGCTTGGATTTTGTTCGCACACCGAGCGCGAAGATCAACTCGGGAGATAAGATTTTCATTCTTTCTGCTGACGCGGGAGGCTAAGCCAAATGTACGGTTTTCACGGCCGCTTGCTGCACATCGATTTGAGCTCCGGGCAAAGTTCCTGGAGTGATCTCGAGCAGTCGCGCCTGCGCGCATTCCTCGGCGGCATTGGGTTGGGCACAAGCCTGCTCTACGATTATGCGCTGCCGGGAGTCGAACCCTTTTCACCTGCCAACCCCTTGATTTTTGCCAGTGCGCCATTAGTCGGCACGGGCCTCACGACCACCGCAAAGTTTGCCGTGGTGACCAAATCGCCGCTCACCGGATTTATCGCCGATTCACTCTCCTCAAGTTATTTCGCGCTCGAGCTCAAACGGATCGGACTCGATGCTTTGATCATCACCGGCCGGGCCGCCGCGATGGCGTATATTTTCATCGAGAATGAAAAAGTGGAGATTCGCGCGGCCGAACATCTGCGCGGCAAAAGTCCTCTTGAATGCGAATCCCTAATTCGGGGCGAACTCGACGTTCCCACAGCGCGCGTTGCCGCCATCGGCAAAGCCGGCGAAAATAAGGTGCGCTTCGCCACCATCAGCAACGAAGGGCGCCACGCCGGCCGCGGCGGCGTCGGCGCGGTCATGGGATCGAAGAATCTTAAGGCCATCACCCTATGCGGAGATCACGCGATCACTGTCGCTGATCCGGCCGGCGTCGACAAGATCGCCGGCGCGCTGCGCGAGCGCAGTCTGGGCTCTCTTACCGACAAGTATCGAAAAATCGGCACGGTGGCCAATCTGGCGGTTTTTAACCGCCTCGGCACTTTGCCCACACGCAATTTTCAGCAATCAACTTTTGACGACGCCGACGCCTTGAGCGGAGAGTCTCTGACGGAAAATAATTTCAGCCGTAGGCATGGCTGCGCCGCCTGCACGATCCGCTGCGAGCGCCTGTTCAAAGCGCTCGATGGCGGGGAGCAGCGGCTGGAATATGAAACTCTTTTCGCTTTGGGTCCGCTCTGCGGCATCGACAATCCTGCTGTGGTGCTTCAGGCCGCCCAGCTCTGTGACCTATACGGACTTGACACAATCAGCACCGGCGGCACCTTGGCCTGGGCGATGGAGTGCAGCGAGAGGGGATTGTTGCCTGGGGCAGAAGAGGTCGGCTTGAAGTTCGGCCAAGCAGACGCTCTTCTCGCCGCTATTCCAGCCATCGCAGAGGGGCGCGGTCTGGGCGCGCTGTTAGCTCAAGGCTCGCGCCGCGCCGCGATCGAGATCGGCGGCGAGAGCATGCATTGGGCGATGCACGTCAAAGGCTTGGAGCTCCCCGGCTATGAACCGCGCAGCTTGAAGACCATGGCGCTCGGGTTGGCGGTCAGCCCGCGCGGCGCCTGCCACAATCGTTCCGGCGCTTACGAAGCCGACTTCTCGGGTGAAGTCGACCGCTTGCGCGCCGACTCTGGCCGAGGTGTTTTGGTCGCCGGCTCAGAAGACTTCGCCGCGGTCCTCGACTCGCTGATCGTCTGTAAGTTCCTGCGCAAATGCTTCACCGACTTTTACAGCGAGAGCGCAAACCTTCTGAGCAAGGTTACCGGGTGGGATTATTCGAGCGCTGAGCTGGAGCGCGCCGGCGAGCGCATTCACAATCTAAAAAAACTTTTCAACATGCGCGAGGGCTGGCGCACCGAGCATGATTGGCTGCCGCCGCGACTGTTAACCGAAACGCTTCCCACCGGCGTGGCTCAAGGCATCGGCCTTCCGGCCGAAGAACTGCGCGAAATGATTCAGAGCTATTACCAGGCAAGAGGATGGGATGAATTCGGATTTATTACGGAGGACAAGTTGAAGCAGCTGGGCCTTTCCGGAGTTTCGGGTTCGGAGTTCCAACTTTCGAAATGACCCGGAACCCACAACTTTGTGGACACAGGAGGAGCCATGCCGACTGACGAAACCCGGCGAGTGCTGAGGATGTTTGGAGTTGCCGTGACGGCATTCGAGGACGCCATAGATAACCGCGCGCCAGCCGATGCAGTGAGCCAAGCGGAAACGGAAGTGCGCGCTCGACTGGAGGAGGTAACAGCTTTGATCGAACGGCTGCGTGCCGCCAAAAAGTAGCTATCCTTGCCTTAGTATCTTTGCTGCGAATGGGGACAATGACGTGACAAGGTTGGTTCGTCGGAGGGGACACCGTGGTCAACCGAGGCTTTGAAATCCCCCATCGAATGGGCAAGGTTCCATTCATCAAGAATGATTCTGGCTACGGCGGACACAGCGCCTGGCGGAGCCGGAGTGCTGCAGGTCAGCAAGGAATTAGCAAGCAACCTTCAAAAGCATTTGGCGGCAGGTCTCCCCTAACTGCTCGTTCAAACATGTCTCACTTGATCGTGAGTCCGGTGACGTCGGGCGCTGCGACCGCTCCTTTCCTAGAAGGGGCTCAGCGAGTTCCTAACGCAACTGCCCGCTCCCCGGAATATGCACGAACGCGCTCATCTCGTGAGCGGAGGTTACCGGCGCAGCTTTGCAGATATAGCTAGGGGTAATCTGATCGACTCGAGTCACTCCCATCAGAGCCATATCGACGATCATCTCTTCCTCAAGCAATTCGAGTACGCGCACTAAACCGTCTTTGCCGCCGGCGCCCAAGCCCCAGCCTTGGAGTTTGCCTATGGTCACTGCTTTCGCTCCGAGTGCCAACGCTTTCACAATGTCGGTCCCGCGCGTAACGCCGCCGTCGAGCACGATGTCGGCTTTGCCGCCCGCTGCCTCGACGATCTCCGGCAGCGTATCGATCGTGCCCCGGCCATGATCCAATTGCCGCCCGCCGTGATTCGATACGTAAATAACGTCGACGCCGTGATCGACCGCAATCTTGGCGTCCTCCGCCGTTGCGATACCTTTGATGATCAGCGGCATCTCGGCGATTTTTTTGATCGCCTCCGCCATTTCCCAAGTGAGCATCGCCTGATAAATGCGTCCGGTTTCAGTCCTTCGACTCGGCGGCTGCCAGCGGTTGAGCAGCGGCCGCTCGCGCCGGCTATAGTGCGCCGTGTCCACAGTAAGACAAAGCGCGATGTAGCCGGCTTTCTTGACGCGCCCGACGATTTCCGCGCACCAATCCAGACCGCCGCGAATATACAACTGAAAGATTTTCGGATGGTTGGTGCTGGCCGCGATGTCTTCGAGACTCGGCTGGGTCACGGAGCTGACGAAATTCATAGTGCCGAACTCGGCAGTTGCTTTCGCCACCGCGACACCGCCCTCGGGCGTGATTGTTTGCAGCGAACCGATGGGCGCCATCATCACCGGGATGCGCAGCTTCTGTCCCAGAAACGTCGTCGAAGTATCGACTTTTGAAACATCGACCAGCACCCGCGGCCGCAAGGCAAGACAGTCGAATCCCAAACGGTTGCGCCGCATGGTCGTCTCCGACTCCGCACCGCCGGTAAGATAATCCCACACATCCTGCGGCAGATTGCGCCGCGCCGCCTGGATGATCTCTTGGTTGCTGACGTAATCGAGGCTCATGGAAGATTCTCCTTCAATAAATCTTGATTGCATCGCACACTATCGAACCGCGCGACAAACTGTCAAACAAATCGGCCATAACCAAAAAAGGGGGAGGCAGTGTGCCTCCCCCTTTTTCCGACCTTGAAGAATTGACCCTTAAGCTTGCATCGCTCGCAACTCACTTACCAACGCCGGTAACCGAGACGTTCAATCAACTCTTCGGCTTTGGCTTGCCCGGCTCGAGCGGCCACTTCCGGGTCCCGTCCATCCTTCGCCACAGCGAACACTGTGTCGCTGATGATTCGTGATCCTTCAAGTTCCAGCAAGAAAGGACGCAATCGGTCTGCATCTTCGGATATGAAGATTGGGCGGATACGATTATCAGCTAAGAACTGTTGTTGTTGGTTTTGCCATGGCTGCCATTTCTTAATGAATGGATCATTAAGGTAGTCGGGGCTCTCCGCTAGGCTCCGGAATATTGGAGTGAGTTGCATCGGCACAGCGAGGCAGAAGCGCAGATAGAGGTCTCGCCGATAGAAAAGCCTCAAAAACTCCTTCCCCAAATCGATGTTCCTAGAAGACCGGAAGATGACCCAAGGCTCACCGTCGAGCGTTGCGTAGCTCTTCGTTCCAGACGGACCAACGGGTTGAGGCATTACGCCGAAGTGATTGGGATCGTTAGTACCCGGAGTTGCATCCGCATCAATCTGCTTTGCCGCCCGCGCATACGTTATCGGTACGTTCAAGCCTTTTCCTGTAGCGAAATACTGAAACTGATCAATGTATTTGATGTTAAGCCAGTCTTGAGGGGCTGCTTGGGCGAGCGTCCGATAGAAACGGAGCATTTCAATAAAGGGGCGCTCGGTGAACAAGGGTCGATTGTTTGCGTCGAACAGGTGCCCTCCATTGGAAGCTAGTAGCTCAACAGCAAGTTGGTCCACGAAGAATGGATCGCCACCTGGAAGCAGAACATTACCATTCTTGCCTGCATCCGACCCCATACTCTTGATGAAGGCCTCGTATTCCGCCCAAGTTTGCGGCGCCTTTAAGCCCTTGCGGTCCGCGATATCTTTGCTATACCCGAAGTAGGTGATACCGAACGCGTGAGCGATTCCGTAACGATGCCCCTCAAACAATTGAAGGTCTTTTACGGCCGGATAGATATCGTCGGGGTTCAGTGATGAAATCACATCGTCGAGAGGCTCCAGTAGGTTCCTGGACTGCATCGAAGAAAACATGAATGGCTCTAGATGAGCTATGTCGGGTTGGGTTACCCGCCCCGACTGCGGTAGTGAGTTGTGAAGACAACGCCCCCCAAGCCACTGACTCTATCTCGACACGTACGCCGGGGTGTGTACGCTCAAACTCTGCGCCGATGTCCTTTAAGACCGCTACTGCTTTTGGATCAACTGCGGTTTGCCATATGCGTAGCGTAGTCTGCTGCTGCTGCTGTTTTAGTGTGCAAGACGAACCTATCACCACCGACAGGGCGAGAAGAAACACGAAGCACCGAGCTATCACGACTTTTGACTGGTTTTGCATCTCGATCCCACCTCCTTGGCTGTGCTTTGCGAAGAGCGACATTTGGAAAAGGACAACACGTGATTATATTCTTTACCAACTGACGCTTGCACAATGGTTCTCGCCTAACGCAATCCCGATCACTTTTCTGCCGTCTAATCAGAAGGGTGCCAGCTGTCAAACCAAAAGATCAGTTATCTTTGCCAATTTCGAAGCTTCAATGATGATCAATGCCGCCCGTCCTCTGTGCCTCCTCTCCCGCGACGGGTCGTACAACGCCCGGGGCAAATTGAACCCTTGAACGTTGAACGAGCTACGACTACCGCGTCACCGCCCCTTCCGACGCCGACGACACCAACTTGGCGTACTTGGCCATCACGCCGCTCTTGTATCGCGGCGGCGGCGGCGTCCATTGGCTCAGCCGCGCTTTCAGCTCCTGCTCGGAAATATCAACATCCAAGCGGCGTGCTTTGACGTCGAAAATAATTGTGTCGCCGTCGCGCAACGCCGCGATCGGTCCGCCGTGGGCCGCTTCGGGCGCCACGTGGCCGGCCATCAAACCATGGGTTGCGCCTGAGAAACGCCCGTCCGTAAGAAGGGCAACGGAATCGCCTAACCCCGCGCCGACCAGCGCCGCGGTGACGCCGAGCATCTCGCGCATTCCCGGCCCGCCCTTCGGTCCTTCGTAGCGAATCACTACGACGTCATTATCTTTGATCTTGCCTGCCTGCACTGCTTGAAAAGCATCCTCTTCGCGATCGAAAACCCGCGCCGGCCCTTTGTGAATCATGCGCTCATGACCCGCGACTTTGACCACGCAGCCTTCCGGCGCCAAATTACCTTTGAGAATAACTAAGCCGCCGGTTTGCTTTAGCGGATTTGCCATCGGCCGCACCACCTCTTGCCCGGCAGTCTCTTTGGTCATCTGCGCTGCCTCGGCGATCGTCTTGCCCAAAACTGTCATCGCATCGCCATGAATCAGTCCGGCGTCGATCAAGCGCTTGGCGACAAGCTGAATGCCGCCGGCTTTGTATAAATCGTTGGCGACAAACCGCCCGCCCGGTTTGAGATCGGCGATCAGCGGCGTGCGCTCGCTGATCCGGTCGAAATCGTCGATCGTCAATTCGACACCCGCTTCGCGCGCGATCGCGAGCAGGTGCAACACGGCGTTGGTCGAGCCACCGGTGGCGGCAACGGATGCAATCGCATTTTCAATCGCTTTGCGAGTGAGAATCTGCGACGGCCGTAAATCGGCCTTCAGTAAATCCATCACAAGTTTACCAGCATTGAACGCCGCTTCATCTTTTTCCCCAACGGTCGCGGGAATGCCGTTGCTGCCCATCGGCGAGATGCCGAGAAATTCCAGCACGGTCGACATGGTGTTGGCGGTAAATTGTCCGCCGCAGGCGCCCGCGCCGGGGCATGCAGCGTTTTCCACGGCGAGAAATTGTTCGGCGTCAATCCGCTTGCTGGCGTAAGCGCCCACCGCTTCGAAAACGTCTTGAATGGTAAGATCCTTATCGCCGAGATGACCCGGCGCGATCGAGCCGCCGTAGAGCGCCAAGCCCGGGATATCGAGACGAGCCAGCGCCATCACGACGCCGGGATTGGTCTTGTCGCAGCCGGACAAACAGACCAGCCCGTCGAAATGGTTGCCGCGGGCAACCAATTCGATGGAATCGGAGATCACCTCGCGGCTGATCAGCGAGCATTTCATGCCTTCCGCGCCCATGCTGATGCCGTCCGAAATCGATACCGTGTTAAATTCCATCGGCGTGCCGCCGGCGGCGCGAATGCCCTCCTTCACCTTCGCGGCCAATCGACGCAGATGGTAATTGCAGGGTCCGATCTCGATCCAAGTATTGGCCACACCAATGATCGGACGGCGCAAATCTTCATCGGTAAAACCCACCGCTTTGAGCATCGCCCGCGACGGCGCGCGGTCGGGCCCATCAGTGATCACTCCGCTCCTGGGCTTCAAGTTTTCGGCCATATATCGCTCCTGGTTAATGACGAGGCTTTCAATTAACTATGCCGATTGGGGATTTGCAAGCCGCAGCTTCTCTGTCTGAAATTTCTCGCAGACCGATTTCCGACACGAGTTTCGCGGGCGCTCTTGAAGCTCTCGACGCCAAACCCTATCGTAATAGTATGAAACTTAAGGAGCTTCGGTTTAGGTTGTATGCGGCACCGTTGATCGTAAGCCTGGCCATTTCAACCGCGATCGCGGTCCAAGTATCCAGAGAGCAAGGCGATAGTCTTCAGCGCAAGTTTGATGAAATTGCCAAGAATGCTTCCAGCGATCCCGTCCGTCCGAAACGAACCCCGATGTCAGAGCTCGAAGTTGCTTCCTATCTGGCATTTAATGTCAAAGATAAAATTCCTCGAGGCCTGACCAACCCCGAGATCTCGATGCTCGGCAACGGCAATCTTGCCGGCCGAGTCTATGTCGATATGGATGAATTCAAACGCCAGCGCGGCTCCGGCGGACTCATGGACCCACTAAGTTACGTCTCGGGGCAGGTGCCGCTAACAGCGCGTGGCACACTGCGCACGCGCGCCGGTAAAGGACAATTTCAGCTCGGCTCCGCGGAGATTCTCGGCGTTTCATTGCCCAAGCCGATTTTACAGGAGCTCGTGAGTTTCTTCTCGCGCACTCCCGAGCGTCCGCGCGGATTCAACATGGACGAGCCGTTTGATCTGCCGGCAAAGATTCGCGAGGTCGCGGTCAACCAAGGAGAGTCGGTCATCGCGCAGTAGCGCCGATGGCGGCCGCTTCGCGTCCTAATCGACAGGAAGCCGTGAGATAGAGGTTCTACTTTTGCGCACGCGCGGGCAGTCGCGTGAGGGCCGGAGCACATTACTTTTTGTACAGCCGATCGATAAAACCGCTTTGATCCAGCTCTTTCAATAATGCCAGGTTCACGAACTCTTCGGCTTTGGCGCCCTTTGCTTTGGGATTGCGCTTGGCCACGTCATCGATCTGAAACTCGATTCCCTTCATCGTCGGATAAGATTTTTTCTCCGTGAGTTTTTTGTAGGCGACGTAGGTCGCGTCGAGGATCTCCTTGTCGGTGATCTTGAGACGCTTTGCGAGAATCTGCTTAGAGTTTTTTCATCCGTCATCCAGACATGAATTCCGTCGATGAACGCGCGCAGAAACTTGCGCGCTGATTCCGGACGTTCCTTCAGAAAGCGGTCCGTCGTACCGACGGTTTCGTGTTGGTACGGCAAGCCGAAGTCGGACATGTCGCCAAGAACATTGTAGCCGATCTTTTTTGCCGTGATATCGAACGGCGGCGAGATCAAAGTCGATTGCACGCTGCCGCCTGTGAGGCCGGCAAATC
>WNGI01005807.1_pt1 | contig 11176 bp, 12 predicted proteins | sample 5400621 | NCBI WGS metagenome assembly WNGI01 (sample SAMN13153374, study PRJNA577476) | soil metagenome | isolation source: 20 cm soil or saprolite under Garry oak tree replicate 1 | place: USA:California | collected 2016-06-15
TGGTACTTCCTCTACTATTGGTCGGAAGTCCCGTGTTGCGGTACCGATCCGACTACTGTTTGTTCGCGATCTCGACGATCGCAGCCTACGCCAGAAAATCAAAGAGACCTGGCAACACCCCAGGTCCCCTGTACGGCAATCTGGCATTGCGTCCGCGCAAACGTTGCGCGTCAAGGGTCAAACCTAACTGATCCAGACCCTACGGTCAATCAAATTTTGCTGGCCGTCAGGCCTTCCTCGACCGGCACGGTGTAGGGTTCGACTACGTGGTTGTACGCCTCGACCACCGGGCTCGGCGCTGGTACGCGCTCCCCGCTGAGCATTGACTTCATCATCAGGGCATTGGCGACGGCCTTACCCTTGTAATGGTTGTTGGTGATGACGTAGACCTCATGGGTGCCGGGATCGCTCGCCATCTCCTGCGCCCGCTCGACCCACGGCTCCAGCTGGTCCGCTTCATAGAGGTAATTGTAGCGCTGCTCCACGCCCGCTTTCTCACGAAACCAGTCTTTGTAATTCCTGCCGTGAACCCTCACATAGCCGACGCGCGAGGTGACGTGGGCTGAGGGTCCGATCGAGTTGTGGTAGAGGGGCTGATCGATGTTCACGAAGCCGACGCCCTCCTCGGCGAGCAGTCGAAGAAATTCAGGTGCCAGCCAGGACGTGTGTCTTACCTCAGCCACCAGAGGATATTTGCGAAAGGTGCGCACTACGTCCCCAAACCACTCCGTGTTCTCCTCGGTGCGTTTGAAGCTCCACGGAAACTGCAGCAATACCGCGCCTAGCCTGTCGGCTTCCATCATTACGTCAAAGCCCTGACGAACCTGATCGACTTCGTCACTTGTCCACGCCCTCTCGCGCTCGTGAGTGAATCGCTTCCACAGCTTGGCGGTGAACCGGAAGTCGTGATGATCCTCGACGCGGCGAACCCAGGAAGCAGTGGTCTTCGGCAGCGGAGGGCCGTAGAAACTGGAATTGATTTCGATGGTGTCAAAGAACTCGGCGATGTAGCGGAGCTGGTCGAATCCCTTCGGCTTCTCGCGCGGGTAGACGATCCCCTCCCAATCCTTGTAGAGCCAGCCCGCCGGACCAAGGCGTATCACTGCCGTTTTCTTCGACCCGACCCGACCCCGTGACCGTTGCACCTTCATGCCGGACATGAGTGCTTGTTCAATGCCACGTCACGCAAATGCGGGACTGGTAGCCGCCGAGCCCGGCCTTGCGCATTTTCTTGGCAGATGCCGTACAACTTCCACACCGCCGACGTCTTCACCGATCATCTGCACGGGGGCAATCCACTCGCGGTCGTTCCCAACGCGGGTGGTCTCTCCGACGAGCAAATGCAGGCGATCGCCCGAGAGTTCAATTATTCGGAGACGGTCTTCGTCTTTCCACCACAGGAGAGCGGCAACACGCGACGCGTGCGCATCTTCACACCGGCAAACGAGCTGCCCTTTGCGGGACATCCGACGGTTGGGTGCGCTTTCGTGCTGGCGTCGATAGGAGAGATTCCCCTCAACGGCGACGAGACGCGCATCGTTCTCGAGGAAGGCGTCGGCCCGGTTCCCGTTCTGATTCGATCGAATGGAGGTAAGCCGGTTTTCGCGCAGCTCACCGTTGCCCGACTTCCGGAGATCAAAGATCCACCGCCACCGCCGGAAACGCTGTGCGAAATCCTTTCGCTCGAGCCGAGCCACATCGTCGCGGACGACATGATCGAGCCGGAAGCGGTGTCGTGTGGCTTGCCGTACCTGTTCATCCCGATCAAGAAACCCGAGATGCTCTCGTGGGCGAGAGTCGATGTCCCGAAGTGGGAGCAGTCGCTGCGCGGCTACTGGGCGCCGGAGATGTTCGTCTTCAGCGCGGACGACTGGAGCAACATTTTCGAGGGCGGCCACATCCGCGCGCGCATGTTCGCGCCGGGACTTGGCATCGGCGAAGACCCGGCAACCGGCAGCGCCTGCGCCGCCCTCGCCGGCTTCCTGGCGTTACGCTCCGAGACGCGCGACGGAACGCTGCGCTGGACGGTCGATCAGGGTGTCGAGATGGGTCGGCCGAGCAGGCTCGAGCTCGAGGTGGATTTGAAGCGCGGACAATTGGCTGCGATCAGAGTCGGTGGCTCGTCCGTTCTGGTGAGCTCCGGTACTCTGTACATCGACGGCGAAGCCTGACTCGTCGGCGACGAGCCAGGCGCCTCGAAACCGGTCCGGCGTCAGCGCTATTCGAGGTAGTGGTAGAGTCCGAATAGTGCCATGCCGGCGCCACCGATGATTATGATCGTGCCGGCGGTGTCACCAACCAGTGCACCGACGATCATCGCGCCGACGCCGACGACCATTAGCGCGACATCCTGTCCCGCCCGCGGCCGCGTCGGTGCCGCGGTCACTTTTGTCGAAGCGTCGACCTTGGCTGCAGGTACGTGGAATCCAACCGACGCCGCCTGACGCGTCGGACCAGTTGGGTTTTTTTGCGCGACCTGTTGGCCGTTCGATGTGGCTGGAAGAAGGGCAAGTGCACAGATGCCGATTGCCAGAAAGCGCATTTCGTTCTCCGTTGAAGGCGGGAAAGAATCACTCAGAAGACGCTATGTACGTCTTCTGTTTCCCGCAGAGTTCGGAGCGCTGTGCGGCAATAAACGTGCAACATTGTGTCCTTTGACCCCGGCTGGCGCCGCGAGCTATCTCCCGTTGCGGTACCGTCTATCGCGATGCCGTTCGGGAATGTCGACCCGCCCGCTCACGTCGGCGTAATCGATGCTCCCGCTTCCCTTCGACTCGACGCGGAAGTCCTTGCCGACCTTGTGGACCTCGATCTCGCCGGAGCCATCGTTTTCCACGACAACCGACCCCTTCACATCCGTCGCGAAGATCCCGCCCGAGCCATCGCTCTCGACGATGAACGATCCCGAGACGTTGCGCACGTTGATGTCGCCGGAGCCATCCGCAACGTTGACATCACCGCCTACGTTCTCAATGGTGAGATTGCCCGAGCCATCCTTGATGCGGACCGATCCGGCAGCGCCGTCAACGGAGAAATCCCCGGATCCGTCAGAAGCTTCGAGAGCTCCGACGTTGTAGATCTTCGTGTCGCCGCTGCCGTCGGATATGTCCGCATTGATGCCTTGCGGCACCTGAATTACCAGATCGAGGCCGGCGGAGTAATTGTAGTCGTTCCACTCGCTGTGCTCGGGAATATCGGCCTTGATATAGACGAGATCGCCTCTCCGTTCCGCAATCAGCTTGATCTCGTTGAGAATCTGCTGCGATGACGCGCGCGCCGTTCCGGTCACCTGCACCTGGCGGAGTCCGGCCTTGCCCTCGACGCGCAGAATGCCCGCCGCGGCATCGACTTCGACCGTCTTGGCGCCGTTTGCATCGACGACTGCGTTTCTCGGCGCGGTGTATGGGGTCGACTGCGCGAAAGCGGCAGGACCGATTAGAAAGGGCGCCGCGAAAGCCGCCCCGCGAAACTGTCGCTTCATCTGGACTCCGTCTGGGTGTGACCGGGTTAGACAACCCTTCCTTCCATACGGTTTGAAGGGGGTCCGGTTTCAGCCCGTCTCTCTAAGGTAGGGCGTCGAGCTTCCAAATACCGTTGAGCATGTCGGACGCATAAACATGGTCCGCCAGCAGCTGCACGCCCCAGATATAAACCGGCGCGGAATCTATGGGACCAAAAGTCAGCTCGCGGCCCATCTTGCCGAGATCGCAACGACCGTCGGCGCTTTTCTCGGCCGCGCTGCAGCTCGAGAGATCGCCGGAGACGTTGAGGACGCGGACACCGCCGTTGTAGTACGCCGCGTACAGAATTCCGCGACTCTCGTCCATGGAGAAGTTGTGGGTGCCCGCGTTATCGAGATGAAAGAACGCCACCTCGCGCGGCGCAGCGAAATTGCTGACGTCGACGACATGGATGTCACCGAACGAAGACGCGCCGATCGAGCCAGGCGCCTCTTCTCCGACAAACGCAAATCGCTTTTCGCCGTTCGCCTGGTTGTGAAACCACCAGACGTTGTGGGCCTTGCCACCTTGTGTGACGACGCTGCCCAATGGTACGGGGTTGGCGACGCTGCCCCCGCTATTTCCGCCGCCGATGTCCCAGATCTTGATTCCGTCGTTCCAGAGCGCGGTGATGAGGATGCCGTCTCGCACGAAGACATCATGGACGTACGGGTTGCCCATAGGCGCGGTGAAAACCTGTTGCGGCGCCGCGGGGTTGGAGATGTCGACGATCACGAGCCGCGCCGGTGTGTCACTGATCGGATCGATGCAGAGGAACGCGTAGAGTTCACCGTTGACGCGCTGCACTTCTGCCGTATGCACGCCCGGATCCGTAAGCGTCGTCGTATATCGCGTGATCAGCTGCGGCTTGGCGGGATTCGCCAGACTGTAGATCATTATCGAGCCGCCCAGGCGCTCCGTGGCAACTATGAGAAGTTGTCCGTCGTCGCTCGTCTGGACATCGCCCAGCGTGGTGGCGCCGCTGACGATGAGCGAATCGACGAGCAGCGGCTTCGTGCCGGCAACGTTCCAGATTTTGACAGCGTCTCCGGGGGCCGCCCGAAACCCCCACGTCGTCGTGTACGCGTAATTGCCGCGCACGTACACCTCGGCGGTGTAGCGTTCCGCGACGACTCCAAGGTTTGCAGGCTCATTGGAATCCACGGGTGGACTGACTGTCTTGTCGGACCCGCAGGCAAGCGCCACCAGCATCGACGCGAGCAACGCGCCTTGCCGATCGAAGATTCGCGGAGAGTGAATCATCGCGTCGGTATTCAAGCGTGCGGCGCGCGTCACTACATGCCTTCCATGTCCATACCACCCATCTTTCGCGAAGGTTGTTGAGCAACTGCTACACCGTAACGGCCCATCCGCATGTGCATCATGCCGAACCCGATCTTCGCCCCCACCGACACGCTCCAGATCCGGCTCGATCCATAAAACTGGCGGGGATCGAAACCGGCGGGCTTCAGCGTTGGAGACACGCGAGCCCGTGCCACCTCCCCGAACGGCTCGATGGTGAAACTTCTCGAGTTGACCAGCAATGCCGCGAGTCGCGCGGTGATGATCGTCCAACGCGAGCGACCAGCAATGCTCAGATCAGTCGCCGGCACCGCCGTCCTGAACTCGTCGAGCAGACGGGTCTCGTCGGGACGCTCCGTGCGCTCGATCCTCAGCGCGCCGCTCAACCGATCATACTTCGCCCACGTCTCGGCGAGAAGTGAATTATAGGTAAACGTTGGGGTCGACCCCGCATAATCACGAGTTCGCGACCACTCGAGTAGCGCGTATCCGGTGTGCTGTACGTCCTCGAGACGAATCGACGCACTCTGCTTGCGCTGGTCGGCACCGCCGCCACTGGGATTTTCCGGAGACTTCACGCGGGCGTAGCTGGTCTGAATCTCTCCCTGCGGCCACGGAACGAAAGTGATCCGGCCCGACCAGGAATCCCAGTATCGATTTCGGTTGGGCGTGTCGCCCGGTGATGTCGGCTCGTCGCCGTTGAACGCGCCGGCCTCGAAGATCCAGCTTCCCGTTCGGATCGCCCCGATCGCAACAGCGCGCTCCAGAATCTGGGACAGGTGGTGGTTGATCGGATATTTCTCGAACGGCCGTGACATTGGGTCATCGGTGCCGAAAGGCGCGAAACCCTTCCCGACGGTCGCCGAGATTCCACTGACCGCGTTAGCGCCGAACCGCCTGGTCGAGGTGAGAAGCAATTCGTGCAGGTATGTGTGGGGATGCCTGCGATCGATGTAGCCTTCACCATAAATGCCCGCGTTCAGCTCACCGCGTTTGATCGTGCTGCCCTCGAAATCGAGCGTCATCTTGAGCGACAGGGCTTCGCCCCAGGGAGAAAGCTGCGCCATCACCACGGGCTGCGTGAGATATCCTTCGGTCAGGTCGCGCCCGTGAATGGCGGGTGACTCGCGAGTCACCACGCCGATGGCCTGCGCTCCAACCTGCAAGACATCGTCGTGATCCGGGTTTGCCTGTGCTCGCAGGACCGACGCAACAAACAAGAGCATGCCCGCGACGACGACAGACCGCACCGACACCGCGCGACGGCGCGGCACATGCGTCCGCGGCGCGCGGGCCTCGAAGTTACACCGAGATTTCAAAGAGACAGTGCTAAAGTGATATGACTAGCAGACGAGTGGTTCGCGATATAGAATTTGCTCAATATCGCACCGGGGATCGGAGCATGCTCAGGCAGGTAAGAATCGCAGCGACCCTATCTATTGCAGTGGGCGCATCGCTCGTTGCCTATGGTAGCGCGAGTGGACAGGCTGCATCGGTATCGGCCGCCGCTCCCGGACCCGGCGTAAACGATGTCGCTCCGGATTTCAGCCTCGCTGGCGCCGATCGTTATGGCTTGCTCAAGACACCGGTCAAGCTCTCTGACTACCGCGGTCGCACGGTGGTGCTCGCCTTTTTCTTTCAGGCGCGGACAAAAGGCTGAACCATCCAAATGGAAGCGTACCGTGATCAGTACGCCACGCTCTTCAACAACGGCCGCAACGTTACAGTAATCGGCATCAGCGTCGATGCCGACACTACGCTCGCATCGTGGGCGCACGATGAAGATTTTCCCGTCGTGTTCGCCAGCGATCCCGGTGGCAAAGTCGGTCAGCTCTATGCCGCTTACGACGCCAAGAACAAGCTGGATAACAGATCGCTGTTCGTTGTTCGACCCGACGGTCGCATTGGGTACGTGACGAAGCCGTTCAAGGTACTAACGCCGGCGGCATATACCGAGCTCGCGGCCGTTGTGGACAGCCTGTCGCCGCCACCGAAAGCAGATTCGGCGAAGTAGGGGCGGGAGGCGGGAAGCGGGAGGCGGGGAACCTCGTGCGCTTTCTCGCGTCCCTCATCCCTCGCCCCGCTTAAAGAGCCTTCCGGATAGCCGCCTCGAGATCCTGCTTTCCGCCGAGTCCGGTGTAGACAACCTTCCCCGATTTATCCAGCACGACGACGTACGAAGTCGCGGGCGCATCGAACGCTCCCGCCGCTTTGCCCTCTACATCGTAGAACGTGTCATGCGGTAACGGGTGCGCCGCCAACCAGCGTCGCACTTTCTCCGGCGACTGATTGATCGCGACGGCGATCGCCATGAACTTTACCTGCTTGCCGAATTTCTTCTCCGCGCCTAGCAGTGTCGGCATCAGCTCCTTGCAGTTCGGACACCACGTCGCCCAGAACTCGATCAGAATCGGCGTCTTCCCGATGTAATTGCCGAGCGAGACATCCTTTCCATCGAGCGACTGAACCGTGACCACGGGCGCCTTCGCCCCGACTTCAATGCCGAGGTCCTGGGCCGGGATGGCTAACGGAGCAAGTAGTGAAGCGGTGGCGACTAACACGGCTGTGACAATCTTCAGATTCACTTTGGTCCTTTAGAAAAGAAAAACGAACAACACACCGCTTGCCGTTGATCCTCAGCCTTAGATAAGCAGTTGGCCCATTTGCACAAGGTAATACTCCGCAACCGCCAACATGATCAACGCGAAAACTCGTTTGATCCAGACCATCCATTCGCCGGCTCGTGGCAGACGCGCCAGAGTCCCACTGAAAAGCCCCACCACAACCAACAGCGCGCACATCCCCAACGAAAAAACGAAGAGGTAGATGAACCCGAGCACTCCGCTCTTTGTCGATGTGACCCACGTCAGCACCGCGGCCATTACCGGCGCCGAGCACGGTGCCGCGACAAGCCCGGACGCGGCGCCCATCACGAAGACACCGTACAGACTTCCGCCCTCGCCGGCTGACGCCGCTTTCGTCAGCAGCCACGCCGGAACACGAACCGGAATCACGTCGAGTATCGCCAGCGCGGCGATGATCAGCAGGTTCGCCATCGCGAAGTAGAGCCACGGATTCGTGCTCACCGATCCGAACAGAGTTCCGGTCAGACCAGCGAACAAGCCGAGCGATGCGTACGCCAGTGCCAGCCCCAGCACGTATGTCAGCGTCAGAAAAACCGTGCGGGACCTGGAACGCGGTGCATCTCCGACTGAAGTGCCACCGACAATCGCCACGGTGATCGGAATCATCGGGTAGATGCAGGGGGCGAGGCTGGTCAGGACTCCCGCGATGAAGAGAACCGGCAGCGCGGTTAGCGGGCTGGAGGACAGCTGACTCGAGATGTGGGAGAAGTCCACTTTCTTGGGTAGGGATAGGTAAAAACTGACGAACTGAAGAATACCTGCTGGGAGCGATGAGCGGAGCAGCTGGGGGCTACGAGCAGGGCCCGCGGCCGCCAGCCGCTCCGCTCACGGCTCCGTGCAGGTCGTCTTCAGTTTTGTGGTTCCCTACCAGGGGCTACCTCTTCGTGAGCAGTTCCTCGAACAAGTCGAGTGCGCGCGGATCGTGCGATTGCCCGAGCCAGAACAGAGCCTTTTTCCTGATCTCGGGATCTTTGTTCGTTCGCGCCACCGCGATCAACGCCGGCACGCCCTCGTCACGCGGCCGCTGTGACAGGGCGAACACCGCGCTCTCGCGCACCTCTCGGTCCACGCCGTTGTCCCCGACGATGTCCTTCAGATTTGCGGTGGCCACTTCTCCCGCCGCCTGACCAAGCCAGAACACCGTTTGCGTTCTCGTTGAGCGCGGCACATCGGGATTGCGCGCGATCCTGAGGAACGCCGGCCAGACATCGGCGCTGTCCGCGATCGTCGCCGGAAATACCGCCTTCTCCCCCATGCTCCCGCGCTCGCTCTGAGCGAGCGAAACCAGATAATCAGCCGCGTCCCGTGCCGCCACAGTACCGAGATCGACCACGTCGGAGCTCGCCGGACGCCACTGACCCCCGACATAGAACCTCACGTCGGTGATCTCACCATCGCGGCGATCGAGTACCAGCCGTGCGGGTCCGGTGCTGCAGTCGATGTCGTACTCGACATCGCGAGAGCTCCTCCAGTTGTCGCCCCACGTCGTCCGGCCCCTTCCGCCCGAGTGCCAGATCGAATTGCCGCTTCCGCAAATTCCCGGTTTCACCTTGAACGACATGCGGACGGTTCCATTCGAGACGCGAGCAACTCTGCTCGCGATGCTCTGTGCCGGCGCGGCTACTGCCACCACCGCCAGAGCGGCGAGGACGACACCTATCGTCCTCGCCACGTTGGTCATGGTTGGTGTCTTCATCTGTTGATCAGATCCATGAGGAACTGTTGCACGCGCGGATCGCGTGACTGCCCAAGCCAGAAGATCGCCTTCTTGCGCAGCTCAGGCTCTTTTTCGTTCTTGGCGATGTCGAACATCTTGTCGATCGCCGCCTTGTCTTTCTGCCGCTGCGAAAGCACGAAGATGATCTGCTCCTTCATCTCGCTATCTCCCGCGCCCAGCCGATCGTAGAGTGATGCCAGCTGCGGAATCGCGACACCGGACTGGCCCGCCCAGAAGAGAGCCTTCTTGCGCAGCTCGATGTCTTCCTTTGGATTGACGGCGATGTTCATCAGCCACGCCTCGTTCCCGGCTCCCTGCTGCTGCGAGAGCGAGAACAGGATTTTTTCCTTCAGATCCTGATTCGAGAGCCTCGAGTAGAGGGTCCGTAGGAACTCGGTGTTCTCCGTCGAGCGCCGCTGACCGAGCCAGAAGATTGCCTTCTCACGCAGGTCTCCGGCCTCGCTTTCACGCAGAGCGAATTCCCGCAGGGCCTGCTGCGCCCTCGGCTCGTCCTGCTGCGACAGCGAGAACAGCGCTTTTTCCTTGATGTTCTCGTCGGCGTTGCTCCTCAGAATCTCCTCGAGCAACCCCGTCGACCCCGGTACCTGCGACAGCCAGAACACCGCCTGCTCGCGGACTTCCTGATCCGGATCGGTGCGGGCGACGTTCATCAGAATGCTCGCTGTCTCCGGCGTCCGCTTTTGTGAAACGAGGAACACCGCTTTGCGACGGAGACCGGCCGAGCACGCATCGCGACGCTCCAGCACCTTCTTGAGGATTGGCATCGCGCGATCCGCATCCATCTGCATCAGTGCGTTCAGCGCGGCAATCCGATCGTCGTTCTCGTCGTCCTCATCCGGACAGCTCTTACCACCTTGCACCGGCGGATCTTTCTGCGCGGTTTTCTCGATGTCCGACGCGCAAGCCTCGTCTCCACGCTTCGCCAGTTCGCCGCAGACTCGGGTCAACAAGACCGCGCCATCGCTCTTCCAGATCTTCGCGTCGCGCTGCTTCAGCTGATTTAGGCGGTCGCGAGCGGCACTAAGATCGTCATCACCGCCACTCCGATAGAGCGCGAACGCCTCGAAGTAAATCGCCTGCGATGCGTACGCCGACCGTGGATAGCGTTCGGGAATCTGGTGAAAGAGCTCCGCTGCCCGCTTGTAGTCGTTGCGCGACATCGCTTCGCGGGCGAGACGATAGAGAGAATCGGCCGAGTCCGCCTTTGCCCACGGCTCCGGCGGAAGCGGAGCCACCTGTCGATCGAGCGAGGCGAACTCCTCGCTCAGCTGCGTCTTCGCGACGCTGATTCCCAGCCTCGCGAGGCTCGAGTCATATGTAGAATGGCTGACGGGAGCTTCGCCGACTCCAATCGCCGAGGAAATTATTGCTGCTGCGGTGAGTAGTGTTCTCATAGTCATTTAAGGGTTCCTCAACTACCATGCTGCGCGCCCGCTGGAATTGCGGTGCGCAGCCTCGTCATTACATGGTCCTGCTGTAACGTCTTTTCTATCAGCTCACGATCCTGCGGCGTGCTTCCGGGCGATAGCTGAACGATCTGGACGAGCACGAGCTCCAGATCCTCCAGCAACGGACGACGCTGTGGATCGTTGGCGACGGGTGAATCGAGCAGCAGACGCGTGTTGCTCAGAAGCTGGCGCGCCCATGCGCCGAGCTGGGCATCCATCTGCTGATCTACGGTCGAGCGCGCTCTGAAGGAAGTCAGTAGCGCCTCTGCTTCACTGAGGTGTTGAACTGCGGTGAGCTGGTATGCCGAGCTCGAGCCAGGCATCGCAGGATTGCCATTGGCAACGCTGCCGGATGGAGGCGTCACTACGTTGACCCTTCCCGCCGGCCCACGTTCGCGGCTGCCCTTCTCCGTAACCCCGCTCGCAACCGCGCTCGGGGTTGACGCTTCAGAAGTAGACGCCGGCGTCGACTCGCTCCCGGTATCAGCCGGAGACGTGACGACCACGGGCTGCGACGGCAGCGAGGTAGCGTCCGCTGGTCCA
>WNGI01005808.1_pt1 | contig 11176 bp, 8 predicted proteins | sample 5400621 | NCBI WGS metagenome assembly WNGI01 (sample SAMN13153374, study PRJNA577476) | soil metagenome | isolation source: 20 cm soil or saprolite under Garry oak tree replicate 1 | place: USA:California | collected 2016-06-15
CGCTGCCCTGAGCAAGGACTCATTGCTCTGCGCACTTCGATGATAAATCAGTCCCGGGAGGTCTTTTGCCAGGGGAGATTCCCGGCATCCTTAATATATGCTGATTGTGATCCCATGGCCCGCTGTCTCGTCGACTTTTTTGCCGATTCCCTCTCGTAGTATTTCACCAAGGCCCCCCAGCCGCTCCCGACACCGTACCTTTCCCCCGTTCTCCACTGACTGCTTGAGTCGGCAAAGGGAATAGCAGTACGTTGTCTTTGCCTTGGTGATTTCTTTCCTCATGATAGTGGGATTCGTAGTGGCACAACGCTTGCCGCAATGTGTCCCTACCGAAAATTCTGTGCAGCCTATGGCAGATGTCATTCCCTCCAACCGAACCGCAAACCTCGAGCCATTTGCGGCCCTGCTTGAATCTGGTGAACCAAATTCGCCGATGCACGCCTGTGCCACGGAGCATAGCTCAAACAGAGATTTCAAAGCGCCAAGGATAGGCACCGCGCAGCCTCGTCTAGATTCGGGCTCTTTCAGGCAGCCCGCCGTTCGTAGCGGTGGTGCAGCCACCGAGGTGCGGTAGCGCTACGACGGATCCCATTTCCGGCGGCTGAATCGCTCGTGGCTCCGGTGAGCCTTTCCCCAACGAAAGATGTGTTCTCCATCGATGGTAGTAATCGAAATACGAATTGAGGGTTCGCCGTAACGAGTTTTCCTGGAGCACGATCACATGATCCAGGCACTCGCGTCGAATCGATCCAATCACTCGTTCCACATAGGCTCTCTGCCAAGTTGACCGCGGCGCAGACAGAACTTCGCAGATGCCCATGTCTCGCACTTGTTCTCGGAAATGATGCCAAAGATGGCATCGCGGTCCCGCAGCAGCAGGTAGCGCGGCAGTGGGGCAAAGGGAAACGCCTCCCACAGTTGCTGCCCCGTCCACTCCGCGGTTGGGTGAGCGGTCACATTGAAATGCAGAATGCGACGCCGGCAATGGGCCAAAACCAGAAACACGTAAAGGACTTGGAAACGGATACGGATCAAATCTCGGATTTCGCGCGAAATGACGGATCGTCCGGGTTGCCCTCGCCGCACCTTCCAGGTCCAGAACAGCCGAAAGCCGGCACGATGCCAGGCAATGACCGTTTCTGGCTTGACTCCCATCCGTTCAGACATTTCGAGAGGTACAGTGTGCAAATAAAGATGATGAGCTTCGTGGACGGCGGTTTGCTAAATCTACCAACCTTGCCCTTGCTCGCTGCTGTTCACGTGTTTTGTTAGAGTTAGAAGTTCTCATTTGCGCTGGGCTCTTCTCATTTGCAGCCTATTGGCCAGCAACTGGCCAGCAGAATTCCGTCACTTCGAGCTACGTTTTTGAGTCTTGATGACGATTTCCGAACCTGGTTTCCGAGTGGCCGTCATCCGCCCACGATTGTGAGTAAGTGACACCCCTAACTGCGACGAGGGGAGCGAGGATTAGTCTCGCCTAACACCGAAATGGCGAGTTTGGCCTTCGGCAGCCGCAGGGGCTAGGGGCGGGCGGGTTATTTCTTCGCCCCAATTTCCTCTCCCCCGTCTTGGTACCGTTTCAGAATGGTGAACTCGCCGTGTTCGTTCTTCGAGAACTCGAATTGCGTGGGCCACGGCTTGGAAAAGAATTTCGTATCCGACTCCGGAAACACCGCAAGCGTCCCGCCATTGTCAAACTCGACTAGCAGATGATTGCCTTCGGGGACCATCTTCAGGCTGTAATGCGGAAACTGGTACGTCCCCGCATACCGCGTCAGAACTTCCTTCGACAACGAGATTTCCTTGTGCACGGAAGGAATCGGAGGGGTCTCCTCGTGTGCCACCGCCGCAAGTGCCTTCGTCATTTCGCCCGTGACAGTGCCATTCAGATTTGCCAAAACGATAACGGCAATTCTCTTTTCTGGGTAATAGGCCATGTCTGCGTTATAACCGATGTTGTTACCGTCATGCTCAATCATCAGGTGACCGTTCACGCGTTTGACATACAAGCCGCAGGCATAGTCACTCTTAAAGGGAGCGGTCATTTTGAGAAGAGATGTGGGCGTCAATAGCTTGCCACTGAACAGTCCATCGTCCCATCGGAGCAGGTCTTCTGTTGTGGAATAAAGAGAGCCTGACGAAAAGCCGATCCTTGTATCGAAGCTGCGATCCGCATTTTCGATCCCATTACTGCCGGGCCAATAACCAGACGCACGTCGCGGAATGACAGTCACAAAGGAGAACATTCCCGAGTCGTTCATCCCCAGCGGTTTGAAAAGGTTGTCGTGAACGAAATCCTCGTAGGTCTGTCCGGTGATCCTTTCTACCAAATAGCCGAGCACGATGTAGCCCAGATTGGTGTAAGCCCATTTTTCGCCCGGCTGAAAGTTGAGAGGCTTGTCATTAAAAACCAACTTGTCTGGGGTGCCGGGTTCATACGTTGCGGCGTCTTCGCGGATGCCGGATGTGTGCGTCAGTAGGTGATAAATGGTGATCTTGTCCCAGGATGCGGGCGCTTCAGGGAGGTATTTCTTGACTAAATTATCGGTCTTCAATTTTCCGCGATCCTCAAGGAGCAAGATCGAGGCTGCCGTAAATTGCTTCGTCATCGAAGCGATGTTGAATCGAGTCGTGGGAGAATTTGGAACCTTCCATTCCAAGTCCGCCGTACCATAGCTCTTGCTGAAGATGACCTTTCCGTCCTCAGCCACCAGTACACTTCCCATGAACATCTGGGCATCGACATAAGGCTGCACAACTCGCTGGAAACGGACGCCCGGCGCTTGAGTACTGGAGCTCTGAGCCAGCACTGCGAGGGCAATCGCTGGGAGTAGCTTCCGAAAAAGCCGCTTAGGCGATCGTGTCATCCGGCGATTGTACCTGCTGGTAAACCCCAGGGAAAGAAATAGGTAACGATAACGCCGTATCGTTGACCGAACCGATCAATACACATGATTTCTTCCTGACTAAAATATCATCGCGCTTTTCGCGGAGCGAGGACGGTCAAAGGCGCCACGGGGATTGCGCTCTGCCTTGTCCCGCCGGCGTTTACTGATAACTCAAAAAACTGGTTTTCAAGCCAAAGGAACGAGCGGCTGATTAGTTACCGGACATCAAGTGTCGAGTCCAACTCGCGGAGTTTGCGGTTGTGCAATTTAGTGCGTTTAAGTGCCCTAGGTTGTTAGACGTTTCAGCCATCGGGCGAAACGCGCTCGGTCTTCTTGTTGCGTCGCGACAAACTTCACACCCATGCCTTCTTTGGGTGCGCTCCGTTGGACGACGGCGCGTGCCCGTACCTCCCCTGTCGGCGCATCAAACAGCAACTGAATAAAAGTTCCGACCGGCGGAGGCTCAGTGGTGCGGATGTACAACCCACCCAATCCAAGATTGGCCACACCCGAGACGTGTCGAATGCTGGCGCTTTGCCAGGCTAAAATCGTCCCTTTGGGAGAGGAAAGACGAGGATAGCGACGAAAGTCGTTCGTTGTCGCCACGGAAACACCTGAAAGAAGCGTACTCTCTTTCAATGCTGAATTGAAGGCATTCCGCGCTCACCCGCTCACCACCATTAATCGGCGCTGGAAGAGGCCAACTCCCGATTAGTGGTTCCCGTCCATTTGACCGGCAGGCTTCGCGACGGAATCCACTTGTCCGCGAACGCTGTTAATCAGCGTGGTTGCCTGACTCTTAGATTCTTGATGGGCAATCTCGACTCGGGTTTCTACCGAAGGCGGCGCGGAGCAGTGACGTGAGGAAACCTTTCTGCATTCGCGGGTGTCTAAGAACGCAGGCTAATCTGCGATACCTACCGCAAGCGAAAGGTAACAGTGATACCCCGAGCCGCAATCTTTCTTTTGTTTTGGGTGGCTTTCAGCGGACGCATTGTGTTGGCTTGCAGCTGCGCGGGACCAGGACCGGTGCCCTGCGGAGAGTTTAGTTCCACGAGCCTTGTGTTTGTGGGCACGGTAGAGAGTATTGAGAATCCCCCGCCTGATTTTGACCAGGCTGCAAAATCCAGTGTGGACATGCGTACTGTCGATCAGAGCGGGTATGCCCGCTATTACTTTCGAGTCGATGAAAAGATTTCTGGCACGCAGACGACCGATATAGATGTTTTTTCTGGGCGGGGAGGGGCCGACTGCAGCTACCACTTTCAAAAAGGCGAGCAGTACCTAGTCTTTCCGTATAAGAGCGACGATGGGAGACTGATGGCGACGATCTGTAGCGAAACGCGGCCAGTGGAGCTTGCACAACCAAAGCTGGCGGTGTTGCGGGCGATGCGTGATCATCAACCAGTGGCATCGCTGTACGGGTCGATGCGGAGCGTGCAGCAGCCGTATGGTTCGGTGAGCGATGATTACTACGGAAAGCCCGTCGTTGATACACGGATGATTCTGCGGTCTGATAAGAATACGCTGCAGGCAAAGACCGACGCCAACGGCAATTATGCTTTCTTTGGCGTTCCGGCTGGCAAGTATCACGTGGAAGCCGACCTGCCGCAGCATTTTGAGATTGCTCAGACGATTCTGAGTGAACCAGTGCCACCGATCGGCCTGCCGCAAAATGCCTGCTACGAATACAACGTGGACGTGTTGCCGACTGGCCGAATTCGCGGGAAGGTAGTCGGGCCAGATGGCAACGCCTTGCCGTATGCATCCGTGGAACTGTACCGGCCGAGCCTGTACAGGGGCGACGGGCGCTCGCTCGGATGGTCTGAATCACAAGACTTGAAGAAACCAGAATTCGTGTTTGAGCATGTCGCCGCGGGCGATTACATTCTGGTTTACAACGACCAGGAGCGAATCGAACCTACAACGCCGTATCCAAGAATGTTCTATCCAGGTGCGAGAGAGCTTGGGCAGGCGCAAATTATCCATGTGGAAGAGGGCCAGGAGATCAGTGGTTTGGAATTCAGGGTGTCAGGGGGACGAGCGACGCGACCGATCACCGTGCGACTGGTCGCGACCAACGGAGAACTGCCGGACATCAACTATGTGGAGGCACGTGGAAATGATGGGTCGTCCTTAAGTGAACAAAGGCTCTCGCCGGGAGTGTTTAGCATTCAGGTTTTTCCGGGGATCAGGTACGAGATGCATGGCTCGGGGTACTGTACCGCGACCCACAAAGAGTTAAACACTCCCGTTGGCGTGGTTGATGGAAGCGAGGCCGGTCCGAGGGAATTGGTGCTGACTTTTCCCGGTCCTGGATGTCCGACAAAGTCTGATTCCGACGACGACAATGAATGATCATGGACGCCGGGCCGCAGTTTTCGACGATTCAATCTGCATCCAACTCTTTGAGCTAGGCTTTGCGTCACTCTTTTACTTGGGTTCTTTGCCGTACTGAAGAATCCAGGCGGGGGGTTCTGATTCCAAAGCTCCATTCACCCGGACCCCAAGCTCGGCGGCCCAGCGGTACGCCCACATCGGACCGTATTTAGAAAATCTAGGCACGAACGTGTCTGGCGTGTTGTAAGCAGGGTCGGATAGCGCCGCATCAAGGGTCACGAAGCGATAATGCTTCTGCTCTAAAAGTTCAAGCAACTTATCCATAAGGTCTGCATTCAACCGGTTCACATGCAGCAACATGACGTGTGGTATTTCTCTGCCAAATATCTGCTTATGGAGTCTTGTATAATAGTCGATTTCCGTGGACGTATAGGCCAGGTAGTCGGCCCGAAGCTTCGCCGCAGAAGTATCGTCGTTGCTCGATAACATTTTCAGGTAGGCAGCATTAAATGCGTAGTCCTCGTTGTCGATCGTGCAGACGGCAACTCTATAGCCCCGCTCTTTCAGGAACGCGGCTACGGCGTCATGCTTTTCTTTGGTATCCCCAGTGTGATTCTCCGGGAAACGAAAATAGCGCGGGATGTTGCCAGCTTTGGCGAGCACGGCGGCGAACGAGGTTTCTCCTGCCACTATTCCACGCTCGAATTGTTCCTCCGTTAGATCATCAGAAACGGTGTGAGAGAACGTGTGGTTACCCAAATCATAGCCACGCTCAACCCATTGGCCCAGTATCTCCTTGCCCTGACTCTCGCCGATCTCTTGCACTCTCCGTTCAATCACAAATCCGATCGATGGAGCGTGATGCCGATCGAGGGAATCCAGAATAGAGATGTTGATGGATCGTGCTTTAACTGGGTCGGCTGTACCCGCCACTGGGAGGTCATCAAAGGTTAGTGCGACGGACCGTTGCTGGGCCAAGGAAGAGATGGCGCAAACGATCACGAACAGAAAGGCACCCATGATTCTGAACAGATTCAGCATGACGTATTGTAGTCCCCATGCCTCTGCCTGCGGCACGTCAGTGCGCTGCTCGGTTGCCACTGCCTGATAAGTCGGCCTAACCCGACAAGTTCCTCACAAAGTCAGGTGCTCGTCGGCTCCAGGCACGTACACACCTTATGGCTTATTTTCTGACGTAGCTTCTCCCATTCGTCAGAGTCTTTGGCGCGAGTTTTCCTCATGGCGGATTCTTCTATTGTGGACGGAAACCGCTGGCCACATTGGGGGCAGTTTTGTGGATTAAGCGCACCAGCCAGAGTCGATTTTCGGGGTGGACCGCCCGAGCGACTCGAACCGGCTTGCGGTTGTAACTCGTCAGCCCGTTCGATAAATTCGTATGACATCGCTGATTTGATTTTACCCTGGTTTTATCTTGCATCGCACTTCCGCATTTCGACACGGATACACACAAAAGTGCGACTCCAACACTCCGACTATCTTGGTTCACGATGAGGCATGTGGAAGTAATTGAGAGTTCTCCGGGCGCGGTCAACTCCTGGTGGCTTGCCGCGCATCCGGTCAGCCGTTCAGAAAATAAGTCTCTGCGAACGGCAAACCCGGATGCGTTAACCCGCTGAAACTGCGTACCGGATTGCCCGCGGAATCTGGTTGGTTTTTTGAGCGATTCGCCCTGAGATGCCAAGAGCACTACTATTATAGTTTCCAGGTCCGGTCCTTCAGCGGTGCGAGTTGCTCAACGATCAGCATTCCGTGATTTGTTTCGTGGAGCCTTTCAGGCTTATTCCTTGCGACACCCGCACAACGACAATGAGCGCCGCCAAGGGGCTTTCGTGAGAAGCTGAAGATGCTGGGTCCCTAACCGTGAAACCCCTCTTCCCTTTCCTTGAGCCAAGATACGTTTCGTTGACACTCCGCGCTGCTGCAATCCTTTTCTTTGCAGTCGCGGCTTGGGCAGCTCAACAACCAACCCTGCAGGCGGCCCAGAGTGCGGGAGGATCCACTGCCAGCGACGAGGCAGCCAAAGCCGCCGAGCGCAAAAGACGATTTGAAGAGCAAAGGAAGAGGCTCGAGGAGGAGAAGCCGAGTTCGCCAATTGGCACCGAGACAGAAGTGAGCGCCGATCAGACGCTATTTGTTTCGCCATCAGTGACCAATATGCTGGTCGGCGACATTCGTGAGTTTTGCGTGTTCGATATCGATGGAAAAATCCTGACTCGCGAGGCCGAATGGACGATTGACGACTCCGGGATAGTGACCCTTAACGACAAGGGCCAGCCGACAATCATCACTAAACAGCCGGGCAAAGCCATTTTGCGAGCACGTGTCGGAAGCCAGTCTGCGGAAGCATCCATTACCGTGCTGGACGGCGACAAGATGCCGAACGGTACGATCAAATGGTCAGTTCCAAACTATCCTGGATACAAGAGCCAAAAGATCGTGCAAGCGGTGCCGACGGCTCGTGGCCCAGACCTCTACACAGTTGAAGAGAACGCCGAAGGGAAAAGCCTCGTTCGCGCCTGGACGAGCGAGGGAATTTTCCTGTGGATACGAAAGTTCGACCGCCGAATCGAGGGTGCTATTCCTCACTGACGGGTGGCGGCATCGCCAGTTCAAACCGCGGACGGGGCCTAGGCGATGACATCAATGTGAATTTAGAGGACCGCAAGGCTGATTTGCCGCGCCCTGACTTGTGGCTTCCTTACGTGTTCACCTCACCTGAAAAGGCGGCGGAAGCGGGCGTTGCATCTCTGCGGTGAGCCATATCGTGTTTCTGCTGGGCCAGCGTGTCGGCGGCCTAAGTCTCGTACCAGACAATCAAGTGGTTTTGGCAGAGATTCTACACATTATAAAAGAGTGCCCCTTTTATGATGTGTGAAGTAGAACGTCACTTTTCCTCTTATTCTATACGTCAAAGTGGATTACTTCCGATCCGAGTGATGCGGCGTTTATCAAGCGCCACAGAACAGTGCCTTCTTTTCCCAACGCTGCGATGAATCGCAAGAGTGATTCCCACACTTAGCGGAACGCTCTCGGAAACAAACCTGGACGAGATTCTGTCGGCCACGTCCTCACTGCACGTCTGACGTCAGATCGCGATGAACCGTTAATCCTTAGGCTTAGTAGTACCAAAGTCATCTTGTCAAGAACAACTACCACCACAGAGTATGCTCTAGAGGGCTAAATGGATATCCGAGCGTGGTGGAAATGGCTATTCTGTTCTTGCTTGATTCTGGGTTTTGCGCACGTTAGTCGTTGTGCCGAGGTCAGGCGAGCAGGCGAAGACATAAGCGCGAAAGTTCCGGGCAATTCCAAGAATTCCGGCTTGCGCGACGCTCGCGAGCATTCAGAGGCGACAACCGGCAAGGAAAGCAAGCCAAAGTTCGCGAGCAATTCTGAGTTGGTATTCGTCAATCCCAACTTGGTGAATCTGTTACCGGGGGAGCGGCAACCTCTTCAGCTGCTGGATGCCGCGGGTGTTGTTGTTACGGATGTAGACTGGAGCGTCGTTGAACCGTCCGTTGCCGAGATAGTGCCTGGTGAGGATGGAGAGCCCGCATCGCTCCTGGCAAAGGCCGTGGGTCAAACGAAGATTGTTGCGACGTCGGGTCGACGCTTTGGCTACGCTGAAGTGACGGTTTTTTCGAGCGGCACACGGCCCGATGGCATTATGCGTTGGGCAGCGCCCGCATTGCCGGGGGCTAGGGGAGAGCTAAGTAAAATAGCGCAGTCGCTTAGAGTCGATGACAAAACGCCCGATCTTTACGTTGGGGACGGTCTCCGGATTCGCGCATTTAACCAAGATGGGCTGCAGAAGTGGGCGTGGCCACTTACCGAAGGGCCAAGATCTGTTCAACTCCTGGCTGGTGACGACCGCGGCGGTGCCGTTGCGCTCGCCATCGATGAGAACGATAACACCATCATTATTTGTCTTGACTCAAAGGGCCAGCAAGCTTGGGCATATCATTTGGCACCTAAATTCAACCTGTCTGACTACGCCATAGATCGCACTGGCTTGGTGTACTTGTTGGAGGACCAGAAACAAGGTCCGTCGCAAGTGATTGCGTTGGAGCCAGAGACGGGGCAAGCGAGGTTCATCATTTCCGTGCCAATTTCAATGAAGGGAGGGATGAACTGGGATAAGACGGACGTGCAAGGTCATTTCATTCCAGTATGCTCTGCTGGAAACAACGTCTCTGGCCGCATTTCTGGACCTCTTAGCGTTGCGTCCGAGCATGGGAAACTCGTCGTCACATCTGCCAACTTTGCTTACCTTCCCATTTTGGTGCAAACCTTAATCTTTGACGGTTCCCCTTGCGAGCCCGGCCCTGACCCAAAACGTCCTAACGCTCTGGACATCAGCACCTCAACATTAAGATACTCCGCGACTCTTCAAGTTATGCAAATTCGGGGAGACGGAACGTATTCACTTATCACCTTGGATTCAGCCTCGTATGCTGGTCCTAATTGGAATACGCCGATCCAGCGCTTCGGTTCGAGCGAACGCGCAATTCCAGATGGCAATGACGATGACGAACTGCTCTTTCCCTCTATTGTCGTGGTCCGTAGCCTCTATAGCGATGGTCCTGGAGCCAAAGGGCATCCAGAGGGACGGATTTATCGCTTCACCCAGAAGGGCAGCAAATACTACACAATTCCATTCCTGCCAGGGTCGCCAGCGGACGCCGATGCCGTGCTTCTCGGCGAACATTCCAACGCGTTCGTTATGGGCTCACTTAACGATCGGTCGGTTGTGGCCTCGTTTGATTTCAATGACGGAACCGGCAAGTGGGTTACGCCGGCACCCGATCCCGAAGGAGCCGTCATGGTAGAGGAGGTTATGGCAGACGATTCGCTTATCTTCGAGTATCTGCACAACGCTCGCTGTCGTTTAATGATTGCGGACCCTCGTGGCAACGTTCTACCACTTCTTCCATACGACCTAGCTCCACTGAGCGGCTCAAATGGCCCCTCATATTGGATGCTGAGCACCTGGTTCCTGTTCCTGCGTGATCAAAGTATAGCCCGTGTGTCCCGGATGCCGAGCTAAGAAGGTTTCGCGAGGCTTCAAGGCGGACTGGAGACCGCAGCGCCGACGAACTTATTTCAATTGGATCTATAGTGGCGAAATCGTAGAAGTAAAGTGGTACTTCACATTGACGGGAACACTGTTTATCAGGCGCTGATAGTCTAGCTGGGACTGTGATGGTCTTCGCGGAACCAACTAGAACTGCCTGGTGTCTAATGACCGTGCTGATAAAAGTCTGCCAGTATTTCCCTGAGTGGTCCAGTGTGTGGCAGCAGCTAACTCCTTTGCTTCGTCTTTTTCTACTTCTTCTGCTGTTAGTTTGCATCTACGCGACGTATTTCGCGTCATTCGCTCTATTGCGCCTCCGCTCATTACGGACCGTGCGCACCGACAATTCTCTCCAGAACACTTTGGCTCGGCTTAATAATCGGTCAGCGAACTTGCGACAAATTATTACTGCCATGTCCTATCTATTTGGTCTCATCTTTTTTCTTCAAATCCAAAATGCATTCTGGACCCCAGAGAACGGCCGTCCCGTTGGCCCAATGGTGCTTGAAAACTTCAGAGACGATTTCCGCTTTGCTGCAGCTATTTTTCTCGTCTTTTTTGTGCTGCACTCAGTTCAATGGTTCGTTTCAAGTCGAATCGGTAGAACCACAGTCCGACTGGTCACTTAGGTCAGGCCCGTCAGCGTTCTCGTCCATTTGACAGGCCGCTCTCGCGACGGATTCAAGTTGACGAGATCGGCGTTTACCAGACTTAAGAAGCGGTTACTTCCTAAGATCGACGCGACCCTTGCTTGGCTCAAGCTGGCCGCGCCGCAAAAATGCCCGAAAAATTCTGCTTGTACCGGAAAAACACAATGAACCAAAGCACCGTCACTATAATCGCCAGCGGCAGC
>WNGI01007140.1_pt1 | contig 11176 bp, 9 predicted proteins | sample 5400621 | NCBI WGS metagenome assembly WNGI01 (sample SAMN13153374, study PRJNA577476) | soil metagenome | isolation source: 20 cm soil or saprolite under Garry oak tree replicate 1 | place: USA:California | collected 2016-06-15
AAAGGTTGTCGAATTTGGACTTGGTGACCGAATCATTAACATTGATAGCGGGAACCAGCAGCCGATTTTCCTGAGCCATTTTGTAAAGGCGATGCACGCCCGTGGTGGTCTCTTCCGAAACGCCACGCCAATCTTTCACCATCTCGTGCCAGCGATAGGGGTTTTCTTGATGGATTTCGAGCAGCAGATCTTTGATGACCTGTTCTTCTCTGTTCGCCGATTTGCTCTTCGCCCAATCGCTGCCTTCTTCCAGCTCGTAGCCTTTATGAATGAGCAAAGTGGCGTCGCCGCCGTCGTCGACGATGAGTTGTGGCCCTTTGCCCTCGGGATGAGAAATCGCGCGGTATGTGCACCACCAGTAGTCCTCAAGCGATTCGCCCTTCCACGCGAAGACAGATATGCCGCGCTTCGCTATCGCCGCTGCGGCATGGTCTTGAGTGGAAAAAATATTGCAGCTTGCCCAACGCACGTTCGCGCCAAGGTCGATGAGCGTCTCGATCAACACCGCTGTCTGAATCGTCATGTGCAACGATCCAGTGATTCGCACGCCAGCGAGCGGTTTCTGCGGCGCGTACTTTTCGCGAATCGCCATTAAACCGGGCATCTCTTTCTCGGCGATGGAAATTTCTTTCCTTCCGAAATCTGCCAACGAGATATCGGCGACTTTGTAATCTTGTTTTGTCTTTGGGTTAATGATTGTCGTGCTCATAAGTTTTCAGAGATAGATTTCATCCACAGATTTCGCAGATTTACGCGGATTTTCAGAAGGCGTCAGCACAAGCCGCTTGAACTCAAGACTGGGCCCTCCGAAATTCAGTAGCAGCCCGCGCTCAAGGCCTGTCGCCTTGAGCTGGTTTATCACTTGTGCGTCATCAACTCGAGTTAGTTCGGCAATTGCCTTTGTTTCAACGAGCAAATCTTCGAAGCAAATAAAATCGGCGCGATACCCACAAGTAAGGAGTTTGCTTTTGTAGCGAATCGGCAGCGCAACCTCAGCCTTGAAAGGAATGCTTCGCTGCTGAAATTCGAGCGCCAAAGCGCATTGATAAACGGCTTCGAGAAATCCGAATCCAAGCTCTCGATGCACTTCCATCGCAGCTCCGATGATTGCATGACTCTGCGGATCCTTCTGCATTTCTAATCTGCGTACGCGTCGGCCTTGCTGGTCTTTTCCCACGTGAGCGCATTAACATCGTCAACACGCCCGAAGTGACCGTAATTGGTTGTCTTCCGATAGATCGAACGAAGCAGATTGAGCTGCTTGATGATTTCAGCCGGTTTGAAATTGAAAACTTCCCAGATCGCGCGCTCCAACTTCTCCTCATCCACTTTGCCGGTGCAGAACGTATCGACACTCACGCTGACTGGCTCCGGGTGACCAATGGCATACGCGAACTGAACTTCACATCGCTCCGCCAAACCCGACGCCACGACATTCTTTGCGATCCACCGTCCCATGTACGCGGCGCTGCGATCCACCTTCGTCGGATCCTTCCCGGAAAAGGCGCCGCCGCCGTGGCGTCCCATCCCGCCATAGGTATCACAGATGATCTTGCGACCCGTTATGCCTGCATCGCCTTCGGGGCCGCCAATCACAAAGCGGCCTGTTGGATTAATTAAGTAGGCCGTCTTCGCGTCCAGCCATTCTGCCGGCATCACTTTTTTGATGAGAAGTTCCGTCAGCGTTTCGCGGACTTCTTTTTGTTTCACATCCTCCGTATGCTGTGAGGAAACGACCACGGTGGTGGCTCGCACAGGCTTATAGCCGTCGTATTCGATCGAGACTTGTGTTTTGCCGTCGGGCCGCAGCCAGGGGATCTCGCCCGATTTGCGCAACCGAGTCAGCTCGCGTCCCAATTTATGGGCGAAAGAAATCGGCGCGGGCATCAGCTCGGGTGTTTCGTTGCAGGCAAAACCAAACATCAGTCCCTGATCGCCCGCGCCTTGTTCGGCCGTCGCTTTCCCATCCGCAGCGACGCTATCGACTCCCTGTTTGATGTCGCGCGATTGCTCGCTCATCTCGCAGATGACGCGGCAGGTATCGGCGTGAAAAATACAATCGCCGTTGACATAACCGATGTCGCGAATGCCAGCGCGGACGCGCTCTTCAAGATCAAATTTCGCGTTGCTCGTAATTTCGCCGGCCAGCACGACGAGATTGCCCTTGGCAAGCGTTTCGCAAGCCACGCGGCTCAACGGATCCTGTTCGAGACAGGCATCAAGAATGTAATCGCTGATCGTGTCGCAAACTTTGTCAGGATGGCCTTCGGTAACGGACTCAGAAGAAAAGATGTAACGGCGAGACATGAGTTGAAAGGAGTTCAGGTTTCAGTGTTCAGGGTTCAGAATCGCGGCGCCGGGCTTGGTCTGAAACCTGGCGCTGAACCCTGAATCCTTTAGGTCAACATATTGACCAATCATGATGCGTCGATATATCGTTGGCTGACAACATGGCGTCAACCATTAATTTGCTGCGATTGCTGGCAGACCCGACCCGGTTGCGGCTGCTGCTCCTGCTGGAACAGGAAGAGCTTTCCGTGGCCGAGTTGCAGCAAATTTTGGGTATGGGCCAGTCGCGCATCTCCAGCCATCTTGCTCAACTGAAACGCGCGGGCGTCGTGGCCGATCGGCGCGTGGGAAAGAATGTTTACTACGGCGCGAACCACCATCGTCAAAGGGCCCAGCAGGAGCGTGTGGCAGAGATCACGCGACTGCTTGCCCATGAACTGCCGGAAACCTCGCGCGATCGCACGAGCCTCAAGCTCATCCTCCAAAAGCGCCAGGACAAAGCGCGGAAGTACTTCGACGAACTCGCTGGCAAGTTCGGCCGAGGTTATGTGCCGGGCCGGTCATGGCAAGCGCTCGCCCACACGCTGATCACATTGCTCCCGCCGCTAACTGTGGCTGACCTCGGGGCGGGTGAGGGGACACTTTCGCAGTTGGTGGCGAAAAAAGCGCGCAAGGTCATCGCCGTGGACAATTCGCCCAAGATGGTTGAATTCGGATCGCAACTGGCGAAGAAACACGGCTTCAAGAACCTCGAATACAGGCTCGGCGATATTGAAGACCCGCCGATTGCGAAAAACAGTATCGATCTTGCGATTTTGAGCCAGGCATTGCATCACGCCATTCACCCTGAGCGCGCCGTCGATGCAGGTCATCGGATTTTGAAGCGCGGCGGTCGTCTGGTTATTCTCGACCTGTTGAGTCACCGCTTCGAAAAGGCTCGTGAACTCTACGCGGACCACTGGCTCGGCTTTAGCGAAGTGAAGTTGCATCAGCTCTTGGAAAAGAGCCGCTTCCGAGAGATCGAAGTCAGCGTGGTTTCGCGAGAAAAGCAGAGTCCGCATTTCCAAACCGTGTTCGCGACCGGCCTAAAGTGAACGCCGAGGCTTCTTTGCCTGTCAATATCGTCGTAGTAGACTTAGTTGCGACTAACCAAATCTGTAGCCATGACCGGCTTCTTCGACGAAGTAAAGCGGCGCAAGGTCTACCGCGTGGCGGCAGCCTATATCATCGCTGCCGGAGGGGCTATACAACTGGCCTCCGCTGCATTTCCGGCGTGGGAATTGCCAAGCTGGGCGCTGCGCCTGGTGATCGTGCTGTTGCTCCTCGGCTTTCCGATCGCCCTGATGCTTGCATGGGCGTACGACATTACGGCGGAGGGCATTCGGGCAACGCCAACGATTGCAACGCCGCGATCGCATCGTCGCCGGAACATAATCATTCTTGTCGCAACCGGTGTGATCATTTCCGCCGCCGCCGGGTTCTTTCTCTTGCCTCGCGTCTCAGCGCATAAGATCGACAAATCGATTGCGGTGTTGCCATTTCAAAGTCTGAGCGACGAAAAAGAGAACGCGTATTTTGCGGACGGTATTCAGGACGACGTGCTCACCAACTTGTCGAAGATCGGCGACCTCAAGGTAATTTCGCGCACGTCAGTGATGCCGTATCGAGGGAAGGGGTCGAACGTCCGAGAGATCGGAAAGGCTCTGGGTGTGGCTACCATTCTCGAAGGCAGTGTTCGGCGCGTTGGAAATCGTGTGCGCGTGAGCGTCCAATTGATCGACGCCTCGAATGACGAGCACATGTGGGCGGAAGATTACGATCGCGACTTGACCGATGTGTTCGCGATTCAAACTGATCTGGCACAAAAGATCGCCTATGAATTACAAGCGAAGTTGTCACCAGCGGAAAAGGCGCAGATCGAGCGCAGGCCAACCCAAAATGGCGAAGCCTATCTGACATTTGTGCAGGCTCACGATTTGTTCACGCGTCCAGACAGATTTCGCGCAGACACAGAAAGGGCCGAGCAACTTTTTGAACAGGCAACAAGACTCGATCCGGAGTTTGCAGGAGCATTTGCCGGACTGGCATGGGTCCATGACTGGATGTATCACACCTTCGATCCGACGCCTGCGCGAAAGGAAAAAGCGCGAGCGGCGGCAATGGAAGCGCTGCGTTTGCAGCCAAACTTGCCTGAGGCACATCTCGCAATGGGTTTTTATTATTACTATGGCGAGCGTGATTATCAGAACGCACTGAAGGAGTTTGCGATTGCGAAACTAAGTTTGCCAAATTCAGCGGAAGTTTACATGGCGATTGGATCCATTGAGCGTCGCCAGGGAAAATGGGCGCAGTCCACCGCCAATTTCGAGAAAGCGGCGTCGCTCAGTCCAAAGGACGCATTTATTCTTGTAAATCTCGCCGACAATTATCGCGCCAACAAAGATTTCGAAACCGCGGACAAGATTTTCGATCGTGCCATCGAAGCCGCGCCCAATGCGCTTAGCGCGCGCGCGGAAAAGGCAATGCTTGCATTCGATTGGAAAGGGGACCTGACCAAGATGCAGCAAGACCTGGCGGACATGCCACCAAGAGTCGATCCGGAGGGCCTCGTCACGTTCGGCTGGGTGCAACTTTTCATGTTGCAGCGAAAATTTCCGGAAGCTCTTGCCACTTTAAAGCAATTGCCTCAAACCCTCCCTTATGATGATAAGCCAAGAGAATTTTTCGAAGGTGTGATTTATACTTTTTTGAATGACAGAGAAAAGGCGCGCTCTGCCTTTGAACGTGCTCGACCCATTGCAGAAAAGGCCTTGCGCGAAAGCCCGGATAACGCCTTTCGGCACGCGCTGCTCGGTCAGATTCTCGCCGGGCTTGGTGAGAAGGAAGCAGCCATTGCCGAGGGTAAACGCGCGGTCGACCTTCTGCCCGAGTCTCAGGACGCGCTGTCTGGACCAAAAGCTACGCTTGAGCTCGCCAAAATTTACACGTGGACAAGTGAAACCGATCAAGCGCTTCAACTTCTCGAGCATTCGCTGAGTACGCCCAGTGGAATCACAGTTCCCCTTCTGAAATTCGATCCGGTCTGGGACCCTCTGCGAAGCGATCCGCGCTTCCAGGCTTTGATCAGGAGGGACGACGCGACAGCCTAGCGTCGGTTTCTCTTTTTCACTGCCGGCAAACAGTCGTCTGTCGCGAATGGCGCGAGAAAATTGGCAAAAGCGAGTGACCACTATCTGAAGTGAACGAGGCGGAGACTCCTTTTGTCTAACCTAGGCCTTTCGAGTATCGTCCCGTGCAAACCCAATCTCTTTTTATGAGCGGTTTTTTCGAGGAGGTGAAACGGCGAAAGGTTTACCGGGTGGCGGCGGCTTACGTCATCGCGGCGGGCGGCATCATCCAGCTTGCTTCTGCCTCATTTCCGGCTTGGGAATTGCCAAACTGGACGTTGCGACTGGTGATTGTGCTTTTGCTGACTGGTTTTCCGATTGCCTTGATTCTGGCCTGGGCTTTCGACGTGACGGCACAAGGAATCAGAACAACGCCAACAGCCGGGCCGCGCACACAGGTCCGGCGGAACGTCATCATGTTAGCCACAGCCGGAGTGATCATGTCCGCTAGCGTCGGCTTTTTCGTGCTGCCGCGAGCGTCGGCGCACAAGGTGGACAAATCAATTGCGGTGTTGCCGTTTCAGAATTTAAGCGACGATCCACAGAACGCTTACTTCGCCGACGGTATTCAGGATGACCTGCTTACCAGTTTGTCGAGGATAGGCGACCTGAAGGTGATTTCTCGCACTTCGGTGATGCAGTACAGAGATAAGGCGACAAACCTTCGCGACATAGGCAAAGCGCTTGGCGTCTCCAATATCTTGGAAGGAAGTGTGCGCCGGTCCGGAAATAAGGTGCGTGTGAACGTCCAGTTGATCGACGCAAATAGCGATGAACACATTTGGGCAAGCGATTACGATCGCGACGTGATTGACGTTTTTGCGATCCAGAGCGATCTCGCCCAAAAGATCGCAGAAGCGCTCCAAGCGAAGCTTTCGCCTGGGGAAAAGTCGCAAATGACACAAAAGCCGACTGAAAACGCCGAGGCCTACCTGGCTTTTGTGCAGGCGCACAATCTTTCCTGCGAAGTTGAAGAGCCCGCAAAACTGAAGCAGAGCGAGCAGCTGTACGCTCGCGCCATTGAATTAGATCCAAATTTTGCCCTCGCGCTGGCGCGCTATTCCCAATTGGAAAGTTGGTTTCTGCACGACATCGACCGTACGCCGGAACGTCGCGAACGAGCGCGCAGTCTGGCTGAACGAGCCCTGCAGCTACAACCCGATCTGCCGGAAGGCCATCTCGCTTTGGGCTTCTCCTACTACTATGGCGACAACAACTACGACGCGGCGCTGAGAGAATTCGAAATCGCGCAGCGCGATTTGCCCAACGAATCGGAAGTTTATCTGGCCATCGGCGCGATTCAGCGGCGGCAGGGAAAATGGGCCGAATCCACGGCAAACATGGAAAAGGCGGTCAGTCTCAATCCGAAAGACACCTGGCCACTGCAAAATCTGGCATTCAATTATCAAATGTTACGAGATTTCGGCAAGGCGAACCAGACAATCGATCGGGCTCTCGCATTGAACCCCACAGGATTCGCGCTGTGGGAAATCAAATCGAAGTTGGCCATCTTTGAAAAAGGCGACTTTAGCGTGGCGGAGAAAGGATTTGAGCTCCTGAACTCCGCTTCTCTGACCGACGACCAGAGACTCAAGACGGCGGAGGCGCGGGCCAACGTTCTTCTCTTGGAACGCAAGTACCAAGAAGGATTGGAGGCAGCGGAGAAGCTGCCGGACAACGAGATCGCTGCTTTTCCAAGCCACTCATGGAGCAAGTATTACTACATCGGCTTTGCACGAAAGGCGCTCGGCGATGAGACCGGAGCGCGAGCGGCTTTCCTGAAGGCGAAAAGTATCGTCGAGGATCAACTCAAGCGGACTCCTGACAATGCGGACGTCCACATTCAGCGGGCAAAAGTTCTCGCGTACCTGGGCGAAAGAGAGTCAGCGCTGGGAGAAGTGCAGCGCGCGACTGAAATAGTTCCTGAAGGCAAGGACGCATTTGGGGGCCCGGAAATTATGACCGGGGTAGCTGAGGTTTACGCAACTCTGGGCGACAAGGATCGCGCGATCGAAATCCTCGATGGATTGTTAAACCGGCCGAGCTCCGTCACCGCACAGTTGCTAAAAGTAAATCCGATTTGGGACCCCCTGCGCAGCGATCCGCGCTTTCAAGATTTGATCGGCAAATACGGTGCTAAAGCCTAGGACTTTTGTCCTTTTCTTCGCTTTTGCGACTGCCGCGCATGCGGACTGGAACGTTCTTTCAGTAGAGTCAGAAGCCGGTCGCGCAGGAATTGAGCATCGACACGTTGTTGTAGAAAACACAGCTGCCGATCAGCGAGCCGATCTGGATCTTGCCGTTTTCTCCGCCAACTCATGCACGTTGCGAGTGATCGATAATCCTGATGGCCAAACACTCGCCGGCATAATGAAACGCGAAAACTACGCGTCCGCAGTAAACGGCGGCTACTTCGATGCGAATTTTGAGCCGATTGGCTTGCGAATCGTGAATGAGCAAATGATCGCGCCGCTGCGGCGCGCCCGCCTGATCACCGGCGTGTTGATGGCGTCGCCGCGCGGGGTTCAAATTGTGCGCAGCCGCGAATTTTCGCGGCCTCAAAAAATCGCCGCTGCAATTCAGTGTGGTCCATTCCTCGTCGATGCGTCTCAGCGCGTTCGTGGCTTGAACGATTCGCAGCGGGCGCGGCGAACCTTTGCGGCGACGGCAACGCACGAGCGCGCGTTGCTCGGTTTTTGCTCGGAAGTTTCGCTTGCGGACTTAGGAGCAATCCTCGCTGCAACACCAATCTCTGCGGAGGCGAAAATTACCCGTGCACTAAATCTGGATGGCGGTTCTTCGAGCGCATTTTGGTTTTTGCGAGGGGACGGCAGCGCATTTTCAATTCCAGGGCAAAAACCTGTGCGCGATTTTGTGGCTGTTATGCCGAAATAGTTGTAGCGGCGTTTGTGCCAGGGGCCACCATCGACAGTTCGGCGGCTGACACAGCCGCCGCTACACCACTATGATGGCGCAATGAGAACATTTGGTGGATTCAAATCAGGCGATCGTTTTTTCTACGGCGAACTGCGCGGCGATGACGTGCATCTGCTGGCAAAACCGTATTGGATCGAGATTCAACCCACCGGCGAAGTATTGCCGCTCGCAGATTTACATATCGCCCTTCCGGTTGCTCCGTCGAAACTAATCGCGGTCGGATTGAATTATGCCGATCACATCGCAGAGATGAAACGGACGCCGCTGGGCACACCGTTGATTTGGTTTAAGGCTCCGAGTTCGCTTTTGCCGCACAACGGTGCAATCGAAATCGCGTTTCCCGAACATCAAACCGATTTCGAAGCGGAGTTGGCCGTGGTGATTGGCAAGACCGCGAAAAATGTTCTTGTGGAACGCGCGCTCGATTTTGTTTTCGGTTACACAATTGCTCTCGATGTCAGCGATCGGGATTTGCAAAAGAGCGAGAAGCAATTTGGCCGCTGCAAATCGTTTGACACTTACACGCCGATTGGGCCGTTTGTTTATGCCGATGCGGATGTAGCCGATGTTTCGCTGGAGCTCTGGCAGAATGGCGAGCTACGCCAGGGCACGCGCACGAGCCGGATGATCTATTCGGTTGCGCAGATTGTTTCATTCGCGACTCAGTCACTCACACTTTTGCGGGGTGATGTGATTCTGACCGGAACACCCTCTGGCGTCGGGCCGCTTCACGACGGAGATCAATTGGAAACAGCAATCGACAATTGGCCGCGCTTGCGCAACCGCGTTGCGATCGCCCAGTCTGTTTCGCGTCGGAATGGTAAGGAAAGCTAAGCAATAACAAATTCAATGACTTGCCTTACATCCCAGCAGTAGAGATGTTTCGATTTAAAGATGCGACCTCAGATGGAAGTGTCGCCCAAAAAAATGAAAAGTTTTACTCGACTCTCGCCCGAGTCATCTGCGATAACGATAAACCCTTACGCAAATCCAAGCGGTTACCAAACTCCTGCTTCAACTATGAAAACACTAATCATCACATGCCTCTGTTCACTTGCGTTCGCACTGATTTCGCTGGCGCAATCACCGCCACCGGCACAAGCTCCGCCTGCAGGAGCACGTACGAATCCGGCCGCGGCACAGCAGGCGCCCGTTACTAACGTTCCGCCCGGGCAGGCTGCAGCTCCCGGACAGCCTGCGGCGCAGCAACCGGCAGCGCCAGGACAAGCTGGAGCGCCAGGACAACCTGGAGCGGCAGGACAACCCGCAGCGCCCGGACAACCTGCAGCGCCTGGACAACCTGGAGCGGTAGGGCAGCCCGCAGCACCAGGCGCAGTGACCAGCCCTGCAGCGGCCGGCGCCGAGAGTCCCGCTGCGACGGTCGCTGCGACTCTCGCGCCAGCTCCTACGCCAGAAACCAAACCCGGGTTTCTTGGCAGCAACTGGTTGATCGACAAGTTTCACAAAGGTGGGCCGATTATGTGGCCGATTCTGATTGTGTCGATCATCGCGCTTACGGTCGTGATCGAGCGAATTTTTTGGTGGGGTGGCCGCTGGTTCCGACGCGATCCGAAACGCATCGACAAGGTGTTCACCGCGATTGAAAACAGCGATACGGCTGAAGCTTCCAGGCTTGCCCGAGGTTCGCGCGACCCGGTTTTGCGCATGATTTGGAACGGCCTCAATCACCAGCATGCTTCACTGCAAGGCGCCTTGCAGGTTGCTGCCGGTATCGAGATCAAACGCGCCGGCCGGTTCCTCGTTGTGATGGACACGCTGGTTACGCTTGCGCCGTTGCTCGGTTTGTTGGGCACTATTACCGGTCTTATCAAGTCGTTCAGTTTTCTCGGTAACGAAGAGCTCGCTGTACAGGCGGTCACAGGCGGTATTGCCGAGGCGCTCATTGCCACGGCCTGCGGTCTTGGCATTGCCATCTTTGCTTTGATTCCCTTTAACTTTTTCACTTCCCGAGTGTCTAACTTAGAGTTCGAACTGCAGACGGCAGCCACAAACCTGGAGGTGATGTTGGGCACCCAAGCTGCGCAGCATGAAGTGGAGATCGCCAGAACAGCGACCACCGGGAAAGGCTCGTCGATTTAAGGTATTATAATGCACGTAGCATCACCCATTCCTCACAAGAAAGCGCGGATCGAGATCATCCCGCTGATCGACATCATGTTCTTTCTGCTGGCGAGTTTCATGATGGTGAGTTTGAGCCAGGTGCATATGAAAGGGATTAAAGTGAACCTGCCTTCGGGGGTTTCAGGTCAGACACAGACAAAGCGCGAGTACATCAGCGTCTCTGTCGATAAGGACGGTCATTACTTCTTCGACAAAGACGAAATCTCCGACACGGAACTGCTGAATCGCCTGAAGCAGGTGCACCAGTCGGCCCCTGACGCCAAGGTGTTCGTTCGGGGCGATCGCGACTCGGTTCATCTGAATGTTGCTCATGCGCTGGATGTTATCCGTTCGGCTGGTTTTTATAAGATCTCATTTGAAATTAAGAGCGAAGCGCTCAAGGGAGTTCCGGGACCTAAATGATTTGCGTATGGCAACCGAGAAAGTAAGACCGTTAATTTACCGGCCGCCGCCGCCGTGGTATTTGTGGGGGGCTTTTGGCGCTGCAATAGCGATCCACCTCACAGCGGTTGCAATCGCTCAAAGACATGAGCCCCCGCCGGTGGAGCTCCCTCCGCAGCCGCCGACCGTGGTCGAGGCGGTATTGGCGCCACCTGAGGCTACTCCACCACCAGAAGATATTCCGATCCCCGAGCCTCCTC
>WNGI01007090.1_pt1 | contig 11175 bp, 6 predicted proteins | sample 5400621 | NCBI WGS metagenome assembly WNGI01 (sample SAMN13153374, study PRJNA577476) | soil metagenome | isolation source: 20 cm soil or saprolite under Garry oak tree replicate 1 | place: USA:California | collected 2016-06-15
GTCAGCAGCGCGATCGTGCTCACCAACGAGGGCAAAGGCTACTCCTGGAACCTCGCGTTTTCGCTGGAGTGGTCGTTCCAGAGCGGCTGGTTCGCGAAGCTGGGGTACACCTACGGCGTCAGCCGAAACACCGTGGACGCGGGTTCCATCGCGTCGGGTTCGTGGACCGGTAACCCGATCTTCCTCGATCCGAACAACCCGGCGGCGGGGTACTCCCAGTTTTCGCCCGGCCACCGGGTCTTCGCGTCGGCGACGTACAGTCGCGACTTTACGGGCGTCGGCCCGACGAGCGTGGGCCTGTACTTCGAGGGGCGGAGTGCAGGCAACGGCAGCTATGTCTACTCGGGCGACCTGAACGGCGACGGCGCCTCGGGCAACGATCTGATCTACGTGCCGCGCAACACCAGTGAGATGAACTTCACGTCGCTGACGGTCGGTAAGTGTCCCGCGTGTACCATCTATACGCCGGCCCAACAGGCGGCGGCGTGGGAGGCCTTCATTAACCAGGATGCGTATCTCACGTCACGCCGCGGTGCGTACGCGCAGCGCAACGCCGTCTTCCTGCCGATGGTCTATCGGGCCGACATGAGTCTCTCGCAGGACGTCGGCCGGAGCATCGCGGGCCGCCCCAACCGGCTCCAGATCCGGTTCGACATCCTGAACGTCACCAACCTGCTCCACAACGACTGGGGCGTCGCTCAGGGCTTCGTCACGACCCAACCGCTGGTCTCCGCGGGGGTCGACGCCACTGGTGCGCCGACGTACCGACTGGCGACCAGCGGCGGTCAGCTGATTTCCAAGTCGTTCCAGAAGGTCGTGACCACGGCGGACGTCTGGCGCATGCAGCTGGGTGTGCGCTACCTGCTCAACTGGTAGCTGTTGGATCGGCGCTGCTCTGCTGCCTACGTCCGGGCGTTCTTGATGAGCCACACCGCCGCCGCACCCACGACGAAGTTCGGCACCCACGCCGCGAAGCTGGGTGGCAGCACGCCGCCGGCGCCCACGGCCTTGGAGAGCTGGAACATCAGGAGATCGACGAACGTGGTGGCGAGGCACACCGCCACGCCCCACGCCGCGCCGCTCTTGGGCGTGGAGATCGCGAGCGGCGCGCCGAACAGCGGCGCTCCACCCGCAGTTTCTTCGTGTCCGAGCCGGACCGCGCCAGGGCGTCGATGTAGCGGCCCAGCTCGGCGTAGCGCATCTCGTCGGGCGCCTTGGGCTCGGCGAGCAGGTCCACCGGCGCCTCGCGCATGTCCCGGGTGGACAGCCGGTCGAACCTGAACGCGGTCTCGCGGCCCGGGCCGAGCAGGTAGTGCAGCGTCCCCTTGCTGAGGGTCCAGCCGCGCGACCGGCGCGTGGTGTCGTAGCTCGCCTGCGGCGCCGCGATCACGATCGTGGGGTACTCCGGTCCCGTCCCCTCCCGTTCCATGATCACGTCGCGCATCGCGCGCCGCGCCAGCTCGAGCCCCCCGATCGCGTACACCCAGCCGCCGTCCGCCCGGTACACGAAGTTGTTGCGGAACTTGTCGCTGCGAATCTGCTTCTGCCCGAGCAGCTCGGCGCGCCGGCTCGACGTGACCGGCGCCAGCTCCGTGAGCCCCACGTCGGCCAGCACCGCCACCAGCGACGCGGCCAGCAGCGGCCGGATCACCCGGTGGAACGAGATCCCCGACGCCTTGGCCGCCGTCAGCTCGGAGTGGCGGTCCAGCGCTCCCACCGTGAACACCACCGCGAACAGCACGGCGACCGGCAGCACCAGCGTGACGGTCTCGGGGAGATAACACACGTACGACAGCGCCAGATGGCCCTTCGAAACCCCGCCGCTCGTGTACTTCTCGAGGTTGTCGGCCAGATCGATCACGAAGACGAGCAGCGGAAACCCGAACGTCGCCAGGAAGAACACCTTGGCCCATTCGCGCAGCACGTAGCGATCGAGCGTCGTCACCGCGTGTTCCCCGGCTTGCGGATACGCCACACGCCGATCACGCCGACCGCGGCGCAGATCAGGTTCGGCAGCCACATCGAGACGAACGGCCCCACGACGAGGCGGTCTCCGAGATTCTCGCCGCCGATCAGCCCCACGTAATACACGGTGAAGACCGCCACGCTCAAGCCGATCACCAGCCCGACCCCTCCGCGGTAGTAGCGCAGCGCCGCGGGCGCGCCCACCAGCGCGAACACGATACACGCTGCGGCGATCGCGTACTTCTTCTGGATCTCCACCTCGTACATCGCGGCGCGCTGCTCCGCCGAGCGGCGGCGCTGCTCCTCGCCGACCGTCGCCGCGGGCGTGATGAGGCTCGGCCGCGTCTGCGCCTCGGGTACCGCCCCGGGAAGTGGCACGCGCGCCGGGCCGAATGGCGGGTGCTCAGTGGGGCGTTGCGGTGGGCGGCGGGGCGGCGCCGCTGGTGGTCTGGGCGTCTGCGCCTCGGCCGTCTTCGGCACGAACCAGGCCGCCGCCCGCCGCAACGCGCGGCAGTACAGGCCGACGGGCACCGTGTCGGCCACATAGGGCGGCGGGGCGGGGTACACCAGGACGAGGCCCGCGAGCCGGCGCAAGTCGTTCTGCACGGCGACGTCGGCATCTGCAACCGCCCGCTCCGCTTCGCGGCGCGCCAGGGCCACCATGCCGCGCATCTCGCAGATCGACATCTCGCGGTCGCTCTTGTAGCTGTCGTGCTCGGTGCGCTCCAGCGTGTTGCCGATGCCGGCGACCCGCATCCGGTTGATGCGGAAGAAGGTGCGGTCGACCTGGGTGGGATCGGTCCGGTTCACCGCCTGGATGTCGCCATCCTGCAGGGTGAGGTACAAATCGCGTCCGCCGGGGGTATATGCCATGCGACCCGAGTCGGCGCTGATGATCCGTCGGCGCTCCGCGTCTCCCAGGTCGTAAATCGTCACATCCTTGAGTTTGTTGGAATTGGGGTCGATACGCGCAGCCCGCAGGAAGAACTGCCCGGGCACGACCTCGTTGATGACCTGTTCCTTCAGCGTGAATGACGGCTTCTTACGCTGGATGTCCACCTGCAACGTGCGGAGCCGGTGATTCGAGCGCGGCAGCACCTGATCGTTCCACAGGAACGAGAGCAGCGCGACCACCGCCGCGCCGCCCAGCACGGGGGTGATCACGCGTCCCACGCTCACGCCGCTCGCCTGCAGGGCCGTGATCTCGTTGTCACCCGCCAGCCGCGTGAACACGTGCAGCACCGCCACCAGCACGGCCATCGGCAGCGTCACTGCGACGATGAACGGGATCGACAGCACGAACACCTCGATGATGACGCTCCATGGCAGCCCCTTGCCGACGAGACTGCCGAACTGTTTGGCGATTTGATTGAGCAGCATCAGCGAGGTGAGGGCCGCCAGCGCGAAGCCGAGCGGCGCGCAATGCTGTCGCAGCAGGTAGCGGCTGATGGTGCGCACGGTCGGTCGCGCCATTATATTCGGAACTCCAAGTCTCTACAAGGGATGCGGCGCCCCACCCTGGTCGGTCTCGTCGCTCTCTCGCTCGTCATACCCCAGGCCTACGCGCAGGATGCGGGCGCCGCCGCCCGTGCCGACTCGGCGCCCACGCCGCACTTCGTCGCCGCATTTCGCTGGACGCCGCTCGCCGTGCCCCGCCATCCGGCGCTCCTCCCCGGCGGTCGCCTCGGCGTCCACGCCGGCCCGGCCGCGGTAGCGGCAGCCTGGGAGCGAAGCCTGCGCGCCTCGCTCCCCTCCCTGACGCTCGCCGCGGCCGGGCCGGCGGCGACCCCGACACCGGCTGCCCCGGCCGAGTCGCTCGCGACGCCGGCCTTCGCCGCCCACCGCCCGATGCGCTTCCTCGGCACGACCGCGGACCTGGGCATGGAGCTCAACGTGCGGTTCGAGCTCAAGGCGGACCGGTTCCAGAACCTGAAGTGCACGCCGATCGAGCAGCAACAGGCGATCTCGGGGTGCCGGGTCGGCTTCCCCACCATCAGCCCCGTGCCGCAGTACGCGATCCGCACCGCGGGCGTCGTGGGGCAGCGCCTGCACGTCAACGTCGACTTCGACAGCCAGCGCGAGTTCGACGCCAACAACAATCTCAGGGTCTGGTACGAAGGCCTCGAGGATGACATCCTGAAGCGCGTCGAGGCCGGCAACGTCACCTTTCGGGCACCGCGCTCGCGCTTCATCAGCGCGGCGATCCCCGCGAACAACTTCGGCGTCCAGGCGGTGGCGCAGCTCGGCAATCTCGAGCTGAGCGGCATTTACGCCCAGCAGAAGGGCAACGTCATCAAGGACCGCGTGTACGACGTGGGCGCGACCACCACCCAGCCGCTCGATCGCGTGGCGCGCGACCTGGACTACGAGCAGGGACGGTTCTTCTTCGCCGTCGATCCGGCGCTCGTCCCCGGGTATCCGGCCGTGGACGTCCTCGGCATCGATCAGCTGGCGCTCCCCGACTCGTTGCGCGTGGGAAGCCTGCACGTCTACCGCGTGCGCGCGGTGTCCCCGATTTCGAGCTCCAACCAGAACATCGGCGGCATCAAAGCGGTGGCGTGCCCGCCGGGCGCCCGCGCCGTGGACTGCGGGACGCAGCGCGCCGGCCCGTTCCAATGGGAGGTGTTGCAGGAGGGGAAGGATTACTACGTGGACCCGAGCGGCGCCTGGTTCGCACTCGCGAGCCGGCTCGACCAGAGCGACTACCTCGCGGTCTCCTACATCCCGGCCGGTCAGACCTCCTGCGGTGCGGGCCGGCGCTGCGTCGGTACGTTCCCCGTCGCCGCCAATCCCGACACGGCCGCGCCGCCCGATACGCTGCGGCTCGTCTACGACCCCAAGCCCGCCGTCACGGCTGCCTCGCCGACGTTCCGGTTCGAGATCCGCAGCGCGTACCGCGTCGGCGGCGGCGAGATCACCCGCGAGAGCGTGCGGCTCACGCTCACGGTGAACCAGCGTGAAAAGACTCTGACGACCGGCGAGACGTACCTCGCGCGGCTCGGCGTGGCGCTGCAATCGGACCCCACTAAGTTCGATCAATACAACCGGCTGTTCCCCCGCGCGCGCGACCCCAACCAGGGGGCGCCGTTGCGCGACTACTTCGCGGTATTCCCGCACCTGACGCCGTTCGCCGACTCGAGCCGGCTCGCCCCCGCGGAGCGCAACGACTCGCTGTACCGCACGCCACGACCGTTTCTCGCGACCCAGGGGCCGCCCTCGGTGTTCGCGCTGCGGCTCGAAGCCGACGTGTCGGCCTCGGCCGACCGGAGCCAGCTGTCGCTCAACAGTTTTCAGATCCGCGACGGCAGCGAGCGGATCTACGTGGGCAACCGCCTGCTCACGCGGGACGTCGACTACACGGTCGACTACACGACGGGCCAGGTGCAGTTCAGGAATCCCGACTCGCTGTTCCAGGGCGGGACGGCCCAGGTACGGGCGCAGTTCGAGGAGCGCGCCGCGTTCGCCGTGGCCCCCACGTCCATCTACGGTCTCGCCGCCCGCTACAATCTGGGCGCGCGCGGGGAGGTGAACCTCACCGGCCTGTTCCAGCGCGAGCAGAGCGCGTTCACCCGACCGCCGCTCGGCTTCGAGCCGTCCTCGAGCTTCATCGGCGGCGTGAGCACCGAGCTGCACTTCCAGCCCGACCTCGTGACACGGGCGCTCAACGCGCTGCCGGGAATCCATACCGACGCGCCGTCGCTCTTGAACGTCTCAGCCGAGGTCGCGATGTCGCGCCCCAGCCCGAATCAGGCGGGCCAGGCGTACGTGGAGGAGTTCGAGGCCGACGCCGGCCGCTTTCTCTCGCTCGCTGAAAACAGCTGGCACTGGGGCAGCGTCCCGACGACGGCGCGCGGCGTGGAAGCGTACGGCATCCCGCCGACGGGGTTCGAGCGCACCGCCGCCGCGGCCCTCACCTGGCAGAGCCTGCCGATCGATTTCCGCGGTCGTCCGATCCAGTTCCTGCCGCAGCAGATCGACCCCACCATCCGCGTGGTGGGGCAGGCGCAGTCCGCCGAGCCGGTGCTCTGGCTCAACTTGAAGCCGGACACCGTGCTGGGCACGGCCGACGTGAACAGCGGAGCCCCCAACTGGGTCCGCCGGCACGCGGACGGCACGCGGTGGCGCTCGATCACGCAGGTGCTCTCACCGACGGGGATCGACCTGTCGCGCGTCGAGTACATCGAGCTGTGGGTGTGGGAGGACCAGCACCGCACGGCGAAGGCGAACCGCACCGCGCTGGTCCTCGATTTCGGCTCGCTGTTCGAAGACGCGCTGGCGTGGACGCCGGAATCCTTCAGCCATGCGCCCGGCGGCGGCGACACGCTGTACTACGGCCAACGCTTCGTCGGGCTGGGGCGGCTCGATACCGAGCGCGATCCGCTCACCCATTCCTGGGACGCGGCGCTCAACGACCAGGGTATTCTGTCCGACCGCGCCACGGCGATCTTCGACTCCACCACCGGCGCGCTCGTGGACACGCTACCGCTGTGCAGCGCCACCCAGAACGGCGTGCTCCAGGCCTATGGGTTCGGCGATCTCCGCTCCCGCTGCGGGCGGCACAACGGCTTCGTGGACACGGAAGACGCGGACGGCGATTTCCAGCTCGACTCCGTGGCGGGGGTGCGCACCGCCGAGAGCTTCGTCCGTTTCGTGTTCCCGATCGGCGACGACGCGTCATACGTGCGGGACGGCGCGATGGTCCCGGCCGTCGATGCCCAGGGACGCCCCGACGGCGCGGCCGGGTGGCGGCTGTACCGCATCCCCTTCCGGACCGACACCATCACGCAGGGCGCCCTGAGCCTGCGGCAGATCCAGAGCGTACGCCTCACGATCGTTGCGCCGCAGACGGCCCCGCCCGGTGCCCCGAGCCCGCAGGTGTTCTTCGGGCTGGCCCGCGTGCGCCTGGTGGGCGCGTCCTGGCTCAAGCGTGCCGACACCCCGATCCGCGGGATCGCCGGGGATCGGGGTGTGGGGACGGGGGCGGTCGCGGCGTCGGTGGTGAGCACCGAGAACCGGGATCTCGGCTACACGCCGCCGCCCGGCGTGTTCGATCAGGCGGACCGCCGCGACGCGAATCTGCAGCTCGCCACCACTCAGATCAACGAGCGGTCGCTGCGGCTGCTCGCGACCGGCCTCGAGACCGGGGAGCGGGCCGAAGCGTTCACGCGCTTCACCACCGAGGGCGACAAGAACTTCCTCAAGTACCGCAAGCTGCGAGCGTGGGCGCGGGGCCGCGGCCCCGGGTGGGAGGACGGCGATCTGCATTTCTACGTCAAGGCGGGGAAGGACCAGAACAACTTCTATCTCTACCACGCGCCGGCCCGCACCAGCTCCTGGGAGCCGGAAGTGGTCGTGGACTTCAGTCGCTGGCTCGCGCTGCGGGCGCAAATCGAGCAGGCGTGGCTCAAGGGCGACGCGCCCCGGGTGTACGCGGGGTGCCCCGACACCACGCTGGTGCCGTTCGATTCGGCCTACGTCATGTGCGACGGACCATATGTCGTCCACGTGCGCGACCCGGCCACCGCGCCGCCCAACCTCGCCGCCGTGCAGGAGATCGCCGCCGGGATCTGGCGCGTCGACGACAAAGTCTTCGTGGATCAGGCCGAGCTGTGGGTGGACGACATCCGGCTGAGCGACGTGGTGCAGAACGTGGGCACCGCGGCCGCGGTCGACTTGACGCTCACCGCCGCGGATGTCGCCGAGGTCGCGGTGAGCGTGTCGCGGCGTGACGCCCAGTTCCGCCAGCTGGGGGAGGATCCGCGCTACCAGACCGACGGCGCCGCGAGCGTCGCCGGCACGCTGCGGCTGGACCGGTTCTTCCCCTCCCGCTGGGGCATCGCGGCGCCGCTCACGGTGCGCTACGCCTCGCTCGCTAGCGACCCCTTCTACTTGAGCGGCACCGACATCCGCGCCGACGCGCTGCAGGGGTTGCGCACGCCGCGCTCCAGCGCGACGAGCTATGCGCTGTCGATCCGGCGGACCGCGCGGTCCGCATCACCCCTCGTCCACCTGCTCGTCGACCCGCTCGCCGTATCCGGTGCCTGGGCCAGCGGGAACACCCGCTCCGACCTGGCGCTCGCCACGGCGTCGAGTTATTCGCTCAACCTCGATTACGCTCTGGCGCTCGCCCGCCGCTCGAAGGGGCTGCGCCTGCTGCCCACCGGGGTGCGGTTCCACTCCGGCCTGGCGGACGAGCGCGGCTCGCTCGCGACCTACGCCGTGCCGGTGGCGCGCGATTCGGACGCCGCCGTCGTGCCGGCCCAGTCCCGCAGCAAGGTGTGGCGCAACAGCGGGGGCGTGGACCTGGTGCCGCTGCCCAGCGTGCAGTTGCGCGTCGACGCCGCGTCGCTGCGCGATCTGCGCGGTTACGGCGACTCCACCACCATCGGCCGGCTCATGGGCGCGGAACGGCGCTCGTTGCTGGGACGGAACGTCGGCGTCGAGACCCAGCGCACCATCAACACCTTCGTCGGCGTGACGCCGCAGATCGGCGCGTGGCTGCGACCGCGGGCGGCGTTGGTGACCGTCTTCTCCTTCAACCGCGATCCCAACGGGCGCGACCCGGTGCGCGACGTGGGGGATACGGCCGGCGGCTTCCACGTCCCCGCCGCGTTCGCGAACTCGCGCCGCGTCGACCTGGGCGTGCAGCTCGATCCCCAGCGCTTCGGGCAGCGCGCCTTCGGCGACTCGGCCGCCGTGACGCGGCTGCTCCGCCGGCTCACCAACGTCGATGTCTCCTACAGCCGGGCCCAGGTGTCCACCTACAACCGGTCGCCGTTCCTGCCTTCGCTGTCCTATCAGCTGGCGCTGGGCGGCTTCAGCGGCTTCCGGCAGCAGGCCGGCCTGCTCGCCGGCTCCGCATCGGACAACTGGAACTTGAACGCCGCCGGGAACGTGGTGCTCCTGCCCGGGATGCGGGCCAGCCTCAATTACCGGGAGACCGAGGGGGTAACCTGGGCGCTGCGCACCGATCAGCAGGTGCCGATCCGCACGAGCAGCCGGGAGTGGCCGTCGGGCACGTTCAGCTGGAGCTTCGCGCCGCCGCGCAGCACGCTGGGACGCGTGCTCGCGTCGGTGAACGCGCAGCTGGCGTATCGCACCGCCCGCACCCTGGCGGAGCAGCTCGGGTTCAGCGACGTGGCGGGCGGCGCCGTGACCGAGACGACGGAGCGCACCGTGCGGCCGCTGCTCGCGCTCACGTGGCGGCAGGGGATCTCCACGTCGGTCGACGCCTCGACCAGCACCAGCGATCGGCTCAGCTCCGGCAACGTATTCCACACCGAGCGCGACCAGCAGAGCGGCAGCCTCGGCTTCGCCTTCAAGCCCCCCGCCGCGATCCTGAAGCTCAAGAACGACGTGCGCACGACGGTGCGCTACTCGCACGCCGAGAATACCGTCTGCCTGCGACTGGCGGGCCAGACGACGTGCGTCCCGTACGTAGACAGCCGCCAGACGCAGATGCAGCTTTCCCTGGACACCGATTTGCCTCCCACCCTCAGCGCGGGCTTCCAGATGGCATACCTGGTGAACGAGGAACGGCAGGCCAACCGCAAGACCTCGCAGCTCGTGATCACGGCGTTCGTGGAGCTGCATACGAGCGTAGGTCGGATCCAATGAGCGTGCCTACACCCACCTCCACCATCCTTCACAACCTCCAGCCCCTGCTTCTCCTGCTCCTGCTCGCCTGCCAGGCGCGCGGCAACCCCCGCCGGCCCCGCGAGTTCGACGGCGGCCACGCGTTCTCGTACTTGGAGCAGCAGATGCAATTCGGGCCGCGCATCCCGAACACCACGGCGCACCGGCGCACCGGGGACTGGATCCTCGCCCAGCTGCGCACCCGCGCGGACACCGTTGCCGTGCAGCCGATCACCCACGTCACCCGCCAAGGCGACACGCTCCATCTGCGCAATTTCTTCGCGCGCTTCCGACCCGCGGCTGCGGAGCGCGTGCTGTTCCTGGCGCACTGGGACACGCGTCCCCATGCCGACCAGAGCCAGAACTTGGGCCAGCAACGGCTCCCGGTTCCGGGCGCCAACGACGGCGCGTCGGGCGTCGCGGTGCTGCTGGGCGTCGCCGATGCGCTCAAAGCCAAGCCGCCGGCCCTAGGTGTGGATCTGCTGTTTGTCGACGGCGAGGACTACGGGGACTTCTCCAAAGACTCGGACGATGTCCTCATCGGGTCGCGTTACTTCGCGGCGCACCAGCCGCCCGGATACCCGCCGCTCTTCGCGGTCCTGTTCGACATGGTGGGAGACAAGGACCTGCGGATCGGCTACGAAGGAAACTCCCAGGCGTTCGCCCCGGAGGTCGTCGACCGCGTGTGGCGCACGGCGTACGACCTTGGATACGGGCGCTATTTCGTCCCGCAGGTCGAGAGCACCCTGATCGACGATCACGTGGCGCTGCAGAAAGCGGGCATTCATGCCATCGACGTCGTCGACTTTACGTACCCCTACTGGCACACGACCGAGGATACGATCGACAAGGTGAGTGCGGCGTCGCTGCAGATTGTCGGGGATGTAGCCGTGGCGCTGGTGCGCTGACCATTGCGGATTGCGGATTTTGGATTGCGGATTTTGTTGCACGACCTTCCATTGCCATTCCGCAATCCGCATTCCGCAATCCGCAATCGTTCCACCGCGTTTTTCCGGCGCACCGCGCATAGAACGGGTACCGTCCATCGGGGGGCGAAGCGTTAGCGTGCAGCATGGACGACCGTCACGCCGCATTGCTCCTCGCCGGCCTCGCGTTGGCCGGCGCCGGGGTCCGCTATGCGCTCGCTCCCGCGTCCGCCGCAGCGCCGGGCGACGTGCAGCTCGCCGCGATCGACACGCCTCCGCCCCGCCGGTTGCGGGAAACCGCCCGCACGGCTGCGCGGCTCGCCCGCCCGCTGCTCCCGGGCGAGCGCATCGACCTCGATCACGCCGACGTGACGGAGATCACGCGACTGCCTCGCGTCGGCCCCGCGCTGGCGCAGCGCATCGTCGCCTGGCGAGACCAACACGGCCCGTTTGGCAGCCTCGCCCGCTTTGACAGCGTGCCCGGGGTCGGCCCGCGGCTCGTCGAATCCCTGCGTCCTTACGTGAAGTTTTCGGGGCAGATACCGCCTCCGCCTTGACCACCCCCCCGCCGATTCCTATGTTAGCTGGTTCATTCCCAACGAGTTGCATACGGCTACCGCAGCAGCCACCAGCGACAAGCTCGGCGAAC
>WNGI01005812.1_pt1 | contig 11172 bp, 14 predicted proteins | sample 5400621 | NCBI WGS metagenome assembly WNGI01 (sample SAMN13153374, study PRJNA577476) | soil metagenome | isolation source: 20 cm soil or saprolite under Garry oak tree replicate 1 | place: USA:California | collected 2016-06-15
CGGGTTCTTCGCCTTCTACATCCTGCGGGCTTCGACGCTGACGCGCCGGCTCAATAGCTGGACGTTGCTCGTCTACGGCTTTGGCGCCGGTAGCATCATGTGGGCGGTCTTCGACCTCGTCAGCGGGACGGCCCTGCCGCCGGACTGGCGCATCTGGGTCGTCATGGCCCTGGTGGGGCTGATCGGCACTCTGGCCGCGCATGGCCTTTTCGTGTGGGCACTTCGGACGATCCGCCCTTCGTCGGCGGGCATCGTGTCCACCGCCGAGCCGGTCTTTGCCGGCTTGATCGCGTTCCTCGTCCTCGGCGACCGGCTGCAGCCATTACAAGTCCTCGGCGCGGCCGTGATCGTCGCCGGCATCATCATCGTCCAGGCGGGCAGCGCCGCCGACGCGGGTGTCACGGCGCCACCCATCCAATGACGGCGATGGTCCTCGAGCGGGTACGCGAGCGGCTCGTCCCCGGCGAGGTCATCTGGACGCTGCACTACGAGCCCTCCTCCAGCAGCACGCAGGAGCTCGCCCGCGCCGCCGCCGCTCGGGGTGCGGGCGAGGGCTGGACGGTGGTGACCGACGTGCAGCGCGAAGGCCGAGGGCGCCTGGGGCGACCGTGGCTCGCACCGCCGGAGACGGCGCTCCTCTTTTCCACCATCCTTCAGCCCCCGCTCGACGTCTTGCCCCTGCTGCCGCTGCTGGCGGCGCTGGCGGTCGCCGGTGGGATCGAAGGCTCCACCGGCGCGGTGCCCGATCTCAAATGGCCAAACGACGTCCTCCTCAACGGCAAGAAGCTGGCCGGCATCCTGCTGGAACGACCGGCGGGTCCGGACGTCGTTCTGGGCGTTGGCCTGAACGTCAACCAATCGCCTCAAGAGGTGCCGGAGGGTGGTACCTCCCTGGCGATCGAACTGGGTCATGAACTGGAGCGCGAGTCTCTGCTGGCCGCCATTCTCAACGACCTCGGCAACGCCTACGAGCGGGCGGATCGCGAAGGTATCGCCTGGATCGTTCCGGGCTGGCGCAGCCGAAGCTCGATGCTGGGCGAGGCGGTCGCCTTCCATCGGGATGGCAAGCTGATACGCGGAATCGCCGAGGACGTCCTCGCGGATGGCGCGCTGCGCGTCCGACTCGAGGACGGCGCGCAGATCAGCGTCGTCGCCGGTGAGATCGAACGCCTGCGGACCGCTCAGTCGTAGGTCTTGCCGTTGTCCTGGATATAGCCGCCCTCGTGGGTTCCCTGCGGATCGTGATGGGTGAAGTGGATCAGGCCACCCTGCGCGTTCCACACGTACTCGCCGTGCACGATGACGTGATCGTCCAGCGCCACCGGGACACGTGGCGCGATCGAGATGTTGTGCTCCACCTCGACGGTGACATCGGCAGACGAGAGCTTGACGATGAACTGCTCGTGCGTGCCGGTCGAGCTGGTTCGGTCGGGCAGCAGCCGCACGACGGTACCGTCCGCGGTGACCTCGACGTTTGATTGGTGGTTGTGGAAGTCAGCGACGATCGCGGCATCATCCGGCTGGGCCGATCCGCCGCACGCCACCAACCACCCGGCAAAGAGGGCAGCGGCAATTCGCCTCATCCCGGAAGTCTAGGGAGAAATCGCCGGATTCCTCCCTATTCCCTGCTAACTAACCTTGACGTCTCCGGTCATCGCGGCGTGGATGGTGCAGTGATATTTGACATCGCCCGCGGTGTTGAAGGTAACAAAGAACTTCGCGCCCACGCTACACAGGCCGGAGTCAAAGGTCGTGTTGTCGTCCGAGGTGACGCTGTGCTGGGCGTCGTTAGCGACCCAATCCCATTCGACCGTCTGTCCTTTCGTGACGGTTAGGGTCGGCGGCTCATATTTGCCGACCGTGTTCGGGTCGGGGCTGAGCTTGACAACTTGGGATGCGGTCCCACTCGTCGTGCCGCCCTTGGGCGTGCAGGCGGAGGTGCCGCCGTCGCCGCTCGAACTGCCGCATGCGGCCATCACCAGGGCGCTCCCAGCGGCCACGATCGCCATCTTCCAAACGATCACGGATGCCTCCTTGCCGAAAACGATTGATTCTCGACTGAGTCTACGGGGCAATCGCGCGCCCTCGCCATCGGATCGCGCCCGCCGCGCGAGAATCAGGTGCTGACCGTACTCACTCGGGCAGCGCGCCGAACTCGCGACGCGCAGCGCGCACCCAGAGGACGGTCGCGGCCACCGAGATGACCACGCCCACAGTCAGCAGCACGAGGTTGAGCACGAGCCCCGTCAGGAGAAAGGCAATCCCGAGCGCCAGCAGGGCCGGCCAGATGCTCGGTGGCGGCAGATGGATCGCCTCGTGGGACTCGGCGTGCGACCCCTGCTCAGCGTCCGTCATGCGCCGAAGTTGTTGTAGATCAGGGCCCAGGCGAAGGCCAGCCCGAACATGATCAGGGCTGTCACAAACAGCAGCATCCCGAGACGAACGTTCTTGCGTGCTTCTTCTCTATGCATCAACGACCACTGGAAACTATAGCCTCCCGATCATCCGATCGGCCACCATCACGGCGAAGAGCAGCCCAAGGTACGCGATCGAGTAATCGAAGAGCAGGCGGGACCACCGCTGCCGCCGGTTGCGGAGGTTAACGACTGCGAGCGCGATGAACACGCCTCCAAGGACGGCCGCCCCGGCCAGGTAGAGCAGGCCAAGCGCGCCGGTCACGACGACCGCGATCGTCACCGCGACGAGGGCCAGCGTGTAGAGCAGGATCTGGCGGCGGGCGACTGCCTCGCCACGGACGACGGGCAACATCGGGACCTGCGCGCGCGCGTAATCGCCCTTGAGCCGAAGAGCCAGCGCCCAGAAGTGCGGCGGCGTCCAGAGGAAGATGACGGCGAAAAGATAGATCGCGGTCAGGTCGATGCGGTGCGTCACGGCGGCCCACCCCACGACCGGCGGGACCGCGCCGGCAGCGCCGCCGATCACGATGTTCTGCACCGTCCAGCGCTTCAGCCACAGTGTGTAAACGAAGACGTAAAAGAGCAGGCCGCTGATCGCCAGTGTCGCGGCCAGCACGTTGACCCAGAAGGCCAGCAGTACGAAGGCGGCTACGCCGAGCGCGATGCCGAAGAGCAAGGCGTGGCGGGGGGCAATCCGGCCGTCGGGCAGCGGGCGGCGTCTTGTGCGAAGCATTGCCCCATCGAGATCGCGGTCGATCCAGCAATTGATAGCGCCGGCGCCCGCGGCGGCCAGGGCCCCGCCGAGCAGGGTGAGGACCACCAGACCCGTCGAGGGCCAGCCGCGCTCGGCCATCATCATCCCGCCCAGTGCGGTGATGAGCAGCAATGGGATGATGCGCGGCTTGGCGAGGCTGAGATAGTCGAGCACGACCTCGCGCGCCGGCCGGGGAGGCTGGCGGGCATGATCAGTCACGTCAGCCCGAGCACCGGTCACCGGCAACCGGTCGGCGAGCACGGCGAGCACCACGGTGCCCGCCCAGACGGCGCCGGCAAGGGCCAGGTGGAGGCCGCGCAGGGCCGCGGGCAGGTGCAGCGTTACGACGGCGGCTCCGACCGCCACCTGGAAGGCGAGCGCCGCCAGCGTGAGCGCCACCGTCGCCCGCACGGCGCGTTCGACCCGGTACCGGTTCAGTAGGGCGAAAAGACTCACGATGATGAGCACCCCGATCGCCGCCGCCAGCCCACGATGGAGGAGTTGGATCGCGGGGTAGCCATCGAAGGCAAGGCTGAAGCCGCCGCCACAGAGTGGCCAGGCACCACAGCTGCCGCTCGCGCCACTGCCCACCACCAGCGAACCGCTGAGGATCAGCAGGAAGGTGCCGCCGGCGGCTGCACGCGCCATGCGACGGGGCGTCGCCCCACGCGAGCCGCGCTTTAGTGCGATGCGAGCGTTTGAGACGTTCTGGGGCAGACAGGCGGTAACCGCAGTCACGCAAACCGCCGCCAGGAGCGCCATCGCGGTCGCGAGGTGCGCCAGCACGATCATCGGTGGCAGCTCAAGACGGACCGTGACGGCGCCCAGCACCACCTGCACCACGAGCAGGCCGAGGGCGACCATCGCCGGAATCACGATGTCGCGGCGCTTCCGCCACGCCAGCCAGGCGACCACCGCCGTGAGGACAATGAGGGTGCTCGCCAGCGAGGCGGTGGTCCGGTGAGAGTACTCGATGATGGCGTGAAGGTCGAGGGGCGGCAGCAGACGGCCGTGACAGAGCGGCCAGTCGGGGCAACCGAGGCCCGAGCCCGAGACCCGGACGACGCCACCCAGCACGACCAGGGCGTAGGTCACGAGCGCGGTCGCGACGCTCAGCACCCGAAAGGCTTTCATCGTGGGAGCTAGGTGTGCTCGGCGCCCGCCGTCACGCCACGGCGCAGGTCTCGAAGCGGACGCCCACTGCGCACCGGCGGAACGCTGTCGAAGTTGTGAGCCGGTGGCGGCGACGTCGTCGCCCACTCCAGCGTGTTCCCTTCCCAGGGGTCCCGGGGCGCTCGCCGGCCGCCTCGAATACTGAGCGCGAAATTCGCGACGAAGACCAGGATGGCGAGCGCGATCATGAACGCCCCGAAGGTCGCCATCAGGTTCCAGGGCGCCCAATCGGTGCGGTTCGAATACCACATCGCGATGCGCCGGGGCATTCCCTCGAGCCCGAGAAAGTGCATCGGCATGAAGGTCACATTGAAGCCGACCAGTTGCAGCCAGAACTGGATCTTGCCGAGCCTTTCGTTCAGATAGCGGCCGGTCATCTTCGGAAACCAGTAGTAGAAGGCGGCGAACACGCCGAAGACACTTCCGCCGAAGAGCACGTAATGGATGTGCGACACGACCCAATACGTGGCATGGATCTGGTAATCGACGGCCAGCGAGGCCATGAATACCCCGTCAACCCCACCCATCAAGAACATCAGGACAAAGGCGACGGCAAAGAGCATCGCGGCCGTGTACTTGATGGAGCCGCCCCATAGCGTGGCCAGCCAGTTCAGCACCTTCACGCCCGAAGGAACCGCGATCAGGGCGGTGGTCGCCATGAAGAATTCCTGGAGCTGCAGCGGGAGTCCGGTGGTGAACATGTGGTGGGCGAAAACCATGAAGCCGAGGACGCCGATGGCCGCCATGGAGAAAGCCATCGCCCGGTAGCCGAAGATCGGCTTTCGGCTGAAGACGGGAATGACCTCGGACACAATCCCGAAGGCGGGCAGGATCATGATGTAAACCGCCGGGTGCGAGTAGAACCAGAAGATGAACTGGTAGAGCAGGGGATCCGAGCCGTGGGTGAAGAAGTGGGTGCCGAGCTGGCGGTCCATCAATACCATGCCGAGCACGCCGGCGAGGAAGGGGCTGGCCAGCAGCGTGAGGGCAGCCGTGATCTCCATCGACCAGACGAACAGCGGCAGCCGGAACCAGGTCATGCCAGGGGCCCGCATGTTGTGGATCGTGACCAGGAAGTTGATCGCGCCCATGATCGATGAGATCCCCAGGATGTGCAGCCCGAGGATCCAGAGGTCCTGGCCGATGCCCACCGCGTAGGCCTTCTCGGTCAGCGGCACGTAGCCGGTCCAGCCGGCGGCGGCGGCCCCCGTCTTCGTCAAGAGTCCGCTGTACATCGTCAGGCCGCCCAGCGGGATCAGCCAGAAGGAGAAGGCATTGATCCGCGGGAAGGCCATGTCGCGCGCCCCGATCATCAGCGGCACGAAGTAGTTGCCGAAGCCCGAGAAGACCGGGATGATCCAGAGGAAGATCATGGTCGTCCCGTGGAGGGTCATGATCTCGTTGTAGGTCTGCGGCGCGAGGAAGTGGTTGTTTCCCACCGCGAGCTGGGTGCGCATCAAGAGCGCAAACAGGCCGCCGACCAGGAAGAAGGCGAAGGTCGTGTAGAGATACAGGATCCCGATCTTCTTGTGGTCGACCGTGGTCAGCCACGACATGATGCCGCTTGCGGGGCGGGTTTCGCTCCGCGGCAGGGCGATGCTAGCCATATGCCTCCTTCATCCTCCTGTCACCGTGATGGTTCCCCGCATGTTGTTGGCTTCGTGGAACTTGCAGACATAGCTGTACGTCCCGGCCCTGGTGAACTTCACCTCGAAGGTGTCACCCTGGTTCATCGTTTCCGAGCTCGGAACCTGGCCATTGTCGAAGACCACGTTGTGCACGAGCGACCCGTCGTTCTTCCACTCGATGACATCGCCGACCTTGGCGGTCACCGTCGCCGGCACGAACTTCAGCGCGTCCGTCTGCCCGACGTTGACCGCGGCAGGCACGCCGGTCACTTTCTCGGCCGCGGCGCCACCGGGCGGCGGCGCGCCACTGAGAAACGCCTGGTACTGCTCCGCTGAGACCGCATTGACCTGGAGCGTCATCGAGAAGTGGTAGAGACCGCAGAGCTCATTGCACTGGCCGTAGTACGTGCCCGGCTGGCTGGCCTCGATCCAGCCGCTGTTCTGAAAACCGGGCTTGGCGTAGATCTGCCCGCCCAGCCGCGGCACCCAGAAGGAATGGAGGACGTCTTTGCTCGTGACCTGCAGTCGGATGACCTGGCCCACCGGGATGGTCAGCGTGCTGATGCTGGTCTTGCCGTTCGGATACTTGAAGGACCACGCCCACTGAATGCCGGTCACCTGGACGGTCTGCTGCGGCGGCGGTCCGTTTCGCACGTAATCCATTCGTAGCGTGGTCCGGACGAACAGAAACGACACGATCACCAGCGGGACCGCCGTCCAGAGGATCTCCAGGCGAGGGTTGCCGTGCACCTGGGCCGGCTCGCGATCATCCGTGCGGCGGAAGCGCAGCGCCGCGTAGACGAGGAGCCCGCCCACGATGACGAGCACCACCATCGCGATCCAGAAGACGCTGGTGTAGACGCTGACGATGTCGCAGGCATTCGGGCCGGCGCAGTCCAGCGGCGTGACACTGACCGCGGGCACGCCCACGAGTGTAGCGACCAGCGGCGTCATCATCGGTGGAAAAGCCACCAGCGGCCTCCGGGTTGCCGCTCGCCATTGCGCTCCTGCGCCGTACGGCGGGCGTCGTGCATTGCGTCGTACCAGAACGTCAGCGCCAGCAGGAAGGTGCTGATGAAGACCAGCAGCGACAACATCTCAACCAGTAGCGAGAGCAGCACCATGGTGCTGCCGCGCGGCTTCCAGAACGCCAGCAACTCCGCGGTCGCACCCGGGATGTTCAGCGTCACCAGGAAGAGCAGGACCACACCGAAGAGGAAGACCACCGCCTTCTTCGGTTGACGGTTGTACAGCTGGCCCAGGCCGGGAACCACCGAGAGCCAGGTCGCCAGTCGGACACGCGCGCGGCGTCGAGGCGGGCGCACGACCGGGGCTGGATGCAGCTCGACCACAGGTGCTGGAACCAGCTACCGCTGGAACATCCGGTAGCAGTAGAAGGCCACCAGCAGCAAGGTACACACCGCCCAGACGAGGACGAAGAAGAAATCCCCAGCTCCGGGGTCGCGAGTGAGATTGAGGAGATGGATGAGGGCCGGAACCATCAGCCGCCCGCCTTGTGCGCCTTGGTCACGTCCAGCAGGTTCTCGGCCACGATCACCAGCGCGGTGAACCCAATGATCACGGCGAAGGCCAGGACGGTCCCGATCAAGTTCTTGAGCTGCTGGCGTCTCATTGGGGTCCCCAGAGAATCGCAGATTCGACGGGGTGATTCATGGACGGCTCGTGTACTGCTGCCACATCCGGATCCAATGGACCAGCAGGTTGATGTTGTCGTTGACCGGCTTCGGGAGCAGCTGGTTGACACCCCACGCCGGCATGATGGTGCCCTTGTGTTCTTCGCCCGTGTTGCCCAGGTAGATGCAGCGGTAGTAGTAGTCATCGTTGAAGAACCCCAGCCGGTTCTGGTCATTCAGCGGCGGGCCCTTGCCCCCCTCACCCGTCGCCCCGTGACACTGCGCGCAGTTGTTCTCAAAGAGCTGGGGCGCCTTGTCGAAGGTCCCAAAGGGGTTCGCGACCAGGTTCTGGTGCCCGCCCGCCTGGTCGGTCGCCTGGCGGTTGCCGTTGTGGCAGATGATGCAGCCGCTCTCGTCGATCCCCAACCCTTTGTAGGCATTGGGGATGAAGCCGGTGAGCTGCGCCACGACCGGCTTGTTCGTCGACGGATCATTCACGACCTTGCCACTGGCGTCGAGCACGTAGTAGGGCTGAGCCCGCGGGTCGAGACAACTGGTGGCGGGGGCCGCCGCCCCGGACGGTGACGCCGCCGGTGACGCCGCCGGTGACGCCGAGGGCTTCGCCGAGGCGCTCGCCGATGGGCTGGCCGACGGACTGGCGGCCGCCGTGGCCGGGCGGCAAATCAGCGTCTCCTGGCCGTACTTCGCGAAGACGGAGTCGCTGATCACGGACGGATGGTTCGGACCGAGCCGCTCGGCGGCTTTTTGCGGACCGATCTTCGCGATGTCGGGGACGTGGCACGTGATGCAGCGCTCGACCATGAACTGCCCGTTGACCTGAACCTTGGGGAAGAGCTGCTGGACCTGGATGGGAAAGTCCTGTCCGTACTGCGCCGCGTACTTCTGCTGGATCGGCGCCCAGGGACGGCTCAGATCCTGGTAAAAGGCGAAGCCCAGTAGCAGCAGGAACGCCACGCTCACCGCCAGGAAGGCGCGCCCTAGCACGGGCTCCCTCCGCAGGTCTGCGGATTGCCGAGCACCCAGCCCCAGTCCCAGACGAACTCATGGCCACGGAAGAAGGTGCCGATGACAACGAGCGCCACGACGACCGCGGTGTAGAGCGCGAACAGGATGATGGCGACTTTTCGCTCCGACGGCCGCCGGCTCGGGTTGCGATCGAGGAACGGCACCAGGATCATGAGCACGATCACGAACGTGGGGAAGGCGACGCCCGCCATCAGCGGCGGGAAGCGCGAGAGCAGCTCCTGCAGGCCGAGAAAGTACCAGGGCGCCTTGGAGGGGTTCGGCGTCATGCCGGGGTTGGCTTGACCCAGCAACGGCGCCTGCAACCAGACCGAGACCAGGATCAAAAAGGCGGTCATCGCGACCGCCGCGATGAACTCCTTGAAGACGAACTCGGGGAAGGAGACGACCATCTCGTCCTCGCTGTCGTCGCGGACGGTCGACGGCACCTCCACCGCCCGGCGGCGCTGCTCCACACGGTCGCGGGCGGCGATGCGGTCGCGGGCTTCAGTGGCCATGCTTACCTAGAGCCCCCCGCTGAAGCCATCTTTTCGGACTCGCCAGAAGTGGACGACCATCAAGAGGAACGCCGCCAGCGGCAGCCCGACGACATGGAGCACGTAGAAGCGCAACAGCGCATTGTCACCCACCACCCGCCCACCGATCAGCAGATAGCGGGTGTAGGGGCCGGCGATGGGAGCGTACTTCGCCATGTTGGTCCCGACCGTGACCGCCCAGATGGAGAGCTGGTCCCAGGGCAACAGGTATCCGGTGAAGCTCAACAGTAGCGTGATCAGCAGCAGCAGGGTGCCGACGCCCCAGTTGAACTCGCGCGGCTTCTTGTAAGCGCCGGTCAAAAAGACGCGCGCCATGTGGAGCCAGACCGTGATTACCATCGCGTGCGCCGCCCAGCGGTGCATGTTGCGGATGACGCCACCGAAGGTGACGACGAACTGCAGGTCGCGCATGTCCTGGTAAGCGTGACTGGTGGAGGGCACGTAATAGAACATCAGAAAGAGCCCGGTGACGGTCAGGACGATGAAGAGGAAGAAGGACAGTCCGCCGAGGCAGAGCGTGTAGGACATCCGGATCCAGGAGCGACGCACGCGGACCGGGTGGATGTGAAGGAAAAAGTTCGTGAGCGCCGTGCGGGCCGCGATCTTGTCGGTGAGCGGAAGGCCGTGACGGAAGACCGAGCCAACCATCTGCCCGATGACGGCGAACATCTCATCCAGCGCCGCACGGATAACGGTCATGAACCCTCCTGGTTAGCCGATCAGACTTTCAGGCGGAAGGCACGATCCACGATGACGGAGCGGTCGATCAAGAGTTTCCCATCCGGGGCCACCTCGAGGTGGACGCGGTCCATCGGCCGGGGCGCCGGCCCGAAGAAGTTGATGGCGTCGCGGAAGTACCGGCTGCCGTGGCAGGGGCACTTGAAGCCGGGCAGCGCCGGCTTGGCTTTGCTCGCCTCCTGGCCGGTATCCGGATCCTTGGAAATCGACGTGCCGGCATTGACCAGGTCGCTGGTGACGTCGTCGAAGTAGCGTGGCGTGCAGCCCAGGTGGGTGCAGATCAGGCTGATCGCGTAGAAGCCGTTCGGGTCGTGATTGATGACGACCCGCTTGTCGATGAGGACGGTCGTCGACCCGACCGCATAGGTGGTCGGTGGGTCCGCCTTGAAGGCCGGTGGATCCTCGTAGGTGGCGTTGGGGTAGACGAACTTGAGACTCTGGTAAAGGGCGATGGCCGAGGCAACCGAAAAGCCGATCCAGCCGGTGATGGCTAAAAAACTCCGCCGCGACATCTCGCGGCTGTCTTCCATCAAGCGTCGGAATGAGGCAGCCATCAGACGAAGGGGTTATGGGCTGGTGGCGTCAGGATCGTCGCGAAGACGATCGTTGACGCCATGATGATGATGAAGAGCACGGCGACGAGCAGGCAGCCGAAATCCGCCTTGATCGCCGCCAGCACGCCCTGCACGCAGTCGAGGATAGCAAAGCGAGCGGAAGCTAAACATCGGGTCTTGGCCCTAGGCCGTCAGCGTCTTCCGCTTGCGGACGTACTCGTTGACGAGGGACACCAGCGTGGCATGGCTCCAGGTCAGCGGTGAGACCGAGATGGGCGCCTTGGTGTAGGGGTCGAGCTGCTCGGAGAGCACGCCGCTTGGGAGAGCGGCCCCCGCAACCCACTCCAGGATCTCGTGCGCCTTGTTGAGGTCGTCGAGCGAGCGCGCCTGGCTCACCAGCCACTGTCCGTACCACATGGTGCAGATGAACCACGGATTGCCGGGGACATTGCTGATGTCCTGGCTCACCTGGTAATACCAGTCGTTCTCGTAGCGCGCGATGCCGCCAACCTCGGTCTTGCACCAGAGCCGCTCGTAGACCGCCTTCATTGTGCCCACGATCTGCGGATCGTCGGCCGCGAACATGCCGAAGTACCACAGCCCGTAGACGCTGGAGTCGATCGTGAGGTCGCGCGCCGTCGTCCCATCCGCCCGGACGTAGATGCGGCGGATGAATCGGTTCAGTTCGGGATCG